>SESB01002574.1_pt1 | contig 10413 bp, 7 predicted proteins | sample 3171441 | NCBI WGS metagenome assembly SESB01 (sample SAMN06051867, study PRJNA518727) | freshwater metagenome | biome: subpolar coniferous forest; feature: holomictic lake; material: water; isolation source: holomictic Lake 227, 6 m depth | place: Canada: near Kenora, Ontario | collected 2014-07-08...
CGAGCCGAACCGGCATGGCCGCCACGTTCTCGGCGGCGTAGGCCACGAGCGGGTGGACCGGCCGCAGCAGCCGGAAGGCGAGCGTGCCCTGCCGGATCTCGAAGTTCATCTCCCAGACCACCCAGGCCCCGGTCATGAGACGGACCACCAGCGCCGCCAGGTAGTAGGCGGCGAAGTCGGCCTGCCGGAACCGCCCCACCGGCCCGTCGCGCGCCACCGCGCTCCAGAGCGCCAGCATGACGAGCGGCATGTTGGTGGAGAGCAGCCACACCAGGAACTCGGCCCGGTAGGCCACCGCCTCGGAGAAGCCCACCCGGAGCAGCGTGGGCGAGGCCCGCAGCGTGCGCAGCACGGCGGTCACTCTCCCGAGGAGAGCCAGCGCTCGAAGGGGGCGAAGCTGGACTCGCGCCCGAGGAAGTCCTTCACGAGTTCCCGGGCCGGCTTCGATCCTCCCGGCTCCAGGATGGCACGCCGGTAGCGGTGCGCCGGACCCGTCGCGAGCAGCCCCTCCTCCTGGAACGGGGAGAAGAGGTCCTTCGCGATCACGAGCGACCACATGTACGTGTAGTAAAGGGCCGAGTAGCCGTCGAGGTGGCCGAACGACTCGTGGAAGAAGGTGTCGGGCACGTGCCGGAACGGCGTGTAGCGCTCCATCAGCTCGGCCACGAGCGCGGTGGTGTCGAGCCCCGCGGGATCGCGCCGGTGCAGCTCCAGGCTCACCGCCGCGTACCACATCTGCTGGCGCACGGTGAGCCCCTTGCCGAACTCCTCCGAGGCCTCGAGCTTCAGGACGAGCTCGGCCGGGATGGGCTCGCCCGTCTCGACGTGGCGCGCGAACCGGCGCAGCACGGCGGGGTCGCGCACCCACTCCTCGAGCAGCTGGGACGGGGCCTCCACGAAGTCCCACTCGGTGGCCACGCCGGAGTGGGCCGCCCAGCGGGTGTGGCCGCCGAGGACGTGGTGGAGCAGGTGGCCGAACTCGTGGAGGAGGGTGCGCACCTCGGAGAGGTCGAGCAGCGCCGGCGCCTCGCCGGGGCGAGGGAAGTTGCAGACCAGCACCCCCTCGGGCAGCCTCCGCCCGGCCTGGCCGTTCACGCGGGTGAACTGGGCGAAGTGGCGGTACTTGCCCTCGCGCGGGTGCATGTCGAGCCAGATGCGACCGAGCGGCCGCTCCCCCTCCAGCACGTCGTAGGTCTCCACCTCCGGGTGCCAGGCGTCCGGGACCACCACCGGGCGGTAGGTGATGCCGAAGAGCGCACCGGTGAGCGCGAGCACCCCGTCGCGGACGGCCCGGTACTCGAGGTAGGAGCGCGCGCCGCGGGCGTCGGCGCCGAACCGCTCCGCCTTGATCTTCTCGGAGTAGAAGGCCGAGTCCCAGGGATGGACCCGCTCGGCCCCGGGCAGGTCTCGTCGCTTCCGCTCGAGCAGCGCGTCGGCGTCCCGCTCCATGCGCGGGCCGGCGGCGGCGGCGATGCGCTCCACGAAGGCGACCGCCTCCGCCTCGCCCCCGATCATCTTGTCCTCGGTGGCGTAGGAGGCCCAGTTCGGGTGGCCGAGCAGCCGCGCCAGCTCGGCGCGGCGGGAGAGCATCCGGCCGAGGACCTCGAGGTTCTGCGGATGGGCCCGCTGCCGCTGCAGCCGCCAGAGCCGCTCCCGGACCGAGCCGCTCTCGGCCCAGGTCACGACCGGCACGTAGTCGGTGGGGTCGGTGGTGACGGCGATCTTGCCGTCCTCGCCCGGCCGCCGCGACGCGAGCCAGTCCGGCGGCAGCCCCACGAGCTCGGCGGGATCGACCCGCAGCTCCTTCACGTCGTCCCGGACGTTCCGGGAGAACTCCTGCCCGATGCGCACCAGCTCCTCGCGCAGCTCCCGGACGCGGGCGCGCGTGGCGTCGTCCCGGTCCACGCCGGCGCGCCGGAACTCGCGCAGGCTCCGCTCCACCATCCACAGCGTGACCGGGTCGGCGCCTTCGAGGTCCACCCGTTCGAGCGCCTGGTAGAGCCCGCGGTCGAGGGAGAGCTCGGTCTGGCAGGCGTCGAGCTCCTGCTCGTCCCGCTCGGCCGCCTCGCGCACCTCGGCCGAGGGGTGGACGTTGCGCAGCAGGCTCGCATGGGCGGCGGCGTTGCCGAGCAGGGCGAAGGCGTCGTCGAGCAGCCCGAGCGCCTCGTCCCGCGGGAGCGAGGGGCTGGAACGGAACTGCTCGATCTTCTCCCGTGCGGCCTGGATGGCTGGTTCGAACAACCTAGATCTCCGCCTTGGTCTCCCGGGTCATGAGGTCCACCACGGCCTGCTTCGGCGTCAGGTCCTGGTGGAGCACCCGGTAGATCACCTCGGTGATGGGCATCTCGACGTGGAGCCGGTGGGCGAGCTCGCGCACCGTGCGGGCGGCGATGACCCCCTCGGCCACCTGCCCGAGCTCCTTCTGCACCTCGGCCAGGGAGCGCCCCTTGCCGAGGCCGAAGCCGACGCGCCGGTTGCGGGAGAGGTCGGAGGAGCAGGTGAGGACGAGGTCGCCGACGCCGGAGAGGCCGGCGAGGGTGAGCGGGTTCGCCCCCTTGCGCACCGCGAGCCGGGTCACCTCGGCGAGGCCGCGGGTGATGAGGGCCGCCCGGGCGTTGGCGCCGAAGCCGAGGCCGTCGGACATGCCGGCGGCGATGGCGATGACGTTCTTCACGACACCGCCGAGCTCGTTGCCCGGGACGTCGTTCGAGGTGTAGGGGCGGAACCAGCGGGTGTGGAAGGCGTCCTGCACCGAGCGTGTGACCCGGTCCCAGCGACCCGCCACCGTGATGGCGGTGGGCATCTGCTGCACCACCTCCTTCGCGAAGGATGGCCCGCCGATGTAGGCGAGGTAGGGGTGCATGACCACGGGCAGCACGTCCTCCAGCACCTCGGCCATGGACAGGAGGCTGCCCTCCTCGAGGCCCTTGGCGGCGGAGACCACGGCGGTGCCGGCGTGGAGGTGGCGCTTCGCCTCGATGGCCACCTTGCGCATCTCGGAACTGGGCACCGCGAAGACCACGAGCTCCGCCCCCTCCAGCGCGCGCCCCAGGTTGGCGTTCGCACCCAGGCTGGGTGGGAGCTTCATCCCGGGGAGGTAGTGGGGGTTCTCGTGGTCGCGTGCCACGGCCTCCAGCACCGGGGCGTCGCGCCCCCAGAGGGTAACCACATAGCCCTTGCTGGCCAGCACCGAGGCCAGCGCGGTTCCCCAGGAACCGGCACCGAGCACCGTAGAGCGCATCGTCCACCTCCGATCGAGAAGTGCAGTTAACCACGGAAGGCGCGGAAAGCGCTCGATTCTCTGGGGATACCCAAGCCGGCACTTGCCATGCATACCGAGTGTCTTAGGCTTCCATCCCATGCGAACCGACAAGCTGACCGTGAAGGCCCAGGAGGCCCTCCAGGAGGCCCAGGCCGAGGCGAAGAAGCGCGAGCACCAGGCCATCGACCTCGAGCACCTCCTCCTCGCGCTGCTCCACCAGGAGGACGGCGTGGCGAAGCCGCTCCTCGAGAAGATCGGCGCCAACGCCCAGCAGGTGGAGAGCCGGCTCGAGGACGAGCTGCGCGCCATCCCCCGCGTCCAGGGGGGGGTCGAGCCCTACATGGGCAACCGGATCCAGAAGCTGCTCGAGCGGGCCGAGGTCGAGGCGAAGAAGCTGAAGGACGAGTACGTCTCCACCGAGCACCTGCTCGCCGCCGCCGCCGAGGACAAGAGCCCTCCGGGCGAGGCGCTCCGCGGCGCCGGGGCCACGGCCGACCGCATCCGCGGCGCCGTGAAGGACATGCGCGCCGGGGCCCGCGTCACCAGCCCCGAGGCGGAGAGCCAGTACCGCGCGCTCGAGAAGTACACGAAGGACCTCACCGAGCTCGCCCGCAAGGGGAAGCTCGACCCGGTGGTGGGGCGCGACGAGGAGATCCGGCGCACCATCCAGATCCTCTCCCGGCGCACCAAGAACAACCCGGTGCTGGTGGGCGACCCGGGCGTGGGCAAGACCGCCATCGTCGAGGGGCTGGCCCGGCGCATCATCGACGGCGACGTCCCCGAGGGGCTGAAGAACAAGAAGATCCTCTCCCTCGACATGGGCTCCCTCGTCGCCGGCACCAAGTTCCGCGGCGAGTTCGAGGAGCGGCTCAAGTCCGTGATGAAGGAGGTCACCGCCGCCGAGGGGCAGATCATCCTCTTCATCGACGAGATGCACACCATCGTGGGAGCCGGCGCGGCCGAGGGGGCCATGGACGCCGGGAACCTGCTCAAGCCGGCGCTCGCCCGCGGGGAGCTGCACGCCATCGGCGCCACCACCGTGAACGAGTACCGCAAGCACATCGAGAAGGATCCGGCGCTCGAGCGGCGCTTCCAGCCGGTCTTCGTGGGGGAGCCCTCGGTGGAGGACACCGTCTCCATCCTGCGCGGCCTCAAGGAGCGCTACGAGGTCCACCACAAGGTCCGCATCCAGGACGCGGCCCTGGTGGACGCGGCGCGCCTCTCCAACCGCTACATCACCGACCGCTTCCTCCCCGACAAGGCCATCGACCTGATGGACGAGGCCTCCAGCCGGCTCCGCATCGAGATCGACTCGATGCCCACCGAGGTGGACGAGATCCGCCGCCGCATCGCCCAGCTCGAGATCGAGAAGCAGGGGCTGAAGAAGGAGAAGGACGACGCCTCCCGCCGCCGGCTCGGCGACGTGGAGAAGGAGGTCGCCGGCCTCAACGAGCAGTTCTCCGGGCTGAAGGCCCGCTGGGACCGGGAGAAGGGGCTCATCCAGAAGCTCTCCGCGCTCCGGGCCGATCTCGAGTCGGTGAAGAACGAGCAGGCCGACGCCGAGCGGAAGGCCGACTTCAACAAGGCCGCCGAGGTGAAGTTCGGCAAGCTCCCGGCGGTGCTGGCCGAGATCGACAAGGTGCAGAAGGAGCTCGCCGAGGCGCAGAAGCAGGGCGCCATGCTGCGCGAGGAGGTCACGCCCGAGGAGATCGCCGAGGTGGTCTCCAAGTGGACCGGCATCCCGGTGTCGAAGCTCATGGAGGGGCAGAAGGAGAAGCTGCTCTCCATGGAGAAGCGGCTCGCCGAGCGGGTCATCGGCCAGGAGCTGGCCGTGCAGGTGGTGTCGGCGGCGGTGCGTCGCGCCCGCTCCGGCATGCAGGATCCCCACCGCCCCATCGGCTCCTTCATCTTCCTCGGCCCCACCGGCGTGGGAAAGACCGAGACCGCGCGCGCGCTCGCCGACTTCCTCTTCGACGACGACGACGCGATGATCCGCATCGACATGTCGGAGTACGGGGAGAAGCACTCCGTCTCGCGCCTCCTCGGCGCCCCCCCGGGCTACGTGGGCTACGAGGAGGGCGGGCAGCTCACCGAGGCGGTGCGGCGTCGCCCCTACTCGGTGGTGCTCTTCGACGAGATCGAGAAGGCCCACCGGGACGTGTTCAACGTCTTCCTGCAGATCCTCGACGACGGCCGGCTCACCGACGGCCAGGGGCGGACGGTCGACTTCCGCAACACCGTGATCATCATGACCTCCAACGTCGGCTCCGAGCAGATCATGCGGCTCGGCGGGCGGAAGGACTCGGGCAACGAGATGCGCGAGGCCGCCATGGAGGCGCTCCGGGCCGAGTTCAAGCCCGAGTTCCTGAACCGGGTGGACGACGTGGTGGTCTTCCGGCCGCTCTCCCGCGAGGACCTCTCCCACATCGTCGAGATCCAGCTCGCGCGGCTACGGAAGCTCCTCGCCGAGAAGCAGATCACCCTCGAGCTCGGGGAGAAGGGGCGCGAGGCGGTGGCCGACGCCGGCTACGACCCGGTGTACGGCGCCCGGCCGCTCAAGCGGGCCATCCAGCGCATGATCCAGGACCCGCTCGCCACCCGGCTCCTCCAGGGCGACTTCGTCCCCGGCGACCACATCGTGATCGACGAGGGCAAGGGCGGAGGGCTCGAGTTCCGTCGGGGGACTCGCCCCCCCGACGCCCCGAAGAAGGAGGAGAAGAAGAAGGGGAAGTGAAGGAGGAGACGGGGGGAAATGGGACGGGCGGCCCGGAGGCTGCCCCGTTTCTCCCCGCCCGGCGAGGCCGCCAGGGCATTGTGGGAAACTCAAGTATCTGAATTTTCTATCGTTTTCGGATCGCCCGTTTCGGCACGGCACCTGCGTAAGGAGAGGTTGATACGGCTTTTCGCCGCAACCCACTCTCGAAAGAGGTTTTCCACATGAAGAAGTTCCTCGCCGCCTTCGTCGCCGTCGCTTTCTTCGCAGCCCCCACCCTCGCCGACGACAAGGCCGCTGCCAAGCCGGCCGCCCCGGCCGCTGCTCCGGCCGCCGCTCCCGCTCCCGCCGCCAAGCCCGCCGCTCCCGTCGCCGCTCCCGCTGCGAAGGCCGCTGCCCCGGCCCCCGCCGCCAAGGACGAGAAGGCCGCTCCCGCCAAGAAGTCGAAGAAGGCGAAGAAGGACGCTGCCGCGAAGCCCGCCGCTGCCCCGGCCGCTGCTCCTGCTCCCGCCGCCAAGCCGGCCGCTGCTGCCCCGGCTGCTGCTCCCGCCCCGGCCGCGAAGCCCGCCGCCCCGGCCGCTCCCGCCGCCAAGTAAGGGGGCGAAGCAAAGAATCACACTTCCCAGAGCTCAAGACCTTCGAGGCCGGTGGCGAGAGCCGCCGGCCTCGTCGTTGAGGAGATCGAAGATGGATGAGGACAGGCCCCGAACCTCGCTCCACGCCCCGAGCGCCGCCACGCCCGTGATCCTGGTGGTCGCCCTCGTCGCGGCCGCCGCGGGTGGGCTCTGGTGGTACCTGTCGAAGGCACCGCCGCCGCCGCCCGCCGCGGAGACGAAGGCTGCCACGCCCGCTGCGGAACCGCCGGCCACCGCCACGGGTCCGTCGGTGGACCCGGCCCGGCAGCGCACCCTCCTCGAGGCGGTCTCTCCGAACCCGCTCCTGCGGCGCCTCGTCGGCGAGCCGGACGTGGCCCGCCGATGGGCCGTGGCGGTCGAGAACCTGGCCAACGACGTCGTCCCCCGCAAGCAGCTCGAACCGCTCGCTCCGGCCGGGCGCTTCTCCGTCGTCCGCCGGGGCGGCAAGGCCTTCATCGACCCACAGTCCTACACGCGCTACGACGGACTGGGCGACGCGGTCGCGTCCGTGAACGTGGACGCGTTCGTCATCGCCTGGGCGGCGATCCGGCCGGCCGTGGATGCGGCCTACCGGGCGCTCGGCTACCCGGACGGCGGGGTCGACAAGGCCGCGGCGCGGGCGCTCCACCGCATCGGAGCGGCACCCGTCCACGACGGGGACGTCGCGGTGGTCGAGGGGGTCGGGACCACCTGGACCTTCGCCGACCCCGCGCTGGAGCGGCTCGGCGACGTGGACAAGCAGATCCTCCGCATCGGCCCGAGAAACGCGCGGATCCTGCAGGCCAAGGCCAGCGAGATCTCGAAGGCGCTCGGCTACTCCCCCTCCCCGTAGAAGACCTCCTCGAGCACGAGCCCCTGCGGCGGCGCGGTGCGTCCGGCCCGCGTCCGGTCGCGGCTCGCCAGGAGCTCGGCCATCGAGCCGGCCTCGCGAGCCCCGAGCCCCACCTCGACCAGCGTGCCCACCAGGTTGCGCACCATGTGCTTCAGGAAGGCGGTCGCCTCGGCCACCACCTCGATGCGGCCGCCGCCGGCGTCGAGGACGTCGAGGCGGCGCAGCTCCCGCACCGCGTGGGGGCTCTCGCAGTTGGCGGCGCGGAAGGCGCCGAAGTCGTGCCGGCCGAGGAGCGCTCCCGCGGCCTCCCGCATCGCCAACACGTCGAGCGGCCGGAACAGCTGCCACGACTGCAGGCGCGAGAGCGGCGAGCGGGTGGGCAGGTTCTCGATCCGGTAGCGGTAGCGCTTGCCGCGGGCGTCCCGCCGCGCGTCGAAGGGCCCGTCCCGGACCTCGGCCTCCCGCACGGCCACGTCCTCGGGCAGGATCTTGTTCATCCCCTTCACGTAGGCGGCGATCGGCAGCGGCCGCTCCACCGCGAAGCTGCACACCTGCCCGAGCGCGTGGACGCCGGCGTCGGTGCGCCCGGCCGCCCGGACCCGGACCGTCTCCCCGTGCAGGGTGGTGAGCGCCCGCTCCACCTCGGCCTGGATCGACCGCCCGTTGAGCTGGAACTGCCAGCCCGCGTACCGGGTCCCGTCGTAGGAGAGGATGAGCTTCACGAACGGCACGGCGAAACCGTAGCACGCCGCCGCGACGTCAGGGCTGCACGGTCAGCGTGAGGCCGATGGCCACGTCGGGGGCGTTCGTGTCGTAGAACCAGGTCGGCCCGTACCCCGGCACGTATCCCGGCGTGAAGTCCTCCATGAACCAGAATGTGAGCGGCCCCCAGCGGACGCCCGCCGTGATCTGGTTCTGGGACATCGTCACCGCCGTGTAGGCGCTCGACTGCATCGTCCAGATGTCGCTCGGGTTGGCGAAGGCCCAGCCCCACTGGAACGCGGGGCTCAGCCAGCGGTCCTCGAGCAGGAAGGACCACTCCCCCACGAGCGCGACGAGCGAGAGCCCCACGCTCCCCTGCCAGCTCCGGGGCTGCATCGGCATGCTGCTCGCCATGGGCGACAGGTACGAGCCGCTCACGATGGCGTGCCCCACCAGCCAGGGCAGGGGCTGCCAGGTCCCGAGCAGCCCGATCCCCGTGTCGAAGCCCCCCGACCCGCCGAGCCGCTGGAGCGAGCCGGTGGGGATCTTGAGGTCGAGCCGCAGGGAGACGCCGGCGCGGACGGGCCCCCCTTCGGTGAGCGGCTCGCCCCCCTGCCAGAGCAGGAGCTGGTTCCGCAGGACGACGTCACCGAAGGCGAAGGTGGGCTGGTCCACCTGCACCGGGGAGGCGCTTCCCTCGGGGTGAAGGGAGACGTGGATCTCGTTGCGCGGGAAGTCGGGGCGGTTGAAGTCGTTGTAGGCGAAGACCTTGTGCCAGACCTCGATGGGCCCATCCATCCAGCCGCCCCAGTGCACCGTCCCGCGGATCTCGAGCGCGGTGGCGAGCCGTTGGAGGAAGGAGCCCTCCGGCGCGCGGAGCACCACCCCCCAGGGCACGCGCAGCGCGACGAAGAGCGAGTCGGCCTGCTCGTCGAGCTGCACCTGCATGACGTCCCCGCCACGGGCGAGGGTGGTGGGGGTGCTCCAGTCGTTCGCCGCCGCCCATCCCACGTCGAGCCGCAGCGCGGGAACCGCCCGCGCATCCCAGGGGACGACGTCGAGGAAGAGGTCGCGGAGCGTGCCGGGGATCCGGACGCCGAGCGGATCCTGGCCGGGCGCGGCGGAGGTCGGTCCCGCGGCGGCGATCGCGACCAGGACGGGGAGGAGTCGGAGGAGCGAGCGCAGGAGAGGATCCCTTCCTCGCGCAGGCTAGGCGATGTCCTCTCCGATGTCCCGCGTCGCGTCGGCGCGAAGGCGTCGTTTGACCGGGCCGACGGCGGCGCGCTATATCGCGCCCGGTATGGGCACCGATCGGGAGATCCGCGAGCAGCTGGAGGAGGCCGCGCAGGGCGGCGCCCGGCCGGCGAAGGCCCAGGCCGCGCTCGCGCAGGTTCCCCGCCTCTTCGAGGAGCTCGCGGCGCTCGAGGAGCAGCTCACCCGGGCCACGGTGGACGCGGAGAGCACGCTCCAGGCCGCGGCCCGCCACCTCGTGTCGGCGGGCGGGAAGCGGGTCCGCCCCACGGTCACGCTGCTCGCCTGCGGAGCCTGCGGCGGCAACATGGCCGACGCCATCCCCTTCGGCGTGGCCGCCGAGCTCACCCACTCCGCCACCCTGCTCCACGACGACGTCATCGACGACGGCCCCACGCGCCGTGGCCTTCCGGCCTCGCGCGTCATCTGGGGGAACACCGTCTCGGTGCTGGCGGGAGACTGGCTCCTCACCCGCTCGCTCGAGATCACCGCCGCCCACCCGGCCTCGGCTCGGGCGCTGCCGGCGCTGCTCGCCACCATGCGGCGGCTCGTCGAGGGAGAGGTGAAGCAGCTGTCGCTGCGGGGCGGGTTCCGGGCCACCGAGCGGGACTACTTCCAGGTGATCGAGGGCAAGACCGCGTCGCTCTTCGGCTGGGCCTGCGCGGCGGGCGGCTGGGCCGCCGGCCGGGAGGGCGCCATGCCGGCGGCGCTGGCCCGCTTCGGCGAGGGGGTGGGCACCGCCTTCCAGCTCGTGGACGACGCGCTCGACTACGCAGCCGATCCGGCCAAGCTCGGCAAGCGGCTCGGCGCCGACCTGGTGGAGGGGAAGGCCACCCTGCCCCTCATCCGGGCGCTCGAGGCTGAACCGGCGCTCCGCGAGCGGCTCGCCCCCATCGCCGACGGCGCAGACCCCACCGACGACCTCTGCCTCCAGGTGATCGACGCGGTGCGCCGTTCGGGCGGCGTCGAGGCGGCCCGCGCGCTCGCCCGGGAGCACACCCGCACCGCGCTCGCGGCG
>SESB01002576.1_pt1 | contig 10410 bp, 11 predicted proteins | sample 3171441 | NCBI WGS metagenome assembly SESB01 (sample SAMN06051867, study PRJNA518727) | freshwater metagenome | biome: subpolar coniferous forest; feature: holomictic lake; material: water; isolation source: holomictic Lake 227, 6 m depth | place: Canada: near Kenora, Ontario | collected...
ATTCCAGAAAAAAGTATGGTGCCCAGTGTAGCAAACAACATGAACGGCGCTCCGATCGCCCGCAACGGCTGCCTGTCCGCCGCCGACGGCTCCTACGTTTGCAACTCGGCTGCATCGGGGCAGGCGACCCGCGAGGGGTTCCTCGCGCCCCCGAAGCCGACGCTCCCCGCCGCCGCGGCCGTGCCGAAGCTGGAGCCGTTCTACTCTCCCGGCAGCGGCAGCGGCAGCGTGGTGAGCGGCATGAAGAGCGCGCTGGCCGTCCTGCCCCGCTCGTGAGCGCGTCCAACGCCGGCCCGTTTTCGTCATGCGCCCGGTTTATAGAGAGAAATGGCGTTCCCCTTCCTCCGCGCGGCCCACCTGCTGGTGAGCTCAGAGACCCGGGCCCAGAGGCAGCAGCTGGTCGCGGCGCTCGAGTCCGCGCTCGCGCCGCTGGTCGTCGGCGGCGGCCGCGTCGAGCACGTCGCGTCGCACGACCCGAGCGAGCTGGTCGCGGGCGGGCAGCTGGCGTCGCTGATCGACACGAACGCCGCGAGCCTCGACGACGAGCAGATGCGGCCGCTCGTGCGTGCGCTCCACGTGCGCCAGCTCTCCAACGCGCTCAAGCACCTCGAGGCGCTCAAGCGCGTCGCGGCGCTGCCGCCCTCGGGCGAGGGCGGCCGCTTCGCGCTCGTCGTGGAGGACGACGCCGTGTTCGGCGACAGCATGGTCGACGCGCTCCGGCGCGCGGCGTCCGACGCCCCGGCCGACGCCGGCGTCGTGTTCGTCGGTCTGCCGTCGACGCGGCTGCCGGCGCCGGGCTCGACGGCGTCGCTGTTCGACGACCCGCTCGTGCTGTTCCCCGGCAACGTGCTGCCCGCGTGCGAGTCGTACCTCGTGTCGCAGGAGGCCGCGCGCAGGCTCGTCGAAGCGTTCCTGCCCGTGCGGATGCCGACCAACGCGCAGCTCGCCTACCTGCTGCGCAGGGAGCTGAGGGTCGGGGCGGCGGCGCCGTCCGGCCCGTTCCGGTCGTACGTCGCGGTGCCCAACGCGTTCGCCGACGGCTCCAAGGTGGGCATCACGGCGTCGTCGATCGAGGCCAACAACCAGCTGGTGTGGAACCAGGTGTACTGCCTCGCGAGCGAGCTGCTGCGCTCCGGGAGGGCCGACAAGAAGCAGCTGCAGCGGGACTTCGAGGAGCTGTGGCAGAAGCAGCCGTTCAAGGACCACCCGGACTGCGTCGTGCAGCTGGCCGACCAGCTTTCGAGCTGCGGACGCTACGGCGAGGCGCAGGACGCGTACGAGAGGGCGCTCAAGGAGTACGGGGCGCGCAACTGCGTCGTCAACACCAACTCGGAGTTCATGCGGCGCTACATGGCCACGTACGGCAAGGTCTGACGCGCAGGCGGATGCCCCGGATGCCCCGGATGCCCCGGATGCCCCGGATGCCCCGGATGCCCCGGGTGCCCCGGGACACGCGCGTTCAGGCGGGCGCAGCTTTAAGGCCGCGGTCAACCAGGAGCTCGACAGCTAGCGGAGGATGTCCACGCCGATCTCGCAGCTGCCCACCGGCCCGGCGGCCGCCACGCACGCCGCGGCGAGGATGCCCACGTCGCCCGAGGACGACCCGATGATCCGGGAGGCCCTCAGCTACGTCAACGGCGCATACCCCACGCCGCAGGGTCAGGGAGAGGCGATGCACCCCAGCAACGCGTCCATGGCCGTGCACGGAGGAGGCTCGGGCATGCATGTCATGCAGCAGCAGCAGCAGCAGCAGCAGCAGCAGCAGATGATGATGCAGGGACAGGGACAGGGACAGGCACAGGCGCAGGCGCAGGCCCAGGCGCAGGCGCAGGCGCATGCCCAGGCGCAGGCCAATGCCCAGGCGCAGGCGCAGGCCAATGCCCTTCAGCAACATCATTTTCAGCAGCGTCTGCAGCAGCAGCAGCTGCAGCAGCAGCAGCAGCAGCAGCAGGACGAGCTCGCGGTGCTGCTTTCTTCCACGGCCTCGTCCCCGCCGGTGCACTCTGCTCTCCCAGCGGCCAAGCCCGCTTCCGGCCCAGGCCGGACGCCCCCGCCCCCCCTGCTCGCCCCGGACCTGGACGACGCGCACCTGGCGGTCATGGCGGCGGCGTTCTACGTCACGGTGTCGCTGATCCCTGTATCGGACCTCGCAGCCAGGTTCGCACCCTTCCTGAAGCTGGACAGCATTCCCTTCTCCGACCTCATCGTCCGCGCGCTGCTCCTGGCCGCGGCCCTCTACGCCGGCCGCCGGCTCGTCACGATGCTGTGACCGGCAGCCCGATCCTGGAGGCGCCGAGGGCGTGGAGCGCGGCCGAGAAGCAGTCGTACAGGTCCGTCTCGAAGAGCGCCTGGCGCGCGCTCCAAACCCACCGCGGCGGCAGCACGAGCGTGCGCCCGCGGGCGAGCCGGACGTCGACGGCCAGCTCGCCCCTCGCGGCGGGGTAGATGGACACGTCGGTCCCGTGCGCTCCGTCGAAGCAGCTGAGGAGCGTGAACCGGGCGGCCGTGCAGCCCGCCGCCGAGCCCGGACGCTCGCGGGCGCGGACCACGCCCTGCCACCGGAACAGCGACCTGCGCAGCGCGCGGTGGTCCGGGACCACCAGCTCGTCCACCAGCACGATGGGCTGCCGCTCGGCCAGCATGTCGGGCGTGACGTCGGCGACACTGGCCTGGATCAGCGTGGCGGTCCGGCCGCCGCTGCCGGGCCCGCTGTAGTACATGCGGACGTGCGCGGCGGCCACGAGCACGACCAGAATCGCCGCCACGGCCGCGGCCCAGAAGGCGCCCCGGCTGCGAACCAGATCCGATGCCACGGACGCCACGGATGCCAGGGATGGCCGGGACACACAGGACATTTCAGCTTGCGTCAGGCACCCTACACTGGGCACCAATATTTTTGGCACACCCTACGTCGACCATTTGTTCCAACTTATACAGCAGGCCGCGCGCCGCGTTCCCTCCACCCACGCACCCACGCTTCCCCGTACACACATACTACGGGACAACGGTAATTATGCATGTCGATGAAACCATTACCATTCACATCACATCATCACATCGCCGGTGGTATATACAAGCGTACCACAATACGACAGCGCGGACGCGATCTAGAGAGGACGGGGACGGGAGGAGGACGCGTTCTCCTTGATAGCGCACGGGATCCTACGGATCAACGCTTTCGATCGGGTCCGATCTGCCCGCGGCGCCGGTCTCGGTAAGTCTTTTTCTACTGTTTACAACGTGCCTGCTCATGTCATGTATGAGCTGTGTCGAACGCGACGGTGATCGTTGATGCATGAATGCGGTGCGCGAACACACGCCTTCCACAGGGACATGGCTGAAGACCTGTTCAATTGTTACAACGCGGTGAGCAAGGAGAACAAGGACCAGGCCTGCGAGATCGAGCGCCAGGCAGCGGTGATCTCGCAGCTCAGGACGCTGCTGGAGGCCACTAAGCAGAATAACAAAGACCAGGCCGTCGAGATCGAGCGCCAGGCAGTGGAGATCAAGCAGCTCAGGACGCTGCTGGATGCTTCCAAGCACGAGTGCAGTCACCTTCTACAGGAGAATGAGAAGCTGGATAAGAAGAACCTATGCGGGGAGATGTCATTTGCGATCCTGAATGGTATGGTGTGATGTGTGTAATCAAGTGCAAGCGTCACGCGTTGCGCTCCTGGTTCCCATCGTGCACAAGGTCGATCTCCACGCGGCACCTGAAGCCCCCGTCCCTGCCGATGCTGTGCTCCACGGTCAAGCGCCGGATCTCCTCGACGCGGCGGACGCATCCGACTGCATGCAGCGCCCCTTTGGACATGGATGCCGCCCACGCGGCCGCCGCGGCCGCGGCAGCCGCGTCCGCGCCGGCTCTCTGATCCAAGCTTCCGCCCTCGCCGTCGTCCTCGGACTCGGCCTCGGCCTCGGATGCATGGTACATGTATGCATCCGCGTAACGCGCGTCGTTCAGCGCGTCCCTCGCCATCTCGTAGAACGACTTGCCGTTGCCCGAGTCTCCCTTGTCGGGTGGGGTGGCCCTGGCCGGTGCTTCGGGGTGCGGGGGTGGCTCACGCTTCGCGGCCGTGCGGGAGCGGACGCCGAGGTCGGAGCTGCTGCTGCCGAGGCTCCGGCTCCTGCTCATCGATTGCATCGAGTGCCCGCGGATGCCCGGGCCAGCACCAAGGTCACCCCCAACGCTTCCGCTGTCGCTGTGCGTGTAGGCGTCGGAGCCGAGCGCACGGGATCCAGTGGACGCCGACGACGAGCGGCGGTGCGCGGCCATCGTGTTTGAAATACCCTTTGTTGTTTGCAGTGGTAGGGTGGTGCCCAGTGTAGCGCCGTCTGACTCGCGGGCATATTTTAAGCCCCCCCCCGAAATTTGGGGGATCAAGCCCGTGCCCCCCACAGACACTAGAGCAAGCACCACATAATTTGACATCAGATGGTGTCAGGTGTATAATGGACTTATTACACCTGACGGCGTCGGGAGCCGGCCCTCTCGCAAAGGCCGCGGCCCCGGGCCGTCGCTCTCGCAAAGGCGGGCAGGAAGCGGGCGGGCAGGACGCTGCGGGCCGCTCGCTGGCGCGGCTGGTGGCCGACGGCGTGCGCTGCCTGCGGGCGGCGGGTGGGGCGGGCCGCGGCCGCGCCGCCGTCCCGCCCGCCGACGCCCTCCGGCTGGTTCGGGACATCGCCGACGCGGCGAAGGGCGTGCGGCAGGCGATGAACGTGGCGGCTCTGGCGCTGAGCGTCCTCGCGCTCCGTGCGGCCGTCGAGATCGCCGCGATGGTGCTCCGCCCCGCCATCGTGTGCGCGGCCGCGGCGGCCGCGCTGTGGCTCCTGCAGCTCCGCATGCGCGGGTGACCTCGCGTGGTCACGTCGTGTAGACCGCGATCGCGACGCCGCACACGGTCATGAGCACCGCCAGGATGTGCGCCGGCTTGATCGGCGTCGACCTGTCGAGCAGCTTGACCGCCACGAGCGTGAAGACCGGGGCCGTGTACGCGATGGCGCTGACGAGGTGCGTCCTGTGCGTGCAGTCGAGCGCCTGGAAGAACATGCAGGTGCCCAGCGACGTGAGCAGCGCCGCCGCGACGAGGATCGCGCCGGCCTCTCCTCGCAGCCCTTCATGCCGAGCTTGTCCAGCACGTTCCCGAGGCCCCACGTGGCCGAGCTGCCCAGCGCCCACGCCGCGTACACGTGCTGTGCGGGCAGCATCCGATCCGCTCTTCAGTCACGCCCGTTTTTTCCACCCGCCGCCGCAATGCCAATGTTGCATGACAGCCAGATCATTTCCATCGTCAACCGCGTCCTGACCAACCTGAGCAGCTGAGCAGCTCCAGGTATAAGGATTGCACACACACTCCGAGTGCATCTACGAGTTTTCATTTTTGTAAAGTAACACGGCGAAGGTCATGGACGTGCCCGGCGCGACCGGCGGTGGCGGGGAGGAGCCTCCGGGCGCGTCGGCGATCTCGGTCTGCCTGGGCGCCGTCCGCGTCGCGTGCCGCTCGCCGCACGAGCTCGAGGCGGCGCGCTGGTGGGCCGCGCAGCCCGAGGCGTCCGAGGCGCGGCGCTGCGCGTTCCTCGCGGGCGTCTACGTCGCGCGGACGGGCCTGCTCGACGGCCTCGTCGGCGAGCGCGCGGAGGGCGAGGCCGAGCGGCAACTGCTGGACCTGCGTGACGCGCACCGCCGGGCGCTGGCCGAGCAGGGCGAGCGGATGCAGGCCGAGGGGCGCGCGCGGCTCGCGGCCGTGGGCGAGCAGCTCGAGGCCGCTCGGGCGCGGCTCGCCGACGAGTGCGAGGCGGCGGCGGCGCGCGCGTCGGCCGCGGGCGCCGTCGAGCTCATGCGGGCGGCGGCCGAGCGGGACGGCGCGGTCGCCGAGCTCCGGCGGCTGAGGGACGCCGAGGGCGCGAGGGCCGCGGACCTCGCGCGCCTCGCAGACGCCCGCGTCGCGGCAGCGGTCGCCGAGGCCGCGTCGCGCGAGCGAGCCGCGGCGGCCGGCAGGCTCGAGGACCTGCTGCGCGCCAACTCGCGGTTCGCGGCGCTGCACGAGGCGGCGAGGGCGCGCCTCGACGAGCTCGAGGGCGCGCGGACCCGCGACGAGGCCGCGGGCGCTGCGCGGCGCCTCGACGAGGCCGAGGCGCGCGCGCGGGCGGCCGAGGGCCAGCTCGAGGCCTTCCGCCGGACCAACCACGGCAAGGGCGTCGTCGGCGAGGCGATGGTCGCGTCGGCGCTGCGCGAGCGGTTCGAGCACCTCGAGGTCGAGGACAAGGGCGGCGTCGGCGGCTGCGAGGCGCACTGCCAGGACGTGTGGCTGCGGCTCGGCCCGGACTCGTTCGTCGCGTTCGAGAGCAAGCTCAAGAAGACGATCACCAAGGCGGACGTCGACAAGTTCTACTCGGACCTCGAGTCGATGCCCGGGTGCGCCGGCGCGATGCTCGTCAGCCTCGCGAGCCGCAACATCCCCGGCAAGGGCAGCTTCGCCGTCGAGCTGCACGCGGGCCGCCGGCCGGTCATGTTCGTCGGCTTCGCGTCGCCCGACGAGTTCGCGAGGTTCTTCGGCGACTACGCGCAGGTGCTGCTGCTGCTCGGCCGGCACGCGGCCGAGCTGTGCGGCGGGCAGGCCCCGCCGTCCTCGGGCGCCGCGTCCGAGCCGGCGCCCGAGGAGGCCGCCGCGCGCGAGCGGCTCGTCGCGCTCGTCCGCGCGCTCGCGCCGCTCGTCGAGCGCGCACGCCGGTCCAAGAACGAGCTCGCGCAGCTCGGCGCGGGCCTGCGCGCGGCCTGCCGCGCGGCCGAGTCGCTGCACGCCTCGCTCGACGCGCTCTTCACCGACATGGAGCGGCTGGTGACGCAGACCCGCGCGGCCGAGGGCCTGGGCCTGGGCGCGCAGCCGGGCGAAGAGGGCACGTGCGCGCCCCCGGCGCCGCCCGCGAAGCGCTCGCCGCCCGCGAGGCCCAGGGCACGGCCCAGGGCGCGGGGAGGCGCGCCGCCCGGGGCGGGGGCTGGTGCGGATGCGGAGGCGGAGGCCGGGTGAAATTTGGGGGCGGATGGGGCCGGGGGTGGCAATCACACTCAGGACGTTCGAGACCGAGATGAGACAGAGTGACAGGACGCTGTTCGTCAATTACAGCGCTGTACCCTGGAATGTGCCCGAGGGCGGCGCCGGAGGAGACGGAGATGCCCTCCCCGTCCCCGTCCCCGCCGCCAAGGTGACCCGGGTCAACGGCTGCCTCCTGGGCTTCGACGACGGCTGCACCGAGCAGGTGGCCCACGAGCTGCTCGCCGAGCGCTGGTACCGGGAGAACGCGTGGTGGATTTGGGCCGCGGCCCTCGCCGCGCTCGCCCTCGCCGCGGCGCTGGCGGCCTGCGCTTGGCGCTGGCGCCTCGCGCGGGCGAGGGAGGCTGCGCGCCTGGCGGCCAAGGCCGCGGAGGTCAAGCGCATGTCCGAGCGGCTCCGGGAGAAGCTCCGGGAGAGCAAGATCCCCCATCAGATCAAGATCCAAGGCAGGGCGAGGTCCGCGAAGAAGCCCGTGCCAGACGCGGATGCCGAGCAGCAGAACGTCCTCCTCGCACAGGAGAAGGCGATCCTTCAGTCGCTGGTGGCAGAAAAGGACCGGGAGATCCACAATATCGCTTCAGGGTACGGTATCCTCACATCGCAGCTGCATGAGTTGCAAGAGGTCAGGGACAAGCTCACAAGCGAGCTCATAACGCACAAGATGCAGGCTGCTGCCAAGACGACGAGCGACGACATTGACAGGCTGCGGACTGTGATCGACGAGGATTGGTTCACGTACCATGCGCCTCCCGACGAGGCGGAAATCCACCCGTCGGACCTCTGAGACAGCGCGGTTGAAGTCAGTCCCCGCACTCCCCGCACCCCCCGTGCCCCCCGCGCCCCCCGCACCCCCCGCACTCCCGCGATTTTGGTCAAGGTTTTGCTCGGGGTCTGCGAGGGGCGGGCCCCCGGGGCCCGTCCCCTCGCGCCCCCGAGAGAAAAGCTTAGAGGAAGCTCTTGCAGTGCCACAGCACGAGCACGACGGCGACGGGGTACGCGACGCGCACGCCGACCTCCTGCCAGTACGTCAGCTGCGCGCAGGTGTCGATGTACTCCTTCAGGTAGTGCCACGCGGCCGAGTGCATGCTGAGCGCCAGCAGCACGACGACGGCGAGGATGAACAGCTTGGCGACGTCGCGGCGCCGGGCCCACAGCACCTCGAGGTACCCCGGCTCGTAGTAGTGCTCGGCGGAGGCCGCGGCCTGCGCCTGGGCCTGGGCCTGCGCCGCGGCAGCCGCGGCCGCCTGCGCGGCCGCCTGCTGCTGCTGCTGGGCGGAGAAGAACAGGCGCTGCTGCGTCTGCTGCTGCTGCTGCTGGTAGAGCTGCTGCTGCTGCGAGGCCTGCGCATGCTGCACCTGCTGGTGCGCCTGCTGCACCTGCTGCACCTGCTGCACCTGCTGCGGCTGGCTCGGCTGGCTCGGCTGGCTCGGCTGCTGGTAGTACTGCTGCGGCTGCTGCTGCTGCTGCTGAGCGAAGGACGGGGCGGGCAGCGCCTGCGCGTGCAGCTCGGTCATGTCCGAGGGGTCCGGCCCGCCGAACGAGAACGGGCTGGCGTGCATGCTCGACATGCCGCCGGGGAACGCGTTGTACGCCATCAGCGTGTCGTCGTCGAGCATTGACATTGTGCGTCGAGGAACGAACGCACGTGGGCCCGAGGGGTTCCTACACTGCAGTAGTCCGGGATTGTTTTTCAGGCCATGCGCGGCGTGCGAGGGCAGGCATCTGCCTCTGCATCGGGCGGCTCGTGCGAGGACGGCGAGGGCCGAGCGGCCGAGGCGTCCGCCGCCGCGACGATCGCCGAGACGTCCTCGTGAAGCTGCAGGAACAGGGCGCGCCGCTCGGAGTTCTCCGGCCTCAGGTGCGACAGCACGTTGCCGGCGTCGAACCACGCGACCGCGCGCACCTCGCGGGACTGGACGGGGTCGAGCACCTGCCGCGCCGCGTTGCCCGCGTCGGCCCAGGCCCCCGAGTCCGGGTGCAGCTTCGCCAGGTAGTACACGTGCCGGTAGCGCGTGTGGTTGCTGCCGGTGAACACCTCCTCGTACGGGCGGCCGCCCGACGCGCCGCCGCCGCCGCCGCCGCCGCCGCCGGGCACCAGCTCGACGTCGGCGGGGTCGAGGCCGGTCTCCTCGCTGAACTCGCGGCACGCGCAGTTAAGGTCGGACTCGTTGATGTTGCGGCGGCCCTTGGGGAAGCCGAACTCGGTATCGGTCTGCGTCGCGGTCGCGGCGGTCAGGGCTATAGCGGACGCCAGGCTGAAGAACACGACCTCGGGGGACTGCCCGCCGTGCCCGTGCGCCCCGAGGTTGCTCCTCTGCTGGCCCGGGTCGGGCGCGACGCGGAGGTAGTACCCCGTGCGGAGCATCGTGAAGCGCGCCTTGCTCTGCTCGTACTCCTTCATGAAGCCGCAGCTGTGGTCGCTCTGCCAGAACCCGTGCCACAGCGTGTCGAACGAGGAGGCCGCCAGCTGGGCGCGCTCGGAGAGCGTCATGTTGCTCAGCAGGCGCATGATGTACCCCCGGTTCTGCACGTTGTACTTGCCGCGGATGAACTCGACGTAGGACAGCGAGTCCTTGCGCTGGACCATCAGGTACTCGGGACGCGCGGCGCCGCCGCCGCCGCCGCCGCCGGGCGCATTCAGGCGGTAGCAGATGACGCCGAACGAGCTGATCGGCTGGCTGCAGATTCGGTACATGTGCCCGTGCCCGCCGCAGTTCGCGCAGAGCATGTCGTGGCCGGCGCGAGATGGCCTCAAGCTGAGCGGAGCGCCTTAGGCCTCGGGGGGGGGGGAGGGTCACTCACCGTACATCGGCGTCCCCCCCGCGGACGCCGGGTACACTACGGGGACGCTCGCGTCGCCCTCCTGGGCCCCTGGGCCCCCCGGGCGGGCGTAGTTGTGGAACAGGTAGTTGAGGAGGATGAAGGCCGTGAACAGCACGAGCACGTACGTGATCGCCTCGGCGATGAAGTTGGCGAGCTGGAGCTCCTTGTGCACGAGCACGGTCGCGAGGAACCCGGCCTCCAAGGCCGCGGCGCGGACGGGCCGGCCGCCCTTGCCCTTGGCCTCGGCCTTGCCCTTGCCCTTGCCCTTGGCCTCGGCCTCGGCCTTGGCTCTCCCGCGGCCGGGGGCGCCCCCGGACGTGGCCGCGGCGGCATGCCTGTCCCCGAGGGCGTTCTTGACGGCCAGGCACACGAGGTACACCGCCGGCATCAGCATGTCGGCGACGAACGACTTGATCAGCTGCAGCGTCGCCTGGCCGAACGTGATCGCCGCAGCGACCGTGACGACGTTGTTCCGGACCATGAAGTCGCGGTAGCCCGACCATTGCGACGCCATCTCGGCAACCATTACCATGAC
>SESB01002577.1_pt1 | contig 10403 bp, 10 predicted proteins | sample 3171441 | NCBI WGS metagenome assembly SESB01 (sample SAMN06051867, study PRJNA518727) | freshwater metagenome | biome: subpolar coniferous forest; feature: holomictic lake; material: water; isolation source: holomictic Lake 227, 6 m depth | place: Canada: near Kenora, Ontario | collected...
GCACCGCCGGCAAGACTGATATCAGGATTATGGACAATAAGATCAGCGTCAAAATGCTGCCTGACACCCAAACCATCACAGCTGCTACACGCACCTTTGGGGTTATTAAACGAGAATATGCGCGGCTCCAACTCGGTTAAACTGTAACCGCATTGTATACACGCATAACGCTCAGAAAAAACCAACTCCGTGGCATCTTCAATACAGGCAGCAATTGCAATACCGTCGGCAATACGCAAAGCCGTCTCAAAGGACTCAGATAAGCGCAGGGCAATATCATCACGCACTTTAAAACGGTCAACCACCACCTCTATGGTGTGTTTCTTTTTTAAGTCCAAAGCCGGCGCTTCATCCAAATCATAAACAACGCCATCAATACGGGCGCGTATGAAACCTTGGGCACGCAAGTCATCCAATAATTGACTATGCTCGCCTTTACGATCATTAATAACGGGTGCCAACAACATCCAGCGTTGATCTTGCGGTTGCGCAAGAATGTGGTCAACCATCTGACTGACCGTTTGTGCTTCCAGTGACGTAAGATGCTCAGGACAACGCGGCGTGCCGGCACGCGCATATAACAAGCGAAGATAATCATAGATTTCGGTGATTGTACCCACCGTTGAGCGTGGATTGTGCGAAGTGGATTTTTGTTCAATAGAAATAGCTGGAGACAAGCCTTCTATATGGTCAACATCCGGTTTTTCCATGATGGATAAAAACTGACGCGCATAAGCGGAAAGGGATTCCACATAGCGCCGCTGACCTTCGGCATAAATAGTATCAAACGCCAGTGATGACTTGCCCGAACCGGAAAGTCCGGTAATAACAATGAGTCTGTCTCTGGGCAGATCAATATCAATATTTTTCAGGTTATGCGTTCTGGCACCACGAATGCTAATAGTATCCATCAAATAATTCCGGCAATATAAACAACTGACTAATATACGTTTAAAGCGCTGTTTGCACAAACTCATAACAGGTTAATTGTAAAGCAGCATGTAAATCTTCATGGCTGCTGATTGCCTTACTATTCATTGACGGTAGCAAGCAGCCTCGATGAAGTAAAACGGAATCGAGGAATTATTTTCGACTATCCTCGATTAAAATGACAGGGTCAGAGTAAACTTAAATTTAACTTTACTCTGCCCTCAGTTATTATTAACAACTCGTAAGGTGGATTTACATAGGCAAGCCACCATTATCGAAACCTCGTTTCTGATTGTTATGCTGTTTTTATGAGAATTGACTATGCCAATAATTTCCAGATTTTTTTGGAATCATCATCAGAATGTTCTACGATGACCATAACCCGCCACACTTTCATGCGGAATATCAGGGAGAAAATGCTTTGTTTGATTTTAACGGGAATATCCTCAAGGGGTCATTAAATTCAAGAACAGCGACCAAACTGGTACCCGAATGGATTGATTTGTATGTTGCCGAACTTGAAAAAGATTGGCAACTAGCACAAGAAGGTAAAGATATTACTAAAATAAAACCACTAAATTGAGGTGCTGGCGTTTATGTGGAATATGAATAAAGTCATTGAAATTAACTATCAACAAGGCTACATTTTTAACGTTGTGTTTGATGATGGTACTTGTGGCAACGTCGATTTTTCAGAATACATTGGTAAATGGGCTATTTTTGAACCGTTGCGGGATTTGAACCTGTTTAAAGCAGCAAGTATTGATGGCGGCACAATCGCTTGGGAGAATGGTGCAGACATCGCTCCCGAATCACTCTATGAAAAAATAAGCGCGTAGCCAGGTCGGGCACATGCTTTTCGTGCCCGACATTTTCGCGTTAAAATGCACGAATGTCATTGAGGCAATCTCTCGATATTTTGATTTTAACCGTTAAATGTTGGGCAACGAAAAGATGCGCCCAACTTACATGGCTATAGGCACAGCGGCAGACTTCGCCTTAGCTTTTTTAGCAAGAGGCAATTGATATGCCCCATGTTACAATAATTGCCTTCTTTCCGATAAGGCTGTTTTAAGATAAATGGTAATAATCAAATGAATATTGAAGCAATCCGTTATGAAGCACTATCTCTCCCTCTTCAAGAAAGGGCGCACTTGGCTGAGCAATTACTGTCTAGTCTTGATGCTCTATCAGAGGCCGAAATTGAGCATCTTTGGTTTCAAGAAGCGGCACTTCGCGCTAGTGAACTTGACCAAGGATTAGTTCAACGTATCTCTAGTGATGCTGTCCTTCGAGAAGCTCAAGCACTTCTCGGGTGAATTATTTTTTTAATCCAACGGCCCGTGCAGAACTTCTTGAGCATGTGGCTTATTATGAGTCCCAACAGGAAGGTCTTGGCAAGCGTTACCTCGCTGCTTTCGTCTCTTCAATGGCAAACGTTTGTGAAGCTCCAAATCGGTATAAGGTTGAGTTTCCTCCTGACATTCGTCGCTACCGAATTATAGGCTTTCCGTACAACATTCTTTATCGGCTTGTTGGTTCTGAAAATGAAGTTTTAGCTATTGCAGCACATCGCCGCCGACCTGATTATTGGCGAGAAAGGCTTTAATGTAGCCAAGTAGATCGGGCACATGCTTTTCGTGCCCGACATTCGCGTTAAAATGCACGAATGGCATTGAAGAAATCTCTTGATATTCTGATTTTGACCGCTGAAGGTTGGGCAACGAAAAGATGTTGCCAAACCTACATCACTGATTTTATTTTGAAGTCGGCGGCGCTAAAGGATGCCACTGAAATTATTACATTCAAGCAAGCTCGTAGGATGGGTAGAATGTAGTGAAACCCATCACACTGGGATTGTTTATGATGGGTTTCGCTATGGCTCTACCCATCCTACACATTCAAATCGTATAAGGCGGAAACCGACATTACGACATTAAATAACTGGAATCAGTATAAACTTAAGATTTACCTTTACTGTGACCCCAACTATTGATTTAGTTATTAATCCTTACAGTCGACCGTCATAATCCAAAATCTTCCTCATCACACTGCACCCAAACTCTTCAACACACTCAAGTCATGCGTGCGTTGTTCAACACGCCGTTGGTAACTGGCCTGGTTTTTGGTGCAAATTAATGTATGGGGGCTGCCGATGCGTTGAGTAGCGCAATTGACATCGTTTGGGTGTTTTTTGATTATGTGTTCAACATGCTTGCGTCTTGCCTCAACGGCTTTAAGGTACCATTTAGGTTGTGTCGGGTCGTCCAAAAATGACTTCAATGCCGTGCAATCTTGACAGCTACACTTTATTTGGCTGTCCCGTCGCCAATCTGCTGGCGGCTCCAATACCATCATCACCCGCACGTTGATATGCTTAATCACCGCTGTCCGCAAGCGCGTGATAACAGGCAGGTTGCGATAGAGCTCGGCTTGGGTGAGGGACAAGACGGCTGCCACCAAGACTTTATCCACATCATAAACAGCCGGCCAAGCCAGAAAATAAGCCAGCGCATTGTCGGCCAATGCGGCATTGATGGCACTGAAACTGGTCAGAATATTGACCACTAATTCATCGTTGACCGTCATTCTGCCGCGTTCCCAAGGTTGTAGCTCAGGGAATCGTTGCGGGTCTCCTGGCAGTGCCGCCCATAAGATTTGCGCGGCATTATTGAGGTCTGGGGCAGTATTGGGTTCGGCAACACATAAATCGGCCAATAGCGCGGCACACGCTTGATATGCTTTACCGGCACTTAAAGAGAAGGCTTGCTCCAAAGTGTTGACCACATTAGGCCAAGGCACAAGCGTTGCGGTTTGCACCAATGCCGCACAGTCTTCCTTTTGATAAAATCCACGCCCGGCGATACCCTGCCAATAGCCATTGATGCAGTGGCTGTCACGCAAACGAAACAGGCACTCTAAAAATTCACGGTCACTGCGGTGGCTTTGATGGCCAAAAGGGTTGTTGGTGTTTTCGCGAAAGATATCGCGCAACATATAACCCGCCAGCGTATGAGCATCTTGCCATAGGCTTGAATTTTGGTCTTGGCCTTCATCTTCCCAGCGTTGACAAAAATCCCGCAACACCGGTAATGTCGCCGCGAATCCTGCTTGGTTAATAATAGCCAGATTGAAAGCTTTAGGCCAAACCACCAAGGCGGCCGCTTGATAGGTGCGCTCAAAAGAAGCCCCGGCATTGCCGGTGGCTTCTTGAAACTCGATGTCATCAGGCTCAATAGCTTCGTAAGCCGCCATTGGGCAAAATTCATGCTCGCTAAACGGCAGTGTAGGCAAAGGTGAGGGTTTGCCATCCCTGCGCCGCCATTCGGAAATGGTTTCAATGCGTTCAAAAATTTCGCCAATTTCATAATCGTCATCTTCCGGGTCATCATCCCAATACCCCCCGTAGCCACCGGCATATTCAGCACTGCCGTTCTCCTCAACTGACACCAGAGCCAAGTGGATGTCACAATCGGCTTGTTCAGCCGCTGCCACCAACACCTCCGCCACTGCTGCATCGGCGTTTTTTAGGGTATCAAATCCCAACTCTGCGGGCGTATAAGCATGTTCAAGGAGGTAAATCAGTTTTTCCGGTATTTCGTCGCCAGGTTTCGCCCTCAGTAAGTCCGACCAGTTATGCAACAAGGCCGCCACCAAGTCTTGCTCTTGGTGGTAATCCGGCGGCTTCGGCAGCGGCAATTGCTGGTCAGCGCGGATCAGGTTGTAAATCAAGGTCAGTCGACAGCCTTGGGTGACTGGCAATACCTCATGCACGCAATCGGCATAAAACGCGGCATAACCGATTTCGGCGGCATCGTCACAGTGTAAATCCAGGGTGACCGTCTCTTGCTGATGCTTTACCACCAGTTCGCCGCCTTGGTATTCCGAGGGCAATACAATGACCAAGGTGGCAAACATGCCAGGCGTTTTTTCGGTGTCGCGATGACTGACAAAAAAACTGCCTGCATCGTAGACCAGCAACTTATACAGCTCCGCCTGCACCTCGCCACTAACCCCTAATCCTGCCGCACAATTACTGACAATCGTGGCCAGATTTTCCGACCAATGCTTGCCCTTGATCGTGACTTGCCGGGCATCAATCTGCCAAGTGCGCCGCACGTCGGTATCGACCAACGTTTCTTGGCCGCGACCATAAGGGGCTTGTTCGGCCATAGCAACCAGTTGCTCTGCCTGCATTGATAATAATGGCAAGGCAATCCTGCCGACACCGGCAACTTCCAATTGCGGCAAGAAAATATCCAGGCTGCCGGTGGCATAAAAGTCACCGGGACGTTGCACGGTTTGTAAGCTATCGAAAATTTGATCAGTGATTGGGGTCATGGATTTAGGGTCTATCGTCTTTCAGAAATTAAATTTCCATTATATGAAGTGCATGAAATAACTTGACCCTTTATATCCCCTCACCCTCTCCCGGAGGGAGAGGGAGCAAGAGGCCAAAGTTATTTCATGAGCATTTCTATGCAAATGGTCGTATGCATTAAAAAATTATTTTTCAATAATAGCCAATTTGTCCGAGTCGATACCCAGTAACAACTCGCCTTTTAACAAGCCGACCAATTCCCGACCTGCCATGGTAAAACGCCAGCCATGCAGTAACGGACAATCCTCGTCATCGTTAAACAACAGTTCTTCAAGGTCTTTACGTGAGGCCAGAATAGTCGGGTTTAAGGAATTTTCTTCGGCGCGAATTCTTACCAGAGCCGTTAAAATATCCAGTATGGCTTCTTCTTGCTGGGTTTTTTTGGCGGGGCGGTCTTTTTCATGTAAAGGAAGCGGAGCACGATTTTTGGCCTCGGTAATTAACTGGCACAGTTCTTTGCCATAACGGTTGACCGCCCGCTCGTTAATGCCCCGGACATTGGCCAATTCCGCCACTGTTTCCGGCTGTAGCTTGGCCAAATCAAACAGCAATTCATCCCGCAACAACCAGCTTTTGGGGCGATCTTCAGCTTGCGCGGTTTTTTCCCGCCATTGCGCCAGCGTCTGGATAATGGACAGTTGCTTTCCGGTCAGTTTATTTTTGCCTTTAATTTTAAACCAGGCTTTTTCGGGCTCCACCTTATAAAGCGCTGGATTAGTCAGTTCGACAAAGTCATTTTTTAGCCAATCAATCCGACCCAATTCGGTCAGTTTTTGAACCATGATTTTATAAATCCGGCATAAATAAATAACATCATCGGCTGCGTATTCAATTTGCGCTTCCGTTAAAGGCCGTTTGCTCCAATCTGCCCGGGTGTGGGCTTTGTTTAAATTAACACTTAACAAGCTGGAGACCAACATGGCATAGCCCGGATTATCCTGAAAACCCAACAAAGGTGCGGCTATCTGGGTATCAAAAATCGGTGCAGGCAGTTTGCCTGTCCATTGATGAAAAATTTCCAGATCTTGTCGACAGGAGTGAAAAACTTTTACGATAGCCGGATTGTAGATCACCTCAAAAAGGCTATCCAGATTAGGCAAGGCTATCGGATCAATACAGGCAACCCATTCCGGCGTTGCTATTTGCAACAGGCAAAATTTTGGATAATAGGTCTTTTCACGCAAAAATTCGGTATCAAGGGCCAACCAGGTTTCTTTTTTTATCTGTTCGCACAGCGTGGCCAGTTGATCAGGTGTGTCAATATATTGTATGGGTGTCATAGGTGTACAAGAGCAATTATTAAAATTAACCAGACAGCAAAGGGATGCTCATTACCAATGAACAACGGCAAGCAGGTATTCCCGACAGGCTGAAAGGTTGTAAAAAAGTGGCGCAGCAACTTAAATCAGCCCTTACATGGCTAATACGTCCAAACCTGCATTCAATGAAATATCCTGCCCGTCAGCTTGCTCACTACGCATCAGTCCAGCAAAATCAAATAATTGCCGGTCAGCCAATTGTGAAGGCACAACATTCTGGAGGCTGGTAAAAATGGTTTCCAGTCGCCCCGGAAATTGCTTGTCCCAACTCGTTAACATGACTTTCATCGCTTGTCTTTGCAGGTTTGCTTGAGAGCCGCATAAGTTACAGGGAATAATAGGAAAATCCTTGAAGGCGGCAAAACGTTCTATTTCTTTCTCACGCGTATAGGCCAGCGGTCTGATGACGATATTCTTTTTATCGTCACTCAATAATTTGGGCGGCATCGCCTTGAGCTTTCCACCATAAAAAATATTCAGAAAAAACGTTTCCAAAATATCATCACGATGATGGCCTAACGCTATTTTGCTAATACCGCTGGCTTCGGCGTACCCGTATAAAGTGCCGCGCCGCAAGCGTGAACACAAGCCGCAAGTGGTGTTGCCTTCAGGAATAACGCGCTTGACCACACTGTAAGTGTCTTTTTCAATGATATGATAAGGCACACCCAAGGATTCAAGATAGGCCGGTAAAACATGCTCGGGAAATCCCGGTTGTTTTTGATCCAGATTAACGGCTATCAGCTCAAACTCAACCGGTGCGGTTTTCTGTAAACCCATCAGGATGTCTAATAAGGTATAGGAATCTTTTCCTCCTGACAGGCAAACCATCACCTTATCGCCATTCTCGATCATGTTGTAGTCGGCAATCGCATCACCGACAGTATGGCGCAGTCGTTTTTGTAATTTGTTAAATTGAATTGTGGATTTTTGCTTTGAATCTGACATGGTCAGAATTATATTCGATGATGAAGCAATGTGCATTTTATAACGTGTTCACGTTAGTTTATGCCGGTTGCTAAGGAGAAAAGGAAATCGGGGTTCATAGTCTACTGAACCCCGATAAGAAAAACATTAGCCGTTATAACGCTGAAAAATTAATGTCGCGTTAGTACCGCCAAAGCCAAAACTATTGGACATAATGGTATTTAAAGTTAAATTATCCTGGCGCTCACATACAATAGGGATGCCTTCTGCGCCTGGGTCAAGTTGCGTTATATTGGCGGAAGCACTCAGAAAGTTTTCTTCCATCATTAATAATGAATAAATGGCCTCATTAACACCGGCAGCGCCTAACGCATGACCGGTCAGTGATTTGGTGGAACTGACCCAAGGCACATTGCCTGCACCAAACACCTCACGCAAAGCGCCCAATTCTTTGGTATCGCCAACCGGCGTGCTGGTTCCGTGGGCATTGATATAATCAATCTTGCCATCCACCGTGGACATTGCTTGTTGCATACAGCGCACGGCACCTTCACCTGACGGTTGAACCATATCATAACCATCAGACGTTGCGCCGTAACCGACCAGTTCTGCGTATATTTTGGCACCACGCGCTTTGGCATGCTCCAATTCTTCAAGGACTAAAACACCGCCGCCACCGGAAATAACAAAACCATCGCGGGTTTCATCATAAGGTCTGGACGCGGTAGTTGGTGTGTCATTATATTTGGAGGATAAAGCCCCCATCGCGTCAAATAATACCGACATAGTCCAGTGAACTTCTTCGCCGCCACCCGCAAACACCACGTCCTGTTTACCCATAAGAATTAATTCCATGGCATGACCAATACAATGGGCACTGGTCGCACACGCTGAACTAATGGAGTAATTGACGCCCTTAATTTTAAAGGGTGTTGCCAGACAAGCCGTATTGGTGCTGGACATGCTTCTGGGCACCATGTAGGGGCCAACTTTTTTAATGCCTTTTTCACGCAAAATATCTGCCGCGTCAACAATGTTCGACGTTGAAGGGCCGCCAGAACCCATCACCAGACCGGTTCTAAAATTAGATACATCGGCCTCGGTTAAACCTGAATCATCAATGGCCTGCTGCATCGCGATATAGTTAAAAGCGGCTCCGTCACCCATAAAACGTTTTGTTTTACGGTCGATAAATGCATCCAGGTCTATATTAACAGGGCCATGTACGTGGCTGCGAAAACCCAACTCCTCATAAACGTTTGCAAAAGTGATTCCTGAACGACCTTGCTTTAAGGAATCGACAACCTCATTCCGGTTATTCCCAATGCTGGAAACAATGCCTAATCCGGTTACAACGACTCTTTTCATTTTTCTTTTGACCCCTAAAAATCTTCTGTAGAAGTAAACAAACCAACCCGCAAATCGGTCGCTTCATAGATTACCTTTCCATCAACTTCCATGGTGGCATCTGCTATACCCATAACCAGTTTACGCATAATCAGTCTTTTTAAATTAATCCGGTAGATTACCTTTTTGGCGGTGGGTAATACCTGACCTGTAAATTTAACTTCCCCCACACCTAAAGCGCGTCCTTTGCCTGGCCCACCCATCCAGCACAAATAAAAGCCGACCAGTTGCCACATGGCATCCAGCCCCAAGCAACCGGGCATCACAGGATCGCCCTGAAAATGACAAGCAAAAAACCACAAATCAGGATTTATATCCAGCTCAGCGATAATTTCACCTTTTCCATAAGTGCCGCCTTCGTCCGATATATGCGTAATACGATCCATCATCAGCATGTTTGGCAGGGGTAATTGCGCATTTTTAGGTCCGTATAGCTCTCCCCTTCCGGACTTTAATAGTTCTTCGCGCGTAAAACTATGCTGTTTCTGCATGCTATTTATGTACCTTTGTAATTATTCTTATAGTTTAATGCGGGTATTATCTAACAGACACTGAAAAAAATCAGCTCAATTTTTAGCGGGGACGCACATCAAAGAGCAATCCGGTGATTTTTAATGCATTTCTTTGCAGCCGTTGCTGATAAATAATGGCATAAGACAGCACAGAAGTTACATATTTTCTGGTTTCTTTAAAGGGAATGGTTTCTATCCAAACATCAGCGGGAACAGGCTTATCGCCAGGCAACCATTTAACTACCCGGCTTGGCCCCGCATTATAAGCCGCCGCTGCCAGTGCAAAATGGCCATCGAAGCGGTTCAATAATTGTTTATAATAAAAAGCGCCGTATTTAATGTTAATATCCGGATTAAACAAACTATTTTCCGTCTGCCAAGGCTCTTTAAGATTACGTGCTATTTGCTGACCCGTTTCCGGCATGATTTGCATTAAGCCCCGCGCACCGACTGCCGACTTCGCATTCTTATCCAGCATACTTTCCTGACGAATCAAGCCAAAAATAATGGCAGGGTCAAGCTGTTGCCAATCCGCATTGCTCTGAACCTGACTCAAATAACTCACCGGAAATCGCAGGGCCAAATCATCCCAATAATCCGCTTTAACCAACGTCATAATGGCGACCTGATCCCATTGCCACAGTTGAGCTAATTTAGCGGCAATCAAGATTTGTTCTTTGGGCAATTTTTTTAAGGTAAACCACCACTGTCGTTTTGCTTCGGCATCACGGTTTAAAATTTCCAACTCTTGAATCGCTTTAAAGTCTGTTGTTTGAGCCAGCTTTTCAAGCGCATCCCCCATAATAACAACCGGTTTATCAGCCAGATTATAGGGCTTGTTGACCGCATCGGCCGCCATAAATCCATAGTAACTTCTATCTTGCGCCAGCTGATTAAAAACAGACAGCCCCTGCAACACGCTTCCGG
>SESB01002583.1_pt1 | contig 10380 bp, 8 predicted proteins | sample 3171441 | NCBI WGS metagenome assembly SESB01 (sample SAMN06051867, study PRJNA518727) | freshwater metagenome | biome: subpolar coniferous forest; feature: holomictic lake; material: water; isolation source: holomictic Lake 227, 6 m depth | place: Canada: near Kenora, Ontario | collected 2014-07-08...
TTATAAACACAATTCACGTCTGACGACAAATATCAATACCACTGCTTATATTTTGTTGCGATATTGCCTTGACATACAAGAGTGGATTCCCTATAGTTAGTTCCAATGAGATCAAATTATTATCAAAAAATAGTGCTGATCCCGCTCAGATTGTGATCTTTTACGATGGCAATATTTACTTGTCAACTACCAGACCTAGAACACCCTTCGGTACCTCATAGGAATTCCGATTCACCGGCTTATTTTCTGCCGAGTGTAGACGGTGGAGCAAAATATTTAATCAAATATTTAGGGAGGGCATTAACATGTCACAACACGTCTACAAAAAATTATGCGACCACATGAGCAAACGCAGCGGAAGATGCCCAGGCAAAGGTCTAAAACTATTACCAAATTATAAAGACATCTATGAAGGATAAAAGCTCTTCCTACATCACTCCTCATGTTGCCGTTATCGGTGCCGGTTTCTGGGGCACGAATCTTGTGCGTAATTTTCATCAACTGGGCGTATTGAAAGTAGTTTGCGATGCGGACGCAAAAACTCGGCAACAACTGGCAAAGGATTATCCCAACACACGGATTATCGAAAAAGAAAAAGAAATATTTGAAGATTCATCGATAGACACCGTAGTGATTGCCGCGCCGTCAGTTGCCCACTATAATCTTGTAACGGCGTCATTAAACGCAGGCAAGCACGTCTTTGTGGAAAAACCAATGGCTTTAACTTACACAGATGGCTGCAAGCTGGTTAATATGGCGCGTGAAAAAGGCAAGAAAATTTTTGTTGGGCACATTCTCCATTACCATTCCGCTGTAGTGCGGATGAAAGAAATGATTAATAAGGGTGAGATTGGCCGCCTCCAGTATATCTATTCCCGTCGGCTCTCTTTGGGCAAGATTCGCCGGGAAGAAAGCAGCTTGTGGTCTTTCGCTCCCCACGATATATCGATCATTCTGGGAATAACCGAAGAAGAACCCTGCTATATTGACGCTGTAGGAAGCAACTTTCTCCATGCCAGTATTCCCGATATAACAGTTTCCAACATGAAGTTCCCCTCCGGCATTGGCGCTCATATCTTTGTCAGTTGGCTCAATCCCTTTAAGGAACAACGCTTGGTTGTTATCGGCAGTCGGGGCATGATGGATTTCGATGACACGCAACCCATCGAGAAAAAACTAACGCACTACCCCAACCAGATCACCTGGCAAAACGGCATACCCGTATCAGAAAAAAAGGAAGGCAACGCAATTGACCTGAGTGATATATGGGAAGAACCTTTGAAGGCGGAATGCCGGGCATTTCTGGATTATATTGCCAATAACACCACGCCACTCACGACAGGTGAAGAAGGCCTGCGCGTGATGAAAGTTCTAGAGGCCTGCCAGCAGTCCATCGAACAAAAAGAATCTACTTCTCTTCCTTTTGTTCCCGTCGTAGATGACCTTCAGGTTACGAAGGCTGCAATCCAGGAGGGAGAGCGGTTAGCCGAGGCATATCCGTATGTCTTCATCCATCCCACCGCAATCATTGACGAGGGTGTGCAAATCGGCAAAGGCACAAAAATCTGGCACTTCTCTCATGTTTTGACCGGATCGAAAATCGGCGAAAACTGCAACATTGGACAGAATGTGGTTATTGGTCCCGATACCGTGATTGGTAACAAATGCAAAATACAAAACAATGTTAGTGTCTATAAAGGTGTTACCCTCGAAGGAGGAGTCTTTTGCGGCCCCTCGATGGTTTTCACCAACATCTCCAACCCCAGGGCGGAGATCTCCAAGATTGATCAGGTTCGCCCCACCCTCGTCAGGAAAGGTGCGACTTTGGGGGCCAACTGCACTATCATCTGCGGGCACACCATCAGCGAGTATGCCTTCATCGGTGCAGGTGCCGTGGTGACAAAGGACGTCCCTGACCACGCCCTGATGGTTGGAAACCCGGCTAAACAAATCGGTTGGATGTGCGGCTGTGGTGAAAAACTTGATGACAGCATGAAATGCCTTGCCTGCCTAAATTCGTATATGCCAAGGGCAAGCGGGCTGACAAAAATAGAAGAGTAATCCCGTGTAACCAAATAAATCGAGATCATATGTCCACTGAGAAAACACTAAAGATTGTAGCACGAAAAAACCCGTCTTTGCTAGTGATTTGCTGAAGCTGATATCCGGCACTGCCTTCGCACAAGCAATCTCAATACTTGCTGCCCCATACTGACCAGGCTTTGCGCACCGGAGGCTTTTGGCATTGTCGCGTTATTCGCATCCATTACGGGCATCATCTGGGTAGTTGCCTGCGTACCATACGAATTGGCGATCATGCTGCCGGAACGCGGCGAAGATAACACCAATCTGCTCTGAGTTAGTATGGGATTTACTATACTGATTTTACTGTGGCTGGTTCCTTTGGTAGTCTTTATGCCAAGAGTATCCTTCGGGCTTAATTACTGTAACACACGCACCAAACATTTAGGATGTTTATCCATCGCCACGATCACCAGTTCCATGACAAGGACACCGTTGTCTCTTGGTCCTCGATGTGGTAAAGAACGTGTTTATTATCACCATTGCGCTCGTACCACTTGTAGTTCTAAAAGGATAGGGTATTCAGCCCGCGCATGCCTTTATCTCAGGATGCCTGTCGGCACTACTCTATTATACGATTCTCTATTTTCGGGATGAAGACTTGCAAAGACTGGTCACGCGTTATGTCAGAAGGTTGTTTAGATGCGCGTAGAGGGGATGGACATATTGTCAAAAAATACCATTAATATTCGTTTAGAAAACAGATATGCGGCAAGATGGCGCGCATATACCTCTGGAAAATCGAAAATATGGATACGGGGCACCATATTCTTCGAGGACAGATTTTATCGTGAATATGCTTCGCCTGCTCCATTTACCAGAATTGCATCATTGCTGGATGATGTAAACCAAGATGATTTTGGCATTCTTCTCAATCAACTCAATGGATTTTTTGCCGTTGTCATTCAACAGGATAATACAGTTTTTGCCGCCGTCGATAGGGTGAGAAGCATTCCCTTATTTTACGGAGAGGCGAAAGGGCAGGTGTTTTTGAGCGACGATGCTGAATGGATTCGCCGAAGCGTGGGTGACACCGAAATTGACCCCTTTGCACGCCAGGAATTTCTTTTCACGGGATATGTGACCGGGCGCGAAACCCTTTTTCCCCGGATCAGCCAACTTCAAGCAGGCGAGCTACTGCTTATTAACAGTGGTAAAGATGCACCAAAACTAAATACTCACCGATATTACCGCTTCCTGCATACTGAACCCGAATGCCCCGTTGATGAAGAATCTTTGTTAATGCAACTGGATTTTATTGCTGAAAAGAGCGTACAAAGGTTGATCGATTATGCCGATGGACGACAAATTGTGGTGCCTCTTTCAGCAGGATACGATTCCCGTTTGATCGTTACGCTTTTGCGGCGACTCGGTTATGAACATGTTCTTACCTTCAGCTATGGAGCGACGGGCAACCATGAATCACTTATCAGCAAGGCCGTTGCTGAATCTCTTAATTATCCTTGGGAATTTGTGAAATATAGTAATTCATTATGGCGAACGTGGTGGAACACGAAAGAGAGAATTGAATATCAATGGTGGGCATCTGAATGGTCGAGTTTGCCTGTTTTTCAGGACTGGCCGGCAGTGTGGCAGTTAAGACAAGCCGGCAAATTAAAGCAAGAAGCGGTTTTTGTGCCGGGACACAGTGGGGATATGGTTTCAGGCAGTCATATACCAAAAAACGCAGAACCAGGGAAAAATGCTTCTCTTGATGATTTAGTGCAATCTTTAGTTTCGAGACATAACCTAACACCTTGGAATAGGAATTCCATCGAAAGATTCAATAAATGGTACGCTAGGATTATTTACTGCACGGAAGTAACCACTGTTAAGAGAGGCGAAGACTTCGCAAATTGGGTCGAAAAATGGGACTGGCAAGAGAGGCAGGCGAAGTTTATCATCAATTCTTCTCGTGCTTATGAATTCTGGGGATATGACTGGTATCTCCCCTTGTGGGATAGAGATTTTATGTTTTTTTGGCAAAGGATACCGCTCCGATTGAGAAAAGAACAATCATTGTACATCAGGTTGGTTGAAAAATTGTATGAAGACCAATGTGTTCAATTGGGCAGAACTCCTGTACGTCTAAGGGGAAAACAGATTGTTTCTATACCAACACTGCGGCACTATATTCAAAAATCACCCATAGGTACCTCACTCATAAAAGCGTATCGGTTATACAATTATATTGTTAATTATTACACGCACCCTTTGCGCTGGTATGGTATTCAAGATTTTAAAGGCCATATAAAAGTTAGAACCAATACGATAAATATAAACAGCACATTGGTTTTGCTCTATTTTCCCGACGTTGCGAAACGGAACATAATGTGAGCAAATGAGATGTGAAATATTTTAGAAGAAAACTTGTGCTGTTAATTATGCTACTTCATAGTTGCTTAGATGTTAAGCGAGAAGGAGATCGAACCGCATGTCAAATTTTCAATCATCAATATATAAATCTGGACGTTACCGACCATGGCTATGGCCGGCGCGTTTCCTGAATCGACTGACGAAGCCGATTCCCGTGGGACTCTGGCTGGTGAACTTTTTTTTCCAGCGGATTTTAGGCATCAATAACAACGTCCCCTGGATGGTTAATTTCACATCCCGGGTGGAAGGCAAAATATCTATTGGACGAAATGTCTGGATATCCTTCGCAGTGAGTGGTGGCTGTTACATTCAGGGAGTGAATGGCATCGAGATTAGTGATGACACCATTTTTGCACCCGGGGTCAAAATAATTTCAGCCAATCACTGTAAGGACAATTTTGTCCGCTGGGAGGATGCACCACCGGTTTGCATCGGGAAAAGATGTTGGATCGGAGCGAATACGGTAATTCTGGCAGGCGTTACTTTGGGAGACGACTGCATTGTCGGTGCCGGAAGCGTTGTTAGAGACAATTTTTCTAATAATAGTATCATAGCAGGAGTACCTGCAAAAAATATCGCTATTAACGGGGAAAAGAACTTCTGATGAAGTTTAGGGAAAAACGTTATGTATCCACTCGTGGAATATATAGCTACGCATGATGAAATGGTCGCTTGTTGGACATCGTTCAGTTTCCTGATTTTGCGAATGTATGAAAGAAATGGAGATACAATTTATGCAAAGAGCTCATGTTACTTACCACATATTAAAAGCTGATTGTTTTGGTTCCTCGCGAATCAATACACAAAAATCGTGGGATGCACATCCAGTATTTATTCATAAAAGACATAGTAATTCAATATCACACACAAACAAATTTATCGACATTGATTCGTTTGATCGGAATGTGATGTCTCTCATTTTCCTAATATTAAAGTTAAAAGGAAAGCAAACACTTGTATTTCATGAACAAGGGATGTTGCCATTTTTACTTCTAACTCGAATTATAGCTTTATTGTTCCGTAAAAACAAAATTATATTTGTTTATGATATGCATGATTTACATGAATACATAAAAGAAAGAAACATTTGGCGTTGTATACGGTATTCATTCCTACGATATTATTCTTTAATAGTGCTCGAATATATTTGTTTTAGAGATAATTCCATAAAAAAAATTGTTGTCTCGGAAGGTATGGCCAATGAGGTCGCGAAACTATATGATTTCAGTTTACCACCACAAGTTGTCATGAGTTGTTCGCCACTAGAAAAAAAACCATTTGATTCGCTGGCTGTTGAAAACAAAAAAGCTCTTGTTTATTTTGGTAAGGCCGAGCACGCCCCCTTCGAACTCATAAATCAGATTAAAGAGATTGGATTTGAGCTTCATCTGTATGGCCGCGATATCGCACCCGAGGCCGTTTCTGCCCTTGTGGGTGCTGATAAATTGAATTGTGTAAGATTTCTTGGCGAATACTTTCCTAATGATTTATTTTTTCTGTCACAATATTCTTTTTTGATTTTATACAAACCACATATAAAGACTGTAAACTACAGAATCGCTCTGCCAAACAAATTATTTCAAGCATTGAATGCAGGCTTGACTCTTATTATTTCCGATAACTTTGTTGAAATAAAAAATCTTTTCGATTGTATTCCGGGCGCTGTCATAGTTCTTCGATCAGAACAAGATATATCCTGCGCAATTGAAAGGGCATGTTCGATGCGAGATAATGACTACAAACAGCAAGTATATGATTATTTATGCGAACTTTACGAAAAATCAAAAAAAACATATTTGCAGGTGACTACCACCACCATAGCTGATAAGCATGAGTCATAAATTTAAATATTTGTCGCTGCTTTTAACTGGAAATCATCACTACAATTCTAAACTCAAAAGTGTGTAGTTGTAGATGGAGTCAATACAAGCATAATTTATTTATCCGGTTTAAACTGAACTTTTTGCCATCCAGAATGAGGGCAAACCGTACTTTGCTCGAACCTCTTTTTACATCCTTTGTCCGGTCTTCGTTGCCGTCGGCCAGCCCATGATCAATAACTTCGCGGACGTATATCTAGTGCACCAAATCGTCCCACGTTGCATTTTGCGGCATCCGGCCGATCAATTTGTGGGCTTAATCCTTCTTCATAATCATCGGCATAAAATGTCTCCTTTCAACGATCTAACAATAGCATTTAATCAAGTTGATTATCTTCAGCCGAACAATTAATATGCGAACTTTGTAAAACATGGTAAATTTGCCCAACACTAAAAATACTATTCTACTCGTTAGTGCCAGTTCCAATCAGCCAGCATAAATCCAATGCTAATCCGGTTTATGCTTTTGTTGTAATCGAGCAAACTCTCTCCATAGCCGTTGAAATACTGAAGATAGATACTGCATTTATCGCTAAACTTATCGTAGACCGTAGAGAAGGGCACACTCCAATCCAGTTGAACCGCACCCAGATTTTCCTGCCTGAAATTATTGCGCAGCATCACGGCAAAGCGTTGCTTTTTCCAGTAGAGAGTCCCCCAGAGCTCACCATGTCCCATGTATCGGGTGATATCGGGATTATCATCACTGTGTTCGTCTTCCGGAATCCGGTACCAGGTTTTTAAAAGCAGATTGAAGTTGTTTTTTTCATTTTCCAAACCCACATTCGCCACAAGACGATTCCAGCTGCGCGAAAGGGGAACGGAACGGCCATTGGATTGATGGTTAAACCCCAGGTTAAGTAAGCGACCATGGAGACCGAGGATATTATAATCGGTGCGCAGATTGATCAGCAACTCCGGTTCATAGTTGGTATCGCGGAAAGGCGCTGAAAACGCCGAATTGTAAACCTGCCAGAAGGCAAGTTGTGTATAGGCCAACCATACATCTATGCCTTTTACACCTTTAATGCCATCAATGTCAGTTCCCCATGGTTTCAATTTAAAGCTTAGTTGAAATTTTGCTTCATTGTACAGGGCTTTGGCATTAGTGTCGAAATCCAAAGCAGCTTCTTGATTAGGTGATGAGTTATAGGCAACAGGCAAGAAATAGACGGGACGGTAGGGCTTAATTGAGAAGAACGTGTCTTTTAATTCCCCCTTGGCTACATCTAAATCCCATTGCTTAGACATTACAGATTGCCGGTTTGATTCCGCAGACGATTCCTTTGTCGCCTCTGTGGCGGCGGCATGTAGATGTTTATTGGCTTGCCCGGCAACTTTCTCCCCAGCCAGTTCATCAAAACATTTTAAGCGCTCAGCATCTTTTTCAACTCTGGAGCATTGAGTCAGGCGATCTTCAGTTTCTGCAGCTTTAATGGAATCTGTAATTGCAATAGAAGAAAAAGTGAAAAGCATGGATAACGCTATGAGACTTTTTGCTTTAAAAACCATCATAAGCTCCTTTCTGCCGAATGAATTGAATTAAAATTATTCTGGCAGGCAATAGACATCCACCCGGCAGTATTCTTTAAAACCAGCCCGCAGATAGACATCCAGCCCTTCTTTTGAAGATTGCAAAACACAATATTTATAACCTGATGATTTTGCATACCTCATTGACTCCAAAACCAGGGCCAGTGCAATTCCTTTGTTTCTGTATGCCGCAAGAGTTGTGACAAAATAAATTCCAGCAGTATTGTTCTGTAAAAACAAAAGAGTGGTGGCAACCGGCTGACCCATAAAGTAGGCAAGAAGCAATTTTTGCGATGAGCCTTCACGAAGATCAAATTCTTCCACAAAGGTATTGTATTGTTTTCTTGCTTTCTGCGGCATTTTAAATCCTGTAAAGGATATATCCTCCCATATTTTTAGCCCTGCCTCATCATTAACAAATGCTATTTCAATATCCTTACTTCTTCGCAGAGTAAGCGGTATGAAATCCACATCTACAGCCAGACAGGGAATTGCTTCCAAATAATTAAAGCCCTCGTTTTGCAATATTTCTTTTGTTGTTTTTGACTGACCGCAGGGGTAAACCCACCACCAGAAGGGAAGTTTTAAATCTTCATAATTCTTTTTTAATTGATTTACTTTTTTTGTGTCTTTTCCCGCTAAAGGTTTTTCATTCCATACCCAGTTGAGATCAGCAATATCGATGCCTGTGTTCATGGAATAAATTCCTTCATCGCCGTTTATCGAAGAATTAAAACTTCCCCAGTAGCGGCCAATGGCGAAAATATTATTCTCAATGATTTGAATTAAAGACATTTACATCTTCACAGGTATTACTGCATTTTGTTGTCGGGTTTAGAGATGTCTTGTTTTGATGGATAATGTTGATAGTCTGTTTTAATCTTTGGATTATCGAAATCATCCTGCGACATTTTAGATATTGTTTCTGCTGCTATTATGTCTAATTTCAATCTTTTAATTTTTGCTTCATAAGCAGGCAGAGCCTTCTTGTAACGCAGTCTTTGATGTTGTTCCATAAAAGGCTGATCTTTAAGCTCCTTCATTATCGAATCTCTATTGGCATTCACTTCTGCCAATACTTGTTTTAGTTGCTCGATTTTTTCGCCAACATCTTTATATTCAAGAGGCGATGATTTTCCCAGGTCCTTCTCTATTTTTTCCTGCATTATTGACTGACCAGCTTGCGGCAGGGACGGTTTACCGAAAACTGCCGGATTTACTTCTTTGGGATTAAACACCCCGATATCCTGCGTTTCTCTTTCAACAGACCCTGACTTTTCTTCCTTTTTTTTCAGCTGTGATTGCAGACACACATCAATAACAAAATCACCGCATTCCGTATGAAAGGGAATTACAATACTCGGTCCATGGATTACATGCCTGACCGTATGAGATTTGCCGAAAATGACAGTTGGTATAGCCGCAAATACTTTTAAATTGTCCTTTTCCATTAGTTTACGGGATGCCCCGGAAATCATGTTAGTCAGCTCTCCTACCGCATCCATAACTTCCTGATTAATTTCTTTATGAGATTCCCCCAGCATCTTGCTGATAATACCAATGATACACTGTTCACTAAATGTTAGAGCCAGAGAACCTATGGCATCTCCTGTCATGCCGATGATACCGGAAACGTCTCCGTATGCCGAATCATTTGTTTTGACTAATGGCTTACCGGCAATCGGCTTGATGGATGCCATTTTGCTTAATACTTCCTCTGTGCCATATAGAAATGGATTGATAAATTTTACGTCCATAATTTATCCTCACATTAACGTTAAAAGTTTTAACTCAAGCTACTCTCGCCATTCTCGTCCAACTGTAATTTCCCCAAGCCGGATCAATATAACCTTTCTTTTTAACAACAAATTTTAACCCGCATTTTATTGCAAAATATCGATGAAACGCCAAGCTTGCCGTTAATTCCGGGTGAAAAACTGTTACTAAAATGTCTTCACTTTCTGCCGCAGCTATATAATCGTCAATTTTCAGCAAAACATTAACTTTTTCACCAACTTTAAGAATTTTTGGCGCCCGAATAAATGTCAAAGGTATTGGCTCTGGATCAACTGCCTTAATAATCGCATCGCTCATAAAGCTATCCAGCTGGCTCCCGAAGCTGTTGCGCTGCACCTCAATATCGATTAAGCCAAGACAACTTTCTTCTCCTACAACACTTTTGGCAAGCAAAACTGTCCCCGCGCAAGTTCCCCATATTTTCAAGCCTTTGTTATAATTGGCCAGTAATACTTCCTTTATTTCAAAAATATTTATCAAGCGGCAAAGGCACGAGCTTTCCCCTCCCGGAATTATCAGGCCTGCCAAATCTTCAAAATCTATTTTTTCTTTAACCCTTCTGTATGAAATTCCCAGCCGGTCTAAATGATCCAAATGTTCATGCACTCCACCTTGCAAGTCCAGAACACCAATTACTGATTTTTTATCTTTCATCGTCCGCACAGCCTAAATTACTTTTTTACCAGCCACGGCCCGCTAATATTTGCTCCGG
>SESB01002584.1_pt1 | contig 10379 bp, 8 predicted proteins | sample 3171441 | NCBI WGS metagenome assembly SESB01 (sample SAMN06051867, study PRJNA518727) | freshwater metagenome | biome: subpolar coniferous forest; feature: holomictic lake; material: water; isolation source: holomictic Lake 227, 6 m depth | place: Canada: near Kenora, Ontario | collected 2014-07-08...
AGTTATAGGCGTGACTGCCCCGGATACTGCCCCAGAAATGGACAAAGGCTCCTGAGTTTCCCCAGAAGCCTTTGATTTAATTGGAGCGGGCGAAGGGATTCGAACCCTCGACCCCAACCTTGGCAAGGTTGTGCTCTACCCCTGAGCTACGCCCGCGTCCTGGCGTCTGGCGTTTCCGCCGTGTCTCCGCTTGCTCTGCAGCGCCCGGCGACGGAGGCGGATAATACGGATCGAACGGCGCTTTGCAAGCACCCTTTTCGTCTGAAGACAGATTTATTTCTCGGGGCCGCCGGACGCCGGGAAGGGGGCGACGGTGTGGCCGTGATTGAGGGGGCCGTGACCGTGGCCGAAGCCGGGAGCGGTGAGGATCGCCTGCTGGAGATAGCCCCGCGCCCGCACCACCGCGTCGCGCAGCCCGAACCCGAGGGCCAGCGAGGCGGCGATGGCCGAAGCCAGGGTGCAGCCGGTGCCGTGGGTGTGGGGGGTGTGGAGGCGGGGCGACTGGAAAACGTCCTCGCCATCCTCCCACGACAGCAGGTCGGTGAGGATTTCGCCCTCCATGTGCCCGCCCTTGATCAACACCGCCCGCGGCCCCAGGCTGAGAATGAGTGCCGCGGCGTGGCGCATCTCGGCGAGGTCGCGGATGCCGTCCATGCCGGTCAGCACCATGGCTTCGGGAATGTTGGGGGTGGCCAGCTCGGCCCGGACCAGCAGGGTTTGCTTGAGCGCCTGCACCGCATCGGGGTCGAGCAGGGGGGCGCCGCTCTTGGACACCATCACTGGGTCGACCACCAGGGGAATGCCGATGCCCAGTTCTTCGACCACCGCCGCCACCGCTTCGATCACCGCCGCCGAGTGAAGCATGCCGGTCTTGAGGGCGTCGGCGCCGATATCCTCCAGCACCAACCGCATCTGCTGGGCGACGAATTCGGGCGGCACCGGCAGCACGCCAAAAACGCCGCGGGTGTTCTGGGCGGTGAGCGCGGTGATGGCGGTGGCGGCGTAGCCACCCAGCGCGGTGATGGTCTTGATATCACCCTGGATGCCCGCGCCGCCGCCCGAATCCGAGCCGGCGACGACGAGGACCCGCCCCCTCATGTCGGCTCTCCCGCCGCGGCGCGGATGGCGGCGGCGATCTCGCCGACCACGCCGTCCACCAGATCGCCGTCGTCGCCCTCGGCCATCACCCGGATCAGCGGCTCGGTGCCCGACTTGCGGATCAGCAGCCGGCCGTTGCCGGCCAGCTTCGCCTCGCCGTCGCGAATCGCCCGCTTCACCGCCGGCATCTCCAGGGGGGTGCCGTTGCCGTTGGGGGCGAAGCGGACGTTGACCAGCTTCTGCGGCACCGGCGAGAAGACGCGGGCGACGGCGGAGAGCGGCTTGTCGCGCCGCTGCACCACCGCCAGCACTTGCAGCGCCGCGATCAGGCCGTCGCCGGTTGTGGAGTAGTCCGAGAGCACGATGTGGCCCGACTGCTCGCCACCGACATTGTAGCCGGCCTCGCGCATGCGCTCGACGACGTAGCGGTCCCCCACCGGCGTGCGGACCAGCGCCAGCCCCAGCCCGTTGAGATGGCGCTCCAGCCCGAGATTGGACATCACGGTAGCCACCACGCCGCCGCCGCGCAGGCGCCCGGTCTGGGTCCAGGCTTCGCCGATCAGGCCCATCAACTGGTCGCCATCGACCTGATGGCCGGTCTCGTCGATGACGATCAGGCGATCGGCGTCGCCGTCGAGGGCGATGCCGATGTCGGCGCCGGTCTCCAGCACCTTGGAGCGCAGGGCGCCGGGGGCGGTGGCGCCGCACTGCTTGTTGATGTTGGTGCCGTTGGGCTCGTTGGCGATGGCGGTGACGTCGGCGCCCAGTTCGTAAAGCACGCGGGGGGCCACCTTGTAGGCGGCGCCGTTGGCGCAATCGACGACGATCTTGAGGCCATCCAGGCGCAGGCCGCGGGGGAAGGTATTCTTGACGTATTCGATATAGCGGCCGGTGGCGTCGTCGAGTCGGCTGGCCCGGCCCAGTTCGGCGGCGTGGGCGAGGTCGGGGGCGAAGGGCTGTTCCAACCGGCCCTCGATCTCGGACTCCAACTGGTCGCTGAGCTTGTAGCCGTCGGGGCCGAATAGTTTTATCCCGTTGTCTTCGAAGGGATTGTGCGAGGCCGAGATCATCACCCCGATGTCGGCGCGGAGCGACCGGGTCAGCATCGCCACCGCCGGAGTCGGCAGCGGTCCCACCAGCACCACGTTCATCCCCATCGAGATGAAGCCCGCGGTCAGCGCAGGCTCCAGCAGGTAGCCCGAGAGGCGGGTGTCCTTGCCGATCACCACCAAATGGCGGTGGGTGCCGCGCCGGAAGTGCAGGGCGGTGGACATGGCCACCCGCAAGGCGGTCTCCGCCGTCATCGGCTCGCAATTGGCGGTGCCGCGAATGCCGTCGGTGCCGAAGAGCTGTCGTTTCATGAAGGAATTCCCAGTGCCTGCGCCCACAGCGCCCGCCGACTTTTGGCCGGTTCGCGGCGTCCGTCAAGGGCAAAGCGGATGCAGCGCCTCCCACATCGCCCGCGCCTGGGTAAAGGCGGTAAGGTCATGGATGCGGACGATTTGGCAGCCTTGGTTCAGCCCTTCGAGGCTGGCGGCCAGGGTGCCGGGGAGGCGCTCCTTGGGCGGCTCGTCGTGGCTCAAGGCGGCGATGAAGCGCTTGCGGGAGACGCCCAGAAGCACGGGCACGCCGAGGCCGTGATAGAGGCTGAGGTGGCGCAGGATGTCGAGATTGTGCTCCAGGCTCTTGCCAAAGCCGATGCCAGGGTCGACGACGATCCGCTCGAGGGGAATGCCGGCGGCGAGGCAGGCATTCACCCGCGCCTCCAGCCAGTCGTAGACGTCGAGGGCGGCGTTGTTGTAGCGGGGAGCCTGCTGCATGGTGCCCGGCTCGCCCTGCATGTGCATCAGCACCACCGGAGCCTTCGCCTGGGCCGCCAGTTTGAGGCTGTCGGGGTCCACGAGGCCGCTGACGTCGTTGATGATGGCGGCGCCGGCCGCCAGGGATTCCCGCATCACCGCGGCATGGCGGGTATCGATGGAGACGCGGGCGCCGCGTTCGGTCAGCCGCCGCACCACCGGCACCACCCGGTCTATTTCGTCCTCCACACTCACCGGGGCGGCGCCGGGACGGGTCGATTCGCCACCGACATCGACGATGTCGGCCCCGGCCCGGTGTAGGGCCAGGCCGTGGGTGAGGGCCCGTTCGTGATTGAAGAAGTCGCCGCCGTCGGAAAAGCTGTCGGGCGTGATGTTGAGCACCGCCATCAGCCGCGGGCGGTCGAGCTTCAAGCCGGCGAGGGCGGAACGGGGGCGGGCGAGGGCGGCCAGCAGGGAATGGGCGCGCTCGGCGATCTCGGGCGGCTGCGCCGCTGTCCACCGGCGAAGCTCGCCGAGCGGCATCACCGAGCGGCCGACGCCGCCGGACGGGTCGCGGAGGATGAGTTCGACTAGCGAAAACGAAAACCGCCCCCCGGCGAGGGGGGCGGTTTCGGTGGTGGAGCCACCCGCCGGCAGCAGGCCGAGCGGGCGGAGATAGAGTCGCCTCACCTCAGGTCCCCAGCGGTTCCGGGTCGAGGCCGCCGGCCTCCTTGGTGCCGCTGGTGGGCACCGAGGTGCGGCGGCCGCCCGAGGTGCTGGGCTTGGGCGGCGGCGGCGGGGAGTCGCCGTCGGGCCGGACGATGGTTTCACCGCGCAAGAGGGCGCGGATGTCCTCGCCGCTCAGGGTTTCGAACTCCAGCAGGCCCTTGGCCAGGGTTTCGAGCTGGCCGATATTCTCGGTGAGGATGCGCCGGGCGGTGTCGTAGGCGGTATCGACGATGCGGCGCACCTCTTCGTCCACCGTGCGGGCGGTGTGGTCGGACATGTTCTTGTGCTGGGTCACCGAGTGACCGAGGAAGACCTCCTGGGAGGGCTCGCCATAGAGCAGCGGCCCCAGCTTTTCCGACATGCCCCATTCGGTGACCATGCGCCGCGCCATGTCGGTGGCCATCTTGATGTCGGACGAGGCGCCGGTGGTGACGCGGTCGCGGCCGAAGATGATCTCCTCGGCGATGCGGCCACCCATGGCCACCGCAAGGTCGGCCTCGAGCTTGGCCTTGGAGAGAGAGATGCGGTCGCCCTCGGGCAGGCGCATCACCATGCCGAGCGCGCGGCCGCGGGGAATGATGGTGGCCTTGTGGATGGGATCGCTGTCGACGCTGTGGATGGCCACCACGGCGTGGCCGCTTTCGTGATAGGCGGTGAGCTTCTTTTCCTCGTCGGTCATCACCATCGAGCGGCGCTCGGTGCCCATCATCACCTTGTCCTTGGCCGCCTCCAGTTCCGACATCCCGACTACGCGCTTGTTGAGGCGGGCGGCCAGCAGTGCGGCTTCGTTGATCAGGTTGGCGAGGTCGGCGCCGGAGAATCCCGGAGTGCCGCGGGCGATGATGCGGGCGTCCACGTCGGGGGCCAGCGGCACCTTGCGCATGTGGACCTTGAGGATCTTCTCGCGCCCGAGAATATCGGGGTTCGGCACCACGACCTGACGGTCGAAGCGGCCGGGACGCAGAAGGGCGGGGTCGAGCACGTCGGGGCGGTTGGTGGCGGCGATCAGGATCACGCCTTCGTTGGCCTCGAAGCCGTCCATCTCCACCAGCAACTGGTTGAGGGTCTGCTCGCGCTCGTCGTTGCCGCCTCCGAGGCCGGCGCCTCTGTGCCGTCCCACCGCATCGATTTCGTCGATGAAGATGATGCAGGGGGCGTTCTTCTTGCCCTGCTCGAACATGTCGCGGACGCGGGAGGCGCCGACGCCGACGAACATCTCGACGAAGTCGGAGCCGGAAATGGTGAAGAAGGGCACGTTGGCTTCACCGGCCACGGCGCGGGCGGTCAGGGTCTTGCCGGTGCCGGGGGGGCCGACCAGCAGCACGCCCTTGGGAATCTTGCCGCCCAGGCGCTGGAACTTCTGCGGGTCCTTAAGGAACTCGACGATTTCCTCGAGTTCCTGCTTGGCCTCGTCGATGCCGGCGACGTCATCGAAGGTGACGCGGCCGACCTTTTCGGTCAGCAGCCGCGCCCGCGACTTGCCGAAGCCCATGGCCTTGCCGCCACCCGACTGCATCTGGCGCATGAAGAAAATCCAGACGCCGATCAGCATCAGCATCGGGAACCAGGAGAGCAGCACGCTAAAGAGGGTCGGCACGTTGCTGTCGTCGGGCTGGGCGCTGATGCGCACCCCCTTCTGAGTCAACCGGTCGACCAGATTGGCGTCGGGGGGGGTGAAGGTGGCGAAGGTGCGGCCGTCGGCGAAATGGCCGGAGACCTGATTGCCCTTGATCAGCACGTCGGAAATCTGTCCGCGTTCGACGTCGGCGAGGAACTCGCTGAACGGAATCGAGGCCGCAGGGGCTCGGGTCGAGGAGGTCTGGAACAGGTTGAAGAGAGCCACCAGTAGCAGCCCGATGATGATCCAGAGCGCCAGATTCTTGCCAAAGTTATTCAAGGGTGCCTGCCTTTCGCCGAACCCCGCCGGGGAGGAAAACCATGCCCTCCCGAGAGGGACCGAACGCCCATTATAAACGGTTTCCCGGACATAGATAATGCTTAGATTCGTTCAAGCAACGGCAAAATCGGTGCCCCCCAGGGGGGTGGCGGGCAGAAATCTTGGTGTCGCCACAATTGAGACGTCCTCGCGCACGAAACCAAGGTGCGGAACCGCCAGCACGTCGCCGCCGTCAGCGAAAATTGCGGCCAAGGAGGCGCGGGCCGGCTGGGGGACGGCGCTCCGCCGCGCGGGGCAGACATGCGGCGCCACCTGCCGCCAGCCATCCTCGCCGAGGGCGGCGACTGAGAGACCGGGCGGGCCGGAGTCGAGGCGGAGCCCGACCCTGCGGTCCCACCAGACCTCGTGCCCGGCGGTGAGCGGCAGCGGCGGGGCGCAGGCGCGGGCCTCGCGAACCAGCAGCAGGCGATCCCGCCCCGGCACGATGCGGCAGCCGGCCAGGGTGCGGCCGGCGACAAGGCCGGTGGCGATCTCGGCCCACAGCCGTTCCAGCCGTTCGAAGCGGGGCGGATGGGGGGCGCCGCCGATGGTGGCGAGAGCGCGGGCCAGAGCCCGCCGGGCGATTTCCACCGGCGCTTCGCGGAGGAGCGCCGGGTCGAGACTGAGGAAGCCGGCCTCGTTAAGCACGGCGGCGCGGGCGAGCAGGGTGGAGGTGACGGTCTCGAGGGCGGCGCGGACTTCCCCCATTCGCCGGGCGGTGGTGGCGAGGCACCGGGAGCTAAGGCCCTCGCGTTCGAGCACCGCGGCCGATGCGCGCAGCCGGGCGCGGGCATAGGCGGGGGAGCGGTTGGAGGGGTCCTCGACCCAGTCCAGCCCGGCGGCGGCGCAGGTGGCGGCCAGGGCGGCCCTGGGTACGGTCAGCAGCGGCCGCAGCAGGCGGAGGCCGGGTTGTAAAAGCCGCATCGCGCTCATGCCGGCGAGGCCGTCGGGGCCGCTGCCGTGGGCAAGGCGCAGCAGCAGGGTCTCGGCCTGATCCTCGCGGTGATGGGCGGCGAGAAGGTGGCCGATGCCCGCGCCGATGGCGCGCTCGCCCAGCAGCCGGTAGCGGGCCTCGCGCGCCGCCTCTTGAAGGCCGGAGCGGGGCTTTTCGCCCTGCCAGACCAGGATGTCGTGAGCGATGCCGAGGGCGGCGAGGCGCTGGCCCGTCAGGGTGGCCTCGGCCGCCGACTCGGGGCGGAGGCGGTGATCGACAGTGAGGGCCAGCAGGGCGCCGCCTTGGGCGTTCACCCAATCCCGGCAGAGCAGGGCGAGGGCGAGGCTGTCGGCGCCGCCCGAGACCGCCACCGCCAGCCGCGGCGCCGGTTCGAACGGCCCCAGCCGGGCCATCAGGGCGGCAAACTCGCCGGGCGAGAGCGGCGCCGCGTCCACCGGTGGAGGCTCAGGAGCAGTTGAGCTTCTTGCGTTCCTGCTCGCCGCGGCGCTTGAGGCTGGCGGCGGCGGTGGGGAAAACGGCGTCGAGCTGCTTCAAAGTCTTGCAGGCATCGTCCTTCTGGCCGAGGGCCGAGAGCGAGAGGCCGAGCTTGAGCAGATTGTCGGGCGCCTTGGGATTCTTGGGATATTTCTGGAAACCCTCGGCGAAGGCTACCGCCGCTTCGGCATACTTGCCGCGGCCGTAGAAGGTCTCGCCCAGCCAGTATTGAGCATTGCCGGCCAGCGGGCTGTCGCGGTGCTGGGCCACGAATTTGCCCAGAGCCTTTTCCGCCTGATCGTAGTCGGCCTTGCGCAGCAGGCCGAAGGCTTCGTCGTACTGTTGCTGAACGTCGCCCGACACGGTGCCGAGACCGGGGCCGGAGACGGACGGTGCCGGCTCCCCCCGCTTCTCGCCGGGCTTGGTCGCCGGCTGCGGCGGAATCGCCCCCGGCTTGGCGGCGGGCGGCTGAGCCGAGGCGGCCGGGGGGCGCGGCGGCGGCGGTGCACCGCCCTCGGTGCCGGAGCGGGATTCGAGTTGGGAGAGGCGGAACTCCAGGTCCGAGGACAGCTTTTCCAGCCGTTCCCGCAACTGGCTGACGCCGAACACCGCCTCCTCGAACTTGCCGGTCATCTCCTGGACGCTGCGTTCCAGTTGCGACAGCCGGATTTCGAAGTCGGCGGCCTGGGTGGGGGCGAGCCCGCCGGACGCGGACACCGCCGCCCCCGCCGGAGCGCCGCCCCGCGCCAGTTGCCGTTGCAGGGTCTGGATATCGTTTTCCAGCCGGTTGACCCGGTTGAGGATTTCCACCTGATCGCCGGACTGGGCGGGGGCCGGCCCGGCGAGCAGGAAGACGCCGAGCGCGAACGCGCCGGCTGTCGCCGTCAGGGTGGCAAGAGGCTTCAGCTTCGGCATGGACCCTCGCGATCCGGCAGGAAAACGACGCTTCGGAACAACGGCGCGTTAAAAACGGCGCCTTAGTTGACGACGGTGACGCCGCGGCGGTTCTGGGCCCACGACTGGTCGTTGTCGCCCAGCACCGACGGCCGCTCCTTGCCGTAGCTGATGATGGCTACCCGGCTGGTGTCGACGCCGAGCGCGGTCAGGTAGTTCTTCACCGCGGTGGCGCGGCGGTTGCCGAGGCCGATGTTGTATTCGCGGGTGCCGCGCTCGTCGGTGTGGCCTTCGATGGTGACGGTGACCTGACCGTACTGCTTCAGCCATCCCGCCTGCTTGTCGAGGGTGGCGCGGGCTTCCGGCGTGAGGTCGGAGCGGTCGTACTGGAAGAACACGCGGTCGCCGGTGCCCTGGCCGTCGAGGGAGGCGAGGTCTTCCTGGCTGCCGGGCCGGATGGCGCCGGTGCCGCTGGTGCCGGAGGTCAGGCCGGCGCGGCCGGTGCCGGAGGCGGCGCCGGTGTCCTTCGGCGACGATTCGCAGGCCGCGACCAGGGCGACGACGGCGGCGAGGCTCAACAGCTTGACGTACATAGTTCGGACCCCTTCGGGTGGTGGACGGTTTCGCACCGAAACTCAGTAGTATAAAACGATCGGTGCCACAAAATACGGTATGGGGCTCAGGGAATCAAGGGCGACCATGCGGGGTCGGAGCCGTCGACCGGCGTCGGCACCCGGCGTTCGTTGGTGCCGCCGAGATTGACCGAGTAGAGCCGGCTGACCCGGCCGCGGCCGTCGCCGGTGCTGGCTTCCTTGAAGTACATCAGCACCCGGCCGTTGGGGGCCCAGGTCGGGCCTTCGGCGTGGTGGGCTTCGACCAGGATGCGCTCGCCGGTGCCGTCGGGGCGGATGACGCCGATGCCGAACTGGCCCCCCGCGAGACGGGTGAAGGCGATGAGATCGCCGCGCGGCGACCACACCGGCCCGCCGTAGCGGCCCTGGCCGAAGCTGATGCGCTGCACCCCCGAGCCGTCGGCGTTCATGACATAGATCTGCTGGGTGCCGCCGCGGTCGGACTCGAAGGCGATGCGCTTGCCGTCGGGGGAGTAGGAGGGCGAGGTGTCGATCTGCGGCCCGCTGGTGAGCTGGAACTGGCGGCGGGTGCGGAGATCGAGGCTGTAGATGTTGCTGGCCGCCCCGGTCGAGAGGCTCATGATCACGCTGCCGCCATCGGGGGAGAAGCGCGGCGCGAACGTCATGCCGGGGAAATCGCCCACCACCTCCTGGCGCCCGCTCTCGATGTTGAACAGGTACACCCGCGGCTTGCCGCCGTAATAGGAGAGGTAGGTGATCTCCTGGTTGGAGGGCGAGAAGCGCGGCGTCAGCACCAGCGTGGCGTCGTTGGTGAGGAACATGTGGTTCTCGCCGTCCTGATCCATGATGGCGAGGCGCTTGATCCGCTTGGTCGCCGCCCCGGTCTCGGCGATGTAGACGATGCGGGTGTCGAAGTAGCCCTCCTCGCCGGTGATGCGCTTGTAGACCGCGTCGGCGACCTTGTGGGCGATGCGGCGCCAGGTGTCGGGCGAGGCGAAGAAGGCGAGGCCGGTCATCTGCTGCTCGACCACCACGTCCCACAGGCGGAACTCGACCCTGAGGCGGCCGTCGCCCTCGCGGGTCACCGCGCCGGTGACCAGGGCCTGGGTCTTCAGGAGGCGCCAGTCGGCGAAGCGGGGCAGGGCCTGCAGCGCAGCCGGATTCTGGATGAAGGCGGCAGAGTCGAGCGGCCGGAACAGCCCCGAGCGCTCGAGATCGTCGGAGACCACCTTGGCGATGCTCTGGCCCATCTGGGCCTCGGCGCCGCCGGCACCATGGAAGGGGGTGACGGCGATCGGCATCGGCTCGACGACGCCGCGGGTGATCTCGATGTGGAGCTCGGCGCGGGCGGGGGACGCCGCGGCGATCAGAGCCAGCGCCAGCACGGCCGCGACCCGACGAACGCTCCCGATGATGTGGTTGGCTGTCATGGCTAGAACATGTCCTTTGGATTGAAGGTGATGGTGACGCGCAAGTCGCTGCCCAGCTTTTCGATGGGAATCTTCAACGGTGACGACCGCATCACCGCGCGGATAGCCGCTTCGGCCGACGTCCGGTATGACGGATCGGAGCCGGCGCGGGCAAGGCTCTTGGGTGAGAGGGCGGCGCGGCGGACGGTTTTGTCCGGGTTCAACTCGACCATCACGTCGACGATCATGTCGGCGGCCTTGGCCTTGCCGGGGTCGACGGCCCAGTTGTTGCTGATCTGGCCGCGTAGCGCGTCCAACTCGGGACCGGTGAGCTTTTCCGACGCCTGGGGTGCCGCACCGTTGGTGGTGCTCGGCTTGGCCTGACTCGGCTCGGCGGCCGGGGCCGGCGGCTGCTTCTTAGCCAGATCGGCGACGTGGGCCAGCACCGAGGCCAAGGGATCGGTCTCGGCCGGCTTCTTCTCCGGCGGCTTT
>SESB01002586.1_pt1 | contig 10376 bp, 13 predicted proteins | sample 3171441 | NCBI WGS metagenome assembly SESB01 (sample SAMN06051867, study PRJNA518727) | freshwater metagenome | biome: subpolar coniferous forest; feature: holomictic lake; material: water; isolation source: holomictic Lake 227, 6 m depth | place: Canada: near Kenora, Ontario | collected...
TAAAGATACAAAAATTTTATTCAGATGCAAGTTTTTAGTCAACAATAATAGGACGAACCCAACAAGGGTAACTTTTCGGTAATGAAATAGGTAGACCTGTTGTCATATTCATAGCCCAAGCAGTACCCACTTCTTCGCTAGACACTGAAGTCCAATAGTATCCTGAAGTCTTGAATTTCTTAATGCCCAAACTTATGTACATCTTTCCCAGTTCTTCCCTATTAGGTAGCTTCCACCCCTTTCCTGTTTTTGCGGCATTTATTTTAGCGTCAGACCAATTCATTTTAGTTTTCAAATCTGTAGGGCATGTAGCAAGGGTTCCAGTAAAATAAATTAACTCTACTCCCCCATCTCCTTTATCGGCGACCCCATCTCCTTTATCGGCGATTTCTTTATTTAAGAAAGTATCAACTACATCATATCCTTTAGGTGAGAAAAATACCGTTTGAGTCTTCTCTGCTTCGTGAATAATTCCGTTGTGGGACCGGTCTGATACTGAATTATATCCAAGTGCTATCCAAAGTTTAGCCCATATACTTATTGTAGTACGTGAATCGTAGTCGTCAAGTTCTATATTCTTCTTTTCAGGTTTGAAATTAATACTAGAATCCCCTAAGTTTACTTCTTGCGTTAAATCGAAGTTTTTGGTTTTAAGGGTATATTTATCAGCTTCTCCACCCCCAAATCTAAAATAAATTCCCCCGGCCGGTGTTATTATAACAGTTGAAATTGATCCTAACAACAATGAAGCAAATCTGGTTATGTTCCAAAATTGTCCTCCTATAGTATTAGAATATGCCTGTTTACCTGCTTGCTTGAAAACAACCTTAAGAAATTCGTATATAAGAAGATCTTTGTTTATTTTTTCGTTATTGGTATCATTTTCAAATTTTGCTGATTGTAACTTTCCTATACAATATTTGTATAAGACTTTAATATCTTTTGAATAATCTGCTGAACTATACGAAACTCCAATATCGTCTATATACTTACCTTTGCGCTTCAAAACCGAAACGTATGGCATATTCCCCGCCCAGGGAATGTCAAAAGAACCTGTTCCTTTGTTGGCATAGAGTTTATACATTTCTTTTAGAGGATACGCATAAACTCCTATAGGTGTACTAAATTGAGTCTGGGGATTAAACCCAACCTTTTCAATTGAGGTATAGGTAACGAAAATATCCGGATTATCTTTATACTTATCAAGTGCTTTCATTATACTAATATGAGGATTCTTTTCTTCCCCTCCTTTTCTCGCTTCCTCTATGTATGTCTTAAATGATTTCATATTTATGCCTGCCATGAAGTTTTTATTGCTACAACTAGATGTTTCTCTGATGGGTCTGTTCTTGTTTCTACACCGCCGTCTGCGGTTGCGTATTGACCAGGTTCTTTATAATATAACCAGTAATCGCCTTTCTTTACAAATGGTTTTACTCTCATAGCGTTACCCTTTATCAAGACAATCTCAAATAGGTTTGGCATATCCCATCCTTCGCCTAATGCTTCACACGCCTTCTTTGCTTCCTCAAAAGTCATCTCTTTACCGAAGTCGTTATACGCCAAGAACTTGTTCGACACCCTGTAACCAGTCACTCCATTTCTTGTCTCTCCAACCTCTTTTTTCCCTTTGTTATCCCAAGTTCCAATGATATCATAACCAGCAGGAGAAAAGAATACAGCCTGAGTAGGTTCTGCTATATGGATAATGCCTTTGAGACTTCTATCCGCAACAGAAGTGTAACCCATACTCAACCATATCTTACTCCATATAGTTGTTTCATTTACTCCGGTATAATAAATACCCAACCTATCGGTTTGTCTCGTAAAATGAATTCTCTTGTCGTTTATATTGAACTTTCCATTCAAATCAAACCCTTGTTCATTTGAGTATCTTGTCAGCACTAGGTCGTTTGTGGCAATAAGTTCTATAGTATCCATCTGATAGGTAGTATCGGATAACTCAACATTTATCATCTTTGTTTTTACTAGTACCTTAGCGGCTATTCTGGTAATATTCCACATCTGCCCACCAATAGTTTTATTTTCGGACATCATTCTTGCGCCCTCAAAAATACCCTTGAGTAATTCGTGTATCACCTTCTTCTTATTGACCAGTTCAGAAGTTGCGCCTGTCGTAGTTTTGAACTTGTATTTTGAAGTTTTTATAGGCAGTTTATTGAGTTTCGCTATAACAACTGAATATAGTTTCTTAATATCATTGTCGAAGTCTTTTGAGTTATAGGTAACACCGATATCATCTACATACTTACCCTTACGTCTAATCGCAGTAACAAAAGGCGATTTTCCAGCAAACGGAACATTGATAATACCCGCAACTCCATCAGCATACATTTTCCACGATTCCTTGAGTGGGTACGTATATACACCATTTGGAGTATAGTAGTCCGAACCAGGATTTATTCCTACTTTTAGTATTTTAGTAAATGTAATGAACACATCTGGGTCATCCTTAAATGGTTCTAGTGCCTGATAAGTGCTTATATGCGGATTTAGTGCTTCTCCACCTTTTCTTGCTTCCTGTATGTATGACTTGAAAGATTTCATTTATATTCTACCCCTATTTTTTTACCTAAGGTATCTAAACTATTCTTATATTTATTCTGACTATTTTTAGCTTTAACAGGATCCCAATCACTTTTATCTCCGTTAAAGTTTACGTAATTATCGCAATATTTAACCATCATAGCCAACTTGTTTCCACTATTAATAATCTTCTGTATATTTTCTTCGTAGCTTAGTGCCTTATTCTTTGTTAATAAAAGAACTGCCTCAACAACTTCAGCACTAAAATCGAATTTTTTAATTTGTTCAATACCTATATGTGAATCCTCAACTACATCATGTAATAGAGCAGCTTTTACAGCATCAGAAGTGAACCTCTTACCAAATATTTTCAGCCCAGTTATAACAACTGACATAGGATGTTTCCAATATGGCATTTTTCCGTATAATTGATCCGCGTGGGCATTTTTTATAAAATCTACGGTTTGAACAACATTGTACTCTATAATAAATAATTTGTATGTCTTCATTTTACTTTTTAGTTATTGTGAATTCATCTTTTGAAGAACCCATCTGCTCTTTATTCCATTCATATCCATTTGGACAGTACTTTTTTATAAGTGATGTATATAGTTTAGTGCGGCTATCACCATTTTCTCCCTTCTGTGCAGTAAACCAAACTCTTAGAGGTTGTTTCTCTTTAATAAAATCTCTCATAATAGCCATAACTGTAGAAAATACTTTAATGGATGTGTCTGTACCAAGATTAGCTATGGAAAAATTGGTATGTCCATGAGGACCAATTTTAAGACCGAAAGCAATCTCATAGTTTTTACTGCCCTCCATCCCTTCTTCAAATCTCGCAAAATAAGAATTACCATTTATAACAAACGCATATATACTCTCAAATGTTTTATGTGAAGAAGTAAACGGAGTTATATTATCGAATAGTTCCGTTACAAAGTTTTTATATGACTTCATTTTACTTTTTTTAGGATATTTGATGATGCTGTCTCAATAGCAGAACTGAGATATTTTATCAAATCATCCTCATCACCTAGGTGCGGTTTTGCTCCTGCGACTATATTCCCAAAAGATACTAGCGCCTCTTCTACCTCTCGCATAGATTTATATGTAAGTAAAGAAACTCTCTTAGTTCCTTTAAATAGACCATTCACCCACCAAGCTGGTACTTTCATAAACACCTGTCGGATTAGAACCAAATAGTATTCATCCTTATCTTTTCTGCCCACTTCCTTCCAACTTCCAGAAAGAGGTATAGATACATAATCACCATTGAAATAAGCATTGAGTTTCTTCTGTAACCCAACTTCCATATCCTGTTTCTTGAACTTTCCTGTTACTACACCACCAAAGATTTTCTTCATTTTTGCTTCTGGGAACATCAATTCAGGTTTTGATAATATCGCCTGTGACTGACCGAACTTGTAATCCTTCTGTCCCATCTTTTGCTTCTTATTGTTATGGAAACCAAAAGCGGTAACTGATGTCGGTGCCTCTCCTGCAACATCACCAGAGGATAAACCACCACTTATAACATCAGAAATATACACTGAAGCATTAAGAGTGAATACTGTTTCCCTGTCGTGAGTGAAGAACTCTACATTGAAAATAGCGTTATGGATCGAATACGCCTTCTCAAGGTCAACATCAAGAGGATAGATTTTTGTAATCTTTGCCTCAAAATCAAGACCACTGAACTTTTTGAAATATTCTGTGAATGCTTTTGGAACAAAGTTCTTCTGCATCGTTATAATGATATTTCCTGCTGTATCTTTATATTCCTTATTTGAGGCAGCCCAATCGAAACCACCGCCTGAAATGGTGCTACCACTATGACCAATGCTTTTCTTCAGCAAGTCGTTGGCGACGTTGATATCCTGCATTTTCGCATTAGAACCACCCTTGTCTGGGTGATTTGCAATAGCAAGTTCCTTATATTTTTTCTTGAGAATTTCCTCTGTGTAACCGTTTGATACTCCGAAGATTTTGAGGGCTTCATCGTATGTCATCTTAGCCTCTTTGAGGTAAGTCTTGAATGATTTCATTTCTTTAGTCTTGATGGAAATTGATTGAACATTGCGCCGTACTTGGAGTAATTCAGGATCATTTTCGTGTTCCATACCTGTTTGCCTCCATCGCTGGTAACTACAGTGAGAAGAGAACCGTGCCAAGGGTCGCCTGTGAAGGTTGCGCTTACAACTGGTTTCCCAATCTTTACAACCATCTTACCTACATAGTTGTCGTAACTTTCAGCCGCATTCGCAATAGCGTTATTGATGTACTTCGTTCTCTTTGATGCCGATTTCTTACGAATCCCACTATACTTGAAACTTACTGATGATGTCGCTTGGTCTGTTATACTTGTGAAGAGGTTTCTTTTTGCAGAATCTGTACCCCAAGAAGAGAAACGCTTTATTGAATCCGGTAAAGGTGCGATAACATCAAGGTCCCAGTTCGCTTTTTTGAGTTCGTCAAGAAGGTAATCAATATGTTTTGTTGCTTCCTCTTCAGCCCTCTTCTTGTATGTCTCTTTGTAGGTGTTAAGAACATCAACGAGTGTTCTTGCATCAGTGAAAGCAATCACCCTTTCCTTCTCTTTCACATCTTTTACGGCAGCCCTTATTGTAGTCGTCTTCACGATATACTGTTTGAGTTCCTTTACTGCCTCTGCTAGTTTGATATACTTATTGTAGAAAACTTCCCCTCTTACAATCATAGGTTGATTCACTGGCCAATATTTCTTTGCTGTTTCTATTTTCTTCTTCAGTTGAATAACATCATTTATCGTAGGTTCCCTATTACAAAATGGGTATAATACATCAAGTTTAATTCGTATTTTATCATCATTACCAACAACCATGTCCTTATATTCTTGTGTATAGAGAACTTTGTAATAAGCGTCATAATCTTTCTTACCATCTAAATTAAGGTGTCTGTAGGATATTTCTTCCAGTAGTGCCTTATAGTCTGGGTTCGTGATATATTTTGCTTTTAGGCAAGCGTCAACGTAACCCTGTAGATCCTCCAGTGTCGCATTTTTGAAGTTGGTTGACTCTGTAATGTATTCCTTAAATGATTTCATTCTTATTCTTATTGATTTTGTGAATTCATCCTTGTAGAAAAAGGTTTTCTTAAAGGATGATCCCGTTATTTCAATTTTTTAATTGTTAACCTCAATATAAACTAAAAAATTCAAATATGCAAAAGATTCTTTTGCATATTTTATGTGGTTACTTCGATTCAATGATATATCCTGTGACCTTACCAGTTTTTATCGTTGAGGACCTTTTGTGTTTTACGATTTTTGATGCGGGAAGTGTAACCTGCTTATTACTTGGTTTTGGTGCTTCTACCTGAACAGGAATTTGTGGTTCTATTGAATATTTTGAAACAATGAATACTGATAGTCCAACAAAACCTTCAGGAGTAATATTTGCATTGTTTATAGTACCTGCTCCTGCTAGATTAGCTACTAAGTTAGTAGTAAATGCAGATGCAAGAGAAGGACTTAGACCCCATGCAGAACCTCCTGAATTATTACCATAAGTGCTAGAAAGTAATTCAGTTACTGTTACTGCTTTTAGACCATCATAATGCTTATCCAAATATTTCTGAAGTGCGTAAATCAATGTATTAGTATCTACTGAATCTCCTCGTTTTGAAGGTGATAGAGTTACAGTACCTATAATGTCAGAGGAATTTGGTAAAGTTTTCCAAACTTCAACGGTATTACCAAGCACTTGCTTATTATCATATTTGTATTTGTCGATATCAAGAGAGGTAACAATAACAAGTCTTACATCATCTCCTGTAACCACTTCTCTATTCTTTCGTAAGAATCCATTTTTTAACTGTGTAGATGCACCAATTATATTTGATGTACCACCTTGCTGTCCATAAAGCTGAACATCTCTTGATTGTGCAAAAGTAGATGAAGTGATAGGAAGAACTCTACTAGCTTCAAAATTTTGAGTTATTGACTGACTGCTGTTCTGCCCACCATTAGTTGCACTTGAATTTGCTTGCTGTTTATTAGCTTGAGTTTGAGTTTGATCTTGTAATTGAGATTGTTTGTTTGTAATATCACCAATGGAAGAAGTTGAACTAGCTGTTCCACCTGCTCCACCTGCTCCACCTGCTCCACCTGCTCCACCTGCTCCACCATTAGTCATTAAACCTACTCCAAAACTAGTTGCACTTGAATTATTCTGATTTAAATTTGCAGAAGTAGCAGATACTCCACTTACTGTTGCTGTAGCATCACCACCTAGTCCAAGTGCTGTATTTGTGTTTGTGGTGCTAAAACCTGTTGATGTAATCGTAACTATTGAGGATATTATTAATAATAGTATTTTGTTTTTCATTTTTTTTTAATTTGATTGGTTATTAAAAAATATTACTAGCACCTTAATTGATGCTAGTAATTTATTTTAGATATTAGTGTGCACTAGAATGTGAACCATTAAAGCTACCTACAATTGTTACTGGTACTGCAACAGCAGACGAATTGTTTAAGTTAGCATTAAGAGTCGTGATCTTTACCCCTGCTATTACAGCATTAGCATTACCACCTTGTGCAAGTGCTACATTAGCTTTCACGTTTACATTAGTCTTAGATGAAGCCATTGCTGGAGTTGCCATTGCAAAAATTGCAAGTAGTGTAAGTATTGTTCTTTTCATTTTATTTCGTATTTAATGTTTATTATTGGTGATGGATGTTCTTCGGCACACCCACCAAAGCCGTTTTATAATACTCTTAATATACAACATTATTTATAATAATGTATTCCTTATAGGTTTTCATTTTTCAAAGTTTAGATTTTTATCCCAACCTTTTCCTTGTTCTTTTCCCATGCGTTTTAACTGTGAAACAACCTCAGGTTTCTTCAACAGGTTGTTGAATTCCTTCTTAGGGTCATATAGTTTGCCAGACACTTTATCCTTTACAAGAACTGGATATTTTTTGATTAATGAATCATACACCTTTTTCTCCGCAGTATTTGTTAATGCCTTTAACTCGGATGCTGGTATCAGTTTTAGATTGGCGGTTGCCGCCTGTATATATTTTCTTGTTTTATCAACGTCACCTTCTGCGTGATAATTTACAGCGGCATTAACCATATCCTTAAATTCAGGAACGCGTGTTTTTGACTCTTCTATAAATTCTTCGTATGTTTTCATTTTATTCTTGTTTAATTAATTTATTTGTTATTTATAAATAAAAGTTTTTCTTTATTTTAACCACAAAAAACACCTTATAGGGTGCTTTTTAAACTATTATTAGCTCCAAGTCTCTATTACATATTCAATTGCTATTGAAACTTCTTCGCAATTCTTTTTCCAATAACAGGTAGATCGTTTCATTCTGCTAAGAAATTCATCAATTGTAATCCTTTCTTTTATCTAAGAAAAATGGAAATTTTTACTACTCCATCCATGAGCTTCTTCTTTGTCGATTGTAAAATAATCAGAGAATATCCGACTCCATTCTTCTGATGTTTTAAGCGTAGCCATTTTAACTTTGTTTGGCGGTTGTAGGATACCTCACTCTTCAAGTAATTGGTCTAAATTAGCACCGGGAGATTTTCTAGATTCTTCAACAACACCTGTAATTATTTTAGTTAGGGGATGCCATACAGGAATAATCCCTAACTTACTATGTCTATATTTTGATAGAACGCAATCATCAATTGAACCTATATAACTATCTCCTTCTACTGAAGTTAATATCCAAAAATTCCCTCCAGTTAAATATATAGAATACTCTTCCACTTTCAATTTTTTGAGTCTGCTTGGATGAAATCCATACATTTTAACGTTAATTGCTGTATTAATAATTTCTTTAATTAGAATGAATCCACTATAACAAAATACGACTAATAATGCGAGGAGTATTTCCATCATACTCCTGTACTCCCATGCCCGCCTCTATTAGGATTAGTTAAAAGATTTACTTCAATTATTTTCACTTCAGGCATTTTCTTTACAATTCTGAATTGACATATACGGTTGCCTCTTTCAATTGTTGTATCTCTTGTTGCGTATGCAGGGAAGAATATAATGTCGTCATCTCCCGAATAAGATTCATCTACGATCCCTGGCGAGTTTGGTTGAAAAATCCCCCAATTCTTGAATGTAGAACCTCTAGGAGCTATATGAGCTTCATAACCTTTCGGCAACTTGATTGCTATACCAAGAGAAATTAGCTTGAACTCTCCTTCTTTCAGAGTAACATCTTCATCCGCCGATAAATCAATCCAATCACCTTGTTCAATTTTCTCAATTCTCTTTGTGTCTGCATGAGAATATTTCACATAGATTTTTTCTGGATTTGGAACCGCTTTATACATAGGCATTGATTTAGGCTCTCCAAACCCAGGAAATATACCAAACCCAGGAAATGTACCAAACATATTACCTGTAAATACACTTTCTACACTATAAGGTTTAGCTGTTTCTTCAAATTGTGAACTTGGAAAAATGAAATTATCATCTACGAATCCGTCATTAAGTGTTTTGCTCATTATTTTATTAATTTTTTAATTAGTGATCTTGTAGCTTCAATATCAGACATTCCATTGTGCGCATTATCTAATGGAATTTTAAAGTATTCGCAGACGGTTGATAGTTTATAATTTTCAAGTGAAATTTTTCCCTTCCAATCCATTGCATGTAGAATTGGTAGAGGGTCAACCATTTTCCAAAAGAAATATGGTCCAATTCCCCATTTAACATTATTATATTTGAACATAGCATTTAGGAATTCTAAGTCAAATCTAATGTTATAACCCGCAGGATAAACTTTATCTAGCTTATCAAATTTATTGACATGCCGATCAAGAAATTGCTGAACCGCTAAGAACCCTTCATTATGAGGCATATATGCAAGTAAATCTTCGTACGTAGTTCCTGTTTTCTTCAGCGCATCGGGTTCGATTTCAGACTCTTCAGAGGGCTGAAATTTTATATCAATACGGTCTACTTCATCACCATCGTATTCTATAATACCAGCAAATTGAATAATAGAATTTTTAATAGGATCCGTACCAGTTGTTTCTGTATCGAAAAATAAGGTCTTGATAGGTTTAGTCATAATATTGTTTAGTGTATTTGTAGTTCCTTTATTTAGTAATATAATAAAATATTCTACTTAACCTAAATTATCTACCCCATTAAATAGAAATAAGGAGAGTTTTGATACGATATTAAAGGCGGCTATTAAACCTTCTATTTCAGGTGAAGGCATAATCTTTTACGTTTTAAAGTGTTCTTTAATCTTATTAAAGAGTATAGGTTTATAATCTACACACTCAACGCTCGCATTGAAGTGATGCTTTCCTGTGTTAATCTCACCTTCGTTCCCACCATTATGAAGATGGCCATGAATATTAACAAACGGTGTATTATTAGTAACAAACAATGGTTTATGGGAAAGAATAAAAAAATCATTCAAAACAATAGAATATGGACAAAAATCATAGAATAGTTTTCTATAAAAACTAGCACTACAATTATCATGATTTCCTTTTATGAGAGTAATTCTACCATTCAAAGATTTCACGATTGCTTCAGTAATCCCTCTTTGCATATTCATTGCGAAATCACCTAGATGATAAACAATGTCTTGTTTCTTCACAACTGAATTCCAGTTCTTAATGAGAACTGAATTCATTTCATCAGTGTCTGCGAACGGACGATCACAGTATTTGATAATATTTGCATGGCCAAAATGAGTCTTTAAGTGTCCGAGACAATGAATATTCGAGACATTATAATATCCCTCCTATTCCAGTCTCGGACACTGACATCTTTAAATAATTAATTTC
>SESB01002588.1_pt1 | contig 10374 bp, 1 predicted proteins | sample 3171441 | NCBI WGS metagenome assembly SESB01 (sample SAMN06051867, study PRJNA518727) | freshwater metagenome | biome: subpolar coniferous forest; feature: holomictic lake; material: water; isolation source: holomictic Lake 227, 6 m depth | place: Canada: near Kenora, Ontario | collected 2014-07-08...
AGGCGGCACTACTGTTGTCGTGGAAAGCGTCTGGGCAGCGCTGGTGGACATCACTGGCAGCTTCTGCGAGCTGGAAGGCGCCGCTGTGGTGACCACCACCTTTACAGGGGTGAGGCAGTATACCCCGTTGGACTGGTAGTCTGCGCTGGTGCAGACGATCGAGCAAGGGGTCTTCGTCTCGCCCGCGTTGTACACAGCGTTGGCGTCGATGTTGCTGCAGGTGCTGCAGGCGGAGACCCCAGTAGTATTGGCGTATGTGGCGGGGGCGCACTTTATGCACGCGCTGGACCCAGCGGCGCTGGCGAACGTGCCCGTCGCGCACTGCGTGTTGCACGCGGAGACGCCAGCTACGCCAGAGTAGAAGCCCTTGCTGCAGTTCTGGCACACTGTGGCGCCCCCCAGGGAGTACTTGCCCGTCGCGCACGAGAGGCAGTTGAGGCTGCTGATTGATGCGGCCAGCGTGGAGTACGTTCCTGCGCCACAGATTGCGCACGTCGCTGCGCCTGGCGTGTTTGTATATGACCCTGCGGCACAGCTTGCGCACGCCACGGCGCCAGGTGTGTTGGAATACGACCCTGCTGCACAGCTTGCGCACGCTGCTGCGCTGGAGACCTGTCCAGTGCCTGTACCAAAGGTGCCTGCTGCGCAGCTCTGGCAGGCGCTGCCCCCCGTGCCGGTGCCGTAGGTTCCAGCGGCGCAGTTGAGGCAGGCTGCGAGCGACGAGCCGGCGGTGGAGGGGTTATAGGTGCCGGCGGGGCACAGGAGGCAGACGGGGGCGGTGACGAGGACGTTCCAGCGGATGCTGGGCCAGCCGGTGTAGCTGCCTGGGACCATCGCCAGCTTCACGTATCTGGCCGTGACGGGGGCGGCAAACCACGACACCTTGCGGGTGTATAGTGCACCGTTTCCGCCAAATACCCCGTCGCTGACCCACGCGGTGTTGTCGAGGCTGTGGTATATGTTGAATGTGTTCATGTATTGCTCTTGCTGCGCGTGGCGCTGGGTGACGAAGCCAGGGATCACGTAGGGGGCGCCAAGATCGATTTTTAGCCATATGTTGTTGAGATCCAGGATTGTGTAGGTTGCACTCCAGCCGTAGGCGGAGTCTGGCATGGGGAGGTTGTGGCCTGTCTGCGCGGCCACGGAGGCGGTGTGGGTCAGGACCTGCGGCTCCGTGGTGTCCAGCAGGCCCACCCCTGTGGAGTACGTCCCTGCCTGGCAGGCGGCGCAGGTGGTGAACCAGGGGACCGCGCTGTAGTAGCCCGCGTTGCAGCTGTGGCACATGGGGGTGCCGTGCGCCCACCGATTGCAGCCTGCTCCCGAGGAGGCATCGAAGAAGAAGCACTGCTGCACGACGGGGGGCGCAGACGACGCGCAGTTGGCGACGCTGCCGACCGGCTGGTAGCACGCGGCGCAGTTTGACGGGAAGAAGCTTTGGCTGTCCCATTGCCACGTCAGATCGGTGGTGACCCCTTCGTAGTAGGGGGCGCTCCCCACTCTGCAGGTTCCGCTGCAGTATGTCGACGGGGTCCCCGTTACTATGGCCTGGTTGTTGTTCTCGTTCCATATGCAGCAATCCCTGTTGCCCCAGCACGCCGCTGTGTAGTCGTTGAAGTACATCCACTTGCATGTCTGCGATACGCCTATGCCCAGGTAGGCGGTGGTGGAGCCGGTGGCGTAGCAGTAGGTCGCGCCTGTGCCGCTGGTGGTGCCGGCGGCGCAGGCGGTGCAGACGGTTGCGCCCCTGACATTGGAGGCGAAGCCTGCGGCGCACGGGGTGCACGCGGATGCGCCTGCTGGAGTGTAGGTCCCGATCCAGCAGATCTGGCAGGCAGAGGCCGCTGTGGCGCCTGTGGTGGCGCTATAGTAGCCCGCCGCGCAGGGGGTGCAGGCGGTTGTGCTGGTGGCTCCGCTGTAGCTGCCTGCGGGGCAGGCTGTCGCGCTGGACAGCCCTGTGCCGGCGCAGCTGTAGCCTATGGGACAGGGGAGGCACGCGGTCGCGCCGCACGAGGGCATGTAGGTTCCAGCGAGGCATGGGGTTCCTGCAGTGTATCCGTCGTTTGGCTTGTATGTTCCAGCGAGCACGTTCGTGCAGCTATATTGGGAGCCGTACATGCCGCCTGGGCATGTGGCATACCTGGTCAGCACGAACGCGCTGGCGCAGTTAACCAGCGGGGACAGGCATGCAGTCCCGTCGTTGCTGCTGTATGTGCCTCCGGCGCAGACTCTGCAGTCTGTTGCCACCATGCCTCCAGTGGCAGCGCGCATGGTGTCCAAGCGGCACAGTGTGGGTGCGCCCGAGCCCATAGGGCAGTATGATCCTGATGGGCATGTGAGGCATGTCGCGCTCGTGGTGGCGCCTGCGGTGCCGCTGTAGGTGCCGTCGACGCACTTGGTGCATACTGCCATGGCGGCCAGACTGTATGACCCTGGGACGCACTGGAGCTGGCTGGCAGTGCCTTCAGGGCAGTAATAGCCTGCTGTGCAGGTGCTGTATGTGGAAAGGCCTGTAGAGGGACAGTAATAGTTTGCAGGGCATATGGTGCAGTAGTCAGTGCCGTAGTACGGAAAGTATGTTCCGGGTGGGCAAGGTGTGCATAGGACATTATCTGATGATGGCTTGTATGCCCCTGGGTCGCATGTGACACACCAACGGGTTGTCACATATGCATACCCTATAGGGCAATAGATATCAGCTGATGTCTGTCTAGTATACGACCAGCAGTGGACCACATCTCCTCTCATGGCCCACATGAGGAGGAGGATGAGGAGTGTTTTCGTGTCTGGCATGCGGCATAGGCAGGGTGGAAATGTTTTAAATACGTTTTTTTACAGTATCTTCACCGCGATCTCGGGTCGGTCGCCCGCGGTCATCCGCACCAGGCTGCATGTGGCGGCGAGGCGGCAGTCCGCGGGCATAGCTAGGCCAGCGTGGGCGGCGGGCGCGGCGAGCATGCACCAGGCGGCGATGCCCCCCACGACGGCCACGGCCAGCACCGCGGCGATGACGACGGTTGTGCCGGTGGTGGAGGCGTCGCTCGGCTGTGGCGGAGGAGGCGTGGTGGATGCGGACGGCGCGGGGGTCTGGCGCGGCGGGTTCGCTGTGGAGGGCGCGAAAGATGGATGGGTGTGCGGCGTGGTGGAGGGCGGCGCCACGAAGAGGTCCTCGTGCGTCACGGACCGCAGGACGTTGGCTCCTTGGTCTGGCAGGCCTGCGGCCGCGTATATGGGGCCTGAGCCTATGGGCTGCAGCGACACGTCTTCGGAGGGGTCGTTTGGGTATATCTGCGTCGTCACCGCGGTCATGGCCGCGGCGCACGCGAGCAGCGGCAGCAGCAGGTGCGGGCGCGGCAGCATGTGTGCGACCGTGGGATGGGATTGCGTGCTTAAAAAGGCAGACGCATGCGGCGTTTTTTCACTTTTTGTTGTTCTCATTACGAATAGCATCTTCCCATGTATTTGCATCACGGGTCCGTGGATACGGGCCCCACGGCGACTCCCACCCCCTCGGGGACGGCGGCCTGCACGTAGGCTGCGATGGTCTCGGGGTCGTACTCGGCGGCGGGCAGGCGCACCGCGGCGCGCACGGAGCGCTCGAGGGAGAGGTAGTACCCAGGCAGCGCGGTGCAGTCGAGGAGGCTCGACGCGCCGGTGATGGCGGTGCTGGTGCCGAGGAGGCACGGGGTGCAGGCGGCGGAGGCGTTGGCCGCCGTGGTGGTGGAGTAGGTGCCGATGGGGCACGGGACGCACGCGGAGGGGTCCTGTGCGGCTGTGGCGGAGGAGTAGGTGCCAGGGCGGCAGGGCAGGCACGCGTCGTAGGTCGTGCTGCTGGCCACGGGGTTGAATGTGCCGGCGGGGCACGGCGTGCACTGGCCGCCGCCGCTGCCCCAGGTGCCGGCGGGGCACGCGCCGCAGTAGCGCCCGTCGCCCATGAGGCCCACGTTGCAGAGGCACGCGGAGGTGTCCGTCTTGGAGTCGAACTCGCACTGGCGCGTGCTCGTGGCGTTGGGGTGGCACGCGGCGCAGCGGGTGCAGGTCCTGCCGTCGCCAAAGTAGCCGGCGTTGCAGGCGCAGCTGGAGGTGTCGGTGAGGGAAGAGGCGGGGCACTCATAGCGGGTTGCGTTTTGGGCGCAGGCGGCGCAGAGAGTGCAGGTGCGGCCGTTTCCATAGTAGCCGTAGTTGCAGGTGCAGTTTGATGTGTCTGTGAGGGAAGCAGCTGGGCATTCGTGGCGGACTGCGTTTGAATCGCAGGCGGCGCAGAGAGTGCAGGTGCGGCCGTTTCCATAGTAGCCGTAGTTGCAGGTGCAGTTTGATGTGTCTGTGAGGGAAGCAGCTGGGCATTCGTGGCGGACTGCGTTTGAATCGCAGGCAGCACACAGGGCGCAGGTGCGGCCGTCGCCAAAGTAGCCGTAGTTGCAGGTGCAGACCGAGACGTCCGCCGTGGAACCAGCGGGGCACTCCTGGCGGGCAGCGTGCGAGTCGCAGGAAGCACACAGGGTGCAGGTCCTGCCTTCGCCGTAGTGGCCGTGGTTGCATGTGCAGCTTGAGGTGTCAATCGGTGTGTTGAGTGGGCAAAACGCCATCTGCGTGGCGTCGGGGCTGCAGGTGGCGCAGGGGGTGCAGGTCCTGCCGTTGCCGTAGAATTCGGGGTTGCAGGCGCAGGTGGAGACGTCTGTGAGGGAGGCCGCGGGGCACTCCTGCCTGACGGCGTTTGGGCTGCAGGTGGCGCAGAGGCTGCAGTTGCGGCCGTTGCCGAAGAACCCGGCGTTGCATGAGCAGTTTGAGATGTCGGTGAGGGCGGCCGCGGGGCATTCTTGCCGTGTCGCGTTTGGGCTGCAGGTGGCGCAGAGGCTGCAGTTGCGGCCGTTGCCGAAGAACCCGATGTTGCAGGCGCAGGCGGAGACGTCCGTGAGGGAGGCAGCGGGGCACTCCTGGCGCGTCGCGTGCTGGCTGCAGTTGGCGCAGAGGGTGCAGGTCCTGCCGCTGCCGTAGAATCCGATGTTGCAGGCGCAGGTGGAGACGTCGGTGAGGGAGGCCGCGGGGCACTCCTGTCTGACAGCGTTTTGGCTGCAGGTCACGCACAGCGTGCAGGTCCTGCCATTTCCATAGAATCCAGCGTTGCAGGCGCAGGTGGATATGTCTGCTGTGGAGGCCGCAGGGCACTCCTGGCGCGTCGCGTTTTGGGCGCAGGAGGCGCACAGGGTGCAGGTCCTGCCGTTGCCGTAGAATCCTGTGTTGCACGAGCAGTTTGAGTTGTCGGTAAGGGAGGACGCGGGGCACTCCTGTCTGACAGCGTTTTGACTACAGGCGGCACACAGGGTGCAGGTCCTGCCGTTGCCGTAGAACCCGGCGTTGCATGCGCATGCCGAGACGTCTGCTGTGGAGGCCGGGGGGCACTCCTGGCGCGTCGCGTGCTGGTCGCAGCTGGCGCAGAGAGCACACGTCCTGCCGTCGCCGTAGAATCCGGTGTTGCAGGCGCAGGCGGAGACGTCTGTGAGGGACGCCGCTGGGCACTCCTGGCGCGTCGCGTGCTGGTCGCAGCTGGCACACAGGGTGCACGTCCTGCCGCTGCCGTAGAATCCGGCGTTGCAGGCGCAGGCGGAGACATCCGACGAGGTGTTGAATGGGCAGAATTTGGTCTGGGTGGCGTTGAGGGCGCAGCCGCTGCACAGGGCGCACGTGAGTCCGCTGCCGTAGTATCCGTCCTTGCAGGCGCACGTCACGTTGTCGAACCCGGTGGCGCGGATGCACACGCCGTACGTCACCGCGTTCACGCTGCAGCTGGTGCACGCGTCGCAGTTCTGCCCCGTGCGGGTGATGGTGCCTGCGAACCCGTCGCCGCACAGGCAGGTAATGGATCCAGCCGACGAGTTGCTGTACTGGGGGCAGAGGGTGCAGTGGTTGAGGGCGTCCCCGAAGCTGCCCGCGGCGCACTGGGTGCAGTCCGCGGGGCTCTGCATGCCGGCGCCGGTTTGATACGTGCCCTGCACGCAGGCGGCGCACCTGGCGGACGAGTCTGCCGCCGTGGATGTCTGGTACGTGCCCGCCACGCATGCGACGCACTGCGACGGATTCGGCATGCCGACGCCTGTCTGATAGGTTCCGGCCTGGCAGGCGACGCAGGCGGCCGCGGCGGAGGCGCCCGTGGTGGGCTGGTAGTATCCTGCGGCGCAGGGGCTGCACGCGGCGGAGGATAGCATTCCCGTGGCGGTCTGGTATGTGCCCGCTCCACAGGGGCTGCACTGGGAGGCGCTCGATGCGGCCACGGCGGTCTGGTAGGCGCCCGCCTGGCAGGGGGTGCAGGTGGCCGCAGCGATCTCGCCCGTGCCGGTCTGGTAGGTGCCCGCCTGGCAGGCTGTGCAGGCCGCGGAGAGCACCGCGCCCGTGGCGGACTGGTAGTAGCCGGCGCCGCAGAGCGTGCAGGCGGCTGACGCGGTCATTCCCGTGCCGGTCTGGTAGGTTCCCGCCTGGCAGGCGACGCACTGGGAGGCGCTCGACACGCCCGTGCCGGTTTGGTAGGTGCCGGTGGCGCAGAGGCTGCACTGGGAGGCGCTCGACACGCCGGTGGCGGTCTGGTAGGTGCCGGTGGCGCAGAGGCTGCACTGGGCGGAGCTCGACACGCCCGTGCCGGTTTGGTAGGTGCCGGTGGCGCAGAGGCTGCACTGCGATGCGCTCGGCACGCCGGTGCCGGTCTGGTAGGTGCCTGTGGCGCAGAGGCTGCACTGCGATGCGCTCGACACGCCGGTGGCGGTCTGGTAGGTGCCGGTGGCGCAGAGGCTGCACTGCGATGCGCTCGACACGCCCGTGCCGGTTTGATAGGTGCCGGTGGCGCAGAGGCTGCACTGGGCGGCGCTCGACACGCCGGTGCCGGTCTGGTAGGTTCCAGTGGCGCACGGGCTGCACTGGGCGGCGCTCGACACGCCCGTGCCGGTCTGGTAGGTGCCCGTCGCGCACAGGCTGCACTGGGCGGCGCTCGGCACGCCCGTGCCGGTTTGATAGGTGCCCGTCGCGCACAGGGCGCACGCGGAGCTTCCCTTGGCGTCCTGATACGTGCCCGCCGCGCACTTGGCGCAGGCCGCCGACGCTGTGACGCGCGTGGCGTCTTGGTACAGCCCAGTGTCGCACAGGCTGCAGTCTGTCGGCGACCGCATGCCGGTGCCCGTCTGATACGTGCCGGTGGGGCAGGCCTTGCAGTCTGACAGGAAGTTCTTGCCTGTGGCGTCCAGGTATGTTCCCGCGGGGCACTGTGTGCAGTCGGTCGCCAGCGCCGTGGCGTTGGAGTAGCTGCCCATGGGACAGGGCGTGCAGTCGGCCGTGCCGACGCACAGCGTGCAGCCCTGCGCTGTCTTGTAGGTTCCCGTGTCGCAGGCGCGGCAGGCCCCGCCGTTGCGCCCAGAGTATCCCACGTTGCAGGTGCAATTGCTGAGCGTGGATGATTGTGCCGACGAGGCCGCGTTGTCTGGGCAGTTCTGCACTACGCCCATTGTGCAGTACTGCGGATTCACGCACGCCTGGCAGGTGGCGCCCCCTGTGCCGTGGTAGCCGTCGACGCAGAAGCAGGCGGAGACGTTGGTGGACTGCGCGGAGGAGACCATGAGCGGGTTGCACGCGACGCTCTGGGCGCCGCTGCCAGGGCAGTAGGAGTTCATGGGGCATGGCCGGCAGAGGCTGCCAGGGGTCTGGACCGTGGTGTTGTAGTAGCCAGGCATGCACAGGCAGTCCAGGTAGCCGTTGACCTTGCCCGGCGCGTACGAGAAGGGGGGGCAGGAGGACGCAGTGTTGTTGTAGCAGATCTCGCCCACGTCGCACGCCTGGCACCGCCAGAAGGGGTAGGCCGCGCTGGCGTTGCGCTTGAAGCCGATGCTGCAGGTGCACATGGAGGGATTGATGGCGCCGGGGCCGGACAGCGAGTTGTCCGGGCAGTAGCAGTAGGCGGAGCTGTTGGTTCCTGGCGCAGAGTACTGGCCGTTGTTGCACGCGAGGGTCAGGTTGGCCGCCTCGCCAGGGCAGTAGGAGCCTTGCTTGCATATGCCGCAGCCCCCCGAGGTCATGACGTCGCCGTAGTAGCCCGGGACGCACAAGCACTGCGCGAGCGAGGACGCGCCAGGGCTCACCGCCGCGGACGAAGGCTTGCAGACGCTGAAGGTTCCCGTGATGCACCAGCCCGAGGTGTTGCACTGGGTGCAGGATCCGCCGTTGGCGCCTTTGAACCCCGGCAGGCACACGCAGTCGGTGACCTGGGTGGATTTGAGGGGGCTGTACGAGTTTGCTGGGCACGCCAGGCACGAGGAGACGTCAGGCGCGCCCAGTGTGGGCTGGTAGGTGGATGCTGCGCATGAGACGCATGCTGCTCCTGATGGCATGCCCGTGGCGCTGCCGTAGGTGCCCTTCTCGCACTGGCTGCAGACCGAGGCGGCGGTGGCGCTGTTGTAGGTGCCGGCGGCGCAGGCGGGGCACTGGGACGCGCCAGAGGACGAGGCGTAGCTGCCCGCCTGGCAGTCGACGCAGGCGCTGGCGGTCGCCAGGGAGTAGGTTCCGGCGAGGCAGGTGGCGCACAGCGTGCCGCCCAGCCCGCTCTGGTAGCTGCCCGCCGCGCAGGCGGCGCACGTGGAGGCGCCTGTGGACGACTGGTAGTAGCCGGCGGCGCATTTCGCGCAGGCAGCGGACGTCTGCGCTGCGGTTGTGCTCTGGTATGTGCCCGCCGCGCACAGGGTGCAGCTGGCGAGGTCGGGCATGCCGAGGCCAGACTGGTAGGTGCCGACTCCGCAGGCCGAGCAGGAGTCGGCGCCGGACATGCCCAGGCCGGTCTGGTACGCGCCTGCGCCGCATTTCTGGCATGCGTCCGCGTTGTTCGCGCCTGAGCCCGTTTGATAGGTGCCGGGCATGCAGGGGGTGCAGTTTGCTGCTGCGACCATCCCATTGCCCGTCTGGTACGTGCCCGCGCCGCACAGGGAGCAATTATCAACGCTTGTCATGCCAGAGCCCGTCTGGTACGTGCCTGTGGCGATGGGCATGGCCAGGGCCAGCAGCACCAGGCCAGATCCTCCGTTTCCTCCTATGGATCCAACGGTGGAGGTGGATCCGCCGCCACCTCCGCCTCCAGTGTTTGGTAGACCGTTACCTGCATTTTTAAAGTGGTCGTTTCCCCAGCAGGCGCCATACCCCCCTCCTCCATAGGATACAAGGAGACTCTTCAGCGCTATCTGTAACTGGGCCGGGGACAGGAACTCAAGGCTACCTCTGCCTCCATTCCCTCCTCCTGCAATGTAATATCTGCTCTCGTTGTATGTTGCCATGGACATGTACGCGTTTCCAAATACGGTAGAGAAAACATAGGATACACTGTTGACTGTTCCCTGGTAGTTCCCATTCCCTCCTGTAGTATTATATCCGCTTGACCCAGCCCCCCCTCCGCCGCCTCCCCAGTTTAGGCTGTCGATGGTTTTAGAGCACGAATTGATGGAGCCATTGTTTCCATATACATATTGGCTTGGGCCTTGGAAGGCTAGTCCATTGACCACGTTGGTCCAGACTGCCCTCCCAGGGGTGCCACATGTGTCAAAATTACCATTTGCCCCAGCGCCTGAACCGCCTGACCCCCCAACCAATGGGACGGGGTCAGAGTAACGCGCCGCACCCCCGCCTCCCTTGGCAGAGAACAAAACGCCAGCTGTGGATGAGATGACGGTGTCTTCCCCATTGGCAGGGTTCCTGCCGCCAAACTCTCCCAGGCCTCCTGCGCCAACCTGCACAGTGTAGGAGCCAGCTGGAAATTGCACTGACGGCATGAAGATAAGCGCCCCTGCGCCTCCGCCTGCACCCTCGAAGCGTGCCGCCCCTCCGCCTCCTCCTACGACCAGCACGTGGGCTGTCGCTGGGGACGGCAGGTTGAAGCTGCCAGAGGCCTTGAACTGCAGCACGGTGTAGGTCGGGACGTCGGTGAATGCGGCGCTGGCGGTGTTTGGAGGCGCCTTGAACACAACGGTGCCGCAGAGGGTGCAGTCTGCAGGGGAGCTCATGCCGAGGCCGGATTGGTAGGTGCCCGCGCCGCACAGGGTGCAGCTGGGGGTGGGCATGGCGAGTGCTGTGTGATAGGTGCCGGCCACGCAGGGGATGCAGGCCGCGGCTGCGTTCATGCCGGTTCCAGTCTGGTAGGTTCCAGCGGCGCAGGGGGCGCAGGCGGACCCTCCTGGGCCGCTCTGGTAGGTTCCAGCGTCGCAGAGGGCGCACGCGGAGGATCCAGATCCGCTCTGGTAGCTTCCAGCGGCGCAGAGGGCGCAGGTGGAGACCCCCGAGCCGCTCTGGTAGCTTCCAGCCGCGCAGGAGGCGCACGCGGAGGATCCGGTGGCGCTCTGGTATCTTCCAACGTCGCAG
>SESB01002590.1_pt1 | contig 10362 bp, 5 predicted proteins | sample 3171441 | NCBI WGS metagenome assembly SESB01 (sample SAMN06051867, study PRJNA518727) | freshwater metagenome | biome: subpolar coniferous forest; feature: holomictic lake; material: water; isolation source: holomictic Lake 227, 6 m depth | place: Canada: near Kenora, Ontario | collected 2014-07-08...
TGAGCAAGGTATCGACCAATTACACAGCCGCAAGCTGAGAAGTTTTGCGGAAGTGGCGTTTCAGTAGTTTTGAGATAAACAAGGCGCTACGACATACACCCAGGTCATTGAGCGAGACGTCGCGGGTGCGATGCGTTCAACCTGGGTTCATCAACCCAGAAGTTTGACAAGTGTGGCACTGAAGGTGGGCCGACGCAGGCACAAAGCGAGGAAGTATTTGCTTCCGCGCTTGAAGATGTAAAGCACGATTTCAACCGCAATTGACCCGCCGCTAGGGGTCAGCGCCGTGCTCTTTTTCCAGGTATCCATGGCGTGGTTCATGCTCACATAGGCCAGGTTGTACCCGGGGGTTTCCTGTGAAAAAGGCAAGCCCGGTAACACGACACTGACGTCCTGCCCTACCAGTGATTCAGCCATCCGCCCCAGCAAATCAGCGGCGGCCAAGGTGCACTCGACGATGCAGCCGTTTATATCCATCACCAAGGCAGCGTTCGACTCTGAGGTTGGCATCAGGCCGGGGTCCTGCAAACTCTCATGCTCGTGAAGTAGGTGAGTCGTGAGAAAGTGGTCATGTGACGCTTCTTTTTGAGCTCTGATGTCCTTCTCTTTATTTTGAAATTGCAGTTCTTTGTTGGCGATGACCAACTCTGCCGCACGCTTGGCCCGCTCTGCATGTTGAAAGTTCATATCTTCGCTTGCGAAAGCCAACTGCCGAATATTTCTTTGCCCACTGTCACTCAGGTCAAACATCCCAGCGGGGCGTTTGAGTAACGTTCCGGTAGCTGGGGCAAACCGTACGACATTGCGCCCGGCGTCCTTGGCCTCATACATCGCTGCGTCAGCGGATTTCATGAGGTCCGTCTGACTGGTTTCGTGATTGACAAACACGACCGCGCCGATGCTGGTGCTGCAATGGTGTTCAATGGTGGTGACTTGCCTCCCGGTGTGTGCCGCCGTCAAGTGGTAAGGAGCCGCCAGACTGGCACGAATTTTCTCAGCCACGCCAGCGGCTTGCTCCGTGGACAGTTGTTTGTCCCGGCCCAGTTCGTCGAGCAGCACTACAAATTCATCTCCACCAAAGCGTGCCACGGTGTCGACTTCACGCAGGCATTCAGTTAACCGCCGTGCCACCTCAATCAGCAGCAAGTCCCCCATTTCATGCCCGTGGGTGTCGTTTAGCGACTTAAAGTTATCCATATCCAGAAACATTAAGGCGCAGTACAACCCGCTGCGCTTGCTGGCCGCCATGACTTGGCTCAGGCGGTCACTCAACATGCGCCGGTTGGGTAAACCAGTGAGGGCATCACAGAATGCCATTTGTTGCATCTTTGATTCCAAAACCTTGCGTTCGGTGATGTCTGTAAACATCGCGAGGTAACTCTCGTTGCCGCCCTGTTCATCACGCACACTCTGAATGGTGAGCTGCTCTGGATAGACCACGCCATCTTTGCGTCGATTAAAGATTTCGCCACTCCAAAAACCATTTGCAAGCAAATCGTTCCACATGGCTGTGTAGAAATTCGCATCTTGATGCCCTGACCGAAGAATTCTCGGATTTTGACCCAGCGCCTCGGCACGGTCATAGCCCGTAATGCGGACGAATGCATCGTTGACGTCGATGATGATGCCGCTGGCATCGGTAATCGCGATGCCTTCGCGTGCGTTATTAAAGACACTGGCTGCTAACTTTAGCTTTGCCTCTGACCGTTTACGTTCGGTGATATCCCGTAACGTGGATAACACGGCAGTTTGGCCCAAATGGGAAATCGGTTGGCTTTGCGCTTCCACATCAAAGACAGTTCCATCGAACTTGATGTATTTCTCTTCAATCCGTAGCCCGGCGATACCGTGTTCAGTAACCGCCTTGACCCGCTCCACCACGAGATGGTGAAAGTCGGGGTGGATCAACGTCAAAACAGATTTATCCAGCAGTTCTTGGGCGTTCTTGGCGCCAAACATCTGTACCGCTGCCGGATTCACAAACAGCAGTTTCCCATTTCGATGCAGCAAAATCGCATCCAGAGACATCTCGAACACAGTTCGAAAATGAGACTCGCTCTCAATCAGGGCGAGTGCAATCCGATGGCGTTCAGTGATGTCATGGGCAATCCCGAGAACACCGATGACCTGCCCTTTCGAATCGCGAACTGGCGTCTTTGTTGTATCCAGCAATTCACGGTGACCGTCAGACGCGAAAGTGACCCATTCTTCGTTGCTACTAGGGCCGTCCCTGTCCATAGCGACTTGGTCATTCTTGCGAAATAAATCGGCAAGCTCTTTGTCGACAAAGTCGTAATCGGTTTTGCCGACGATCATCCGCTCTGGTGCGCCAAAGAACTGCTCGAATCTTGAGTTGCATGAAAGGTAGACGCCTTGCGTGTCCTTGAGCCAGACCAGGTCCGGAATGGCATGAATGAGCGTGCGCAGACGAAAATCACTCATTGCGTGGTCGGCCAACCGAGGTTCTGCTGCGTGAGAGCGCTCATTACGCAGAACCGCAAGTTCAGCATTGGCTTTGAGTAAATCCAGTTCGAGCTGTTTGCGTCCTGAAATCTCAGTCAGCACAAGTCGGTATGTCAACTCGCCATCATCATCAAGCAGCGAAGTTGCCGACACTTGTACCTGGAATATCTTACCGACAGCGCTTGCAACTTTCAATTCGCATGACCGAGATTCACGAGATTTTTTAAGCTGATTGAGCAGAGAATAGTAGGCGTGTTGGTCTTCCTTCAAGATGTATTGGGATAAGGGGCATTTAATCAATGCACCTCGTGATGCGCCAAGCATGGCCGCAACGGAGAAGTTGGTCTCAATAAACAAGCCAAACTTATTGAGGCTGCAATAGCCCACCGGGGCTAAATCGTAGAGATCAAAATAGCGGCTTTTTTGGCGGTCGAGTTCAAGTTGAATAGCGCGCAGTTCGTCGTTCTGCATCTCAAGTTCGATCTGGTGCACGCCCAATTCCTGCCACATTTGTCCGGATTCCAGGCGCGACATGACATCGCTCTTGGAGGACGCATTAATGTATGTTTCTTGGTAGAGCGTTTCGGCCTGCTGCCGCAGGCTTTGCGAGGTGGCTGGCAAAGAAAGACTTGCTGACTCCACCACAGTTGACGATGCTGTGACTTGAGGATTAACACCAAGCTCAGAAATAGTAGTCCCACGTTTGATCTTGTGAGCTATTTTTCGAGGAGATGTGTCACTCATGGGTAGTTCACAACTTTCTCAGTTTCATACCATTGCTCATCTAATCCCGCCCTTGTTTTGATCTTCTTGATTTCACTTGAACGGAATTCAACTTTTACTGAAATGCAGTGGCAATGGTCAGAAAAAGTCCGTTGGTGGTATTTTTATGCAAAACATAATAAATGTTGGCACAGGACTAGTCCTTAAACCATCACAAGTTATAGCCGTATATTCAAGTTGAAATAGGCTGCCAATAGCCAGTTGTAAGGTCGCCAACCTGGTGACGTTTTCAAACTATTTCAGTTTGAAAACGCTGACTGTTTGCACAAGTTCCTGCGCTTGGGAGTTCAGACTCTCGGCGGCAGCAGCCATTTCTTCAACTAGGGCGGCGTTTTGTTGTGTGACCTGATCCATCTGGGAGATTGCCTCCACCACCTGACCAACGCCTGAACTTTGCTCATCGCTGGCGACGCTGATGGCGCCTATGATTTCGGTGACGCGCTGAATGCTGCCCACCACTTCCTGCATCGTCATGCCCGCATGATCGACCAGCACGTTACCTTGATCGACCCGTTCCACGCTGGCGCTGATCAGAGACTTGATTTCTCTGGCTGCCTGCGCGGAGCGTCCTGCCAGGGAGCGCACTTCAGTGGCGACCACCGCAAAACCACGGCCCTGTTCACCGGCACGCGCGGCTTCCACGGCGGCGTTCAGGGCCAGGATATTGGTCTGGAAGGCGATGCCGTCAATCACACCGATGATCTCGAAGATTTTGTGCGACGACTCGTTGATGCCCTTCATGGTCTGCACCACCTGTGCCACCACCTCGCCACCGCGTATTGCCACGTTGGACGCACTCTTTGCCAGTTGATTGGCCTGGCGCGCACTGTCCGCATTTTGTTTGACGGTGGTGTCGAGCTGCTCCATAGAGGCTGCTGTTTGCTCCAGAGCGCTGGCTTGATGCTCCGTGCGAGCCGATAAATCACTGTTACCTTGGGCAATTTGAATGCTGGCGGTGGCCACCCCTTCGGCACCCTGGCGCACGTCCCAGACGATCTTGGCCAGGTTCTCCTGCATGTACTTGAACTGGGCCATCATGCTGTCGGAGTCACCGGGTTTCAGGGCGATGGCATGGCTAAGGTCGCCATGCGCCACGCTTTGAGCCAGGCTGACGGCTTCGTCCGGCTCGGCACCGAGTTGACGCAGTGAGCGGCGCACGATCAGACCAATGACAAAAAACAGGGTGATCTGCAAAACGACTTGCCCAGCCCAGAGCCAGTTGGTCAATTTTTGGATGTGCGCCAGATCCTCCTTGATATCCACGGTGACGCTGACCAAGCCAAGGACGCTGCCCTCATCAACCCCGTGACACCCCAGACATTTGGAGGATCTAAAACTTTTCATGGCAATAGACGGAATGACGGCTCTGAGCGACGCCTCACCGTTGTCGGTGATCGTCGTTTTGAATTGTGGTTTGCCGCTGGCCAGAACACTGCGATCAAGGTCATCGACTGGTTTTTCTTGGGGCAGTCCTTCACCAAACTCGTCATTGACGCCTTTGGCACGCACCACCCGAAGTTCCTTGAGTTTGTCTGAGACACCCAGTCGTTGAATAAAAAGTGCCCGGCTCGGGGCGTCACTGATGGCGTCCTTGCCCCCCACTTTAATGTCCATCATGGTGTTCAAGCCATTGATGGCGCCGTCTGCCACGGCCATCGTGCGCTCTTCGGCAGATGTGAGTTCTTGTTGGGCAAACTCGTGGGTCAGCCATTGCTGCGCAGCAAGCAGGATGACCAGCAACAGACCCTGAATAAGAAACTGCAACTTGCGTTGAAGACCAATATTTTGCCAAGAGCCAAGGAGGTTGTTTATAGCCACTATCTCGCTTAAGTAATTTTTGTACGGTGAATCAGGCTTACGGGGCACACCGTTAATGGCCCAACCCGAGCATCCCTTCCAGTTCATTACGTCACTGGTATCGGTACTTTAGCTTTGCGACCGCAACTACCGCTCCGATTGCCAATTATTGATATTAATCAATTTGTCCCACGATGAGCTTACATATGACGCGGCTGACCAGCGCTGAAAATCAAACAACTGGATCAATCAAGTGCTCCCGATCGTTGCCATCAACCTACGTCTTTGCCGGGATAGGTTTTCTTTATCTCAGACATTCAACTTTGACTGGCCGCTACAGAGAATGGGTCCGACTCTTGAAGACCCATTTGCCGATCACGAAAGCCTGCCTATGGGTTGCCCCGTTCGACTTCGGTCAAAAGCCAATCCTTCTGCCTGATGCTCTGATTATTCAATGGTGGCCAGAACAGACTCCAATAATTGGTAACTTCCTTCCGGAGCATTTAGTGTGATGCGCCCGCTGCGGTGGGCGGAAACGTGCATTTCCATTTTCATGGCATCCATGACAGCAATCGTGTCGCCCTTATGGACATCGCTGCCGTCGGGTACGGTCCAAGACTGCAAGGTTCCAGATATGGGCGAGAACACTGCACGGAGATCTTTATCAACAGCTGTCGGGCTTGCTGCAGCCTCATTGGCGCCAGCACCCGGCGACTGCATACCGCGCAGCAGTTCCATAGGCAGACCCAGCGTGACACGGCGGCCGTCGATTTCCATGGCAGTGCGGTAGAGGCGGGCATCCGGTGCGGGTTCGGCGCGTGCCGCAGCAGCCAGTGTGTTGGCAAAGTCGGTTTCAATCCAGCGCGTGTGGACCTTGAACGGTTCCTCGGACACAAAATCCGGGTGCGCCATGACCGCCCGGTGAAACGGCAGCACCGAGGCGACGCCTTCAATGCGGAACTCTTTGAGCGCCCGGCGTGCCCGCGCAATGGCCTGCTGACGGGTGGCACCGGTGACGATCAGCTTGGCCATCAGCGAGTCAAACGTGCCCGGCACGGTGGACAGGGTTTCGACCCCGGCGTCCACCCGCACACCCGGCCCCGAGGGGGCTGCAAACAGCGTAACCAGACCCGGTGTCGGCAGAAAGCCGCGCCCCACGTCCTCGGCGTTGATGCGGAACTCAAAAGCGTGGCCTTGGGGCACCGGCGTTTCGGTGAGGATGAGCGCGTGGCCATCGGCAATGCGCAACTGCTCCAGCACCAGATCAATGCCGGTGGTCTGCTCGGTGACGGTGTGCTCCACCTGCAGGCGGGTGTTGACTTCAAGGAATGAGATGGCGCCGCTGCCACTTAGCAGGAACTCAACTGTACCCGCGCTGGTGTAGCCAGCTTCGGCGCAAATGTCGTGTGCGGCCTGGTGGATGCGGCTGCGCTGGGCGTCGCTCAGGAACGGCGCGGGCGCTTCTTCCACCAGCTTCTGGTTGCGTCGCTGCAGCGAGCAGTCGCGCGTGCCCAGAACGACCACATGACCGTGGTTGTCGGCCAGCACCTGCGCTTCGATGTGGCGCGGGCAGTCCAGAAACTGCTCCACAAAACACTCGCCACGCCCAAACGCGGTGATGGCCTCGCGCACGGCGGACTCATATTGCTCGGCCACCTCGTCCATGCGCCACGCGATCTTCATGCCGCGCCCACCGCCGCCAAACGCGGCCTTGATGATGATGGGCAGGCCATGCTGCTCGGCAAAGGCCAGCACTTCGCTGGCATCTTTGGCCGGTTCTGTCGTGCCCGCCACCAAAGGGGCGCCGACTTTCAGGGCGATCTTGCGGGCCTGCACCTTGTCGCCCAGACAGGCGATGGCGGCGGGCGACGGGCCGATCCAGAGCAGACCGGCGTCGATCACCGCTTGGGCAAAGGCCGCGCTCTCCGACAGAAAACCGTAGCCGGGGTGCACGGCGTCAGCCCCGCTGCGCTTGGCCACGGCCAGCAGTTTTTCGATGTTCAGGTAGGTCTCGGCCGGGCGGTCGCCATCCAGACCATAGGCTTCATCAGCCATGCGGGCATGCAGGGCGTTGAGGTCGGGGTTGGCATACACGGCCACGGACTTCACGCCGTAATCGGCACAGGCGCGGGCGATGCGCACGGCAATTTCGCCCCGGTTGGCAATCAGTACTTTTTTCATGCGGTTTCTCTATCGGTGTGGATGGGGGCCGCGCTGTCGCGTGCCACGGTCGTGAGGGGTTCAAAGTCGCGGATGGGGTTGAAGCGCACCCAGGCGTTGATCGGAATCTGCCCGGCCCGATCTAGGTGGTAAGTGGCGACGCAGCCTATGACCGGATAGCCGCCAGTGAGCGGGTGGTCGGCCAGAAACAGCACCGGCTGGCCGCTGGGCGGCACCTGTATTGCGCCCCAAGGGGTGCCTTCGCTCGGCAGTTCGTCCGGCACGGCGCGTGCCAAAGCCACCTCGCCCGCCAGGCGCAGGCCGATGCGATTGGACTGCGGTGTCACTTGCCACCGCTGGCTACGCATGCGTTCCAGCGACTCGGGTGTGAACCAGTCGGTGCGTGGGCCCAACACCACGTCGAGCGTGACCACGTCTTGCAGGGTGGGCAAGTCCATCGGTGCTTCTTCTGGCAGGCCCACCGCCGCGCCATGCGGCATCGTTCGGATTGGCAGCACGTCGCCCGCGGCCAACGGTTTGGGGCCGACCTGGGCCAGCGTGTCGGTGGCGCAACTGCCCAGCACCGGCGCCACGGCAAAGCCGCCGCGCACCGCGAGGTAAGTGCGCAGGCCCGCTTGCGGCTGGCCGATGCTCAGGGTGTCGCCCTCGGTCAGCGCGAACGGCTGGTAACGCGCGGCCGGCCAATGGCGTCCGTTGGCGCTGGTCACGGTCAAGGGGGCATCGGCCCCGGTCACCGCCACCACTGTGTCGCCGTGGCTGCGCAGACGCAGGCCACCGCTGGCGGTTTCCAGACCGGCGCTGTTTGAAGTATTGCCGACCAGCCGGTTGGCGGCCTTGAGCGCGGCTTGGTCCATGGCGCCAGAGGCCGACACGCCTTGCCCGGCTTGACCGGGGCGACCCAGATCCTGAAACAGGGTTTGCAGACCGGGGGACAGGATTTCGAGTGCGGTGTCGCCAAGGAACGGACTGGCAGCTTGCGGATTCAAAGGAATTAAGTCTTTTAGGCCTCTAGCCCCCGTGCTACTTGCGCAAGCAGCTATTGAAATAGTAGCAATATCAACAAATCTCACCCGGTAACCGGGTTGCAGCAGCGCGGGCACGTCACGCGCCAGGTCCCACATCACCGTGGGGGTGACGCCAATGATCTGCCAGCCGCCGGGGCTGGCCTGCGGATAGACGGCGCTGAAGGTGCCCGCCAACCCGACCGCGCCCGCCGGAATGCGCGTGCGCGGGGTGCTGCGGCGTGGCACGTTGAAGCTGGGGTGGCCGCCGCTCAGGTAGGCAAAACCGGGCGCAAAGCCGGTGAAGGCCACCGTGTACTCGCTGTCGGTGTGGCGGCGAATGACCTCTTCGGGGGTGATACCCAGCAGCTCGGCCACCTCCATCAGGTCGTCGCCGGTGTAGTGCACGGGAATCTCGATCAGCGTGCCGCTACGTTCGGCGCGGGCGCTGACATCGCGCTGGCTAATCTGGCGCACCAGCTCGGCCAGGCTGCAGGCACTGGGGCGCCACTGGACCAGAATCGTGCGGGCGGCAGGCACCAGCTCTTCGATACCGGCGATGGGCTCGTTCTTGAGCGAGGCCAGCAGTGCCAGCGTTTGCTCCAGGTTGTCCAACTCCACCAGCAAGGCGTTCAAGTTGACGGGCAAGAACCGCATCATGCCGCCGCGACTTCAAATGATGCGATGGTGACACCGGCCTGCGTCAGTCGGGCGCGCACTTGGGTGGCGACCGCCACCGCAGCAGGGTTGTCGCCATGCACGCAGATCGAGTCGGCTTGAATCGAGACCCGACTGCCATCAATGGCTTCGATCACCCCATCGCGGACCAGGCGCAGCATGCGCTCGGCAATCAGGTTTGCGTCATGCAGCACGGCGCCGGGTTCGCGCCGCGACACCAGCGCACCTGTCGGGGTGTAGGCGCGGTCGGCAAAGGCTTCGGCCACCACGCGCAGGCCCTTTTCTTGAGCCCAGCGCAGCAGCGGTGAACCAGCCAGCGCCACCAGCGTCAGGCTGGGGTCGATCTCTCGGATGGAGGTGATCACATCGTGGGCTTGGCGGGCATCGTGGGCGATGGTGTTGTACAGCGCGCCGTGGGGTTTGACATAACGCACGTCGGTGCCTGCTGCTGCGGCCAAGCCTTTGAGCGCGCCAATCTGGTAAATCACATCAGCGATCAGGTCGGCGCTGTCCACATCCATGGTGCGTCGGCCAAAACCAATGAGGTCGCGGTAGCCCACATGCGCGCCCACCACCACACCGTTAGTCTTCGCCTGGCGCAGCGTGCGCAATATGCCCGCCGGGTCGCCGGCGTGAAAGCCGCAGGCTACGTTGGCGCTGCTCACCAGGGCGAGCATGGCGGCGTCGTCTCCCATGCGCCAGGCGCCGAGGCTTTCACCCAAATCACTGTTCAAATCGATTTTCATGAGCTTCTCCTAAAGGGCTGCGCGGTGGGCCGGGCAGCGCGGGTCAATGTCATAAGTCTGCGCTTGCGCGCTGCCAAATGCACCAAAGTGCTGGCATGGCACGTCCTGGTTAACGGAACATCAAAAAGTTCAGCAAGAACACATTGGCCAACAACAAGGTCAGCGCCGTGGGCACCTGCGCCCGAATCACCCCATTTCGGTCTGGTAGCTCCAGTAGCGCGGCGGGCACGATATTGAAATTGGCCGCCATGGGGGTCAGCAAGGTGCCGCAGTAGCCTGACATCATGCCGATGGCCGCCATCACCGCCGGGTCGCCGTGGTAAACGCCCATCAAAATCGGCACGCCCACGCCGCCGGTCATCACCGGAAAAGCGGCAAAGCCATTGCCCATGACCACTGTGAACAGCGCCATGCCAATCACGTAAACCGCGACCGCCACAAAGCGGATGTCCATGTTGATGTAGCTGGTGGTGACAAAGGCCACGGCCTTGCCCACGCCCGCGTCCGAGAACACCAGGCCCAGCATGCCCAGCATTTGTGGCAGCACCAGGGCCCAGCCCAGCGCGTCGGTCAGGCGGCGCGATTCGCGAAAGCCTTGTGCCGGGCTTTCCTTCGTCAGCCAGCACACCAGCCCGAACGAGATCACGCAACCCAGGCCCAGGCTCACCAGCGTGGTGTTCTTGGGGTCAATCAGCGGCAGACCGCCCACGCTG
>SESB01002596.1_pt1 | contig 10342 bp, 8 predicted proteins | sample 3171441 | NCBI WGS metagenome assembly SESB01 (sample SAMN06051867, study PRJNA518727) | freshwater metagenome | biome: subpolar coniferous forest; feature: holomictic lake; material: water; isolation source: holomictic Lake 227, 6 m depth | place: Canada: near Kenora, Ontario | collected 2014-07-08...
GGAATAATGGTGGCTCGTGGCGATCTCGGTGTGGAGATGCCAATTGAAGAGGTTCCACTAGTACAAAAACGCTGCATTTCTATGGCTCGCAGCCAAGCCAAGCCAGTCATCGTTGCCACACAAATGTTGGATTCCATGATCACAAATTCCACTCCAACTCGCGCGGAAGCGACTGACTGCGCAAATGCGGTCCTGGATGGTGCCGATGCCTTGATGCTCAGCGGAGAGACCTCAGTTGGCGCATTTGCTATCGAAGCCGTTGCAACTATGGCTCGGATCATCGCGCGTACCGAAGAGGCGATGCTGGATCAGATCGCCCCGCTCGGTCATAACCCGGCTACAAAGGGTGGAGCAATCACCAAGGCCGCCAAAGAGGTTGGCGAGATCGTCGGCGCAAAGTACCTCGTGGCATTTACGCAGAGCGGAGATTCGGCCCGCCGCATCTCTCGTCTGCGATCAGTAATTCCGATCCTTGCTCTCACCCCAGAGGTGCCGGTTTATAACCAACTCGCTCTCTCGTGGGGAGTCGAATCCCAGATAATTGCCGTCGTTAGTCACACCGATGAGATGGTCAAACAGGTCGATGCGCTCCTGATCGAGTCCGGTCGCGTCGCTAAAGGAGAGCCGGTCGTGATTATTGCCGGTGCCCCTCCTGGAATTCCGGGTTCAACCAACGCCCTACGCGTCCATATCGTTGGAGACGCTATCGACGGCGTCGCCCCTGCATACCGCAGCTAATTTCAGCCAGTTATACTCTGATCTTCCTAGACTCCTAAAAGTTTCTAGGGGAGAGCCTCGGTACTCCAACGGTAGAGAGGGCAGACTCAAAATCTGCACAGTGTCGGTTCAAATCCGACTCGAGGCACATGACAAAGTCAGAAGCTAACTCACACGCGCCGCTACGCATTCTCGTTGCGGAAGATGAGGCGATCATTCGTCTCGACCTCGTCGAGATGCTGACCGACGCTGGTTATCAAGTCGTTGCCGAAGCCACTAATGGCGTAGAAGCAATCGCGCTCGCCAAGGAGCACCTACCTGACATTGCGATCTTAGATGTCAAGATGCCAGAACTCGATGGGATCTCCGCCGCAGAACAGATCATCGAGATTTCAGCGGTTCTGATGCTTACTGCATTTAGTCAACGAGAACTTGTGGAGCGGGCGCGTGATGCGGGCGCGATGGCATACGTGGTCAAACCTTTTAGCATCTCCGACTTAGTTCCTGCGATTGAAATTGCGGTGGGTCGCCACCGTGAACAGCAAGTGTTGCGAGGTGAAGTTACTGATCTGCAGGAGCGCCTGGAAACTCGGAAAGTCATTGATCGCGCCAAGGGGATCCTTATGAAGACCCTCAACCTCTCGGAGCCTGACTCCTTTAGCTGGATTCAGCGAACAGCTATGGATCGGCGAATCTCTATGAAGGCGGTGGCGCTGGCCGTCATCTCGCCGGATGCCGTCCCAGAGCAGTAGTAGTTGGTAAAGCGTTACCCAATATTTATATTAGCCCCCTACTTCTCTCTGGCTCCACGCTCATTTTGAAATTAAAGCGCGCCCGTTTTGTGGCGATAAGTCTTGATCTAGCCTCCTGCCACGGGTAGCCTTCACTCCTCCCTGTCCCGGGACAAAGTAAACAGGAAGGTAACAATGACAAAACTCACTCGCGTAGTCAGTGTCGTTGCCGCCGTCTCAATGGTTGCAACTGCTTTCGTAGCAGCAGCAGTTCCATCACAGGCAGCAGCAGTCAAGACACTTGTAATCGCAACTGACCTACCGCTTCAAGGTTCGTCTTTCGATTCCAACGACTCAACGAACAAGGCAATTGCTCTCTATTTGAAGTCTGTCGGCGGAATGGCTGGCAAGTACAAGATCGTTCTAAAGTATTACGACGATGCAACAGCAACAGCTGGAGCATGGGATGCTGGACAATGCACCCAAAACGCTCAGAATCACGTTGCTAACAAGGCTGAGATCGCCGTTATCGGTACATACAACTCAGGTTGCGCCAAGATTGAGGTTCCAATTTTGAACCAAGATCCTAAGGGCCCAATGTTGATGGTTTCACAAGCTAACACCAACCCAGGTCTCACAAAGGCATGGAACCCAGGCGAGCCAGAAGTTTATTACCCAACAGGTGCTCGTAACTATGCACGTGTTTGCACAACCGATGATAACCAAGGTTCTGCTGCTGCTCAGTTCGCTAAGTCAATTGGCGTGAAGAGCGTTTATGTCTTGAACGATACCCAGACCTACGGTCAAGGTGTTGCACAAGCATTCACAACCGAAGCAAAGAAGCAAGGGTTGAAGGTTCTTTCAAGTGGAGCTACTGGTCAAGGTTGGGATACTCTGCAATCTGACTACACCGCTCTATTCCAGAAGATCGCACCTCTTCACCCAGATATGGTCTACTTCGCAGGTATCTACGACAACAACGGCGGCCAGCTCCTCAAGGCTAAGGTTGCAGTTCTCGGAGATAACACCAAGGTTAAGTTGATGGCTCCAGATGGCTTTACTGGATATCCACAATTCAATGCAGATCCAAATGCTGCTGGTGCTTACCTCAGCTTCGCAGGTCTCTCTAATGAGCTCCTCGTGAAGGCTGCTCCAAACGGTGCTGGCGCTAAGTTCTTGAAGTCATACAAGGCGACTTACAAGAAGGATCCAGTCGGTTCTTACCCAATCTACGGCGTAGCTGCTCTCCAAGTTATCTTGGCTGCAATTGCGAAGTCAGATGGAACTCGTGAGAGCGTAACTTCAGCTGTCTTCGGTGGCGACGGAATCAACATTCCTGCCAACAAGTCAGTTCTTGGTAAGGCACTCCAAATCGATACAGTTACTGGAGATACCACTGCTAAGGACATCACCATCGAGCAAGTTATTGGTGGAGTTGAGAAGACTCTGAAGGCTTGGACAGTTAAGTAGTAGAACTCGTTCTACTCAACTACTAGTTCAATAGTTTGTTGATTAAATGGGGCTTGGAAACAGGCCCCATTTAATTCTGTACGAACCCACACCCATATAGAGGAGAAACACGTGGCAGGCGTTACCTACAAGACTCGCCAATTACGCAGGCGTTACATCGAGAGAGCCTTCGCGACGATAGCGGTGGTTGGCGCAGCCTTCTGGCTGATTGCCAATTTAATTAAATCCCCAACTCAGTTCTTCGAAGTGACATTTACCGGGCTCAGTAATGGAATCCTGTATGCGCTCATTGCGCTCGGATACACCTTGGTTTACGGAATCATCGAACTCATTAACTTTGCACATGGCGATCTCTTCATGCTCGGCGGTCTCTTTTCGGCCCATTTCATTACCTTGTGGTTCGGTCAGTCGGTGCCTTCAGCGGTGGGCTGGGGAGTACTCGCCCTCTGTCTGATAGCGGTCATGGTTTTCTGCGCGACGATTAACGTTGCCATTGAACGATTTGCGTACCGACGTTTGCGTCGCGCTCCTAAGTTGGCTCCACTCATTACCGCCGTTGGAATGTCTTTCATTCTGCAATTTGTGGGGTTGCGCTGGAATGGTTCAGGGCAGAAGATCTGGCCTAGCTTGCTTCCGACCGGTAATCTCTCAATATTTGGTGTGAGGTTGCCATATACGACCATTATCTCTTTCGCGATCACCATTCCGGTCCTCTTAGTTCTGACCTACATCGTGACCCGCACCAAGCAGGGCAAGGCGATGCGCGCTACCGCACAAGATCAAGATGCCTCACGTCTCATGGGAATTAACGTAGACCGCACTATCTCCTTTACCTTCGGCCTCGGTGGTGCTCTTGCCGGCGCGGCAGGATTGCTCTTTGAACAGACTCGTGGATTAACTTCTTACAATCTTGGATTCCAATTAGGTCTGATTGCATTCACCGCCGCCGTTATGGGCGGTATCGGAAATCTGCAAGGAGCAGTACTTGGAGCGATCATTATTGGAGTAATCCAAGGGTTGAACGATGGACTTCCAATCGGGCTCGGTCAGCAATGGTCGAACACCGTTGTCTTTTCAATCTTGATCCTCTTGATGGTATTTAAACCGACCGGCCTACTCGGTAAGCCAACGACGGAGAAGGTGTAAATCCATGTCCATTATCACGCGTAAAAAGGGAGCCTCCAAGAAGAAGGCTCCAGCTTCTCAACGAACTTGGTCGATTGGTTTTCTCACGCTCGCCGTCGCGGTCTACATCTTCTACACCTATATCGTTCCCCATACTCCTGATGGCTTCCAGAATCAGATTCAAACCTGGTTCCCACCATCTGCACTGAACGAAGCGCTGGTCTGGGTGATTGCAGCTCTTGGCCTCAACATCGTCGTGGGCTATGCCGGTTTGCTTGACCTGGGATTTGTAGCCTTCTGGGCGATCGGCGGCTACACCGCTGGATGGTTCATGTCGGGCTTCTTCTATCAAATAAATCTCCACTTTGGTTCTGAAAGCGCAAAGAGCTTTCCAGGAATTCACCTATCCTTCTGGATCGTTCTCCTGCTTGGCGCGCTCATCTGCGCCTTCTTTGGAATTCTGATCGGCGCACCAACTCTGCGCTTAAAGAGCGATTACCTCGCAATTGTGACGCTCGGTTTTGGTGAGATCATTCCGCAGGTCTTTGTTAACGGCGAAAATATCCACGGTTTCAATCTTTCAAATGGAACTAAGGGCATTTCGCCTGTAGACAATATCGGTCTCTTCGGAAAACGCCTGGGACCTTTCGATCTCAACTATAAGTACATGATCTTTGTATTTATGGCGGGCCTCATGGTCTTTATTTCGTTGCGCCTACGCAGTGGACGCTTGGGACGTGCTTGGCTTGCGATTCGTGAAGATGAGCTCGCCGCCAGCATGATGGGTGTTCCGCTTATGAAGACCAAACTCTCCGCTTATGCTGTTGGCGCTATTTCAGGAGGATTGGCTGGCGTTGCATACGCAACTCACGTTAACGGCATCTTCGCAGAACGCTTCCAGTTCTCAATCTCTATCATCTTGCTAGCGATGGTTGTATTGGGCGGAATGGGTAACGTCTGGGGCGTCATGGTTGGTGCCCTGCTTATTGCATGGGTGAATTCAACCGGTTTACCAGCCCTGGGTAATGAGATCAACAGCACCTTTAACACCAACATCAACTTCCCGTCCTACACATTTTTGATCTTCGGAGGATTGCTCATTTTGATGATGCTCTTCCGACGCGAGGGCATCCTGCCGGAGTCGCGTTTGAAGATGGTTCTGCATGAGAACGATGATGATGTTGAAAATGAAGCGCCTCATAGAAATATAAGCGAAGAGGAGGCTTTGTAATGGCACTCGATTCAGCCCCAGTACTTGAGGCAAAAAATATCTCGGTTGAGTTCGGTGGCCTTAAAGCCGTTGAAGATGTCTCTTTCGATATTCCAGACCGGAGCGTGGTAAGCCTTATCGGACCCAATGGCGCCGGCAAGACCACATTTTTCAATGTGCTTACCGGTCTCTATAAGCCAACTTCAGGTTTCGTTATCTACAATGGCGAAGACATCACTGGAGTTGTTCCGCATAAGATTGCCGAAAAGGGAGTCGCACGTACCTTCCAGAACATCCGCCTCTTCGGTCTTATGACCGCGGAAGAGAATGTCATGGTAGCTATGCACTCGCACCTCAAAGCAGGGATCATCGGCACGATCATTGGTTCCCCTTTGCAACGCCGCGAAGAGCGCGAAGCGCGTGAAGAAGCTCGCGCCCTACTCACTTTCGTGGGAATCGGAAAGACAGCGATGGAGTTTGCGCGCAATCTCTCCTACGGTGATCAGCGTCGCCTTGAAGTAGCGCGCGCACTTGCGCTCCGTCCAAAGGTGCTCCTTCTCGATGAGCCAACTGCCGGCATGAACCCACAAGAATCTGCAGTATTCGTTGATTTCGTACACAAGGTACGCGATGAGAAGAATCTAGCTATCTTGTTGATTGAGCACGATATGTCTGTTGTCATGAAGGTCTCTGAGCGCATCACAGTTTTGGATCGCGGGATGAAGATCGCAGAAGGATCGCCAGCCGACATTAAGTCTAACCCTCGCGTGATCGAGGCCTATCTCGGTAAATCTGCGGAGGTCAACAAATAATGCTTAAAGTAGAAAATATTCAAGTCTCTTATGGAAATATCAAGGCCATCAAGGGAATCTCACTTGAGGTAAATAAAGGCGAGATTGTTACCTTGATCGGATCTAACGGCGCTGGAAAATCTACAACGCTGCGCGCCATCTCCGGTCTTCTTAAACTCAAAGGTGGGTCTATTACCTTTGAAGGAGAGCGTATCGATGGCAAAGAGGGGCACGAAGTCGTCGCCAAGGGCATATGTCAGTCACCAGAAGGTCGACGCATCTTCCCTCGCATGACGGTCTCTGAAAATCTTGATCTCGGCGCATTCCTCCGTAACGATAAAGAGGGAATTGCAACGGATCGCGAACGCGTTCTCGAGCTCTTCCCCCGGTTAGCCGAACGCATCACTCAGAAGGCGGGAACCATGAGTGGCGGCGAACAACAGATGTTGGCAGTTGGTCGCGCTCTTATGGGTAATCCAACCTTGCTCCTGCTCGATGAGCCTTCTATGGGTCTAGCTCCAGTCTTGGTGGATATGATCTTCGAAACGATTACCAAGATCAATCAGCAGGGTACGACGATCCTCTTGGTTGAGCAGAACGCTTTGGCAGCGCTCAACGTTGCGCACCGCGCCTATGTCTTGGAATCGGGCAATATCAAACTCAGTGGAAATGCAAAGGATTTGATCTCTGATCCAGCAGTAACAAAGGCTTACCTCGGAGGTTAAGAACTACTTATCGTTAAGAATGAGGCTGGTGATGCGCGCCGTACAGGTTCGCTCGCCGGCCTCATTTGTTATAACGATCTCGTAGCAAGCCAAGGTGCGTCCTAAGGAGACAGGAGTTGCTACTCCAGTCACCTTGCCGTTTTGCACCGATTTGTGATGCGTGGCGTTGATGTCAACACCGACGGTGCGTCTGTTGCCACCAGCATGGAGCCAGGCTCCGAGAGATCCCAATAACTCTGCAAGTACGACATTTGCTCCACCGTGAAGCAGGCCAAAGGCTTGGGTGTTTGTTTCGACGGGCATGGTGCCGACTATGCGTTCTGGGGAGGCTTCGATAATTTCGATGCCCATCTTGTGATCGAGGGCTCCGATGCCGCGTTCGTTGATCATTTTTAGATAGTCGGTCATGGCGTTATCTTAACGCCGCATCTGCAAATTCACCCTAGAATCATAGGAATGAAACGGTTACTACTTATCGATGGCCATTCCATGGCCTACCGCGCTTTCTACGCGCTTCCCGTCGAGAACTTTCGTAGTAGCAAAGGTCAGCCAACCAATGCGGTTTACGGCTTTGGTTCCATGTTGGTCAACCTCATCTCTAACGAGAAACCCACGCACATCGCCGTTGCCTTTGATGTCTCGCGAAAGACATTTCGCACCGAACTGTTTCCCGAGTACAAAGCTACGCGCGCGGCAACGCCCGATGAGTTTCGCTCGCAGCTTTCCTACATTAATGAGATGGTTGACGCGCTAGGAATTAAGCGCTTTGCGATAGAAGGCTTTGAGGCCGATGACATTTTGGCGACGCTCTCTACAAGAGCGGTAGCGAATGGCTGTGAAGTTCTTATCTGCTCTGGTGATAGAGACTCGTTCCAACTCGTTACATCAGAGATAACGGTTCTCTACCCCAAAAAGGGCGTAACCGAGATGAATCGAATGACCCCAGAGGCGGTCTTTGAAAAATATGGTCTCACACCACTGCAGTACCCAGACTTCGCGGCATTGCGTGGTGACCCCAGTGATAATTTGCCATCCGTACCGGGAGTCGGCGAGAAGACAGCAACGAAGTGGATTGCGGATTTCGGATCATTAACTGCGCTAACCGACGCTATTGATTCCATCCCCGGGAAGGTCGGAGATTCGCTCCGATCTAACATTGCACTGGTTCGGCTCAATCGAGAACTTACCTCGTTGCGCCATGACTTAGCCATCGATACCTCCATCGATGATCTAACCTGGTCTGGTCCCGAATTTGCTCAGGTCGACACTCTGCTCGATACTTTGGAGATTAAGGCTTTAAAGGATCGAATTCATGCGTTGGGCGGAAGCGCACCTAAGGCCTCGCCTGTACAAGTTGCCTCGGAGATTACGACCATATCTGGAGAAGAACTAGCGGCAAAGTTGAAAGATCGCACCGAACCGATCGCCCTCTTTTCGACTGGCAGCTTCAGGGATGGCGGATTCGCGATTGCATTATCTGCAACTGAGATTTACCAAGTGGTTGAGGCAGCGGGAGATTGGCTCATTGAAGCAGCGCTCCCTAAATGGGTGCATGGAGCAAAGCAAGCGCTGCGTAGCGAGGAGATCGCCGGCATCGTTTTTGACACTGAGTTGGCCGCCTACTTAATCAATCCGGGCGGCAGGAATCTAGAACTTACAGATTTGGCACAGCGCTTCCTTGAAGTTTCTATCCCCGAGATGAGCGACGATCTCTTCTCCACCTTTAACCCCGTGCTGGCGGGAACTATCTACCAATTAGTCCCGGTGCTGCGACAAGAGATGTCTGACCGCCAACTTATAGATCTTTATAACGACCTGGAGATGCCTACCGCCTTTGAGTTGGCGGATATGGAGCGGCTGGGTATCGCTGTTGATAAGTCGAAACTTGAAGCGCTACGCACCTTCTTCATGCAAGAGGTCGAGCGCGAGACCGCCGCAGCGCATAAGGTCGCTGGCCACGAATTCAATAGTGGATCTCCTAAGCAACTACAAGTAGTCCTCTTTGATGAGCTGCAACTACCTAAGACAAAGAAGATCAAAACGGGTTTTACCACCGATGCTGAAAGTCTGGAGTGGCTGGGTGCGAAGACTGGCCATCCGATTCTGGCTCACCTCCTTCGCATTCGCGAGACCAGCAAATTGCTCACCACGGTCGATGGTCTGCGCAGCGCCATCGGATCAGATGGTCGAATCCACACCACATTTCAGCAGACGGTCGCAGCAACTGGACGCCTCTCTTCTACCGATCCTAATCTGCAAAATATTCCAGTCCGCACCGAAGAGGGTCGGCGCATTCGCGATTGTTTTATAGCGGCACAGCCTTACGTCAACCTTATGACCGCGGACTACAGCCAGATTGAGATGCGCATCATGGCTCACCTCTCCAAAGATGCAGGCCTCATCGCCGCCTTTAAAAGCGGGGAAGACCTGCACAGCACTGTAGGTGCCCAAGTTTTTGGCGTACCTGTCCACGATGTGGATCCAGAGATGCGCCGCCAAATCAAGGCGATGTCATACGGGCTTGCTTATGGATTATCTGCTTATGGTTTAGCACAGCAACTTAATCTCTCTCCAGGTGACGCCCAAGAGTTGATGCACCAGTACTTTAAGCGTTTCGGTGGAATTCAAGATTATTTAAAGATCGTGGTGGAGGAAGCGCGCGCCAAGGGTTATACCGAAACGATTCTGGGAAGACGTCGCTACCTTCCAGATCTCTCTAGTGATAACAGACAGCGTCGTGAAGTTGCAGAGCGCATGGCCCTTAATGCACCCATCCAAGGTTCAGCCGCTGACATCATCAAAGTGGCGATGCTCAACGTTGCTCGGGTTTTAAATAGCGAGAAATTCAAATCGCGTTTATTGCTGCAGGTCCATGATGAACTTATTTTCGAGGTTGCTGCTGGCGAAGAGGATCGGCTGACAGATCTGGTTCGCCGCGAAATGGAAGGCGCCGTTCCGCTCTCGCTTCCGCTCTCGGTCAATATTGGGACCGGCCTGAGTTGGGACTTAGCAGCCCACTAAGCGGCGGCGTGGCTTCGATCAAAGGGCTGCAACCATCTCTGCCCAGCCATGATCAGGATGAATCCGGTGCCAAACATCAGGGTTGTAATGGCAAAGCAATAATGCGGACCAAAGTGCTGCGAGATAAAGCCACCACTAGATTGTCCGAGCGCCGCAAATGTTCCCTCTGTAGTCCAGAGCCAACCGATGGCTGCTGCTCCGCTTCCAAATGGGCGGATAACTTCTAACTGTTCTAAGTAGAAGACCTGCTCTGCACCTCCGATAAAGCCAAAGAGGGATAAGACCAAGAGAAGTGACCAACCGGGATTTGCAAATGCAAAGGGGATGGTGGCGAGAAACCAGAAGAAGTAAATAACGCGAAAGCCCTTAACCGGTGCAATATGTCGACCGAGTGAACCAGCCACCAGACTTCCAAAGATGGAGAGAGCCGCTGTTGTTCCGAAGGCGAGTCCCGCGAATCGCGGTTGATTGTGCAGAGAACTGATTGCTGGAATAGCGATTTGATAAGTACCGCCACCAAAGCCGATAAGGACTCCTTCAGCGATTAAAAGT
>SESB01002598.1_pt1 | contig 10338 bp, 10 predicted proteins | sample 3171441 | NCBI WGS metagenome assembly SESB01 (sample SAMN06051867, study PRJNA518727) | freshwater metagenome | biome: subpolar coniferous forest; feature: holomictic lake; material: water; isolation source: holomictic Lake 227, 6 m depth | place: Canada: near Kenora, Ontario | collected...
AATGCCAACTGTTTTGTCAACAAAAAAATCTATTGTTTAACAATATCCTGAATTTAAAAGGTTAAAGTCTCTTTATTGATTATACATCTGGAAGGGAATATGCAGATGACTTTAGATGTCTCATGTCGCCATACCCATATTGAAGCAAGGTACTGACGGCAAGGGTTGCCGTATCCGCCTTTAAAATACGGGGCCCAAGAGATACTGTCTCATATCCGCATGTTCTGGCGGCAGCGATTTCATCAGGGGTAAAGCCGCCTTCGGGTCCAATAATCGCCATGACGCTCTTAACGGAACTATCATTTGAATCGGGCAATTCAAACGGCCTGGATGGCGATTCATCTTCCCAGAATATCAGCTTGATGTCGCAATTCCGGCCATAAGCAAGCATTGCATCAAATGTCAGCAGATCAGATATTTTAAGGAGTTTGCTGCGCAGGCACTGTTTTAGGGCTTCGATGGCGATTTTCTCCCATCGGTTCTTGCGGGAAACAACGCGCTGAGCATTCAGAACCGGAACCGAGCGATGCGCAGTATAGGGAATCCATTCGTGAATGCCCAGCTCTGTGATCTGCCGAATAACGCCATCCAGTTTATTGTCTTTTAACACCGCTTGGGCGATAATCAAGCGAAGGGTGGATATAGGCTCCAAAAGGCGCCGCCGGAGGATCGACACGTCAACCTTTCCAGCCGACATGCGGACAATCCTGGCATCGCATTCCAGTCCGGTACCATCAATCAGCTCAATCTCATCTCCTGGTTTCAGTCTGAGAACGTTTCGGATGTGACTGGCATCATCGCCGGTGATTACCGGCGCATCGCCGGAAAGGCTATGACTCTGGATAAAAAAACGGCGCATGCTGTGCCCCCAGATGACTGAATGCCATTGATTGCTTCAAAAACGTTAGCAGTTTTTTCTGAACCCTTCCATAAACAGTTGTTTCCGGATAAATTCCATTCGAATCAATTGTTCCGGCAGGCATTCCTGTTAAAATCTCAATCCCTTCAGAAATAGTCGATACGGGATAGACATGAAAAAGATTTTGTCGAACCGTTTCAACAACTTCCTGTTTCAGCATCAAGTTTTTTACATTGGTGGCGGGAATCATCACACCCTGCTGGCCGGTTAGTCCCCGAGTTTTGCAAACATCATAAAACCCTTCGATTTTCTCATTCACATCGCCAATTGCCTGAATTTCACCCTTCTGGTTGACTGAACCGGTCACTGCCACGCCCTGAAAAATGGGAACATCAGATAAGCTTGAAATAACGGCATAGAGCTCCGAGGATGATGCGCTGTCTCCATCTATCACACCATAATTCTGTTCAAATGCAATGCTGATGGTAAGGCTGAGAGGATAAAGTTGGGCAAAGGTTTTTCCCAGATATCCCGACAAAATCAATATCCCCTTATCGTGGGTATTTCCACTTAAATTGGTCTCTCTTTCAATATTGATGATGCCGGGTTTTCCCATGAAAGTTTCGGCTGTTATTCTGGAGGGGCGGCCAAAGGAGATATCGCCAATCTGATACACGGCCAGCGCATTGACCTGACCAGCGACAGAACCTGTAACATCCAAAAGAACAGTGCCATCCATATAGGATTCATGAATCTTTTCTTCGTAAAGGTTGTAGCGGAACCGGTATTCATTAAGGGCTTGGGATACATAACCTCCGGTAACACACCGGGAACCACCTTTTTGCGCCCAGTAGTCCGCTTCCTTCAGAAGCGCCACAATTGGGCCAAATCGAAGCGAAATCCGGGTTTTATCCGCAATGGATTGCTTGCCGTATTCGACAACCGCTGCAACCGCATCCGGCGTAAACGGAAGCAATTTCTCAGCATTGCAGACTCTTGCAATAAATCGGGCATATTTCTGGATGGAATCGGAATTCAGGGCCACCTCATCATCAAAATCCGCCCGCACCCGGAATATCTTGTTGAATTTGGAATCAAAATTTTGAAGTGATTCAAACATCTCATAATTGCCGAGCAGGATGACCTTTACCTCCAAAGGAACCAATTCCGGACGAAGCGATGCCGATTGAGCCCCAGCATCTGACGGCACATCTTCGATGGCCAGCGATTTATTCTGAAGCGAGCGCTTCAGGGCATCCCATACATAAGGGTTCAGGAGAAGCGGTTCAATCTCCATCATCAGATATCCACCGCTGGCTTTTAGAAGCGCGCCGGCTTGCACCAGGGTGAAATCCGTTGTAACGGCGCCCATGTAAGCGCGTTTTTCGATGCGGCCAATCACATTTGGGTAAGTGGGGTTGGTTTCGAAAATAACAGGCGCGCCATTCTCCGGTTTTTGCTCAACCAGGATATTAACGCGGTATCTGATAAAAAAGGCGGCGGCCTCATGATTTGATTCGGCATCGTCAGGACTGTCCGCGTTTCCGTCCGGCAAGGTCACGAACCGATCCAGGTTTTCAACCACATCGTCTTCAATCGCCTGAAGGAAAGAAAGAATGTCTTCATACCCGATATACTGGTCTTGAAGGGGCTTAAGCCGGTCCTGAAGCAGCCGTCGCGTAACCTCTCCTGCATAAGCTTCCACACGGTCATTGATGATCTGGTTTAGCTTGTTGATTTCCCGAAGCGCAGCCTCAAGTTCGATTTGAATCTTTCGAAGGTTTTCTTCAATTTCGGACTGCATCTCCAGAGAAAAAGCCTCGAATTCCTCCGCCAAAACCAGTTTGCCATTCCTGTAGGGAACAGGCTGATATCCAGAGTCATCCCTGCTTATCCGAATCTGTTTCTGCTCTGCGGATACTTCAACTTTCTCCAGCAGGACTTTTTGCTGATCCACGAAAGCATTTTGAATTTCCGAAATCCGGTCCTGAGCCAGCTTGCTTTCAAATGCCTTTGGAAGCTCTATCTTTAAATCGTCAATCAGCCGGTGAATGGATTTGCTGAATAAAACAGCCTTTCCCGAAGGAACTCCAAAAGTCTTGGGGCAGTATTCATCCTTGAAATTATTGACCATGCACCAGTCATCCGGCGCCGGAAGCTCCGCAGCAAATTTACCAATAATTTCCTTGACAATGGACGATTTGCCAGTACCTGTGATGCCAGTAACAAAGATATTGTAGCCAGGGCTCTTCATGTTCAAACCAAAATCAATGGCCTGAACCGCCCGCTTTTGGCCAATGACTTCATCCAGAGGATCAAGCTGGGAAGTGTCGGCAAACTGAAACAGGTCAACACTGCATACGCCCCGCAGCTCATCAGGGTTCAATTCAGCGGTCATCCGAGTTTATATCCGAATCTTCGAAGAAGATCTTTGCGATGATGAATATCATCAGTAGTTTCGATGCCTTTTGAGGCAAACCCGTCAACAACCCCTAAAATTCCTCTTCCCTGTGCGGTCTCGGCGATAATGACCTCAACCGGATTGGCGGTTGCGCAAAAAATGCGGCATACCTCCGGAACGTTCTTGATGGCATTCAAAACATTGACTGGAAAGATATCTTTCATAAAAAGAATGAAGCAGTGACCCGCAGCAAGGCTGAGTGCATTTTTTTGGGCCAGTTCGGTCAGAGCATCATCAGTACCCGAATATCTGACTAAGCAAACATCGGAGGCTTCACAAAAAGCCAGACCAAATTTGGCCATTGGCACGGCATTCACCATGGCTTCATGAATGTCTTCAACGGTTTTGATGAAATGAGACTGACCAAGTATCAGGTTGAGTCCATCGGGGTTTTCAATTGCTACGGTCTTGAGTTCCATATTATTCTCTCTTGTTTCGTTCATTTTTTTTTGAAATCGGAAAACGAGATGACCTTGGGTCCAGGTGCAGATCTGGATTCAATGGAGGCTTTGGTATTGGAAGCCTTTTCTTCTGGGTCTTCCGGGCAGATAATTTTTTCAAGCCGCACTTTTTTTCCATCCATTGTAAACGGGTCGCCATCAATATAGGCGTTTCTCAGAATCCAGGTAACGGTTTGAAGAGGAACCTGCAGAAGGAGCAGCTTAACGTGATTCCAGCCGGGCTTGTAATCCTCTGTAATATCCTCTATTCTGGCAAAAATCAGGGGGTTGTCTTCAAAATGGATCAAAACAATATCACTTTCACCTGTCATGAATCATCCTTTACACAAAAAGAAATATACTGCAAACGGTAAGAAACTGAACTTACGACACCCCTCCCCTTAATATCAGCATAAATATCCATTCAAGGATCGGGTGTCAACACAAACGAAATTGCCTTACTCGTATCCGTTCGGGTTTTGAGACTGCCATCTCCAGGCATCACGGCAGATATCGTCAAGAAATCTCCGGGCGGTCCAGCCCATTTCCCTCTGCGCCCTGGAAGGATCTGCAAAACTGCTGGCCACATCTCCCGGCCTGCGGTCCATGATCCGGTAGGGAATGCGCTTTCCGCTGACAGTTTCAAAAGCCGTAACCATTTCCAGGACGCTGTAGCCCCTTCCGGTACCAAGATTGTAAGTGACTATTCCCGGATTTCCTACAAGCCTGTTCAGTGCATGAATATGGCCCACAGCCAGATCCACCACATGAATGAAGTCTCGGACACCAGTACCATCCGGGGTTGGGTAGTCATTTCCAAATACTTTCAGCTCCTCCAGCTTTCCAACCCCCACCTGCGTGATATAGGGCAGAAGATTGCTCGGAATGTCGTTGGGGTCTTCGCCGATCTGTCCGCTTTCATGGGCGCCCACCGGATTGAAATAGCGAAGCAGAGCGATATTCCAGGCTGGATCAGAGACATGAATGTCCTTGAGGATTTCCTCAATCATCAATTTGGTGCGGCCGTAAGGGTTGGTGGCATGAAGGGGAAAATCCTCGGTAACCGGAACCTGGTGCGGATCTCCATATACCGTGGCTGATGAGCTGAAAACAAGGTTCCTGACCTGATGGCTCTTCATGACTTCGCACAGAACAAGGGTTCCCGTGATATTGTTCTGATAATACATAAGCGGAAATGAAACGGATTCTCCCACGGCTTTAAAGCCCGCAAAGTGAATCACAGCCTGTATATCGGTAGCGTCAAATACGGCGGTCAGTGCAGCTTTGTCTCTCAGATCCACCTGATGAAACGCCAGCGATTTTCCGGTAATGTGCTGAACCCGTTTCAGGGATTCCACCTTGCTGTTGGACAGGTTGTCCACCACAACCACCTGATAGCCGGCGTTCAGAAGTTCAACACAGGCATGACTGCCGATATACCCGGCGCCGCCGGTAACCAAAATAGTCATGGTTTCTCCAGAATCAATCGCTTCTTCTGAAACGGACAGCGAAAAAACCATCCATGCCGTGAAGATGCGGAAATGTTCTAAGATGCCCATCAGAGCTTATCAGAGAACGGATTTGAGGGGACAGTCCAGCAAGGCTCTTATCAATCGAAAATATAGAATGATCTCGTAAAAACGCCTCTACCACTGCTTCATTTTCTTCGGGTTCCATGCTGCATACAGCGTAAACCAGAACACCGGAAGGTTTTACAAATTGCGATATGTGATCCAGAAAACCAATTTGCCTTATCTGGCAGCACTCCAGCCGATCCATTGATGCCCTCCATTTGATATCCGGGTTGCGGCGAAGGACACCAAGACCCGAGCAAGGAGCATCCAGAAGCACCCGGTCGTACTTTCCAATCTGGTTGGTATCTACAGGCAGGCTGAGGTCATGAACCAGGGTTTCCACAATTGAAATTCCCAGGCGGCTCATTTCCAAATGAATTTTTTCGAGCTTGTCCTGGCTTATGTCCAGAGCCAGAATCTTTCCCGTATTTTTCATCTGCTGAGCAATATGGCCGGTTTTTCCGCCCATGCCTGCGCATGCATCCATAACGGTTTCTCCGGGCTGGGGGTCCAAAAGTAATGTGACAAGCTGAGCTGCTTCGTCCTGAACCTGAAAAAACCCTTCCCTGAATCCCTCCATTGAAGCAACTGGTGAGGTGCCTGGTGATGAAATCGGATATTCCGGGTGATCCATCAAGATGCCATCCGGACAATAGACAGTTGGTTTATGACTGGCATAAATTCTCCCGGATTCCAGAAGGGCGATTCGAGTTGTTTTAAGTGTGTTAGCCCGAAGTGTAAGGGGTGGAATGGTGTTGATGATATCACAGAGCAAAAGGGTCTGGGATAAGCCGAATCGGGGGATCCATCGACTGATAAGCCATTGTGGCATGGATTTTTCGATTGAAACCGCCATAACCGGATCATTCTCCATATCTGGAGGGGTTAGCTCCCGGTATTTCATGACAGCAGCGCGCAACACGGCGTTCACAAATTTCGCCAACCATGGTTTATTCAGGGTTTTGGCCAGATCAACAGCGGTATTGACAGCGGCGGATGCGGGTATGCGGGTGAGATAGACCACCTGAAAAAGGCCGATTCTGAGGATGTTGAGTACTTCTGAATCCAGTTTGTCAAGTCCGGTTCTGGAAAAATGGTCAAGAATCCAATCCAGGCGTTTTCGATGTCGCAATACACCATAAACAATCGTAAAGGTGAGGTTTTTATCCCGCTGCGGCAGATTTGCGATTTGCGTAAAAGCGGCGTTCAGAAGATGGTCCAGGGTTTTTTTATCCTGGTCCACTTCATTGAGAACGCTTAAGGAAATCAGACGGGAATTAGGCAGCATGAAGCCTCTTGAGTCAAATCGGGTTTGTAAGAAAGTCTAATAGCCAATTTAAATAATGTAATAAATCCGGCCTTCCCTAAGTCAGTAAAGCTCCCGGCAAAATGGGATGGCCTCGCAGGAAATCCTGAATCGAAAGGCGTTTCCCGGAATCGCCTTGAAGCTCTTGAATGACCAGCGCATGCCTGCCGGTCGCTACGGTCAGCTCATTCGAAAATCCCTTCAGGACCATACCTGGGGACTCCATCGTCACAATGGGTTTTTGGCATGCCCGATATATCTTGATCCGTTTTCCGTTATAAAAACAAAAAGCGCCGGGCCACGGCGTCAGTCCACGAATAAGCGACTCCAGTTCATCGGCGGGCTGTCGCCAGTCCAGATGCCCATCTTCTTTTTTTAAAAGCGGGGCGTAGCTTGCCTGTTCATGGACCTGGGGGATGGCGCTTTTCCGATGTATCTCATAATAGTTCAGGGTCTGAATCAACAGATCCGCTCCCAGCAAGGCAAGCCGGTCATGAAGTGATCCAGATGTATCATCTGATAGAATTGGGACTGATGCTGACAAGAGCATATCTCCCGTATCCAGCCCTTTATCCATAAGCATCAGCGTAACACCGGTCTCAACTTCCCTGTTTATGACGGCCCATTGAATGGGCGCAGCACCCCGATATTTGGGAAGCAGGGAGGCGTGAATGTTGATGGCCCCCAGTCTTGGAATCGCCAGTATCTGCTGAGGCAAAACATGACCATAAGCTGCTACCACAAATATATCGGGGTCAAGACGGGTCATCACATCGCAGAAATCCTGAGTCCGAACCGACTGGGGCTGGATGATCGGGCACCCCATATCCAGCCCAGCCTCTTTTACCGGGGGAAAAACAACCGTCTTTCCGCGTCCCTTGGGCCGATCCGGCTGGGTAACTACCTGCAGAACCCTGTGTCCACTGCGATAAAGGTTTTTAAGCGCAGGAACCGCGAACTCAGGCGTACCCATAAACACAATGCGATAAGAAGGAGTCATGATTGCTTCAATCTCTTCTTGATGCGCTTTTTATAAAGATTGCGTTTCAGCGCGCTGATGCGATCTATAAACAATACCCCCTGCAAATGATCTATTTCATGTTGCAATACAACGGCCAGATAGCCGTCTGCTGCAAAGGAAAGCGGCTTTCCGTCCCGATCCACACCTTCAACCTGAATCTGTGAAAAGCGGACAACGTCGGACCGGTACTCCGGAACACTAAGGCAGCCTTCATTTTCGGAGAGAAATTCACCTTCCTGACAGACAATTCTCGGGTTGATCAGGACATGAAGTGCGCGCTTGTCATCCCGCGGGGACACGTCGTACACCAGGACGCACTGATTAATTCCCACTTGGGATGCCGCCAATCCGACACCCGGCGCATGATACATGGTTTGGGCCATGTCATCAATCCTCTGCTGAAGATCGCCGTTGATAACTGTTACCGGAAGGACGGGTTTGCTCAGAATCTCGTCCGGATATTCTAATATTTCAAGTAATGACATAAAGAGTCTCAACCTGGAAAGATAAGTTATTTAACGGAACAGGGGCCGGATGCCAAGAGCAGTGCCAAGGTTCAATTTTACTTTCCCCTATCTTCGACTGTATGCGAAATATGCCATACATTCACGCCCGTCACAATCGCCGATCCCATACCTACAACGATCACCGGAAACATCTGAACTGCATGATTGGCCAGGGTAAATCCGGCTGCATCCTTGGCGGATACGCCAAAAAGGGCCAGAGCGAATACGCCGCCCGCCTCCCATATCCCCCAGAACCCTGGAGCGGAAGGAATCGAAATAAAAAGGCAGACGATGACCATGACAACCGAAAGCTCGGCCAAAGACAACTCAACACCCGGAGCCCCCAATGTCATTGTATAATAAGACAAAACAGACAATCCCCAGATCAGGAGCGAAAGGCCAAAACACCCCGCCATTTTCCAGGGTTCCTTAAGCAGCAGAAACCCTCTGGAAAAACTCAGCGTGAACCTGACCAGTACCAGGCTGAATCGGTGGTAAACCTTTTTCTGAAAAGCCTGGCTAGTGAAAAAAAAGAGATTTGGAATCCACAGAAACAAACGGTTCATCCAGTTCCGGCTATACTCCAGACCCACCAGCACTATCCCCGCCAAAAGCAGAAGGCTAAGGCGCGTGATGCCCGTTGCTGCACCGATCAGCATGGTTTTGTTTAGAGCATAACCACCAAAGTGAATTTCCAGCACCGGATCAATCTGAACCATCGTGAGCATCCATGAAAAGAGCAGCAGCAAGATCATTGCATCAAAGATTCGCTCTGCCGCAACAGTTGCAATACCTGTCGAAAACGGGACATGCTCTTTCTGCTGTAAAATTATCGGCCTTGCAACTTCGCCCGCCCTTCCTGGCAGGATGCAGTTCAACATGAATCCGATCATAAGAGGATGAAACGCCTGCCAGAATCCAACAGTCTGAGATGATCCAAGAATCAACTGCCAGCGATAAACCCTTAACATGAATCCGACCAAAACCAGCAAAATCGTCGGAATAATCCAAAGATAATTGATGGATTTCAGGTAGTCCATCAGATCGCTGAAAGGGACATTTTTGAATGCCAGATAAAGGGCGGCGATGGAAAGAACCAGTCCGACGAAAAGAGACAAAGATGCTGTTTTTTTCATTCAGGTTAAATCCGTCAAGAAAGAACCCCGCGAGCATAAGCGACATCTTTACGGATTTGCTCAGAAAGTTCGGATATACCGGAAAATTTGATTTCATCCCGGATGCGCTTTACAAAATTTACCCGAATATTCTTTCCATAAATGTCATTATGAAAATCCAGGATATGGACTTCTACCGTAAATATGTTGTCACTGAATGTAGGGCTGTAGCCGATGTTGGCAACACCCATGAATTGCCTGTCCAGGCATTCAACCGTTACGGCGTAAACTCCGGCTTTGGGACAAAGCTCATCCTGAAGCACCATGTTGGCAGTGGGAAACCCCAGGAGTTTCCCTCCGCGATTCCGGCCGCTGACCACGGTTCCACGTACCTGGTAAAACCGGCCCAGCAATTTTTTTGTAGAGGCGACTTTCCCCTTTGCAATTAGTTCCCGAATCTGCGTACTGCTGATTCTGCCTGGTTTGGCCGATGATGCCTGTATCCAGGCTGAAACCATTACTTCAAAGCCCATTTCCTGCCCCAAGCTTTTGAGCAGATCCACATTGCCTTCCCGGTTTCTGCCGAATGTGTAATCGTTTCCCGTGATAATGGCCTTCATTCCCACACGTTTGACCAGATTCTCCACAAAAGATATGGCGGACATGGCGGCAAACTCATGTGTAAACGGAATACGGATCAATACATCAATGCCCGAGGCTGAAATCAGCTCCAGTTTGTGATCGTCCAAGGTGATAAGTGACAATGTTTTGTTATGGCTCAATACCCGAAGCGGATGGGGATTAAACGTCATGGCAATTGAAGTTCCGTCGATCTCCTCCGCCTTTTCGATGACCTCATGAAAAAGCGCCTGATGTCCGATGTGAACGCCGTCAAAATTGCCGATGGTGATGACCGCATTTTCAAATGGTCGGTCGATACGATCCAGACTGTTGATAAGTTCCATGTAAATATTATTATCCCGAAAAACAATTAACTTGACATGCACATAAAAAAAAACTATTTAGACCAAATCGAACATTAAATCAATCTATTTG
>SESB01002604.1_pt1 | contig 10313 bp, 3 predicted proteins | sample 3171441 | NCBI WGS metagenome assembly SESB01 (sample SAMN06051867, study PRJNA518727) | freshwater metagenome | biome: subpolar coniferous forest; feature: holomictic lake; material: water; isolation source: holomictic Lake 227, 6 m depth | place: Canada: near Kenora, Ontario | collected 2014-07-08...
TAATATAATTCATATCCTTCAAAATATTGGTCAGATTTGATCTCAGATTTGCAGACAAATGATGAAAAGAACATGGATGTATTTCGTGGACAAAATTATATATCCTTTCCCTTATCAGTCTGATAATTATCAGTATACTCAAACTGACAATTATTTTTCTTCGTCAATTTTTTTAGACTGGAAAATCTCTATCAGCAAAGATAAAAAAATTGGGATAACTTGACCGAATGGATGAAACCTATATCCGGGAATTAGAAGCAAATCTGAAATTTAATCAAGTAAGGCATAACAAACAATTTCAACCTTGTCTGAGCGCAATCGAACCAACTAACCCAATCCAAAGAATAGATTAACTGGTAGATTCAACCTTACGGAATCCGGAATATCCTTCTCCCCACTTCCTATAACGACAGTATTCTCAACTCAGTCCTGCGGTTTTGCTGGTGTTCCGCCTCGCTGCACGGCACTCCCCCGGAGCATTTATTGATCAGCATCGTCTTTCCGAAGCCCTTGCTTTTCACCCTGTCCGCAGCGATTCCCCTGGATTGCAGATATTCTGCCGCAGATTTTGCACGATTCTCCGAAAGTGTCATGTTGTAGTCGGACGAGGCCCGCGAGTCGGTGTGCGAACGCAGTTCGATCTTCATCCCCGAATGGTTGTTCATCAGGTTCACCAGCCGGTCCAGCACCCTGGCAGCATCCGGCCGGATAGCGTATTGGTCCAGGTCATAATAAATATCTTCCATCACAATCAGGTCTCCCTGGCAATAGACCGGAAACCTGAGATCCAGTATCGTATCTTTCGCCACCGATCGGGTGGTCAGCTCAACCGGCTCCGCGAAGCATGTGCTCGTCCCCTGTCCTGCGCTCAGGCTGATCCTGTAGTCCGTGCCTGCCTGCAAAGTGCAGCGGAATAATCCCTGCGCATCACTTATGATTGTTTGCTCTGCCGTACCCGTCCCGGATTTGATCTCTGCCCTGTAACCAGAAAGGGGCCGCTTGTCGCCCGCAGCATAAACCAGCCCTCTCAGACTGATTACCGGTCCTTCCTTGACCATCGCAATTCTGACCGTATCCGTCAAAGGGATTTGCTCTTTGGTCAGGGAGAGTTTCCCATCCTGCCAACCTTCTTTTCCGGCTCTCAGCTCGTAGGATTTGAAGGGCTGGAAAATAAATGCCTGATGAACTCCGGGAGAACCCACCAGCGTTACAGGAGTTGTCCCTGCCCCATCCTCCGTCATTTCAATCCTGACTGAAGCAAGATGCTCTCCGGTCTTCGCATCATAGACCACAACAGGTTTCCTGTAGCTTCTTTTGAAGCTGTAAATGTCATCATTGCCATAATTGTTATTCCTGTCCGAACTCAGGTACCCTTCCTCTCCCTGGCCGGGGGTGATCAATCCAAAATCATCAAACCGGGTATTGAGCGGAAAGCCCGGATTAACAGGTGCAGAAAACCCATTCCCCGCCTTCTCTGCCATGAAGATATCCAGACCGCCCAGTCCGGGAAGACCGTTGGAGGCAAACCACAGATTCCCCTTCCCGTCGGCAAAAGGGAATAATTCATTGCCCCGGGTATTGATCCTGGTTCCCAGATTCTCGGGGACCCCCCATGATTTCGTCCCGTCTTTTCCTGTCATACGCCGCGAGAGATAAAGGTCAAAGCCCCCTGCCCCTCCGGGCATATCCGAAGCAAAATAAAGCGTCCTTCCGTCGGGACTCAGTGCCGGGTGCTCAACGGAGTATTCCCCGTTGCTCATATTCAGCACAGTAATGCCCGTCCATTTGTTTTGTCCCGCATCCCATACCCCCTGTGAGAGGCACAGTTTGTTGATCCCCTCGGCATTCATGCGAAGGCGCGAACCGGCAAAATTGCTGCGGGTAAATATAATCGTGTCCTGCGTGGGGTTGAAGGTGACCGGACCCTCGTGGTATCTCGAATTCAACTCCCCGGAGAATGGCTTCGCGTCTGCCGATTCCTTCCCCGCCTGATAAAGGTCCAGATAGGGAGTCTGCGTCCAGTTATAGGTCGATCGTACCGCGGTGAAATCGGGCCTGTCGCTCGTAAAAACGATCGAGCCCCCAAAATAGGCCGGACTGAAGTCGTCGGAAGTGGTCGAAAAGGGCGCTTTGATGATCGTGAAGCTGGAGGAATCCCGGTAGAAAACGCTCATATCCCGGTAGGCTTTTGAAAAGGCTCCTCCCCGGGCATCTTCCGGCATGGCTTCCCTGTATTTTTCATACCAGATCAACGACTGCTCATAGTTGCCGTTTCGCGACAAGGCCCGGGCATAATTCAGCAGATAAGAGGGCTTGGGCGCTTTTGTCATGACCAGAAAAGCATAATACCGTTCCGAATTCCTGCTGTCATTCAGGTGATCGTAGATATCAGCCAGCTTTGCAACCACCGCACTGTCATCCGGATGACTCTTGAGCAGCTCATCATACAATGGAATGGCCTTGTAAAAGTCGTAATGGCTGTAATATTTATCCGCAAGGATCCGCTTCATGGAGAAATCACTCGAAAAACCTGCCCGGCAGATCAGCAGACCAATAATCAGTATTTTTATTCTCATCAGTAAGGTAGCGTTAGAAAAAACGTGGTGTGACTATTTTCCCTTTTGAAAAATCAAATTGATAGCGAAGCATGATCTCGTGCGAGCCGCTCGTGAAATTGCTCAGTTCGTTGGTCGAATACTCGTAGGAATAGCCAAGGCTCAGTTGCTTGTTGATCCTGATCTGCGTCAGGATATCAACCGAGGCATTGGTACGGTAAGAAACTCCCAGTGAGAGAAGATCATAGAACATGAAAACCGCATTGAAATCCGCCTCCAGGGGCGCCCCGGGAACGAAGCGCAGAAGAAAGGAGGGTTGAAACTGAATATCCTTGTTCAGATCCAAAAGGTAGCCCGTGGAAAGATAAAAGTGACTTACTACATTGATATTTAAATCATTGGCCATATTCGGGTAAATTTCATTCTGGATAGAGCGCCCCAGCAGGTTCATCGTAGAGATCCCTGCATAAAATCGGTCGCTGCGGTAATACATCCCGAAACTGAAATTGGGAAGAACTTTGTGGTAATCGGAGGCAAAAGCCGGGTCGACCTGCGAATTGTCGGAGTAGATCACCTGTGAATTGCTCGAATTATAGAAATCAACGCCTGCCTGTATGCCGAAAGAGAGAATGCTCTCGCTCAGAAAGAGCTTATAGGAATAAATTCCGTACACACCCGAATGGCCCGTGACACCGATTTTGTCAAAGACCATGTTCAGGCCAAGGCCCACTTTCTGATTTTTGATCGGTGAATCAACAGAAAAATTGCCCGTCTTGGGAGCACCCGGAAGATTCACCCACTGGTCGCGGTAAAGGGCCGTGGCATTCAGCACCTCCCTCGAGCCCGCATAGGCCGGATTGATCAGCAAGCCGTTAAAAACATACTGGGAATACATCGGATCCTGCTGGGCAAAAACGCCCGCCGAAAATATCAGGAAAAGTGACAAAATCGCAAATTTTCTAATCATGCTTTTACCTGTTTAGCGTAATATAACCAACTTTATCCTTTTCGCCGTTGTTGAGATTGACAATGTAGTAATAGGTACCTCCCGGCAACTGGTTGCCCAGCAACAAACCAATGTTGGAAACTCCGTCCCATTGATTGCTGTAATGGGTGCTTTCGTAAACCTTGTTGCCCCACCTGTTGAAAACCTGAAGCGTAATCATATATTTATCAGCACCGGTAATCACAAAATGATCATTGACACCGTCGCCGTTGGGTGAGAAGCCCTCCGGTATGAAGATAACTGATTTTGTGACCGTAATGGTAACAGAGGCTGCGGAAGCACTGTATGACTTGCCATCTGTGGCACTCCAGCGGAAAGAGGTATCCCCGGCAAAATCCTTGTCAGGAACGAACTGCAATCTGCTCAGGTCAGCCAAAACAATGATCTGCCCAATCTGAACATCCATTCCGCCAAGTTGTAACTTCCCGTGTGCCGGCAGAGACTCAATCCTGATGTTCACCAGGTTGTCATGATCTGCATCCACAAAATTGGAGACAAAGTCACTTTGCGTAAACAACAATGTCTGGTTTTGGTTGATCGTTTTTGAGGCATCAGAAACCACCGGAGCATTATTCGGCAGGACAACCGAAACGGGTGTTACATTCACCAGTATCTGTCCCAGGGCGCAAACCGGCGGAACTGAATTGTTGCAAACCTGGTAAAGGATCAGATCGGTCCCCACGAAGTCCTTGTTCGGAGTATAGATTACATCCCCCTGACTATTGACCGAAACGATCCCGTTTTGTGGGTTTTTTGTCACAGTGGTAGTGAGTTTTCCTCCATCAACATTCACCGTAATGGCACTGATGCTGATCGTTTTTGGCCCACTGTTCTGCGGCATGGTTATGGTCAGTATCGGCGTGGCAATCACAGGCGGATCAACCACAGGAATGACATTAATGACGATTGCTCCGGTTACACAAAGACGCGGTGTACCATTGTCGCAAACCTGATACGTGATGTTATCCACCCCGTTGAAATTCGGATTGGGTGTGTAAAATACATTCCCATAAACATCAATGGTTGCTTTACCGTTGGAAGGACCGTCGGTTATGACAATGGTCTGGATATCGTTGTCAGGATTGGTGATATTTTCCCCGACAGGTATCACCAATAAAGAACCATCTTCCTTGATGCTTACCACAATGGGGGAAATCTTGATACCGGGAGGATCATTCACCGGCACTACCGTGATGTTCACGGTGGCCCTTGCACACAGAACAGGCAATCCATTGTCGCAGATCTCATACACAAACGAGTCGCTGCCGTTGTAATTGGATGCAGGCGTATACAGGTAAGTTCCGTCTGCATGGATCGTTAAGGTTCCATGTTGAGGGGCAGTTACAGGGGTGGTATTGATTGTGATCTGGTTCCCGTCAGGATCGCTGTCGTTACCAAACACTGATAACCCATTCAGAATGCCATCTTCACTCACACTTGCAGCATCATTGACTGCAACCGGAGCATCGTTCACAGAAGTGACCGTTATACTGACTGTTGCCGTGGCACACAACGAAGGAACTCCGTTGTCGCAGATCCGGTAAACAAACGAGTCGCTTCCGTTGTAATTGGGAGCAGGCGTATAACGGTAGGTTCCGTCTGAATTAATCAGTAAGGTTCCATGCAGCGGACCGCTTACCGGTGTGGTACTGATGGTCAGCTGATTCCCGTCAGGATCGCTGTCATTGCTGATCAGGGAGAGTCCGTACAAAACACCGTCTTCACCTACACTGGCCGCATCATTCACCGCAATCGGGGCATCGTTCACCGAAACAACTGTGATACTGACTGTTGCCGTGGCACACAACGAAGGAACTCCGTTATCGCAAATCCGGTACACAAACGAGTCGCTGCCATAGTAATTGGGTGCTGGCGTATAGCGGTAAGTTCCGTCTGAATTGATAAGTAAGGTTCCATGCAGCGGACCGCTAACTGGAGTTGTACTGATGGTCAGTTGATCTCCGCTGTCCGGATCGCTGTCGTTGCCAAGCAAAGATAACCCGTTCAAAATAGCGTCTTCGCTCACACTGGCCGCATCATTCACCGCGATCGGGGCATCGTTCACCGGAGTAACCGTAATATTGACCGTCACGGTAACTGAACCGCCATGGCCATCACTCACCACTACCGTGAAATGGTCTGCACCATTATAGTTTTTTGCCGGAACATAGGTAAACGTTCCGTTGATATCTACCGCAACAGTGCCATGTATCGGGTCACTTGCCTTGCCAAAAGTCAGCGCATCCCCTTCAACATCCGAAGCAGTAACTCTTCCGCTGACAGGTGTATCCTCCGGGGTGGTCAATGTCGGTGCCATGGCAACAGGAGGATCATTCAACGGGGTAACTGTCACATGAACAGTCACAGTGGAGGTACCTCCATGGCCATCGCTCACCACTACCGTGAAGCTGTCAGATCCATGGTAATTCTCTGCAGGGAAATAGGTATAAGTTCCGTCACTGTTAACTTCCACCGTCCCATGAACAGGATTGCTTGCCTTGCTGAAGGTCAGGGCATCCCCGTCTTCATCGGTGGCCGTGACAGTGCCGCTGACCGGCGTATCCTCAGGGGTGGTCACATCAGGTGCCGTGCCTGCAGGTGCGTCATTAACGTTCGTAACCGTAACGGCCAATGCCTGCACGTCGGTCAGGTTGCCCGTTCCGTTGTCGGTAACTGTAACCTGGACATCGTACACATTGTTGGCCCCCGCATCTGTTGGAGATGCGTAATTCGGCGCCGTAACAAAAGTCAGTACGCCCGTGGTTCTGTTGATGCTGAACCTGGCGGCATCTGCCCCACCGGTGAAGGAGTACGTCAGGGTCTGTCCTGCGTTAGGATCGGTGGCGGTAACTGTGGTAACCGCTGTGGTTTTCTCAGCCATACTGATTGACGCAGTAGCCCCTCCCCCGTTCGAAGTGATTACCGGAGGACTGTTCACACTGGTAACCGTAACAGCAATGGCCTGCATATCTGTTAGGTTGCCCGTGCCGTTGTCGGTAACAGTAACCTGGACATCGTACACATTGTTGGTTCCCACATCGGTCGGAGATGCATAATTCGGTGCAGTGACGAAAGTCAGTACTCCCGTGGCGCTGATGATGCTAAACCTGGCAGCATCGACCCCACCGGTAATGGAGAAGGCAAGCGTCTGGGCCGGAAGATCCGAATCCGTAGCCGTTACTGTTGTGACAGCCGTAGTGCTTTCAGGCACGCTGACAGCTGCCGTGGCACCGCCCCCGTCGGAGGTGATCACCGGAGCAGTATTGCAATTACTTACAGCAGTTGCATTGCTCGAAGTGGCCGAAACAGCCGTGCAGGCTGTGCTGTTGGCATAGTTGACAGTTACTGTTTTGCTGCCTGAGGTGAGCCATTTCAGGGTGACCGTATTGTCGGTTCCTGACGTTCCTCCTGAACTAATGCTGTAATTCGTATTCAATACCCCCGGAACACTCCATACATAGCTCGACTGCCCGGCTTCAGTGGTATAGGTAACATCAGAACCAACACACGCCGAGGCTCCTGGTTGTGCGGTGAAGGTTGGAACCGGCAGGGCAACCACCGTGACTTTCACAGCACTTGCTACATCCGTGCAGCCACCCGATGTGACCGTTCTGCGGAAATAAACCTGTGTGCTTGCCGTAGTCAGTGTGCCGGTAGTATAGTTGGCCGAATTGTTCGTGCCCGTGGCTGATCCATAGGTACCACCTGATGCATCGCTGCTCTCCCACAAATAGGTATAGCTACCGGAACCGCCGGTGGCTGTGCCACCGGTTAAAGTGGTGCTGGTGCTGGTACAGATCGAGACTGCCGAGCCGCTGGAATTGCCGGCAAGTACCGGGTTGACCGTTACTGTCGCCGTACCCGTCAACTGAGCGGAACACCCGGAGGCCGTAATCGTCGCCAAAACATTGTAGGTATGCGTGGAGGTTAAAATGCCTGTGGGCAGATTGATGGATGCGCCAGTCCCATTGACCTCCGAACCTACCAGGCTGTTGTCTGCATTGTCCCGGAGTTGGTATTTTGAGCCGGCAACAGAAGATGCCACTGTGATATTCTTACCTGATCCTGTGCAAATTGAACTTGTGCCTCCGACAGCAAGGGTTACATCCGGAGATGCCGTGACTGTCCAGCTTTTCACGATGGCAGAGGAAGATGTACAACCGGACCCGGTTGCAGTACGATAGCTTTGGATATCCACAGACGTGTGTCCGGAAGAACTCAGCGCATCCCCTGAAACATAGGCTGTCCATGCACCGCCATCAAAACGGTATTGCAAAACATCAGCCACCACTCCTGATCCACCGGATCCTGCTGCCGCCACTGCCGATATAGATGTTCCGGAACATACTGCCCCGGTGGCAGGAGTTGGGGTCAATGAACCAGAGACAGGAGCTGCCTGTACGGTTAAGGTCGCCAGGCCATTGGTCGAAATCGCAGATCCGCAGGCACCGTTAACCACACACTTGTACAGATATCCATTGACAGCCGTCGTAGGATTGGTGATGGTAAGTGTAGCCGTTTTCACTCCGCTGTAGATCCCTCCGTTGGCCAGAGAAAACCACAAGGATCCATTGTAGGCCCACCAGGAATAGGTCAAAAGATCACCTGATGCCACTACCGTGAAGGTTGGAGTTCCTGATCCTGAGCATACTGATGCCGGACTGGAAGGCTCACTCGTTATGGCGGGAGCTGTAGTCGGAGTAACAGTCCCGGTAGTCGATGCACTGCTGGTTCCGCATACATTGGAAGCCGTCACAGACACCGTTCCATCGGCTGTTCCAACAGTAATTGTAGCAGAGTTAGTGCTCTGTCCTGCGGTGATAGCCCATCCGGTTCCTGATACACTCCAGGTATAGGAGGTGGCTCCGCCGACAGCCAAAATACTGTAAATATTTCCTGTGGACCCTGAACAATGCGTCCCCGGCTGATTGATGGCGCCCGGAGTGGCCGGGATTACAGGTTGCGCACTGATCACCGTGGAGGCCGGACTTGATAAACATGGTCCTGAAGGACGTCTGACAATCACACTGTAGGTGCCTGCCGCAAGAGCCGGACTCACATTGCTGGCCTGATAGGTTGCTCCGTTGTCGAAGCTGTAATCATCACTTACATCCTGGACAGTCACGGTAATGGTTCCGGTTGCAGTGCCACAAGTTGGTTGTGTCACATTGGTCACCGGTAAAGTGGGTGCACCTCCAACAACATTGAGAACTGTGGAGGTTGCCGCTGAATTGCATCCTCCCGTACTCTTGATAATCACCGCATAGGTCGCTGCGATCAGTCCGGATTTAATATGGCTTGCCTGGAAGTTGACTCCATTGTCAAAACTATAGGTTTCACCTGCATGCTGAACGGTAACTGTAATCGTTCCTGTCGCAACGGCGCAGGTTGGCTGGGTCACATTGGCCACAGGTGCAGCAGGTGTTTCAGGTTGTGCCGCGATGACTTTTGAATTATCACCCGAATTACATCCTCCAACACTCTGGACAATCACAGCATAAACACCCGTTGCCAAACCGGACTTGATGTTGCTTGCCTGGAAAGTTGCACCATTGTCAAAACTATAAGTATCGTCAGCACGCTGAACGGTCACAGTCAGTGTCCCGGTAGCAACTGCACAGGTTGGCTGGATCACTCCAACGACAGGAGTCGCAGGAGTTACCGGTGCCGCATTCACTACCAATGCCGAACTTGCATCTGAGATACAATAGGGAGAATCTGACAATCTTACCTTCACGGTATGACTTCCCGTTGCAACTCCTGTAAAGGTCGGACTTGCCTGGAAAGGACCTGAATTCAACTGGTATTCGTAGTTGGAACCGGTAGGTGAAGAGACAACTAGGGTTCCGGTGGCAACAGCGCAGGATGGCTGAACCGTCACACTTACTGTTGGTATTGCTGGAGCAGATGGAACCGCATTGATAACGTAGGAACTGCTCACTCCCGAAATCGAGGATACTGATGCTGCCAACCTGACTCTCAGCGTGTGAGAACCGGATGCTACACCGTTGAAAGTTACGCTGGACTGCCAGCTGCCGGCATCGAGCTGATATTCATATTCGGCACCGATCGGTGCTGTTGCCACGATGGTACCTGTGGTCAGACTGCAGCTTGGTTGTAAGGCAACATAGGCGGAAGGAGTCAAAGGAACAGGCACCGGAGTTTTGGTTGAACTGTTGTCGGCCTGGGTATTGTCATCCTGGTTCCCGGCCACAGTGGCTGTATTGGCATAACTTCCGGTTGATTTAACCGTTGCCGTTATCTGCAATGATTTGGTTTCTCCATTGGCCAACGCGCCAACGCTCCAGACTCCTGTACCGGGGACATACCCACCGGCACCATTGTCAGAAACATACGTGTAACCTGAAGGCAATAGATCGTTCACCACAACACCGGTGGCAGCCGCAGGACCGTTGTTGGTAGCGGCAAGCGTAAAGATTACAGTGCTTCCCAGATTGGGTGCATTGTTATTGACGCTCTTCAATAGGGTAAGATCAGCAAGCGAACTGCCCGGCGTAGAACTGGCCGAATTGTTCCATGTTGCAATGTCCAGTTCTGTACCCGAAATGGTTGCAGAATTGGAAAACAGACCCGCGGTATTAACCGTTGTGGTAATTTGCAGAGAAGAAGTCGCACCGTTGGCCATATTGCCTACAGTCCATATCCCGGTGCCAGGAACATAACTACCTGCTCCATTGTCAGAGACATAGGTATATTGAGCCGGCAAAAGATCATTGACAACAACTCCTGTC
>SESB01002607.1_pt1 | contig 10306 bp, 10 predicted proteins | sample 3171441 | NCBI WGS metagenome assembly SESB01 (sample SAMN06051867, study PRJNA518727) | freshwater metagenome | biome: subpolar coniferous forest; feature: holomictic lake; material: water; isolation source: holomictic Lake 227, 6 m depth | place: Canada: near Kenora, Ontario | collected...
CAACAAAGGATATGACTGATACTGTAATGTACCGTCAAATTGTGTTGGATTGGCAGGACCATTCTTAACACTATATTTTAGAAATGAAAACTGAGCTTGAGGCTCAAAAGAAATAGTACTGCTTATAGGGAAATTTAACCAAACACCAGCAGCATACCCGAAATCGTTTTTGTAATCAATATTCGCAGCATCTTTCATTCTAAACTTAGAGTAGTTTAGAGCACCCAATAAACCACCTGAAATAGTGTATTTGGGCTTAGCTGTTTGAGAAAATGTCGTTGCAGCAATCATCAGAATTGCTACAGTTAGTGACATTAATTTTAGATTTTTCATGTTAGTTCTTTTGGTTTTTATTACTTGCTTAGTTAATTACCTATCAAAGCGATACGTAACCAGATGCGCCAAAATTAGTTAAAAAAGTAGGAAATAATTATATATCTCTTAAAAATTTAAATTTATTTACAATTTTTCATTTTTGCTTACGTTCACATCAAATAATCTGACTTTCTTATAGAATTTCATGATTTCATAACAGCAGATTAGAATTTGAGCGATTATCAAGTTCAAAATTTAAATTCCCTAAACGAAAAATTTAAATTTCTTTTAATTCAATATCAGAATGAGGGTAATTTAGAGCCAGCCAATTTAAAAAATTATGCGCATTAAAGACATCGTTTTGGAGCTTGAAACATACGCCCCTTCTGCATTTCAAGAATCTTACGATAATGCAGGGCTGATAATTGGAAGTGCTGAATGGGAATGTTCTGGCATTATTTGTACCCTGGATGCCACCGAAGAAGTAATTCTGGAAGCAAAAGCAGCAGGTTGTAATCTGGTGGTAGCCCACCACCCTATCATTTTTTCTGGCTTAAAAAAACTCAATGGCAAGAATTATATTGAAAAAACAGTGATCAGTGCTATTAAAAACGATATCGCCATTTTTGCCATCCATACCAACCTGGATAATGTTATTGAAGGTGTAAACAATACGATCGCTAATAAATTGGGTTTGACCCATAAAAAAATTCTACTTCCAAAGGCAAACCTTTTGTCAAAATTGTACACTTATATTCCCGAGTCTGGGGTAGAATCTATCAAAAAGATTCTTTTTGAAGCTGGGGCTGGTCAAATTGGAAATTACAGTGAATGCAGTTTTCAGGTGTTGGGAAAAGGAAGCTTTAAAGGAAATGACCAAAGTAATCCTAGTATTGGAGAGCCCAATGAAAGAACCCTCTTGGAGGAAGTGAAAATTGAATTTTTATTCCCCTCCTGGTTAAAAAACAAAGTAGTAAACGCTTTAATTAAGTATCATCCTTATGAAGCAGTAGCTTATGAAGTTATTGGTTTAGATAATGATAATCAATGTGTTGGGTCTGGATTAATCGCTGAATTACCTGAGGCAATGGAAGAGAAGGGCTTTTTACAGATGCTTCAGACCAGCTTTAACCTTTCTGTAATTAAACATAGCCCGCTATTGGGTAGGCCAATCAAAAAAGTGGCAATTTGTGGTGGGGCTGGTAGTTTTTTACTGAAACAGGCAATAGCCGCCGGAGCCGACGTTTTTGTTACATCAGACCTGAAATACCATGAATTTTTTGACGCAGATAGTCAAATTTTGGTTGCCGATATTGGGCATTGGGAAAGCGAACAATTTACTATTGGTCTTTTAATTGATATTTTACAGGCTAAATTCCCTACCTTTGCCGTCCTCAAATCAGTTATAAAAACCAATCCGGTAAACTATTTTCTGTAAGAGGATTAAGGTGAACAGTAATGTGAACCAATACAAACTCCAAATTTTATACTAGATATGGCATCTGTTAAAGATTTCTCTGTTGAAGAAAAACTGTTAAACCTAGTTAGGTTACAAAAGATTGACAGCAAACTGGATGGGATTCAGGTATTAAGAGGCGAATTGCCAATGGAAGTAAGCGACCTCGAAGATGAGATCCAAGGATTGCATAGTCGTCAAACTCGTATTGAAGAAGAAATCAACGGCATTTCTGAATTCATTGAAGGAAAGAAAACAACCATCAAAGAAAGTGAAGCCCTGATTGCTAAATACGAAAAGCAAAGCGAGAATGTTAAGAACAATCGTGAGTTCGAAGCGATCAATAAAGAGATCGAAATGCAACAGCTTGAAATTAAGCTAGCTGAAAAGCATATTCGTGATGCAAACGAAGAATTGACTGAAAAGATCAAAAATCTGGAAGTTGCTAAAAAGCAAGTAGCAGTTAAAGAAGGCGTATTGAATCACAAGAAAAGCGAATTGGAAAAAATTATCGCTGAAACTGAAAAAGAAGAAACTGAATTTAGAAAACAAAGTGCCGACGCACGTGGTCATATCGACGAGCGTTTATTATATAGCTACGATCGTATTCGTAATAGCTACCGTAATGGACTTTCTGTTGTGCCAGTAGAAAGAGATGCTTGCGGTGGATGCTTTAACTCTATTCCTCCTCAACGTCAAAGCGAAATTCGCTTACACAAAAAAATCATCGTTTGTGAAAACTGCGGTAGAATTTTAGTGGACGCTGATTTGAGCGATAGTATTGAAGTAAAGTAACTGTTAAATAATTCTATTGAAAATATAAAGGGCATGCATTTAGCTGCCCTTTTTTTATTTTACACCGATGAAGACAATTGTATTGGTTTTTCTCTCTTTATTTTTTTCGGCATTGGCAAATGCCGAAAAAGTATTTGATTATAATAGTACATGTCAACAAGCCTATCAAGAAATTACTAAACTTAAAATCGAATCTGGCCTGGCATTAATTGCTAAGGTAAAAAAACAAAATCCAAATAACTTAATTCCGGTAATGCTGGAAGACTACACCGAGTTCTTCGAATTATTTTTTAATGAAGATCCTAAGGCCTTTCAAAAAATGATGCCTCATTTTAATGAACGCCTGAATAGCATTGCAGAAGGACCGAAAAATTCTCCCTATTATAATTTTTGTTTGAGTACAATTCGAATTCATAAAGCTGCCATTGAAATTAAGTTTGGACAAAACTGGAATGCAGGTTGGGATTTTAGAAGAGCATTCTTACTATTAAAAGAAAACAGAAAGAACTTCCCGAATTTTATTTTAGACGAAATGATGACTGGGTCATTGTATGCCATTATCGGAACACTTCCTTCTGGATACAAATGGCTGGCAAGTATTCTCGGTTTGAGGGGTTCCATTGTGGAGGGAATGGCGTTATTACGCAAGTTTACTTACAGTGAAGATCCCTGGGCAAAATTATATTCAAACGAATCGGCTTTTATCTATCCTTTCCTTTTATTTTATATCGAAAATAAACGTGATGAGGCTGTTGCATTTGCGCAACAGAAAAAACTGGATATCGTTAATAATCATTTGCTCTGTTATATGGCAGCAAATCTGGCTATCAATAATAAGCAAACTGCCATTGCAGGGGTTATGATGCAAAATCGAAACATGAGTGCCGATTATTTAAAGCTATCTGTATGGGACTTTGAAATGGGCTATGTAAAACTTTATCATCTTGAACTTTCAGAAGCCATAAAATATTTAGAACAATTTCAAACCGATTTTAAGGGCAATTTCTATCGTAAGGATGCTAATTCAAAATTAAGTTATGCTTATTATTTGCAGGGTAATATGGCGAAGGCTGTTGCTACAAGAAATGAAATTTTAAAAAAGGGTGCCACAGATACAGATGCAGATAAAAAAGCATTGAAAGATGCAAAGTCAGGTACCTGGCCCAATGCACTATTATTGAAATCACGACTATTTAATGATGGCGGATTTCATAAAGAAGCTTTGGCGATTTTAGCAGGTAAAACATCTGAAAATTTTACAACTGTTGAGGATAAATTAGAATTCGCTTATCGTGTGGCAAGAATCTATGACGACTTAGGTAGAAAAGAGGAAGCAATTAAATCATATCAAATTGCTATTGCACTTGGCGAACACCGTAAAGAGTATTATGCTGCAAGAGCAGCTTTACAAATTGGTCAGATCTACGAAGAACGCGGGCAAAAAACACTTGCCATCACTTATTATCAAAAATGCCTTGATATGGATGACCATGAATTTAAGGACTCTTTAGACCAACGTGCTAAATCGGGCATTGGACGTTGCAAAGGAGAATAAAGTGATTCTAAAATTATATTAGCAGGATCAATTTGCTGAACAGGTAGAGCTTCTATATCTTGCGCAGGAGTTCAACCAAAGAACATCGAAAACATAACAGGAATGCTTCGCAAATTACAGATACAATACTATGCTATCATTGATTCGATCGAGATCGAATTTGCGCCACATTTGAATATCATTACTGGTGAAACCGGGGCTGGTAAAAGTATTTTGATGGGAGCTTTGAGTTTGATACTAGGTGAACGTGCAGACAGCTCTGTGTTACGTTATGCAGATAAAAAATCTGTTATTGAAGGGTATTTTCAAATTGAAAACAAACAGAATGTTTTAGACTTTTTAGCAAAAAACGATCTGGATATAGAGAATGAGTTGGTTATTCGCAGAGAGATTGCACCGAATGGAAAATCAAGAGCATTCATTAACGACACCCCTGCCAGTTTACAGCAATTAAAAGAATTAGCCAGTTTATTAGTGGATCTGCATCAGCAATTCGATACTTTAACTTTAGGTGATAATGATTTCCAAAGAACAGTTTTAGATGCACTTGCATCAAACCAATCGACCCTTCAAAATTACCAATCCGCTTTTCAGCAATGGCAAACTGTAAAGAAAGAATTAGCAGATCTTGAAAATCGAAAAATAATTTTTCAAAAAGAATTCGACTACCATCAATTTTTATTTGAAGAACTAAAGGAGCAATCATTCAAAGAAAATGAATTGGAAGAAATTGAAGTTGAACTTCAATTATTAAGTCATGCAGAAGGCATCAAAGCAGTTTTATCAAAAGTTAATCATGATTTAGAGTCAGGAGACCAACCCATTCTACCCATATTTAAACAATGGATTAACCAGTTAAATAGTATTGCTGCATTTCATGCTGGCATTCCGGAATTAATAAAAAGAATAGAGAGTTCCCACATAGAATTACAAGATATTACAGATGAGATGGAACAGCTGAATAGCAAAGTTCAGCTAGATGAAAAGAGAATGGAATGGATCAACGACCGGATGGCTGCAGGATATAAATTGTTGAAGAAACATAATGTTAAAACAACTGTTGAATTATTAGCAATACAAAAAGATTTAGCAGAAAAACTAGATGCTGTTTTACTGATTGATGAAACAATTGCCGAAAAACAAAAACTTGTTGCTGTTTCGTTTGGAGAAGCAACTTCAATGGCAAAAAAATTATCCGTAGCCAGAAAAAAGGAAGCCGCTCCTTTAGAAAATAAAGTAAACGAGTTATTGATATTAGTTGGAATGCCGAATGCTCGTTTAAAATTAAGTATCGAAGATAGTCCGCTGCATATTTATGGTAGCGATCAAATTGAATTCTTATTTGATGCAAACAAGAGCAATCGATTTGAAACTATTCGAAAAGTTGCCAGTGGTGGCGAGTTAAGTAGACTCATGTTGTGTATTAAATCGTTGGTGGCAGAAAAGGTAGATCTTGCTACTCTGATTTTCGACGAAATAGATACCGGCATTTCAGGTGAAGCTGCAAAGCAGGTAGGGCGCATCATGAAGGGTTTATCGAAGAATCGACAAATCATCTGTATTACCCACCAGCCACAAATTGCGGGTAAGGCGGATGCACATTTTTATGTTTATAAAGAAGAACAATCGGGTTCTATTAAAACCAATTTGCGATTATTGAGCAATGAGGAAAGAATCAATAAAATTGCGCAAATGTTGGGAGGTGAAACACCTTCAGCTGCTGCACTAGAAAATGCAAAAGAAATGATGCAGGTTTAACAAATAGATTTTATTACCCACCTAAAATAGACAGTATGCATTGGACGGAGTATTTTGGTTATATCGGAGCTTTTTTAAGCGCTGTTACATTTATGCCACAAGTATGGCAGGCATGGAAAACAAAAAGCGTGGGCGATCTTAGCCTGGGCATGCTTTCGATTGTTTTTGTAAGCGTAGTAGTTTGGTTGGTGTATGGATTTTATTTACAATTAGTGCCAGTAATTATCGCAAACATTATTGTAGGAGTTTTATCCATTGTTTTATTATATTTCAAATTCACTTTTCCAAAAAAGTAGTCGCAAAAAAAGCCATCCTGAAAAAATTCTGGATGGCTTTTTTTATGGGATATTATTTTCAGTCCCTTGGGGATAGGTTTAGTATTCGTCTTCGTTGAACATAAAGTCTTCCTGGCTTGGATAATCAGGCCAGATGTCTTCGATGCTCTCGTACACTTCACCTTCATCTTCTAGTTCCTGTAAATTCTCAACAACCTCAATCGGTGCTCCACTACGAATACCGTAGTCGATCAATTCGTCTTTGGTTGCTGGCCAAGGTGCTTCTTCCAGGTAACTTGCTAATTCTAATGTCCAGAACATACCTATAAAATTTTTGCAAATGTAACCGTATAAATGAAACTACCAAACCTAAGTTTTACTCTCCCTGTAAACAAATCATTAAAATTTAGAGCTGTTGACCTTCCTTTTGTAGGTTTGCAACGATAATCTCAACCTAATCTGATGCTAAAAGCCGAAAATATTACTAAGAATTATGGACAATTGGCCGTTTTAAAGGGTGTGGATATTACGGTACAAAAGGCAGAAATAGTGAGCATAGTTGGCTCATCTGGTGCTGGGAAAAGCACATTATTACATATTCTAGGCACCTTAGACAAGGCCGATTCTGGCAATATTTTTATAAATAGTCAACAGGTTAATCTGCTAAAGGGCCGTGAATTGGCAGCTTTTAGGAATAAACATATTGGATTTGTGTTTCAGTTTCACCACTTATTACCCGAATTTTCAGCTCTCGAAAATGTATCCATCCCGGGATGGATCGCCGGCAGAAAGAAAAAAGAAGTGGAAGCAGATGCCATTTCTTTATTAAAAAGATTGGGTCTTGGAGACCGGATGGAAAACAAACCCCAACAATTATCCGGTGGTGAGCAACAACGGGTAGCCGTTGCCCGGGCTTTAATTAATCAGCCACTGATTGTTTTTGCAGATGAGCCTACTGGAAACCTTGACAGTAAAAATGCAAAAGAGCTTCACGAATTATTTGTATCACTCCGTGATGATTTTAAGCAAACATTTTTAATCGTAACCCACAACGAAGAACTCGCAGGCATGAGTGATCGAAGATTGTATATGAAAGACGGGCAGATTGTGTAGTTAAGCGCCAATTCTCGGTTTCCAGGCAATATCATCCACATTTAATTGGTGTCCAATATAACGAGCCAATACAAATAAGTAATCGCTTAATCGATTCAGGTATTTTATAACGAGTGGATCCACAAATAGCTCGTGCTCCATCATATTTACGCAGCAACGTTCGGCTCTTCTGCAAATACAACGTGTTACATGTGCAGTAGAAATGGCCACATGACCACCCGGAATAATAAAGAACTTCATGGGTGGTAACACATCATGCATATGGTCTATTTCCTTTTCTAAAAATACAATATCCGATTCCCGTAAATCGGGGATCTTCATAGTAAGTTCTTTTTCAGGATCGCAGGCTAATGAAGATCCGATGGTAAATAATCGATCTTGTATTTCTTTAATGACTGTTTTACTATTTAAATCAGAGAGGAGATCTCCCAATAGCCCGATATATGAATTCAATTCATCTACAGTTCCGTAAGTATCAATCCTAATATGGCTCTTCATAACCTTGGTGCCCCCTATTAAACTTGTTTTTCCCAGGTCACCTGTTTTTGTATATATCTTATTAGCCATTATATGTAGTAATTAAATTGATCTCCCTTCCTAACAAAGATAAAAATGAAAAGTTCATATATAATAAAAAAGTCAAAAATCAAAAGTCAAAAATCAAAAAAAAAGTCCCGAAGAAAAGATTCTTCGGGACTATAAAGCTTTACTATAATATGTTATTCAATACAAAACTAGAATCTGTCTAAGTTTTGCTTTTTGACTTTTGAATTTTTAATTTTTCCTTTTAATGACTATGCGTAACATTATCCAAATCCTTCACACGATCACTTTCAATTAAACCATCTCTTAAACGAACGATCCGATGAGCATATCCTGCTATATCTTCTTCGTGAGTAACCAGTACAACGGTATTACCAGCTTCCTGAATTTTACCAAATATGCGCATTACTTCAACCGATGTTTTAGAATCTAAATTACCTGTAGGTTCATCCGCTAATAAAATGGAAGGATTATTAACCAACGCTCGTGCAATGGCCACACGCTGAATCTGACCACCGCTCAACTCATTTGATTTGTGGTGACTCCTATCTGCCAGATCCACTTTTTTCAAAGCCTCCATGGCACGCTCTAAGCGCTCTTTTTTACTTACACCAGCATAAACTAAAGGTAAAGCCACATTTTCAACTGCGGTTAAACGAGGTAAAAGATTGAATTGTTGAAACACAAATCCAATCTCCGTATTTCTTACAGTAGCTAAATCATCATCCAGCATTTTGCTCACGTCCTTTCCGTTTAGTATATACCTTCCACCTGTTGGTGAATCCAAACAGCCCAGGATATTCATCAGGGTACTTTTCCCACTACCTGAAGGTCCCATCAACGCCACGTATTCATTTTTTAAAATATCAAGCGTAATACCTTTTAAAACTGGTATTGCCTGGCTACCCATAAAATAGCTTTTCTCAATATTTTCTAACTTAATGATTGACTCGCTCATATACTTTCTTTCAATTTTAAAAAGGATCTTATTTCTTGATCACTTTAGGAACTTTAAAAAATGCATCATCTGCTACCGGAGCATTACTCAATGCATCGGCTCTGGAAACTGATCCGCTAACTATATCGGCTCTTAGCACATTTGCAGCATCGCCCATATGCAACAAAGGTTCTACACCGGTAGTATCTACTGTTTCTAATTCAGCAATAAAACCTACCATTTTCTGAAGATCTTGCTGAATGGCAGTCTTCTCAGCTTCATCAAATTGAAGCTTCGATAAATTTGCCAAATTTTCTACCAATGCAATTGAAATTTCCATCTGAACAAAAATAATTGAAAGAGGCGCAATTTAGAATAGTTATTGTTAAAAGGCAATTAAACCCAAACAATGGTCAAAATGATTGATATACTTTTTTATTTGCTCTTTTCATAGCAGAAAGTGTTAGAATGATCTAAAAAATATCATAAAACCTTCATTTTTTTAACATTTTTCGGAAAAATCTCCATTTAAAGGAAAATTTAATATTGCATTTGCACAATAAATTCGAAGTAACCCTTAAATTGTAGCGTATAAAATCCCCCTGATTATGTTATTATACGTATTGCTTTCCATTTACTTTGTATGTCTGTATGTGGCATATAAGGGAGCCGCAACGTCTGAAGAATAAAGGCTACAGACCCTGCATTAGTCTCAAAAAGCTTGACCTCAGTAATTGAATTACTGAGGTTTTTTTATATCAAAAAGTATTCAACAATTTATTTTGCAACCCAATATCTGAAAAAGATTTACCCTATCTTCGATAAATAGTTGCATAACTAACTAATTTTATAAAAGCTTGGCTATAAATATTAATTAATAGACACATGAAACGTTCCATCAAAAAAGTTGCCGTTCTGGGTAGTGGCGTAATGGGTTCACGAATTGCTTGCCATTTTGCAGGTATCGGAGTATCGGTTTTATTATTAGATATGGTACCCAAAGGAGCAGAAGAAAGTACTAAACCAGCTGAAAGAAACAAGCTGGTGAATGATGCATTAACTGCTGCTATAAAAAGTAATCCCTCCCCTGTGTTCAGCAAAGATGTGGTGAAAAAAATCAGTACAGGAAACTTCACAGACAATATGAAAGATATTGCTCAGTGCGATTGGATTATTGAGGTAGTTGTAGAACGTTTAGATATTAAACAACTGATATATACGCAAGTTGAAAATTTTAGAAAACCAGGTACTTTAATCAGTTCTAATACTTCTGGAATTCCAATTCACTTAATGGCAGAAGGGCGTTCCGATGATTTTAAGAAACATTTTTGTGGTACCCACTTTTTTAATCCACCACGCTATTTAAGATTATTAGAAATTATTCCTACTGAACATACCGACCCTGAAATTGTTGATTTTTTAATGCAATACGGTGACCTGTTTCTTGGAAAAACAACTGTACTATGCAAAGACACCCCCGCTTTCATTGCAAATAGAATAGGCGTATTTAGCATGATGAGTATTTTCAATATCATGGAAAAACTCGGATTGAGTATTGA
>SESB01002608.1_pt1 | contig 10304 bp, 7 predicted proteins | sample 3171441 | NCBI WGS metagenome assembly SESB01 (sample SAMN06051867, study PRJNA518727) | freshwater metagenome | biome: subpolar coniferous forest; feature: holomictic lake; material: water; isolation source: holomictic Lake 227, 6 m depth | place: Canada: near Kenora, Ontario | collected 2014-07-08...
GGTATTCCTTCAGCTTCCCCTTGCCGCCATATTCATCGCTTCGAAGCTTTTTCATGATGTCCCATGCGTATCGGTCTGGATATACATCCTGAATATAAAGAGTTTCTAACGCTTCTTCGATGCTGTATCCACTGACTTCCGCCGCCGATTGATTGAAAATGAAGATTTTTCCCTTTCGGTCCGCGGCAAGTATCCCATCCACAGCGCTGTTGAGCATATTTTTTAGAAACGCATTTGATCGACGAAGCTGTTCTTCCAGTTTTCCGATTCGGGGCAGATCAAAATCCACCATCAGCAGCGCATCAATTATAGGTGCAGCCAAAGGATATTCTGACGAACCCGCCCCTTCCGAATATATGGGAAAACAGGAAACCCTCTCGCTTTCCAGAAGACTTTTGGAAGAATGCCTCAGAATGGGTTTCCCGTTATGAAGTACGCGACAGGCGGGACAGTCGTCACATGGCGTGCTGAACTCAAAATAGATATCATAGCAGGTACTGCCAATGATATCTTTGCCCCGTTTTTTGGCAGTAAAGCGATTGGTAGCCAAAATATGGTGATCCGGGGATACCACGATCATTTCGCGGTCCAACGCATCAATTGCACGGATCAGATATTCTTTTTCAGCTTCTGTGCGCACATTCCTCCTGAACCTTACATACCCAGTAAACGCTTGACGCTCTGCGTAATGTCATCAGCAGAAGCCGGCTTGGCCAGATAATCGTCGGCTTCCGTACTCATGCCGTCGTAATGAGAATATTTTGTAGAAGTGACGCGATCAGCCACAGCCGTCAGCAGCACAATCGGAATATCGGCGTAAGCGCTGTCTTTTTTTAGCGCCGCGCAGAGTTCATAGCCGTCCATCTCCGGCATCATGACATCAAGAACAATGGCGTCTGGCGGGTTGGCCTTGATTTTTGCAAAGCCTTCCACGCCATTGTAGGCCAGTTCGGTTGCAAAACCTTCTTTTTCCAGATAAGTTTGCACGATCATCGAAAAATCAGGCTCATCGTCAACGATGAGAATGCGTTTTTTTTCACTCATGGGTTACATCCTTTATGAATTATGAATTATGAATTATGAATGAAAGCGAATGGTTAATTGTGAATGTTTTTTCATTCATAATTAACCATTCATCACTCATCATTTCTTACTAATTTTCTACCACAGGTCGTGGATAGAGACCAGATCTTTCTACGATTTCAGCCACTTTTTCTTCCCATTCGATGGCCATGATATGGAAGCCGTGTACGCCTTCCACGGACTTAAGGCGCTCAATGGTTTCCACGCAAATGTCTATTCCCTCCTGGGGCTGTTTTTCCTTGGGGATTCCGGCCATGCGCTTGATAACATCATCCGGAACATCCATTCCCGGAACCCGGTTTTTCATATACCTGGCCATACCTACGGATTTTAGCGGCGTTACTCCGGCCAGAATGTGAACTTTTTCGGTAAGACCCCTTTCCCTGGCCAACTTTATCCAGAGTTCGAACTTATCAAGGTTGTAAATGCACTGGGTCTGAATGAATTCTACGCCTGCGGCGATTTTCTTGGCCAGACGGGGAACCCGTATTTCAAAAGGGTCGGCAAAGGGGTTTTCCGCAGCACCCACAAACATTTGAGGAGGCCGGTCAATGTCCGCGCCGCCTAAAAATTTCCCCTCATCTCGCATGCGCCGCACCGTCTGGATTAGTTGCATGGAATCAATGTCATGAACATTCTGTCCTGTGGCGCAATCCCCAAAGCTCTGGTGGTCGCCCGAAAGACATAGGATGTTGTGGATATCAAAAGAAGCAGCCCCCAGGATATCGCTTTGAATCGCGATCCGGTTGCGGTCCCGCGTCACCATCTGAAGGACAGGCTCCAGGCCCATGAGTTTCAGGCGGATACATGCCGCAAGGCTGCACATTCGAGTAACAGATGTCTGGTTGTCGGTAATGTTGATGGCATCGACATGGTTTTTAATCAGATGCCCTTTTTCTTCGATGTGTTTGGGGTTGCTGCCCCTGGGAGGACCGACTTCCGATGTGACTGCCAGATGTCCGGCGGCCAGAATTTGTTCCAGTTTGCTTGGCGTTTTAGTGGTCATATCTGCACATCCTCCCTGACGACTTTTCGGGGTCCGCCTGCCCTGTCGGTGGACCAATCCTTGATCGAGAAGAGCTTTTCGTAGTCATCCATTCGTCCCAGAGCCTTCAGGCGATCTATAATGAGTTGCCATGCGCAATCCAGGTCTTTGTTAATTTCGCATTTGCCCTTGCTTGAGCCGCCGCACGGACCATTTAAAATCCGCTTGGCGCAACGGGAAATCGGACAGATGCCGGCTGTGTTAGCCAGAATGCACTGGCCACAGGCCTGACATCGTTCTGTCCAGAGCCCCCGCTTATCGGTAACGCCCAGAAAACATGTGTTGACGCCCGGATAGATCGGCTTGGACAGATATTTCTCCGCCATAAACTGGACACCGACACCGCAGGCCAAAGAGATCACCGCATCATACTTGTCGATTCGATCCCGGATTTCCTCAAGATACTCATGGTCGCACTGACGTTCCAGCGTAATTTCGTCAATCCGCATGTCTTTTCCGTTGTTGATAAAATACATTCGCAGGGCCGATGCCAGAATGCCCACTTCTTTCTTTCCGCCTGCCTCACAGACAGTGACGCATTCATTGCATCCCAGAATCAGCACATTGCGATGGGCTTCCACTTGCTGAATGATTTCTTCTATGGGTTTTTTATCGGCTACAATCATGGTTTTGTGACCTCTTCTACTTGATTAAAAATTTAACATGGCCAGTCTTATCCATAAAACAGAATTGAAGCAACTATAGTTTTTATCCTGTCTATCCTGTTCATCCATGTTAATTATTTTGTTTTTTTGTTTGTCTGTATCATGCCGCCTTTTTCATGGCCACTTTTATGGGATTGGGTCCCAGATCGCGGATCCGCTGATCCATTTCCCGGGCGTATTCGGCAAACCGTGGACCATCTGCAGAAGAGAGGTTGAACATTTGCACACGTTCGCCTCCCACGCCGACGGTATTCAGGAGTTTTCTGGCCTGTTCCATCCGTTTTCTGGCCCGAAAGTTACCGCTGTTAAAATGACAGTCTCCTTCCATACATCCAACGGCATAAACACCGTCTGCACCTTTTTCAAAGGCGCGGAGGATATGGAGAATATCCACCTTCCCCGTACAGGGAACGCGAATGATCTTAATGCTGGACGGGTAGCTGAGTCGCATCGAACCTGCCAGGTCCGCAGCCGTGTACCCTCAGAAATTGCAGCAAAATGCAATGATAATCGGTTCAAACGTTTGCGTCATAACACCCCCTCCAGCAGTGCATCTATCTTGCTTAGCAGTTGATCATCTTCGTACCAGTTAAGCTCAATTGCTTTGGCTGGACATTCGGATGCGCAGATGCCGCATCCATGGCATAGCGCAATATCAATTTCGCTGACTCCATCTGCGTTGATCCGGGGCACGCCGTATGGGCAGGACCGCACACAGACCAGGCAGGATGCACACAAATCAGCTTGTACCTGAGCAGTTACAGCGGACAGGGTCAGGCTGTCCTGGGACAGGAACGTGGTTGCCCGGGAGGCCGCCGCCATGGACTGTGCAATGGATTCCGAAAGCAACTTGGGACTATGGGCCGTACCACAGATAAAGATTCCTTCGGTGGCCATATCTACAGGCTTAAGCTTTACATGGGCTTCCAGGTAATAGCCCTCGGCATTTCGCGCCAGCTTCATGATGGAGGAAAGCTCTTCAGTTTCTCCCGCCACCATTCCTGCGCTGAGAATCAGATGATCGGCGCTGATCTGCAACTTGCGCCGTATGATCGGATCCGTAAATACGACTTCAACGCCTTCCGGGGTGAATTCAACAAGCGGCATGTCTTCCGGAGTATAGCGGAAAAACAGTATGCCCAGCTTTCTGGCTTCGGTGAAATAGTCTTCCAGAAGCCCGTAGGTGCGAATGTCCCGATACAGAACACTAATCTCTGCATCCGGATTCAACGCCTTGATATGAAGCGCGTTTTTAATGGCGCTCTGGCAACAGATCCGGGAACAGTTGGGGTTTTCATCATTTCGGGAACCGATACACTGGATCATTACCACCTGATTCAGATCTGCAGCGCCCTTGGTTTCCAGGCGGCTGCCCAGCTCCACCTGAGTCATGACCCTTGGATCATGGCCATAGCCAAATTCTTTGGGCTGGTATTCTGTAGCGCCAGTTGCCAGAATCACGGCGCCATGATCAATTTTTCGCTCGTACATGCCCGGACCCACCAAAACTTCTGTGGTGAAATTGCCTTTGAATCCGGTAAATCCCACTATGAGCGACTGGGTGAGTACTTGAATGTTGGGGTGAGAACTGGCTTTTTGAATCAGCTCGATCAGATAAGACTGGATATCTGCGCCTTCGATGGTCTGGGTCAGACGCAGGGCCATGCCGCCAAGCTCCGTCTCTTTTTCAATCAAAACAACTTCAAATCCCTGATCAGCCAGGCCAATGGCCGCTGTCATGCCGGCTACACCGCCGCCGACCACCAGCGCCCGTTTGTTGACGGGTATCTGTTTTTCATGAAGAGCTTTTAAAGTTCTGGCGCGCGCCACCGCCATTCGCACCAGCTCATTGGCTTTCTGGGTTGCTTGCTGGGGACTGTCCGAATGAATCCAGGAATCCTGATTCCGGATATTGGCCATTTCAAAAAGATATTTGTTGAGTCCGCAGGCCTGAAGGGTATCCATGAAAATACCTTCATGGGTCTTGGGGCTGCAAGAGGCCACAACCACCCGGTTCAACCGGTGCTCCCGGATCAGTTCCTTCATCAAGTCCTGAGCATCCTGAGAGCATGAGAAAAGGTTCTGTCCGGCGTAAACCACATTCGGAAGGGTTGCGGAATAAGCCTGTACAGCCGGAACATCCACAACACCGGCGATATTAATGCCGCAGTTGCAGACAAAGACGCCGATCCGGGGTTCAAGGCCTTCAACCGCCATTTCTTCCGGAATTACTACGGTTTTGGTGCAGGAATATCTTGCCGGCGCCAGATTCGCACCCGCAGCACAGGCAGCGGCGCTGGCTTCAATTACCGAGGATGGAATGTCTTTTGGTCCCTGGAATACGCCGCCCACATAAACACCAGGACGGGAGCTTTCGACGGGCCTGAATGGATGCGTAGATGCGAACCGGTATTTCCCCATATCCACATGCAGACGATTGGCCAGATCCACCGAGGACTGCGGTATTTGAAGCCCCACGGAGAGCACCACCATGTCAAAGGTTTCTTTCTGAATATCGCCGCTGTCATTCACATAGCGAATTACCAGCTCACGAGTTTCCGGAACCTCGTCAATGGTGTGGATTCGGGATTTTATAAACCGGACACCAGAGCGGTCCTTGGCCCGAAGATAATATTTTTCATAATCTTTTCCAAAGGAGCGGATATCCATATTGAATATGGCGCAATCCAGCTTGCCGCCGGAGTGTTCCTTGGCGACCATGGCTTCCTTGATGGCGTACATGCAGCAAACAGACGAACAGTATCCGTTGCCGCACCTATTGACATCTCTTGAACCCACACACTGAAGCCATGCGATTCTCCCTGGTTCGGTGTGATCTGAAAGCTTCACCAGATGCCCCATGGTTGGCCCGGATGCACTTAGTATCCGCTCAAACTCAAGACTGGTAACCACATTTGGGTTTGTCCCATAATGGTAGAACTGCTGCAGCGGAGCAGGATCAAAAGCCTGGCTGCCCGGACACAGAATCACCGAGCCTACAGGAATATCCCTGACAACCGTTTCCTGACGGTGATCTACGGCATTGGCCAGGCAGGCATCCACGCACTGATAGCATTCCGAGCAAATTCCACAGGCCAGACACCTGTTCGCCTCTTTTCGGCAAGCTTCTTCTTCAAACCCAAGCTGTACCTCATTAAAATTGGCGACCCTGGTTTTTGAAGGCAGGTGAGGCATAGATTGCCTGCCTGCTTTTGGATATCCTTCCAACGGAACATCGGTTACCGCCGTCCAGTCAACCTCCCGGCCTTCCCACAGATCCTTGCCCTGAATGAAGCGGTTGATGGAAATAGCAGCCTCTTTACCAGCCTGAATGGCTTCAACAACGGTTTTGGGGCCGCTGACAGCATCGCCTCCAGAGAAAATATCCGGATCATTGGACTGAAGAGCAATGGGATCAACCACCATTGTTCCCCAACCGGAAAGAGTGCAGGCGCATTCCTCGGTCAAGCAGGCCCAGTCGGACTCCTGGCCGATGGCAGGAATTACGGTGTCCACCTCAATGATAAACTCGGAACCTTTAACCGGAACCGGCCTTCTTCTGCCGCTGGCGTCCGGCTCTCCCAGAGCCATCTGAATACATTCTATCGCCTTGACCTTGCCTGCGGCATCACCGATAATCCGCACCGGATGGGTCAGGGTTTTGATCTCAATGCCTTCGTCCTCACATTCCGCGATTTCATCCCGACTTGCCGGTATTTCATCCCGGCTGCGGCGGTAGATGATAAACGGCTTTTTGGAGCCGGTTCTAAGAGCAGTTCGAACCGAATCCATGGCCACGTTTCCGCCGCCAATAACCGCCACCCGATCTCCGAGAAGAATCCGGTTTCCAAGGTTGACTTCTCTCAGAAACTCTACTCCCGGATAAACTCCGGAAAGGGATTCGCCTTCTATACCCAGCCGTTTGCATTCATGGGCTCCGATGGCTACAAAAAAGGCTTCGAATCCATTTTCCCGCAGTTGAGCAATGGTGAAGTCCTTTCCGATTTCCACGCCTGTTTTAAACTGGACACCCAGATCCTTAATCACCTGAATTTCGGAATCAATAATATCTCGTGGAAGGCGGTAGGACGGAATTCCGACGGTCAGCATGCCACCCAGAACCGGCAGCTTTTCAAAAACCGTTACCGAGTAGCCTTCAATCGCCAGATAATAAGCAGCAGTGAGGCCTGCTGGACCTGCACCAATAATGGCGACTTTCTTGTTTTTCGGCTCCTTGACCTTGGGAACAAATGGCGAGCCGCTTTTCAAATCCTGATCCGCCAGAAAACGGTGAAGGTATTGAATGCTGATAGGCTCGTCCAACTGATTGCGCGTACAGCTTGCTTCGCATGGATGATGGCAGACTCGGCCGCAGACACCGGGAAAAGGATGCTCCTGCTTGAAAAGCTCCAGGGCTTCCCTGTATTTTCCCGCATTGATCAGGGCGACGAAACCCTGAACGCTGACATGGGCCGGGCATAAAGATTTGCAGGGCGCAGTACCTCGTTTGCTTATGGCGAATGCTCCGGGAATCGCCTGAGCATATTGCTTGAATGCGGCCTTTCTCGTTGCAAGGGACTTGTTGTATTCGTCCGGAACGCTTATGGGGCAGACCTTGGCGCATTCACCGCAACTTGTACATTTGGAAAGATCAATATATCTGGGCTTCTGGCGAATCCTGGCAGTAAAGCTGCCGGGGTTTCCGCTGAGATCCAGAAGCTCGGTTTGGGTCAATAACTCAATGTTCAGATGCCGGCCGACCTCGACCAGTTTGGGTGAGATCACTCACATGGCGCAGTCGTTGGTCGGAAACGTCTTGTCAATCTGGGACATCATGCCGCCCACTGCCGCCGATTCTTCAACCAGATACACATAATATCCGGAGTTGGCCAGATCAAGTGCGGACTGCATGCCCGCTATTCCGGCGCCCACAACCATTACGGCGCCCACCACCGGCTGCGAAGCGCCATCAGCCTTTTCAGCCATTGGAAGAAGGGGACCTGCTTGTTTTTCCATTAGCGGTTTCCTTTAGAGATTAGGTTAACAGTGAGCCTGCCTTATTGGATTCACGACGGCTCATTGATCGCGGTTTTTTCTGGATTCTTTCGCTGTTTTCTTAGATTCTTTCAAGTATGTCGGGTAGTTTGTCTTCCCACCCGATGGTTGATACCGATACGCCGCTGAATCCCTCGGATCTGAGCGCAGCAATCATTTCAGCAGCAATCTGGATGCATTCCCGCACCTTGTCTGGTGCATTCTGTATTCTGGCGATGAGGGAGTCCGGAATCACAACGTGTTCAACATTCCGGGACATATAGCGGGCCATACCCGCTGATTTCAGCAGAAGGACAGTTGGAATAACAGCGATTCTGCTGCGGTCGATACGATTGAGAAAGGGACCAAAGACGCTGAGATCAAACACGGGCGGGGTAATGAAAAATCTGGCACCGCTGCTGTTTTTTTGATTGAGAAGTTCTATTTCAGTTTCCAGGCTCTCTCCCTTGGCTTGGGCCTGAACAGTCGATCCCACCAAAAATTGGGGGGATCCTTTCAAATCAATGCCCGCCATGTCTTTGCCGTCCTGGAGTTTTTTCAGTGAGTCCAGCAGCTCCATCAGGGTAATGTCGTAAACCGCCTTGGCCTGATGATGATCCCCGAAGCGGGTATCCTGGCCGGAAACCGCCATGACATTGGAAATGCCGCAGGCGGAGGCTGCCAGCAGATCCGCTTGCAGTGCAAGCCGGTTGCGGTCTCTACAGCATATCTGCATGACAGTTTCCATGCCAGCCTGCTGAAGGGCGATTGCGCCGCCAAGGGCGCTCATGCGCATCACCGCGTTGCTCATTTCAGGAATCAGAAAAGCATCAACCTTCTCTTTGACACGCCTGGCGTTCTTGATCATGGCAGAGATATCGGCGCCTTTGGGAGGTTCCATCTCGGCCAAGACCACAAACTCGCCGGCCTCTATCTTGGTTTTCAGGTGCATCGGGTTTCCTCCAGACTTGGGTGTGACCAAAAATTAACTGGAAATAACATAAATCCATCAATTCTGTTTCCCATTAACCCATTTATAATATTGTGGTCAAGAAAAAAATATAATCTTTTATTTAGTAAATGAACTAAAATCAGATCAAGTCCATTTCAAGGTCATTGACAGGATAATCATGGACATTTTCGCAAATCGCCTATATTGAAATAGATTGGAATTCATTGTTGCCCGTCTGGGGCCGTAGGTATATCCAGAAATTCTCTCCTTTGCAAAGGGGAGAATTCTGCTTTAATAGGAAACGTTTTGATGCAACAGAATGTATCTCGTGGCGCCACCTTGTTCGCGGTCGGTACCGCCTCATTTCTCATGCCGTTCATGCTCTCCGGCGTGGGTGTCGCCCTACCGTCGATCGGCCGGGAGCTCTCCGCCAGCGCCATTCAACTCAGTCTGGTAGAGACCGCCTATATGCTGTCGGTTTCCATTTTTATGCTGACCATGGGAAGGCTCGGTGATATTCACGGACGTAGGCGCATCTTTCATTGGGGTATCGCCGTTTTTACGCTGATGGGCGGACTGTTGTCCCAGGCGTGGTCCATTCAGGCGATAATTGCTTTCCGATTTTTGCAGGGCATTGGCGGCGCCATGATCGCGGCCACCGGGATGGCCATTGTCGTTTCCGTCTTTCCCCCGGAACAAAGGGGCAAGGCGTTGGGAATGATCGTTGCTTGCGTGTATGCCGGCCTTTCTTGCGGCCCTTTCATTGGCGGCGCCATGATTACCGCCCTTGGCTGGCGATCTTTATTTTATATGTGCGTGCCGCTGGGGGTCAGCAGTTTTTTTCTGGTAAGCTGGAAGCTGCGCGGAGAGTGGGCGGACGCAAAAGGAGAACCATTCGACTGGAAAGGCGCAGTCTTGTACGCTTGTGCGATTGTCCTTTTGATCTTTGGGGCCGCCAATCTTGACCATGCCAGGTGGTCGTGGGGACTCATATTTGCGGGCATTGCCGGACTATGGATGTTTGTCACAATGGAGGCGCACACAAAATATCCAGTGTTGAACGTGGGCCTTTTTCGAAATAACAGGGTGTTTGCCCTCAGCAGTCTGGCAGCACTTCTCAACTACGCCGCTACCTTCGGCGTAACGTTTTTCTTCAGTCTGTATCTGCAATTTGTCAAGGGCATGTCGCCGCAGCAGGCTGGAGCAGTTCTCATCGTCCAGCCCGTGGCCCAGGCCCTGTTTTCCCCACTTTGCGGACACCTTTCAGACCGGTATTCGGCGGCGGGAGTGGCCACGGGAGGCATGGCGCTCTGCGCGGCGGGCCTCGGCATCAGCACCGCCATCTCCGCATCCACATCCCTGACGGTTCTTGTCAGCATCTTCCTGCTGCTGGGGCTTGGTTTCGCCCTGTTTTCATCCCCCAACATGAGCGTGATCATGGGCAGCGTGGCGCCCAGATATCTTGGCGTGGCATCCGGGCTTGTGGGCAGCATGCGCACTTTGGGCATGATGACCAGCATGACGA
>SESB01002610.1_pt1 | contig 10301 bp, 1 predicted proteins | sample 3171441 | NCBI WGS metagenome assembly SESB01 (sample SAMN06051867, study PRJNA518727) | freshwater metagenome | biome: subpolar coniferous forest; feature: holomictic lake; material: water; isolation source: holomictic Lake 227, 6 m depth | place: Canada: near Kenora, Ontario | collected 2014-07-08...
TTGAACTGATCAAGGAAGAGCTTAAACTTGCAAAAGAAAAAGCCTCTGAACTTGCTGCTGAAAAATTTACCGAATTGTACGAATTTGCACCTTCGGGGTTTTTTACACTTTCGGCGGAGGGAACGATCCTTGATCTGAACCTTACCGGCTCGAAAATGCTTGGCAAGGAAAGGCATCATTTAAAAGGCACCGAATTTGGTGTGTTTATATCGAACGACACCCAGCAAATATTCAACGATTTTTTATATAAGATCCTAAACTATAAGGCAAAAGCAACATGCAATGTAACTTTGTCCCTGACAGGTGAAATTCTAACGTACGTTTTGCTTACTGGAACTGTGACTGAAAACGGGACAAAATGCCTTGTCAATATGGTCGATTTGACGGACATAAAACAGGTAGGGGAAAAGTTGGTGCAAAATGAACTTATGTACCGTAAATTGGTCGAATCGATCAATGATGTCGTTTACGAGATTTCCGCCAATGGAATTATCAAATACGCAAGCCCTTCTGTTTCAAGAGTTTTAGGTTTTACCACAGAAGAGGTAATAGGTAAAAACCTCATCAGCTTTGTCCACCCCGACGACCGTCAAACCATCAATGAAAGGTTGAAAATGCTTGGTCTTGACCACTCAGCCCTTGAATATCGTTACATCAATAAATCGGGCGAGACCTGTTGGGTCCGGTCATCGACAAATGCTGTTACCGAAAACGGACAAATAGTTGGGGGGAGAGGCATACTGACAGACATTACCGAACAGAAGCTGGCAGATGAATTGCTTATTGAAAGTGAGGGTAGATATTTAAAAATATTTCTTACCTCCCCTTATGCCATCTCGATCACCCGTGCAGAAGACGGGAAATTTATCGAAGTAAACCCTGCTTTTACTACAATAACCGGTTATACTTATGAAGAATCGATTGCAGATTCTTCAATCGGGCTCGGGTTATGGGTTAATCCGGAAGATCGGGAATGGCTTTTGACTGAACTTCGCCAAGGCAGGGAAGTGGCAGGACAGGAGTTTGTTTACAGAAGAAAAAATGGCGAATTTGCAACCGGCGTATTCTCGGCTCAGGTCATCTACATTAAAAATAAACCCCATATCCTGTCAAGTATCAACGATATAACAGAACGTAAAAAGGCAGAAGAAGCTTTGCAGGAAAGCAGTTTAAAATGGGAAGCCATAGTCTCGGCCTCCCCCGATGGCATAGGGATGGTCTCCCTCGATGGAAAAGTTGAATTGATGTCGGACAAATTACTCGAGATGTATGGCTATGAAATTGGGGAAAGGGAACATTTTTTGGGACATTCCGCTTTTGATTTTATTGACCCCACGTATCATCAAAAAATGTCCGATAATATCGGCAAACTATTTTCCAACAACCTTAACCGGAATATTACCGAATATCTCGCGGTTAAAAAAGACAGGAGTACTTTTTATATTGAAACCAGCTCTACGGTCTTACATGATCGCAACGGCAAGCCTTCCGGCATATTGTATGTCCAGCGCGATATTACCGAACGAAAACTCGCAGAGCAGGAGCTGGCACTTGCCACAAAAAAAGCCGAAGAAAGCGAAGAGAAATTCCGGTTGATCATCCAATCCCAGGTCGAAGGGATTGGGGTTGTTGATGAAAATGAAATTTTTGAATTTTCAAACCTTGCCGCAGCGAAAATATTCGATATCGGTCCCGATGAACTTATAGGTACCTCATTGTATGATTACCTGGCCCCGGAAGAAATATCCAAAATTGAACACCAAACTTTTGAAAGGAAGAATGGTTTGACAAATAGTTATGAATTACAGATCGTTACAAAAAAAGGGAATGTCAAATTCCTACATGTGAGTTCTTCCCCAAAATTAGATGAGAACGGTTGTTATATAGGTGCCTACGGAGTTTTTAGAGATATCACCGACAGAAAGATGGCCGGATTGCTGCGCGACCAACAATTGAGCTTTACAAAAGCACTGAACGAAATTGCGCAGGTGATCATTTCAAATGACCATGCCGAAGATATTATGGAAGGGTCAAACCGTATTTTAGGAGAAACCCTGAAATTGGACAGAACGTTGATATACAATGTGTCGTTTGGAACGAATTGTATTACAGGTTTGTGCGAATGGTTAAAGGAAGAGCATCCCGATATTGCGCGCACCAAAGATGTCTATCCACTGAATTTGTTTTTATCGCCACTTACTGAAATAAAGAATACTCAGAAATATTTAGAAAGTCAATTCGATGCAATAAATCCATTTTTTAATATTGATGGATCATCTGAAATCCTTCATCAACAGATGCACATTAAAAGCTTGCTTTGGTACCCATTTGATTTTGAGGATAATGGATATTATTTGTTTACAATGAACCAGATCCATTATCAAAGAAAATGGACACCCGAAGAAATTGGATTCATTGAATCTGTAGCCAAACAGATAAGCCTTGCATTGATTAAAATACGGTTGTTGGAAGAAACAAAAAAAGCTTCAGACGAGTTGAAGGAAAGCGAGGAAAAATACCGCTTCATGTTTGCCAAAAACCCCCAACCCATGTGGATCGTTGACACAGAAACTTTGAAATTTCTGGAGGTCAACCAATCGGCCATTAACCACTATGGTTATTCAAAAGAGGAATTCCTGTCAATGTCCATCATGGATATCCGCCCTGTAGAAGAAATTGATAAACTTCAAAATTTTATGGAACTTATCAAACTTGAAGAACGGGATATTCGTGCAAATACCGAATGGAGGCATTACAAGAAAAATGGGGAACTGATTTTTGTAGAAACGGTTGCACATTCGATGAATTTTAATGGCAAGAAAGCTCATCATGTTTTGATCACCGACATAACCGAACGCAAAAAGGGCGAAATTGAAGCACAGAATAAAAAAAACCTCCTTACAAACCTGATCCTCAATATAGGGGAAGGTATCCTGCTTGAAGATTGCGACCGGAAAATCATACTGACCAACCAGCTTTTTTGCGATATGTTTGACATTCCTGCCCCGCCCGAAGCAATGGTCGGTGCCGACTGCCACAACTCGGCAGAACAGAGCAAACACATGTTCAGAAGCCCTGATAAATTCATTTCCGATCTTGGGAATATCCTCGCCAACAAAAAAATTAGACTGAACGATGAACTGGAGCTTGTTGACGGACGGTATTTCGAAAGGGACTATATCCCTACTTACCTGAACAACAAATACAGTGGGCACTTGTGGAAATATCGGGACATCACCGACCGGAAACAAGCGGAATTGAAAATAATAGACCTTAACACAAACCTCGACAAAAAAATAGAACAACGGACCGACCAGCTCTCGGAGGCCAATTACCTGCTTGGGATTGAAATTGAAGAACGCATTAAAGCCACGTTGGCCTTGGAAGGGGCTTTAAACAGGCTCCAAAAAATTGCAAGCCGGCTTCCTGGGGTTGTTTACGAATACCGTTTGCGCCCCGATGGCTCCTCATGTTTCCCTTATGCAAGTGATGGGGTAAAAAATATTTACAGGGTAAACGCTGAAGAAATTCAGGACGATGCCTCGGTAGTGTTTACAAGAATTTACCCTGACGATTTCGAGGGTGTTGTTGCTTCTATCCAAGCATCGGCACGTGACCTGACCATCTGGCGGCACCAATACCGCGTAAGATACCCTGATGGGACAATCTGTTGGTTATTAGGCAATGCCATGCCCCAGCGCGAAGCCGATGGTTCCACACTCTGGTATGGGTTTATATCGGACATCACGGAGCAAAAGCAAAAGGAGGACGAATTGAACCAAGTCTCCACGCGACTTGCATTGGCAACCCGTACCAGTGGGGTTGGAGTCTGGGACTACGATATTGCAAACAACATCCTCGTTTGGGACGATCAGATGTTCGCGCTCTATGGAATTAAAAAAGAAGATTTCTCGGGTGCTTACGATGCGTGGCAGTCAGGACTTCATTCCGAAGACAAGGAACGGGGCGACAATGAAATACGCATGGCAATCACCGGTGAAAAGGATTTCGATACCGAATTCAGGGTTGTATGGCCCAATGGCACTGTCCATTACCTCAGGGCTATGGCAATCGTCCAGCGCGGCGAATCCGGGAAACCGCTAAATATGGTCGGCACGAACTGGGACATCACCGACCAAAAACTGGCCGAGCACGCGCTCAGGATAAGTGAAGCGAAACACAGCTCGATGATCGCAAACATTTCGGATGTTATCGCCATAATGGGCGCTGACGGGACCATAAAATACAAAAGCCCAAATATTGAAAAATACTTCGGGTGGGAACCCTATGATTTGATCGGCGTTAACGGTTGGTTAACAGTACACCCCGACGATCTGGACCGCATACAAAAGGAATTCTATGACATGGTCAAAAATCCCAAAGCTTCAAAAACCGTCGAGTATCGTTACAAATGCAAGGACGGGAGTTATAAACAGATCGAACTGACCGCCACAAACCTCTTGAACGACAATGTGATCAATGGTTTGTTGTTCAATTACCATGACATTACAGAACGGAAAAAAGCAGAAGAATTTGAGGACGAACTGCTCAACCTGTCGCTCCAGTTGACAGGGATCCCTGTTTCCGAGATCGATGCCGCACTTCGCATGGCCCTGGGCAAAATAGGAGGTTTCCTTGAAGCCGATAGGGCTTACATCTTTGAACTGGGCCAGTCCCAAAAAACCATGAACAATACATTTGAATGGTGTAGGGAAGGTATCCTACCTGAGATTGAAAACTTGCAAGATTTATCTTGTGATCTTTTGCCCTTGTGGATGGAAAAACTCAAAAGGAACGAAAGTATCGTCATCCCTTCTGTTCCGGACCTGCCAGACACCTGGTCTGCGGAACTGGAGATTCTGAAACCGCTTGGAATCCAGTCGCTTATTGCAATTCCCATGTTTTTGGACCACCATCCGATCGGATTTGTCGGATTGGATTCGATATTTCAAAAAAAGCAGTACAGCACGGCAGAAATCAATGTCCTGAAAGTTTGGGGCAACCTGCTCGCAAGCTTGATCAACCACAATAAAAAGGAGGAGATCATCGAACAGACCCGCAAAAATTATGAAACTTTCTTCAATACAATCGATGACTTCCTATTCGTCCTCGACGAGCAGGGGAACATCATACACACCAATACAACTGTAACCAGCAGGTTACAATATACCAACGAAGAGTTGTTGTCAAAATCTGTTTTACTGGTCCATCCTCCCGAACGCCGCGAAGAAGCCGGACGCATCGTTGGTGAAATGCTGGCCGGCTCGGCCGACTTTTGCCCCGTTCCACTTGTTACAAAATCGGGTGAATACCTTCCTGTCGAAACCCGCGTAAAGACAGGTTTCTGGGATGGAAAACCAGCGATTTTCGGGGTAACGAAAGATGTTTCAAAAATCAAATTATCGGAGGAGAAGTTCTCCAAAGCATTTCAGTCAAATTCGGCATTGATGGCAATAACCGGATTCAAAGATGGGGTATTTATAGATGTGAACGAAACGTTTACCAGGACATTGGGATATTCGCACAATGAACTGATTGGAAAGGATTTATCATACATTAAACTTATTGACAATCGAGATTTAAGGAAGTCAATTACGGAATCCTTAAAACAACAAATGCCTGTGCGCGAAGTTGAAATGGTGGCCCATACAAAATCTGGCGTCCCCATTATTGGCCTTTTTTCAGCCGATGTTATTTATATCGGAAAAGACATGTGCGTGTTGACGATGATCGTTGACATTACCGAACGAAAAAAGGCCGAAGAGGACCTGAAAAAAGCAAGGCAGGAGGCAGATCTTGCCAACATTGCCAAGAGCGAATTCCTTTCGCGAATGAGCCACGAACTTCGGACCCCTTTGAATTCGATCCTCGGTTTTGCCCAGTTGCTCCAGATGGGCGAACTGAACCCACGGCAAAAAACAGGGGTCCGTCATATCTTAACCAGTGGGAACCATTTGCTTAACCTGATCAACGAAGTGCTCGACATTGCACGGATCGAAGCAGGCAAGATTTCCCTTTCGATGGAACCGGTACAGTTGATCGGGGTTATCCGTGAAATGATGGACATTGTCAGACCAACTGTTTTGGAGAAACAGCAAACACTAATTTTTATCGATGCCCCTTCCAATTTGTTGTTTGTTATTGCAGATGGCAAGCGGTTGAAGCAGGTCCTGCTCAACCTGATCAACAACGCCATCAAATACAACTGTTCAAAAGGTTCCGTTACGATCAAAACCGAATTGCTGCCCACCGAAATACCCGATGCTTTTAAAGTCAGGATTTCTGTTACCGATACAGGTTGGGGAATCTCGGCCAATGACTTGCAAAAACTTTTCAAACCGTTCGAGAGGATCGGGGCCGAAAAGACCGAAACCGAAGGGACAGGGCTTGGACTGGCCGTGGTCAAGAAACTCATGGACGCCATGGCCGGTATTATTGGTGTGGAAAGCACACCCGGTGTCGGGTCCACATTCTGGATCGAACTCCCGCAAGGCCAAAGCCCTCTTGAAATAGTTGAAAGAACAGGTGGTTTATTGGGAATGACGTCCAAACCGGCAGGTAGATCGGGTACGATTCTATATATCGAAGACAATATATCAAATATCGAATTGGTCGAACAGGTCCTTTCGGCCCAACGTCCCCATATCCGATTGATCACCAACAAGAACGGCCAGTTGGCAATGCCACTTGCCATCGAAAACAAGCCCGATCTGATCCTTCTTGATCTCGATTTGCCAGATATCCATGGTACAGAAGTGTTAAGGCTCCTTAAAGATGAAGAAAGTACTTGCAAAATCCCTGTTGTCATTATCAGTGCCGATGCCATGATGCACCAAGTCGAAAAACTGATGAAGGCAGGCGCGGAGAATTACCTTACAAAACCGCTTAACCTTGCTCTTTTCCTTAAAACCGTGGACGAATGGGTGGGGAAAGATGTGTAGGGGCGTACCCTTGTGGTCGCCCATGAAAACCGTAGAAAGGAGAATGGGTGAGGGAGTGATAAGCAGTGATTGTTGATATATAACATGCTGTATGATTGATATATACAAAATTAGTATAATATTTTCGGATTATGGATGATAACGACAAAACGAAAGAACAACTAATCGAAGAGTTGCAAAATTTGAAGCGGGAAATGTCATTGATGGAAAAGTACCGCACCATATTTGAAAATGTGCCGGATGCTTATTATGAAGCGGCAATTGATGGTACGCTCCTCGAAATCAGCGACTCCATCGAAGCAATCTCGAAAGGCCAATACAGTAGGGAGGAGATGATCGGGAAACCATTTGACGATGTTTATGAAAATCCCGATGATAGGGGGAAATTTTTTTCCGAATTGTTAAAGAAAGGCAAACTGACCGATTATGAGTTGATGTTAAAGAACAAAGATGGTTCAATTGTCCCCGTTGCCATTTCATCAACTGTTATAAATAATTCCGATGGCAAACCTGCAAAAATTATAGGGATGCTTCGCGACATTACCGAACGTAAACAAGCTGAAAAAGAACATATTGAAAATCAGAAGGTGTTCAGGGTGTTGAACGAACTGATGAACGACTATATTTTTAAACTCACTGTTCAGTCTGATGGTTCGCTCCAAATGTCGGTCATTGCCGGCAACTATACAGCAGCTACCGGCCGTTTGGTCGGGGAGATTGACACGCCAGCCAATTGGTACAAGACGATCCATCCCGAAGACCTGAATAAATTATATGGCAAATTAAATCAGGTACTTGAACAAAAAAAACCTGTCGAAACCGAATGTAGGTCATTTACGGAAGATGGAAAATTGCGCTGGCTCGAAATAGCAGCCTCACCCGAAACAGACGTTCTGACGAATCAGGTTACCGCAATTTATGGAAGCGTCAGGAACATTACGGAAAGGAAAGAATCCGAAGGGGTGATGAAAAAGCTTTCGCAGATCGTTGAGCAAAGCCCTGTCAGTATCGTCATCACCAACCTTGACGGTTCGATTGAATATGCCAACCCCAAAGCTTGCGAAACAACCGGCTATACGATAGAAGAACTGTTGGGGAACAATCCACGGGTCCTGAAATCTGGAGAAACATCCGTTTGCGACTATGAAGGCCTTTGGAAAACAATCTATGCGGGCAAACAATGGAACGGAATATTCCATAATGTAAAGAAAACCGGTGAACTCTATTGGGAAGCGGCAACCATCAGGCCTATTGTGGACGCGAATGGCAAAACCACCCATTACCTTGCTATAAAAGAAGAAATTACCGAACGCAAACAAGCGGAGGAAGACCTGAAGCAGCGCGAGGAAGACCTGAACTATTCGCAGGAAATTGCGAGAATGGGCAGTTGGGAACTCGACCTCATCACCAACAAGATTAAATGGTCGAAGAATTATTACCATTTGGTCGGGCTAAACCCTTCTGCCAAAATTGACTTAGCCGGATACTTCGCGAAGATGGTCCATCCCGACGATTTGCATTTATTGGACGAAGGGCAAAAGGAGATCAATCAAACTAAAAAAGCGACAAGTTTCGACATGCGCCTTTTCATGCCGGATGGTGCCATTAAATGGGTACAAAACAATATTGTTCCGATTTTTAATGCAGATAAACTTATCCATTTAAAGGGTGTCAATATAGACATTACAGATAAAAAGATCGCTGAAGAAAAAATTACCCAGCAAAACGAACGGTTGAATGCCATTATCAGCGCTATGCCCGATTTGATCTTTGTAATCGATAAGGAAGGGACCTACTGTGAATTTTACAGTTCCGACACCGAATCGCTGATTGTCCCTGTCAACCAAATTGTTGGGACTAATTTAAGCTCAGTATTCGATGAAAGTTCGGCAAGAGCTCACCTCGAAAACATCAATAAATGCATCGACGAAAAAAGGCTCATCACTTACGAATATTCTATACCTAAATCAGATTCAATTGGTTACTACGAAGCCAGGCTTGCGCCTCTTGGGGCCGACAAGGTCCTAACATCTGTAAGGGATATTACCATCCGCAAAGAAACAGAATTTGAAATCCGCGATTTAAACCAGAATCTCGAACTCCGGATCGAAAAAAGGACAGCACAGTTGGCCGAGACAAACGAAAACCTTCAATTGGAGGTAAATGAACGCATTAAAGCCTCTACTGCATTGGAGGAGGCATTGGACCGTCTCCATAAAATTGCCGACAGGATTCCTGGAGCGGTTTATCAATTCAGGTTGCGCACCGATGGGACCTATTGTTTCCCTTTTATAAGTGAAGGCATTGATAATATTTTTAACGTCAGCCCAGAAGCTGCCGCTGACGATGCCTCTGTTGTTTTTAACAAGATCCATCCAGATGATCTTGTGGGACTTAATGCTTCCATTGTTTCTTCGGCACGGGATATGGCACTTTGGCAATATGAATATAGGGTATTGTCCGATGATGGGACCGAACACTGGTTGGGTGGGAACTCAATGCCCGAATCTGAAGAGGATGGGTCTGTTTTATGGCATGGTTTTATTTCGGACATCACCGATCGCAAACGGATAGAGGAATCTCTCAGGGAGAGCGAGAAACAATTTTCGTTGTTTATGGATTATTTGCCTGCCATCGTTTTTTTTGAAAGACCACGAAGGGAGGACGTTATTTGTGAACAAATACATGGACAATGCGTTCGGGGCCTCCGCCTGGGTTGGTAAGACCATGCTGGAAGTATTTCCAAACGAATTTGGCCAAAAACTGACAGATGACGATAAAAGTTCAATAGCTTTGGGCTATCAGAAAATTGAGGAAAGCCTAGTACAAGCCGATGGGAAACGGCATGATTACGAAACACATAAATTTACAATCGATAGGCAGGGACACAAGCCATGGCTGGGGGGAATCTCAATAGATATTACCGAACGGAAGCAAGTTGAAGCAGAAATTATAAAAGCGAGGAACGAGGCAGAAAAGGCCAACCAAGCCAAGAGCGAATTCCTTTCGCGCATGAGCCATGAGCTTCGTACACCGATGAACTCGATCCTCGGTTTTGCCCAGTTGCTACAGATGGGAGACCTTAACCCAAGGCAAATAGCTGGCGTTGGCCATATTTTGAGCAGTGGGAAGCACCTGCTGAACCTGATCAACGAAGTGCTCGACATTGCGCGGATCGAATCTGGGAAGGTTCCCATAATACATGAACCCATTCAGGTAAACGATATAATCGTTGAAATGATGGATCTTGTCAATCCGGCCATCCTAAAACAAGAACAAACCCTTAAGTTTATCGATTCTCCTGTCAATCAATTATTTGTAATTTCAGATAGGCAACGTCTGAGGCAGGTATTGCTCAAT
>SESB01002612.1_pt1 | contig 10295 bp, 11 predicted proteins | sample 3171441 | NCBI WGS metagenome assembly SESB01 (sample SAMN06051867, study PRJNA518727) | freshwater metagenome | biome: subpolar coniferous forest; feature: holomictic lake; material: water; isolation source: holomictic Lake 227, 6 m depth | place: Canada: near Kenora, Ontario | collected...
ATCAGGTAGGCGTCATTTTGAAGACAAAAAAAGCAGGCGATGTCATCAAGCTGGTTGTGAATCGAGGCGGGAAAATCCAATCGTTTCACATAAAGCTTCAAAATGCACCTAACGGACTTGTTCAGGCAGCGGCCACCCAGAACCCGAACTGGATGGGAGCCGATATTCAGGATATCGATGCGGTCATGAAGCTCCAGTTCAATCTGCCGGACAAAACCGGTGTCATTGTCAGTCATATCACCGCTCAATCGCCGGCGCAAACCGCCGGACTTATATCCGGTGATGTCATCAGCCGTTTCGGGGGTACCCGCATCAGGGATGTCAAGCAGCTTCAATCCCTGATATTGGCTGCTCAACCCGGCAGCCAGGTACAGCTCACGGTATTTCGAACAGGGCAGTATGTGACTTTGCCGATGATTCTGGGTCAACAGGCGCCAACTGCTCCAAAAATTCCGTTTTTGGGTCCTGCGGATGTGGCCATTGAGGGTGCATGGATCGGCATGGATGTGTCCGAACTTTCAGCCAATGATGTCACATCCCTGGGTCTGCCGGCCGGTACCAGCGGTGTGCTGGTGGCGGATGTGGAAGGCCCGCCAGCCAGCATGGTGGGGTTTCAGGTGAACGATGTGATTACCGCCGTCAATGGCGAACCGACACCGGACATGAAAAGTTTTGCCGTGGCCACCCAGAAGCAAACAGGCGCTGTGGTTGATGTCATTCGGGGGGAAAAGCATCTATTCATCAGCGTACCCCCGCCAGGCTTTACCCAGCAGGGCACCAAGATCAAAACTGGACTGGACAACAAATTTAAACAAGTGGCCGCAGCAAGACCGATCGACGGATATCTGGCGATCCTGACGGTGAGTCCGGATTTGAACGCTGCAATCGCGCCAAACTTGGCGAATTCACCCTACCTTGTCATCGTTGATCTGCAAAACGATTCATACGCTGTTACCAACGCAGTCAATCAGACTATGATCTCAGAATTGACAAGGCAATACAATGTTAAGGCCCTGGTCTGTGGTAATATATCAGAACAAACCGCTCAATCGTTGAGTGCCAACGGTGTGGTCATTTACAGTGGTGTTGTCGGGACAGCCCTTGAGGCGATCGGGCTATACCAGTCCAACAGTCTGTTGGCCATGCAGGGGTTTTAATGAAGCGCTATGCAGCAGATGGACTTTTTGCGAAGCCATCCTTTGGTTTTCCAGATCGGGCAAATGAAAAAGAATAAAAATTTTAAAATCAACGACTACTTCTGGCCAATAACGGTTCTGATGCTGCTGGTGCTAGGCGCCATTTGGAGCAATGTGGGGTTTAAACAAAATGGAGTGTTGCCAAGCAGTCCGCAATTGGCGGTTCCACTCCCAGTTGTTCAAACCCAGCCGATGCGTCAGGAGAGTGTGGCTTCACCAGTGACGATACTGGCGGTTCAGGAAGATATCAGTCGCGTTGTTTCAATGGTCAGGCCGTCGGTTGTTGGGATATTCAGGACCAACACCAGTCAGCTTCAGGCGAACCCCAATGGATTGGCCTATTTGGACCCCTATCAGTCAAATGATGGTTTGGTCGGCTCCGGCATTATCATTGATTACCGCGGTTATGTGCTTACCACCTTTCAGACAGTGGGCAAGTCCAACCCGGTTCGGGTCACAGTATTCACCGGTGGCAGGCGGGATTACCATGCAGATGTAATCGGCGTGGATCAAAAAACCGATCTGGCTCTATTGAAGATCAGAACCGAGGACAGTTTTGCAGCAGTAATACTGGGGAATTCTGACTTGGTAAAGGTGGGGGACATTGTTTTGGCCATCGGCAGCCCCTTTGGTTTTGCCCGAACTGTGACCATGGGCATCATCAGCAGCAACAACCGCCAACTGAACATAAATGGCGTCCGCTACCCGGATTTGATTCAGACAGATGCCTCCATCAATCAAGGCAATGATGGAGGTCCGTTGGTAAACGTAAAAGGCGAAGTTATCGGAATCAATATGGCCTGTTTCATGCCGGACAATCATTTCTCCGGAATCGGGTTCGCCATACCGATGAATGATGTGATGGCCTTTTTGAACGCTAATTTGTAACCATAGCAAAGACATTACGGCTAATGGCTGAGCTGGCTGGTTCAATTTCAACGCGGGTAAGGATAACAAAATGACTGGCAGATATATTGTGTTCGCCCTATTCTTGGTCATGCTGATCGTTGGTTTGGCTTCAGGCGATTTTCTTGAAACATGGCGCAACGGCGCCACGCTTTGAACTGCCTGCATCGGGTTAGGTTAACCTCTCAAAAGGAGAAATGAATGTTTGCATTATTCGATAAAACCGAGCTTAAGCGTTATGGCTCATTTTTGGGGCTGGTGCTGGGTGCGGCCGTGATTACCACCGTCATTTACTGGACCATATTCGGGTTCAGCAAATGGTCCAGCCAGGTACAAACAGCTTCGGACTTGATGACCGCAGCCGCGGTGGCCCCCGTTCTTCAGCAACCTTACGCAACCGCGGTGCAGCAACAACCGTCCGGACAATTCGTTTGCCCCCAGCATGGCGCTGTCGGCCTGCCGAACTGGAGCGCCGCCGGTGTCCCCAACTGCCCGATATGTGGCCAAGTCATGACTTTGCGGGGGACAACCAGCAACCTGACATTGGCGGCCTGAGCGCCTCCTGCCGGCCTGGGTGGCCAGCAAATGGGGTTTAGATCCGGAACCAATAATATGACGTTGGCTGCCATGGCGGGTGGCTGAGCGCCTCCAGCCGGCCAGGGTGGCCAGCAATGGGGTTTTAGATAAAAATGACTCTCAGCCGTTTCCGACAATTGTTCCAGTTAGCGAGTACGATCCTGACGAACAGTTATTTGGGTGTTTTTTTCACCAGAACAATCAGCACAAATATCTTAAAAGGCGTTTGTGTGCCATATCTGAACTGTTACGCCTGTCCTTCGTCCTTGTTTTCATGCCCGATCGGAACATTGCAGCATTTTATGGCGATCCATACGGTCCCATATTATTGGCTGGGCATCGTGGGGTTGGTCGGTCTTTCCACCGGCCGAATGGCCTGCGGGTGGCTCTGTCCTTTTGGCTTCCTGCAGGAATTGCTGTACAAGATAAAATGCAGAAAGATTGTCGTTCCAATTTATTTGACTTATTTGAAATATGTTGTTTTGGTTGTTCTGGTGTTATTGCTTCCATATTTAACCGGGGAGCTGACTTTTTCCAAACTATGTCCCGCCGGAACGCTGACCGCCGGCATTCCATGGGTGCTATGGAATCCGACCAATCCGGCTACGGGTCAATTGGTTCTGCCCGATGGTCCAGGTGTATTGTTTTTCGTGGACTTGATAATTCTGGCAGGCTTTCTGGGCTGGTTTGTGATCAGCAAACGGCCGTTTTGCAGGGTGGTTTGCCCCATGGGCGCAATTTTATCCATATTCAACCGCTTCAGCTTCATCCGCCTTGAAGTGGATCATAAATGTGATGGTTGCAGCGCTTGTAAGGTCAATTGCCCCACGGATATGACCATTGCCATGGATGTGGATTCGGGCGACTGCATCCGTTGCCTGGAATGTACCCGTTGCGGCCATGTCAAAATCGCTCATGTATTTACGCATCAGAACAAGGGACAACGGTCATGCGCGAAAATGTAACCAAAGAGCTGAGTGAACGGACCGTATGGTTGTTGGTCGCCATTGTCTTTTTGAGTTTATCTGGAGTACTGGCGATTGTATTTAATAATGAAAAAACCAAACCACAAAGCCCCCATGAGCTGGTGGCTTCTGCTTTCAATCAACGGCATTCCGTACAAAATTGGACGCCAGGTATGGGACAAACGCCGGTGATGACTCAAATGGTCAGCCCTCAACAACCGGTCTGGCGCCCTTTGCCGGCCCGTACGGATCGGACTTCTGTCCCACAACAAATCGGACAGGGCAATTTAAGCCCGCCCGATTTGATCTTTCAAAAAATTATTCGATAACAGTTTAATATGGAGTGGCAATAGCAATATGTATAAAACAGTGACAACAATCGTTCTGACATTAATTGCAGTTTTGTTTGCCATGCAAAATTTCGATCATGCGCCGATATATTTTTTTTGGGGTACGCCGGTAAAAATTCGGATGATATTTGTTATTGCCATCTCAGGGGTGAGCGGGTATGTGATTCGGCATCTTGTCGGGGTCGGGCGGGAAGAAATGATGAAAAGACAGATTCTTGCCATGCGTCGTAATAAAAATAACGGCAAGAACAGCAAGAACGGCAACAAAAGCGTTATCGCTATCGAAGATGATGATGAGATTTGAGAATTGTTTCCACGCAAAGACGCTAAGAACATTTTTTCGTGTATTTCGTGGTTTAAAAGTATTTTCACGGTAAAATTAAGTTAAAAATTATGCAAAATACAAAATGCATGCAATGCGCAAATCGGATCGGTTGGGTCAGCTTCTGGGTCAATCTGGCGCTGGTGATTTTGAAAATCACTGTCGGGGTCATTGGCGGTAGCAAAGCCTGTATCGCCGACGGCCTTCACTCCGCCTCGAATGTTGTCGTGGCGGTCGCCATCATCATGAGTCAGAAAATCAGCAGCCGGCGAAAAAACAGCGGGTATCACTACGGCTACGGTAAAATCGAGTTTTTGCTCACCGGTTTTATATCTTTTTTCATTATTTCAGGCGCACTTGCGCTTCTTTTTCTCTCCATCAAGCATCTTGTCAGTGAGCCTGTCGTTTCTCCCCCTCATTTATCGGCGGCGCTGATGGCGCTGATCTCCATCGGCGCTACAGAAATGCTGTTTCGATACATGCGATGCGCCGGAGTTCAGGTGAACAGCCAGATCATTTTAGCCGGGGCATGGGCCAACAGGGCGAACTGCTTTTCTTCCGTGGCTGTTCTGGTGGGAGTAATCAGCGCCAAATTTGGGTATCACTATCTGGACCCCGTCACCGCCATTTTGGTGGTCGGCATCATCATCAACGCCTGTTATAAAATGCTGATTGACTCCGTAAGAGCGCTGATGGACTATTCCGTCAATGACCGCTATAAAGAAGAAATCGACGGGATTGTATCCGAAATGCCAGACATCCAGGGTGTCAAAAATATCAAAACCCGCCAGATCGGCCAGAGAGTTTGGGTTGAACTGGATATTCTGGTGAATTCCCGGTACTCCATACTGGAGGCCCAGCAAGTCGGAGAAGATGTCCAGGTACGGTTGATGGAAAGGATTGCGGATTTTGAAAGAGTACTCGTAAATCTGTGCCCTCTGGAGAGTGAATAATGTTGATCCGGACCACCCGATATCGCCCGCCAGTTGCTACCAGAATTACCGATAACACTGGAGCTAATCACAAGGTTTTCCTTTTTGTGGGGTTTGTCGTTTTATTGATTTTTTGGTCGTTGTGGGGGAAAGGGGTTGAACAAAAATATTATGATCAGCCTCAGACCTGGCCTTCCGAGGCCGGTAAAATAGGCGCCGAGATTCTTTTTTCCGGAACCGGGAATGATGTATCGAGTCTTGTAGTCGGGCGGGTGTACCAGGGATCGCCGGCATGGCGCGCCGGGCTTGAACCAGGAGACAAGATTGTGGGACTGGACGGAAAACTGATTACAACTCCGAACCAGGCGGCTCACATTTTTGATATCAGCATGAACAATACGGTTCTGGCAGTCACCATTGAGCATGATGGCCGCAATATAGATATGTATATCCTGATCACGGATCATGCGCGACCTGACAAAACAACAAAATGCCGGATGTTGACAAAACCCCAGAAGATCGTTGTGGCGGCGATATTTTTAATACTGACCGCCGTGATGTTCTTTCTTTTGTATAAAAATATTGGCAGCCGGGTTCTAATTATCTCCTTGTTTACCGGATTGATCGTGATACTGGGCTTTCTTTTCAGGATTTACAGCCCCATTGACGCATTTTTTGCAATCAACATGAATACAATATCACTTTTGCTGGGGATGGGGATCATTGCTTCAGTATTGGATCAAACCGGTTTTTTCGGCAGCATTGCTTTTAAGCTCCAACGGGTTGCGGGAAATAGCCGATTGAAGATCATGGTTCTTTTTTGTCTGTTGACCTATTTTTTGTCATTATTTGCAAGCAATTTGATCGTGATTATGATTATCGCGCCCATGACGATGAATCTTGCCGCCAACGTGGGGTTTGATCCGCGGCCGGTGATCATCGGAGAAATCATTTCATCCAATCTCGGCGGGGCGTCAACCATGATCGGCGATTTTCCCAATATGATCATTTCCTCGGAGACGGGCATCGCCTTTATACCGTTTATCGCCAATTTAATGCCGATTTGCCTGATATTATTAGGCGTGCTACTGGTTATTTTGAAAGCCAGAGGCCATGAATTCGACGGGTTAGTCAATAAACAGGCCCATCCGCAAAAAATGACCGAACCACGGCTGACATCAAAAGAGCGCAGTGTGATCCGAAGAGCCCTCTTTGTTCTATTTCATATGATTTTCCTGTTCTGTCTTTCCGAGTGGGTTTCCTTGAGCACATCGGCTGTGGCGTTAATTGGCGGCCTGTCTCTTTTCTTGTTCTCAGGGATCGACAAGAAGTCACTGTTGAGCCGGATTCCTTTTAACGATATATTATTCTTCACCGGTCTGTTTGTCGTGGTGGGGGGGCTTGAAGCGACCTGCCTGCTGGAATATGTTTCAAAGGGGATTGTCTTTTTGTCCTTTGGAAAAGTCTGGTTGCTGAGTATAGTGGTGATGTGGTCTGCTGCTTTTATCGCCGCTTTTTTAAGCGCGGGACCGACAACCGCATTGCTGATCCCTGTGGAGCTTGGGCTCGGCATGCAGCCGCCGCATCATATTATCTGGTGGGCGCTGTCTTTAGGGGTGCTGGCCGGTGCATCTGCATCCATAGTGGGCGCCACGGCTGGGCCAGTCGCGGTCAGCCTGATTGAAAATTACAGCAAAAAATACCGCATGACGCTTGCTGGCGGCAATACGCTTACCTCCAGTCAGTTCTCTAAGATCGGGCTACCTGTCATGTTTACGTTTTTAGCCTTTTCCACGGTATATATTTTGTGGATGAATCTGTTTTATATGAACTAAGGGATACGAATATGAAAAAAACAACACATTGCGATACATGTGAATTTCGTGGATATAGCCATGAATTTTGTAAGGCCCATTTTTCCAAGATAGCCAAAATCGCACATAAGGATTGTCCCCATCATTCTTTTACCGAGGTAGGCAAAACAGTGGTCTTGGGCGCGGGTGTCGGCATTATCGCCACCACGGTCGGATTGGCTGCGGTTCCAGTCGTTGCATTAAAAGCCATTTTCGGGCATGTTATGGCTGTCAAGATGTGTGTCACCGGTGGTGGCAGCGTTGCAGGCGCGGGAATCGGCGTTTTCCGGAAAGTGCATAAAAAACAGTCTGATGCAATTGATAATGTGAATCGGCGAACCCACATGCCAATCGTTATATAAGGAGATATGCATACATGGATGACAAGTTACGGGATTACGAAGAAGCAAGAAAGGCCATTTATGTCAAAAAGAAGCGAAGGAGCAAGGATGATTTAGACGATTTTGATGAAGAATGTCTGGGTCCAGCCAAATTTCCGGTTGTTTTGACCGATGTGATAGATGTAGGCACCAAGATGCTTATCGGCGGGGGACTCGGTCTTTTGGCGGGCGTTGCCACAATCGCGATAGCGGCCAGTGCGGCGGAAGTGGTGGTGACCGGGGTTATCACAAAAATCACCGGCGTGGTTGGTGGCGCTGTTGGCCTTTCGATGGGGTTGAACAAACACAAAAAACTTCAACAAACCAAGCCATAAGGTTGACGCTGTGGAAGATGAAAAGAAGAAGCACAAACCCGTGATATGCCGACACTGCGGGGCTAAAATGGATATTCTGACCATAAAAAAACATGCGGGAAAATGGTCGTATTCGTTGTTGGCGGGCGGCGCGTTTTGTTTTCTGTTTTTAGGCGGGCCCATCCTGGGAATACCCATGGTAATGGGGGGAATTTACATGCTAACCGCGGAAATGACCATCAGTTATTGCCCGGAATGCGGCCATTACTTCAAAGTTTATCTGGTTGACAAGGAATCAGATTAACTGAACTGCTCCGGTGATACAGTATCCAAGGCAATTGCCGCATCCGGTGCAGTTATCCGTATCAATGATACCGTAATCTTTTGAAAAGATATTCTTTTTGATCAGTTTAACGGCGTCGTTCGGGCAGTTCAGGAAACAGTTTCTGCATCCTGCGCATAATTTGATGTCGATGCGGGCTTTAACGGGTTTTTGGGATTTGCTCTTTTTGAGAGAGTGGTTGCCATCAGGATCGCAGACTGCGCCTCTGGTGCAGGTCGCAAAGCAAGTGCCGCATTCCGTGCAGAGATCGGGATCGATATCGAATCGTTTTTTGACTTCGCCGGAAATAGCTTGTTCAGGGCATTTTTTGGCGCAGGAGCCGCACCCGATGCAGTCTTTATTGATGCTGTATGACATAAACTATATCCTGTAATTGCAGATAATACCCATTCGTTGGGAATAATGACAAATCAAGAACAGTCCGTCAAGAAAATTATGATCATCGGCGTTCCCAACACGGGGAAAAGCCTGATTTTCAGCAATCTTACCGGCAAGTTTACCGAGGTGGCCAATTCCCCACTTACCACCACTCGAATCAAGATTGCACCCCTTGCGATCGGTGATCAACAATACGACGTTTTTGACACTCCAGGGTTACATTCATTCTATATTCACTCAGAAGAAGAAATCCTTGTACGCAGAGCCCTTTTTTCCGAAAAACCGGATATAATCATCCAATGTATCGATGCCAACCGTCTGAAACAATCGCTTGGCCTTACCAGCGATCTTTTAACACTGGACTTGCCGCTGGTTATCTGTTTAAATGCAATTGATGAAACCGCCCGCAAGGGGATGTGGATTGATTCATCCGCCTTGTCCCGATTATTGGGGGTGCCTGTTATTGAGTCAATGGCTTTGCAGGCCAAAGGGACCAGCGAGTTAAAGACGGCTATTTTAAGAGCGCGTACGGGAAAATGCCCGATCAGCTATGGTGATATCATAGAAGACGGCCTTTTCCAATTAATATCAAAATTACCACCCGATGTAGAGTATGGAAGAACCATTGCCTTGCTGATGCTGATGAACGATTCCCATATTGATCAGGATGTGGCTGAACAATTGGGTGACGCCGTTTTAGCCGATTTGAAAAATGAAATTGCAAAGATCAAACAGCACTTTCGAGGCAACATTCTTCTGACCATTGAAAACCCTCACAACCGCTGGATCAATCATATATACGAAAGGGTTGTCAAAAAGCAGAAACTGCCCCCGGCGCAGGCAGCCCAGACTATCGCAGGATTGTGCCGGCATCCGATTTGGGGGCTTCCGATTTTGTTTTTGGTCATTTATATCCTCTATTTCCTGGTTGTCAATGTCGCCAATGTGATATCGGAATTGATGAGCAGTTTTCTATGGGATCCAGTCCAAAAGGTGATTAACGACATTTTTCCGATTGGATTTTGGCATGACCTGTTGATCGGAGATTACGGTGTACTCTCCCTGGGGATAGCCAATGCATTATTGACGGTTCTTCCAATCCTGGGTGTCTTTTTTTTGCTATTCAACACCCTGGAGGAAGTCGGTTATATCCCCAATCTTTCTGTTTTAACCAAACGGCTGCTTGCTAAATTCGGATTGAGCGGAGGGGCGATAATGCCCTTGGTACTCGGTTTTGGGTGCAAGACCATGGCGACCTTGACCACTAAAATCCTGAGATCCGACAGAGAGCGATATATCGCCATTTTTTTAATCGCATTCGCCATTCCATGCGCCCCTCAAATTGGACTCAGTATGAGCATTCTTGGAAGAATGGGCGTAGGCGCATTCGTGATTGCTTTTTCCGTTCGAGTCTTTATCGGAATAACTTCGGGCCTGATTCTGAATTTGATATTGAAAAATGAAGAAGAGAAATTTGTTTTTATCCAGGAATTGCCGGATATGAAATGGCCCAGCCCAAGATTGGTTCTGAGAAAAACCTATTACCGACTTTACTGGTTTTTACGCGAATCATTAATGGTTTTTTTATATTCAGCGCTTGCATTGTTTTTACTGCAAAAGTTTGGTATTCTGGAGGCCATGAAGCATGCTCTGCGTCCGGTCATCGAAGGGTTTCTGGGACTGCCGCTTGCCATGGTTGACGTTATTATTCTTTGTTTTGCAAGAAGCGAAGCTGGAGCAGGGCTGATCATCAATCTGATTCAAAAAGGGCAGCTCGACT
>SESB01002614.1_pt1 | contig 10291 bp, 4 predicted proteins | sample 3171441 | NCBI WGS metagenome assembly SESB01 (sample SAMN06051867, study PRJNA518727) | freshwater metagenome | biome: subpolar coniferous forest; feature: holomictic lake; material: water; isolation source: holomictic Lake 227, 6 m depth | place: Canada: near Kenora, Ontario | collected 2014-07-08...
GGCACAGCCAAACTCTAATTAAAGACAGTAACCGGTCTTGATCAACCGGTTTGGTTAAATAATCCGAGGCACCCGCATCGATGCATTTCTTTCTGTCTTCTTTCATGGCCTTAGCAGTTAAGGCAATAATAGGCAGATTCGTAAATTGGGGTAGTGCACGGATGGCGCGAGAGGCCTCATAACCATCCATAATCGGCATCATCAGATCCATTAAAACCAGATCAACATCAGGGTGTTTATTAAGTACGCTCAAGGCTTTTTTACCATTATCGGCCTTAAGAATGATTAAGCCATGTTCAGCCAAAATCTTGGACATTGCAAACATAGTTCGCATATCATCTTCAACGATCAGTACCTTTCGAGCATTTAGGTGTTCATCAGATTCATGGAGGTGTTGTATCACTCTTTTTTTATCTTCAGGTAAGTCTTTGATCACTCGATGTAAAAATAAGGCCACTTCATCAATTAGACGCTCTTGAGAGCGCACATCTTTAAGAATAATTGAGTTTGCATAGTTTCGCAAAGCCGTTTCCTCTTCGCGTGTTAATTCCCGAACCGTGTAGACAATGACGGGGGGCATATTGATTTTTTCTTTAGCGATAATGTTTAATAGTTCCATGCCCTGTATATCAGGTAAACCAAGGTCTAGAATAATTAAAGAAAAAGAGCGTTCACGGATGAGTTGTAACGCTTTTTCTCCTGTATCTACTTCTTCAACGATCACATTTTCTGAACCAATACTTTGCACAGTTTCACGTCTGGTTAACTCATCATCTTCGACGACTAACACTCTCTTTTCAGACGATGAAGAGGCTTCTTCCAAGCGTGTTAATATCATTTCTATATCTTCGCGACGAACGGGTTTTCGGACGTGACCAATAGCACCCACACGTAAGCCTTCTATCGTTGGATCTTCTGAGGATAAAATATGTACAGGAATATGTCGGGTATCGACATTTTGTTTAAGCTGAGTCAGCACTTCCCAGCCGTCCATTTTAGGTAAGTGTAAGTCTAGTACAATACTATCGGGTTTATAGTCTTTGGCTAGTTGCAAGCCTTCTTCGCCCGTTAAGGCCAATAAACATTTAAATCCTCTTTCTCGGCCAATAGTAGCCAGAATTTTTGCGAAGCGAAGGTCGTCTTCAATGGTTAAAAGTACTCTATCATTGAGCTGAATGTTATTTCTATCATCTTCAACGATAGAAGGCGTTGGCGTTATAACATTAGCTGATTCAATTGTTTTATGGGTATAAGAAACAGGTGGAATGTATGTTAGCGTGTCAGATCGTGTAATCTTAGGTTCTTGTGAGGGGAAGGCTTTAAGATTGTGTGCTGCAAAGGGAATGTAAATACTAAAGACGGAGCCTTGTCCCTGTTCGCTGACTAATTGAATTTCACCCCCTAAAAGATTAACCAATTCACGAGAAATAGATAAGCCTAGACCGGTACCTCCGAAACGTCTTCGATCGCCTGAGTCCGCTTGTTGAAAAGCTTCAAAAATTATTTTTTGCTTGTCTAATGGGATACCGATACCCGTATCCGTTACTTTAATCGCTAAGGCTTTACTGGGATCTAATTGACTGCGAGATAAATCAATCGTGTTAGGCACTGATTCAAATACGATTGAGATAGAGCCATTTTCCGTAAATTTTAGGGCATTGCCTACCAGATTGTTGATCACTTGTCCCAGGCGTTGAGCATCCGTTATGATGGAGTCAGGCAGACCTTTTTCACTTGTTATATTTAACTCAAGGCCTTGATTCTTTGCCATGGGGACAAACTGAGTATAGATAGTCCTGATTAATTCGTTTATCTCTACGGGCTGTATTCTTAATTCCATTTTACCCGATTCAATTTTTGATAGATCTAGAATCTCATTGATCAGGTTTAACAGGTCACTACCACTGTCGTAAATAACACCGGCGGTCTCAACCTGGTCTTCTGTTAGATTCCCTGATTTATTTTCATGTAATGAACGAGCCAATAATAACAGGCTATTTAAAGGTGTGCGTAATTCATGAGACATATTGGCTAAGAACTCAGATTTGTATTTACTCGCTAAAGTGAGTTCTTCTGCTTGTAGTGTTAAGCTGCGTCTTGCTTGTTCATTAACTTCTTTTTGTTGCTCAAGCAAAACATTTTTGCTTTTAAGTTCATCATTCGCAAGCTCCAACTCTTCCTGCTGAGCTTTAAGTTCAACTTCAGAATCTTTCACCCGTTGCATTTGGATTTCTAATTCAGCATTAATAGTTTGCAACTCTTTTTGTTGTGCTCTAAGCTCTTGTTGAGACTGTTCGACCACTCTGGCTTGCGCTTCAAGCTCATCGTTAGTGGCTTGTAACTCTTCTTGTTGTAAAGTCATGAGTGTCTTTGCTTCGGCGATTTCAAAGGCTAAGGCAGTGACTTCAGCGACTTGATTTAAATAGTCGAGTTGAATTTTGGTTAAAGGGTGTAAAGAACCCACCTCTAAAACTCCCCGTAAATCTTTGTCAAAAATAATCGGTGTTACACAAATATTTCGGGGGGTGGTTTCTCCAAGGCCAGAAACAATGTGAATATAGTCCTCAGGTGTATTTTGTAACAGGATTTGTTTACGTTCTAATGCGGCTTGTCCAACCAGACCTTCTCCAAGCTTAAATTTACTTGATAAGTTTTTACGTTCCGTATAGGCGTAGGTACCCAGTAATGTTAATTCCAGGTCTTTATTGTGTCCATTGGCGACATAAATAACGCCAATCTTTGCATCAATATAGTTGGCAATTTCACTAATAACTTTTGATGCCAGGTAGGTTTTATCGTCTTGTCCAAGAATAATCTGGTTTATTTTAGCCATCCCGGTCTTTAACCAGTTTTGGTTGTCGTTATTGACTTTAGTGTTTTTTAAGGCGGTTTGCATTTGTGAAATAGAGCGGTTCAAATGACCTATTTCGTCGTTGCTATTGATAGGGATGACTACATCTAACTGGCCGTTGGTAATTTTTTGAGTGATTTCAACCAATCTTGTCACATTTGAGACTAAGATTTTACAGTAATGTAAAATACAGATTGCGAGTAATAATTTAATAATAAGAAAGACAATAATGGCAAGGCTATTAACTTGATAGTGATTTTGCGACGCAGTGTATTCTTGCCTGGCAACATCTAATTGAATTTGAATGAGTTGATTAATATCTTCTTCAACAGCCGAAAACAAAGGTCTTATCGTTGTTTTAATGACAGTATCTGCGACTGAATTGCCGCTACGTAAGCGTTCAATAGCAGAATTTAAGCCTTCTTGAATAAGGTGTTGGTTGTCCTTTTCAAATTGACGGGCTATTATTTTTTCTTCTTCAGTCGCTTTAGTTGAGCGATATTCGACCCATAATCGGTCTATATCAATAAGATTACCCTCAATGAGGTAAATATTTTTTAGAGTTTCTTCTTTTAAAAGCAATGAGTTTTCGATAGTGAGTCGATTAACTAACAATTTAGCTTTTATTTTAGCGAGTTGATCAATACACATCATTCGATCATGATAGACCGTTTCTAAACTGTCATTAGACTGTTTCATTCCAAATAGACTCATTCCGCCCGTCATTATTGAAAATAAAGACATCAAACATACGATCAGGAATAAGCCCTTAATATTTAAATTATTTAGCATAGTGAGGTGTTACTTCTTGACCCCTACCTGTTTAACAGGCTGGTTTAAATCGTCATGGTATTTTTTGAGCGTTATGTCTATCCAGGCCCGATCAAATTCTGAATGGATATACTCAAATATATCAATTAATTGAGGGTCAAAATGTTTGCCTTTACCTGTCAAGATCATGTTCACGGCTTGGTCATGACTAAAGGGTGTTTTATAGGAACGTTTAGCACGAAGGGCATCATAGACATCAGCAATGGCAACAATTCTTGCACTTAAGGGAATATTTTCACCTTTTATACCTTCTGGATAGCCAGAGCCATCCCATTTTTCATGATGTGATTTGGCAATATCCGAGCCCATACGCACCATCTTATTATTAGGATAACTTTTTAATACGGTGCTTAGGGTTTTAAAACCAATGATAGGGTGCATTTTCATGATTTCAAATTCTTCCTCAGTGAGTTTACCGGGTTTTTGTAGAATAGCATCAGCGATACCTACTTTACCGATATCATGTAGTGCGGAAACGTGATAAATCATGTCTACAAATTGTTCGTCTATGTCGAACCTCTTGTCTTGTTTAGAGTGTGCCGTTTTGGCTAATAATTGACTAAAATTACCGACTCTATCAATATGAAAACCGGTATCATCATCACGTGACTCAGCTAATTTTGCCAAGGCCACAATTGTGGACGTTTGAGCGGTAAAAATTTCTTCTTCTTTATTGTGAAGGGTTAGGTTTAACGATTGATTGTGACGCTTAAGTTTTTGTCTTAGCTGATGAAGTTCAAGGTGGGTGGCAATACGCGCCAATAATTCTTCCACAGCGAAAGGTTTGGACGCATAATCCACGCCACCATGATTAAACGCTTTAACCTTTGCGTGCGTATCCTGGAAGGCACTTAAGAATATAATAGGTACCTCCCGAAAAGAGTCATTCGCTTTAAGGTGATCAGCCACTTCATAGCCATTCATAGTGGGCATATCAATATCCAGTATGATGATGTCGGGTATTTTGTCTTTAGCCATATTGATGGCCATGTATCCATTAGGAGCGACTCTAACACTATAACCTTCAGATACCAGAGACATCGCTAATAAGCGAAGGTTTGCGGGAGTATCATCGACAATCAGGATGTTATATTTTTGATTACTTTGGGTCATCAGAATGCTCTATCGTATTTTCTAATAATTTAATTAAAGTAGGGTAGTCAAATTTTTCAGTGAGTACTCTCAGTTTGTGCCCAATAGAACCATGGTAAGATTCAATTTGAGTCATCCAATCTTCAATGACGTTGATATAACCACTTTTAATCGCGTTTAAAAGGCCTAACCGCATTGAAAAGGTTAGAGCTTCGAGCATTTGAGCGTTTAATGGTAAATGGCTTTGAGTATCTACTTCTGTTGTTTCATTTTCTGCATAAACATAGTTGACCGGTATCAGGTTTTTTATTTCATCAAAAAGTTGGTGTTCTCTAACAGGTTTACATAAAAACTTATTGATTCCGGTTTTAATAGCTAGTTCCCTATTAAAGGGTGATGGTGAAGCTGAAATCATTAAAATAGGAATTGATTTGCTTTGAGGGAGTTCTCGGATATGTTGTGCTACTTCAATGCCATCTATGCCTTTCATTTTTAGATCCAAAATAATGATACAAGGCAAGTCCTCTTCTTTAATTACGTGTAAAGCATCTTGACCATTAGTGACCAAGCGAATATTAAAGCCGACCGAGCTTAACATTTGTCCCATCATATTCAAATTGTCAACTTCGTCTTCCACAACAAGAACCAGCGGAGGTTCATTATGATCAAGATTTATACCGATGACGGGTTGACAGAATTCTTGTTTAGATTCAACTTGAGTCATTTCAGCATCAAATTCGAATCTAAATGTACTGCCTTTTGAGAGTTCACTTTGCACGCTAATTGAGCCGTTCATCAATTGGGCAAATTCGTTACTGACGGCTAAACCCAAGCCCGCACCGATTTGTTTAGTACCGAATTCTGCCTGTTCAAAGACGTTAAAAATACTGCTTAATTTTTCGGCTTCGATGCCGCAGCCATTGTCTTCGACTTCTATATAGAGAGTAATCTTATTTCTATCACGCTCGACAACACCTGCACGGAGTTCAATTTTTCCATGATCGGAAAACTTTAAGGCATTGCCCAACAGATTAATAAGAACCTGGCGGACTTTATTGTTATCGATAATTAACCAGTCTGGAATATCTTCTGAAAAACTAACATTTAGTTTAAGACCTTTCTTTTTGGCAGATAATAAAAACATCCTTTTGAGATCATTAATTAAATTAAACAGGTTAGTTTTTACAGGTGTTAATTTCATTTTTCCGGCTTCGATTTTCGCCATATCCAGAACGGAATCAATTAACAGTAAAAGATGTTCGCCGCTACGATCAATAATATCGAGATATTCTCTTTGCTGTGTTGTAAACGTACCTTCTCTACGTAAGAGCTGGGCATAGCCTAGAACAGCATTCATCGGTGTGCGTATTTCATGACTCATGCTTGCTAGAAATTTGCTTTTAGCCTGATTACTAGCCTCTGCTTGAACAAGCTTTAGGTGTGCCTCCTCTGCTACTTTTAAAAGGGTAATATCACGGGATATTTGAATGCATTCGGTGATGTTATCTCGAACAATGGGTACTAATCTATGATTATAAAAATTGCTTTGTTTATGCCAGGGCAGTTTCATGTTCGATTCGAATTCAACGGTTTTATTTACGGTGAATACGGTATGCAGGGCGTTTTTTTCTAACACAATGTCGGCTGGACTAAAAAATTGATAAACAGATTGACCGATAAAAGCCTTGTTTGCTCCCAGTTGATTAATAAATATGATATTGCCTTCCTGATCGAGATTGAAAATACAGTCTGGCGTATTTTCAAGCAGTAATCGGAGTTTATTGCTTTCTTCCCGCAAGGCACTTGTTCTTTCTTCAATGGTACGCTCGAGGCTAATTCTGTATCGTGCTAATTCTAAGAATACCTTGACTTTGCTGAGAAAAATGGTCTGATTAAATGGCTTAACAATATAGTCAACAGCGCCTCTTTCATAACCTTTAAAAGAATGTTGTTCGTCGGCAAACGCGGCTGTGAGAAAAATGATGGGGATACGACAGGTTGAAGGGTCGCCGAGTAGATAATTGGCAAGTTCGTAGCCGTCCATTTCAGGCATCTGTACATCAAGGATGGCTAGGGCAAAATTATAGTGTAAGGTGAGTCCCAAGGCTTCTTGACCACTAGAAGCTTTAATAACAGTGACATCGTCTAGCGTGTTAAGCACTTTTTCAAGAGCAAACAGATTGTTGGGCATGTCATCGACTATAAGAATATAAACTTGCGCCATTTGGATTTCCTAACTATAGAATTATTTTCTTTTTATATATCTTTGCACGTTCATCTACCGTTATAAATTTATCAGCAACTGATGAAAACATTAAACTTTCAGTGTCACCTAAACATAAAAAACCACCATATTCCAGGCTTTCCCAAAACAGTTGTAATACTTGCTCTTTGAGTTGGTCGTTGAAATAAATGAGTACATTTCTACAGACGATCATTTGCATTTCTCCAAAGCTTTTATCCGTCACTAAATTGTGTAAACTGAAGGTAATGTTTTTTTTAAGATAGGGTTTTAAAACGGTATTGCCATAGTTAGCATGGTAATAATGAGATAATGAAGCTGAGCCGCCAGATTTTAAATAGTTAATACTCCCTATTTTAATGGTTTCTAAAGGATATACACCGGTTTTGCCTATAGTCAAGGCTGATTGACTGATGTCAGTTGCGTATAACATGGCTCTACTGAGTAATTGTTCATCATTCAGAAGTATAGCCATTGAGTAAGCTTCTTCACCAGTAGCACAGCCGGCGTGCCAGATTTTGAAGTAGGGCCAGGTTTTTAAGAAAGGGAGCACTTTGTCTCTGAGTGCGCTGTAAAAAAAAGGATCTCTAAACAATGCCGTAACGGATACTGAAAAATAAGTGATGAGTTCGTAAAAGAAGCTCTTATCCCTTAATAGCCTATTAATGACTTCAGAATAGGAATCACAGCGCTTATCGATGAGGAATTGCGTTAAACGTCTTTCCAGGCTTGAGCGAGAATAATTTCTGAAATCATAGCCATAGCGTCTGTAAATGGCTTCCAGTAATAAATCTATTTCAATGTTTACAATTTCTATATTATCGGTTGTCATCTGGCTACTAAATCCCCTTATTTATATGCTGTTTATTGTGCTACTTGTCATGCACTGTAGCCGAAAGTAGACGTTATAAAATAACCTGTGCTGAGGTTCCTGTGGGGACAAGGTGCGACCTATCCCTACGTTGACCCTCGTTCGTATATAATAGGTTACAATTCCATTTTTCATCGTAATAGCAACATTACCATTCTTAAATCTACTTAATTAAGGAATCCATTATCATGCCTGTTTATCGTTCTAAGACTTCTACCGCTGGCCGCAACATGGCAGGGGCTCGCTCATTATGGCGTGCTACAGGTATGAAGGATGATGACTTCAGCAAACCCATTATTGCCATTGCTAACTCTTTCACCCAGTTTGTGCCGGGTCATGTGCATTTGAAAGACCTGGGCCAGTTAGTAGCGCGTGAGATTGAAGCTGCAGGTGGCGTAGCCAAAGAATTTAACACCATAGCTGTAGACGATGGTATCGCAATGGGCCACGATGGTATGTTGTATTCATTACCCAGTCGCGACATCATAGCCGACTCGGTAGAATACATGGTCAATGCCCATTGTGCTGATGCACTGGTGTGTATTTCTAACTGTGACAAGATAACTCCGGGTATGTTGATGGCTGCAATGCGTCTTAATATTCCTGTTATCTTTGTGTCGGGTGGCCCCATGGAAGCAGGCAAAGTACGTTTGGCAAACCCAGAGACAAACACGTTTGAGTTTAAAAAACTCGACTTGATTGATGCCATGGTGATGGCCGCTGACAGCAAAGTGTCAGACAGTGACCTGGCCGAGGTTGAGCGTTCTGCTTGTCCTACCTGTGGTTCATGTTCGGGGATGTTTACGGCTAACTCGATGAACTGTTTGACTGAAGCGTTGGGTTTATCCTTGCCGGGTAACGGCACTGTGGTAGCAACGCACGCTGACCGTGAACAACTATTTAAACAAGCCGGTCACAGTATTGTTGAGATTGCTAAACGCTATTACGAACAAGACGATGTTTCTGTGCTGCCACGCTCTATTGGCTTTAAAGCCTTTGAAAATGCCATTGCTTTAGACATTGCTATGGGGGGCTCCACAAATACTATCTTACATATTCTGGCCATTGCTCAAGAAGCTGAAATCGATTTTACTATGTCTGACATTGACCGGATGTCCAAGATTGTTCCTCAGTTGTGTAAAGTAGCCCCGAATACCAATAAATATCATATTGAAGATGTACACCGTGCCGGCGGTATCATGGCTATATTGGGTGAATTGGATCGTGCTGGCAAGTTGCATACAGACGTACCCACGGTACATGCTAAAACCATGAAAGAAGCGTTGGACCTATGGGATATTGCCCGTAACCCCAGTGATGCGGTAAAAACTTTTTATATGGCGGGTCCTGCAGGTGTGCCTTCGCAAGTAGCGTTTAGTCAAAATACGCGTTGGCCTAGCTTGGATGTGGATCGTGCTGAAGGCTGTATTCGTTCTTTAGATCATGCCTTTAGCCAAGAAGGCGGCTTGGCTGTTTTGACAGGTAATATCGCTATTGACGGCTGTGTGGTAAAAACCGCTGGTGTAGATGACAGCTTGCTCGTTTTCGAAGGGCCTGCTCACGTAGTGGAAAGCCAGGATGAAGCGGTAGAAAATATCTTGGGTGATAAGGTCAAAGCCGGTGATGTAGTTGTTGTGCGTTATGAAGGCCCTAAAGGTGGCCCCGGTATGCAGGAAATGTTGTACCCCACTAGTTATATCAAGTCCAAAGGCTTGGGTAAAGCCTGTGCATTATTAACGGATGGTCGTTTCTCCGGCGGTACTTCTGGCTTATCAATTGGTCACTGTTCACCCGAAGCAGCAGCAGGTGGTAATATCGGTTTGGTGCGCACTGGTGATCTGATACGCATTGATATCCCGAATCGTACCATTGATGTATTGTTAAGTGATGATGAGCTGGCTAAACGCCGCGCCGAGCAAGATATTCTGGGCTGGAAACCTGTTTTGCCCCGTCCTCGTAAAGTGTCAGCGGCACTTAAAGCTTATGCGATGTTAGCGACAAGTGCAGACCGTGGAGCGGTTAGAAATCTGGCGTTATTGGATTAATGGAGGTTATTGCGTAATTTACACCCTATCAAATGGGTATTTTATACCCTATTTGATAGGTATTTTATACCCCAGTTTAGCTGTTGCAAGGCTAGTTATTTTTTCGTATCTCTAAAACATTTCTTTTAATCTGTTTAGCTCTAATGGATAGCGTTATTATGTGATTGTTTTTTAATGGATTAATTAATTAATTATTTTTTCAAGCTCAATCTCTCTCATTGGAGAAATAATTGGCATAGTGAATGCTTTAATACTAGGTATGCAATCAAATGCATTAGGGATTATAAGTAATCAATTAGGGATTTAAAATAATATTTTAGGAGAAGCTGTCATGGCCAAAGTACAAAAATCAACCGACT
>SESB01002620.1_pt1 | contig 10276 bp, 7 predicted proteins | sample 3171441 | NCBI WGS metagenome assembly SESB01 (sample SAMN06051867, study PRJNA518727) | freshwater metagenome | biome: subpolar coniferous forest; feature: holomictic lake; material: water; isolation source: holomictic Lake 227, 6 m depth | place: Canada: near Kenora, Ontario | collected 2014-07-08...
ACATCAAGAATTGACTGAGATTCATCAAGAGTATTTCTAATTTTCAATCCAGATACTTTGTCAGCACCTAACACATCGACAACTTCAGAGTTCCACAACATTTCAATCTTTGGGTTCGAAGCTGCTCGTTCGGCCATAATCTTGGAAGCACGTAATGAATCACGGCGGTGAATTAAAATAACTTTATCGGCAAAACGTGTAAGGAAAGTAGCCTCCTCTACAGCCGAGTCTCCTCCACCAACAACGGCAATTGTTTGGCCGCGGAAAAAGAAACCATCGCATGTTGCACACCAAGAAACGCCATGGCCTGATAAACGCTTTTCATTCTCTAATCCAATTTCACGGTAAGCACTACCTGTTGCAAGAATGACTGCTTTTGCCTTAACAGTATTTCCCGATCCATCTTTTAGAATCTTAATATCGCCAGATAAATCCATCTCAACAATGTCATCAGTTATTAGCTCTGCGCCAAATCGCTTGGCTTGCTTGCGCATGTTGTCCATCAAATCTGGACCCATGACAGCATCCACAAAGCCTGGGAAATTCTCGACCTCAGTTGTGTTCATGAGTGCCCCACCGGCCGTAACTGAGCCCTCATAAATAATCGGATTCAACTGCGCTCGAGATGCGTAAATGGCAGCCGTGTAACCCGCTGGCCCCGAACCAACGATTACAACTTCTCTGACTTCGTTATTTTCACTCATACTGCCTCCTAGAACCCGTAACTTATCTTCTTTATTCCGTAGCAGCAGGACGACGCATTACCGAATCCTTAAAGTGTCGAATCATCGTGATCTCTTCTACGCCGGCGGCTTTACCAGCGATTAAATAGCCAATAACCGATGCGCCCATCACGATTGCTAACTCACCCAATCTAGCGATTTTGCTTAGTTCAACACCGACCCAATCCAAATACTGAGTCAACACAAATAGAGGCAGCATTACCGCGAAAGAGGCAGCAAATAAACGAAGATGTTGCTTCCCGAAATCTTTGATCGAAATCATCCCAGTATGTTTTCTTAAAAGTTTGAGAGTAACAAGCAAGCCAACCAAATATGAGATTGAGAAAGCGATACCTAAGCCAACGGTCACCCACTGATTTCGCAAAACAAAGAGTGAAGCATAAGAAAGCGCCACCGCGACAAGATTTATTATAAAAATTGATATTACTTGTGTCCGTGTATCTTCAAATGCATTAAAGCCACGGATCAAAATTAAATTGATAGAAAAAGCTACTAGACCAAGACTAAGTGCCGACAAGACATAACCGATGTAGCGTGAATCCTCTATTGGGATTCCTACAAAGATTACCGATGTAATCAAGGGACCAAAAAATAGAAACGCAACTGCACTTGGGATTGTTATAACCCCAACCAACTTAATTGCCTTAATTAATTGTTCACGAACCTCGGAGGCTTTCTTCTCTAACGCAAGTCGAGAAATGTGAGGCAAAATCGCAGTAATAATAGAAATTGTCACAATTGAATAAGGTAATAACATTACAAAGTAAGCATATGTGTAGGGCGTGTATCCCACCCCGCGCACAATTCCCTCTTTGGCGCTTCGGACCGCAGCACTCGTTGCGACATTCACGGTGACCAAATATCCAAGCTGTGATATCAAAACATAAATAAGCGTCCAGCCCGCCAAACCGAAAGATTTACCAAGACCAGCGAATCCCCATTGGGGACGCAATTTAATTCCCAACTTTCGAATAACCGGGACTAAGACAAGGGCTTGAACAACAACACTTAAAGTGGTTCCCCAACCTAGAATTTGCACCTGCAACGTTGAGATCTTGTCGATTGTTATGGCAGGAGAGAAAACCAGGAACGAGCCAAAAAGAGCTATTCCTACAATGTTATTGGCGATAGGGGCCCACATAAGCGGGGCAAATGATCCCCGAGCATTAGCAACCTGCCCCAGCATCGTAAATAAACCTAAGAAAAAGATCTGAGGCAAGCAATAGCGCGTGAAAGCGATTGCTATCTCTTTTTCAACTTCAAAACCGCTTGTAAAAAACTCAGGGGCATAGAGACGTACTAAAGCCGGTGCAAAAAACATCCCGACGGCAACGAGTACAAATAAAATTATTGAAATAGTAGTAATTAACCTAGATGCAAAACCATCGCCACCATCTTCATGGTCAAATGATCGAACTAGTTGAGGAATAAATATCGCGGTGAGCGCTCCACCAACGAGTAAGTTGTACAAAATATTTGGCATCGTGTTTGCGACGTTATAGGTATCAGCAAGCAAGGCTGTTCCGAGTACTGCAACAATTAAAATTCCCCGGATAAATCCAGTAATACGAGAAATAATTGTTCCAAGTGCCATGATTCCAGAGGCACGAAATAACTCATTAGATTTCAATCTTTCGCCCCTTTCTAACGCGACGCACACTTTGGGCAACAGCGGCCAATAAGAGAAGTATGGCTGAGCCTGTCGTAAACCATGTCACCCGCTTATCAATAACCGTTGAATTAATCTGCAAAATCGACTGAGGGACGACATCCAAACCGTTGGAGTCGGTAATTTGGGCGAAGATCGTTGTTTCTCCCGGGGCTATAACTTTGAGTTTAAGCTCTAACTGTTTCTTGGAGTTAGCCGGAATTTTTATACCAACAAAACTTTCTGCCACGACCCGTGAATTCATTGGAATCATAGCTACATCGACCTGCACTTCAACCGGAAACTCATTAATGATTGTTACAGGAAGCTTTGCTGATTCGGTGGTTACTTGGTACTTACCTGGGTTAATACGCAACTTATGGAGTTCTTTGTCAACGGCGGCTTTTGCACTGTATGAGAAATATTCGAGCGAATCTTTATCTAATGTTGGAGACAAAAGCCGACTTAGTTGTGCACGCATAATCATTAAGTCATAACTATCGACCACGCGAGATAAGCGAGTAAGTGATTTACGGTTATCACTGTAGTTCTTTCGCAACACTGCACTCAAATTGGATTTACCCATACTCCAACCGCCCGACGGTTCGCTTCGGACGATACGCATCAATGCCAACTGCAACTGTGATTTTCCGAAAGCGTAATACATTCTTAATTCACTCGGCGCTAGAGATTTAGCCAGTGCAATATCTGGATTTCCATAAGCAAGAGCAACGATCTCATTATCTTTGGAAACTTTCTGCAATTGAGCTAGCCAATTGGTGGCAATCATTGAGCCAATTGAAGTTGCGCCAGTTGCTAACTTGTAATCACCGGTCATGGCTGTAACTTCATCGATTAATGCCGGATCAATCACCCAGATTTTTGACTTCGTTACAGGAACATAAACCAGTTGACCCAATTTGCCCGAAGGTGTTAGCTCTTGAGATAAATCATCGTTGCGAAATTCACCGGTGAAAGTTTGGTGGGCCGGACTAACAATCCGAACAATTATTGGTTCAGCATTTGCTGGAGCTAGTGGTGCAAGAATAAACAAGGCAACAAAGAAAAGAGAGAGTAATTTTCTCATTTCTCTAACTCGCCGCTTCGTGCAATCAACTTCTTTTCATCCGGGTAGGCAAGCCGATCTACGATCTGATTGAGTGGAAACCAAGATACTTCATCTACCTCAGTTACTTGCGGAGTTAAGACACCACTTACTTCGGCGAAAATGAAATGATGAACGGTTTTATGAATTCGCTTTCCGCCAGCCATAAACCAAAAATCAATAACACCTAAAGATTTTGTAATGGCAGATGTAATGCCTGTCTCCTCGGCAACTTCACGAATCGCTGCCTGTTCTGGAGTTTCTCCTTCTTCTATGTGACCTTTAGGTAAGGACCACAACACACGCTTACCAGTGGCATCTTTATGGTCAATTCTTCCGATGAGTAGGCCCTGTGTGCCACTTTGATCAATGACTAATCCGCCAGCACTAACTTCATCAACGCGTTTGGCATACGGGCGCTTTGCTTTTGGGTTCGGTGAGCTATTAGGAGTTTGGGGGCCGCGGTCGGCGGGGCGCTTGCGCTTCCGCTTCTTTTTCGTACCTTCGCTGCCCGCACCAGGTGCCGGGATCATGGGGCAAGGCTACTGCTCTAACCTTACTTATTGTGAGACCACACCCCGCAGTTGATTTAGCCATTGCCTCGCTTATCGAGCGTGCTCCATTGGCTAGCTCTTTGGCGCAATCATTTAAAGCCAAAGGCTTTACTTTGGCATTGGTAGGTGGGCCAGTACGTGATGCGATTTTAGGCAGACTTGGAAATGATTTAGATTTTACAACTAATGCATTACCACTTGAAACTAAAAAAATTTTACATGAGTGGGCCGATAATGTTTGGGATACTGGAATTGCTTTTGGAACTGTCGCTGGAAAACGAGGTGACACAATAGTTGAAGTAACTACCTATCGAACCGAACATTACGATGCAGATTCACGAAAACCTTCAGTCGAGTACGGTAAAGATATCATTGGCGATTTATCGCGCCGCGATTTCACAGTCAATGCAATGGCACTTGAATTAACAACAGAAACACCAGAGTTCATTGACCCATTTAATGGCTTAAGGGATTTGGCGCAACGAACCTTATGTACCCCGGGCGCACCAAGTGATTCTTTTAATGATGATCCCTTGCGCATGATGCGCGCAGCACGATTTGCAAGCCAGTTAGATTTTGAAATCGATCTAGATGTTTTGGCAACAATGAAGGAATTGGCGCACCGGATTACAATTATCTCGGCCGAACGAGTTCGCGATGAATTTACTAAGATTTTAATGTCTAACAATCCGCGCAAAGGAATCACTTTATTAGTTGACACTGGTCTTGCGGAGTTAGTCTTACCGGAGATTCCAAAACTACGTTTAGAGGTAGATGAGCATCATCACCATAAAGACGTGTACGAACACTCGATTACCGTGCTTGAACAGGCCATCGAACACGAGGATCGTTTAGGTGGGCCAAACCTTGTAATCCGACTTGCTGCACTTCTTCACGATATTGGTAAACCTAAGACCCGTGCCTTCATTGAAGGTGGTGGGGTTTCATTTCACCACCACGAAGTAGTTGGTGCGCGATTAGCCAAGAAACGTTTAAGTGAACTTCGATTTGATAGCAATACGGTTGAAGCAGTTGAACTACTAACAACATTGCATCTGCGCTTTCACGGTTATGGCGATGGCGAATGGACCGATTCGGCTGTTCGACGCTACGTACGAGATGCCGCAGACTTACTTACTCATTTGCACGTCTTAACCCGAGCAGACTGCACAACGCGAAACAGAAATAAGGCAGCCCGACTTGCAGCCACTTACGATTCACTTGAAGCGCGCATTGCAACGTTAATGCAAGAAGAAGAACTTTCTAAGATTCGGCCAGATTTAGATGGACAACAGGTCATGCAACTACTTAATTTAAAACCTTCTCGCGATGTCGGAGCGGCGATGGATTTTCTTATGGAGCTTCGCCTTGAGCAAGGTCAGATAGGTCAAGAACGAGCTACTGAAGAACTACTTAATTGGTGGGAAAACCGAAGCTCGAAGTAATCGCACGCCAACTAATAAGTAAGCCAGACTGACACATATTGGAACCGTGGCTCCCAAACCTGACTTCGGAAGCAAAACAGCTGCAATTAATCCGCCAGAAACAATGGCACCATTAACTAAAACATCGTAAACCGCAAAGACTCGGCCCCTGTAGTAATCATCAATTTTGGATTGCACGAGTGCATCATTAGTAACTTTCAAATTCTGCCCAAAGAATGAAACCAGAAATGCAGTCAGAATGAGAGTGACTTGAGTTTGCGATGTAGCTAATACCAATGGGCAGGCCGAACTTACAAGTATCGCCAAACGAATCCAGCGATGGCGCCCAACTTTAGAAACTCCAAAAGGCGCGAGGAAAGCGCCGAGAAATACACCTAAACCAGCAAATGAAAGTGCAAAGCCAAAGTTCTTTAAACCCTGTTCCGGCAAGTTTGGATCATTGAATGTATTTCGCTCAAGCAAAAGAGCTGTCAAAGTAAGCGCCGTTAAACCACCTCTATGTACAGCGGTGGCCAAGATTCCGCGCGCTGCATCTGAATGAATTCGTAAGAAATGAAAACCTTCACGCATCTCAGTTAATCCCTGGGTAAAACTGGCAGATTTAATCTCGTGCTGCATCGGACCGATTTCATATCTGGTTAATCGGCTACTAAGAAGCGCTGCAGCAAAGTAGCCGCCACTAGCAATTAAAATTAGCAAGGCATCGGCGTGATTGGCTATTGCCAAAGAATCAATAATTGCTCGAACACCAACACCCACACCACCACCGATGACAACTAAAACCGAACCACCAGTTACGGCCATGGCGTTGGCGGTTATCAATGACTTTGAATCAATCAACAACGGTAGGCCAGCTGAAAGAGCAGCTAAAATTAATCTGTTTATTCCAAAAGCAATCAAGACAACCGTTGTTAACTCAAGGCCAGTTGTACCACTAAATATAAATAGTGCGACAAGTAATAGATTTGCACTACGCGCAAGATTTGCAATAAATAACGCGCGTTGGCGTGAAACACGATCAAGAATCGTTCCAACAAAAGGTCCAACGATTGAATAAGGCAACAAGACGACAGCGAAGCCAATCGCAGCACTTAATGCATTAGCTTGGCGCTCAGGAGAAAAAAGAACGAATGAAGCTAACGCGCTTTGGAAAACTCCATCAACAGCCTGCCCAGTCCAACGAATAGCAAGTAAACGCGAAAACCTTGGATGCCGCAGCAAACCAAGAAAACTCATAATGAAGAGCGTAGTGGCTCAATAAGGATTATTCTTTGTTCCAATGAAATCGCAACGTTCGTACATCGACTACTCACTCGATAAGCGCGCAACTTTAATGGCGCTATTTCGTGGTGTTGTAGATGCCTGCGATGCCGATCCTTATTTAATGCGTGCTGCAAAATGGCATGGAGAGAAAGTTGCACGAAACTGTCCCGTCTGTAAGAAAAATGAACTTGTTGAACTCCGATATGCATTTGGCGAACAGCTAGGGCAGTACTCAGGCCGTATTAAGAATGTAAAAGAGTTAACCGAGATGGAAAGCGAATTTGGGGAGTTTCGCGTCTATATAGTCGAAGTGTGCAGGGGTTGTTCATGGAATCACCTCTGTGCATCCTTTATTTTGGGGGATGGCCACGAACGGAAGGCGCCTCGCAAGGTACGCACCTTGGAGGACGAGGATTACGCCACACGGTAGCCTTACGAAATGCGCAAGTTCCTAATCCGATCAGCCATCTTTCTAGCTGGCTTTGGCTTCATTGCAGGATCAGTTCTATTCGCGCTGGCATATTTCACCGTAAATATTCCTGATGCAAACGCCTATGTAAATTCACAATCTACGATTATTCAATATTCAAATGGAGAAGAGATAGGTCGCGTCGGAACTCAAAACCGCCAAATCGTTCCTTTGGCGAAAATTCCACTCAATGTACGCCACGCAGTTTTGGCCGCAGAGGATCGTGGCTTCTATTCCAACCGTGCATTTTCAGTCACCGGAATTTTGCGCGCAATACTAAATAACTTAAAGGGTGGCTCATTACAAGGTGGCTCAACGATCACCCAACAATATGCAAAAACAGCCTTCTTAACACCGAGTCGCACGATTCAACGAAAGATTAAAGAGCTAGTTATTTCTATTAAGTTAGAAAACCAACTATCCAAAGATCAAATTTTTGAAAGCTATCTAAATACAATTTATTTCGGCCGTGGTTCTTATGGTGTTATGACTGCGTCACAGCAGTATTTCAACCGCAACGTTGACCAATTAACCAATGCACAAGCCGCCGTAATCGCATCAATTCTACGATCACCCGGTTTATACGATCCAGCATTTAAAAAAGGAAACCTCGAAAGACTAAAAGGACGTTTTGAATATGTAAAAAAGGGAATGATCGATGCTGGTTGGATCAATAAAGCCGATGCGGCAAAGATGAAGTTTCCAACCGTTGCACCTCGCGCTACATCAGGTCAACTCAGCGGCCCCAAAGGCCACATCATTGAAGCGGTACAAAAAGAGTTAGCAAAACTTGGCTTCACTCAAGATCAATTATTAGTTGGCGGTCTTGTAATTAAAACAACGCTTGATCAAAAAGCACAACAATCTGCAGTCGATGCAGTAAATAAATTTTATCCATCTAAAGCACCAGATAACCTTCACATCGGTTTAGTTGCAATTCGCCCCGGAACAGGTGAAATCGTTGCTCTTTATGGCGGTCGTGACTATTTAGCACGCCAACTAAGTGATGCAACGCAATCAATTGCTTTAGCCGGTTCAACATTTAAACCGTTCGCAATCGTTGCAGCTCTTGAGCAGGGAATTCCTCTGACATCGATGTGGAACGGCGATTCACCACAGGTATTTGATGATGCAGGTAAGCCATATCCAGTTTCAAACTACGGTGATGAAGGGTGGGGTCAAATCGATTTGTTGTATGCAACTAAACACTCAGTGAACACCGTCTTTGTCCCTCTTGGAATCAAAGTCGGACCGACAGCAGTTGTAGATGTTGCTCGACGAGCAGGAATTCCAGAGTCCGTTGCAATGATGCCAACTCCTTCGGTTGTGCTTGGAGTCGCCAGTCCACACGTTATTGATGTTGCTAATGCGTATGCAACTTTTGCTGCACAAGGTATTAAGTCAAAGCCTTATCTAGTCACTCAAGTAATCGGTTCTAATAAGGGTGTTTTGTATCAAGCAAAAGCCGAGACTCAAGAAGTATTTAGTAAAGAAGTAATGGCCGATCTAACCTATGCACTAAAAGGTGTAGTTACCGGTGGAACAGGCGCCGCCGCTCTTGCTTTAGGCAGGCCAGCGGCCGGCAAAACTGGAACCTCGCAATCAAATGCATCTGCTTGGTTTAGCGCTTACACACCACAACTTGCAGCGTCAGTGGCCTTGTTCCGCGACAGTGCCTCCGAATCCCTTAATGGAATCGGCGGACTCAACTCAGTAACTGGTGGAACATTCCCGGCAAAGATCTGGACTGCTTTTATGAAGGGCGCACTTAAGGGCCAACCGATTATGGACTTTCCCGCCCCATCAAATATCGGTGGACTTGATCCAATAGTTATGTCTTCTGGCGGTGTTCAACACCGAAATCCTTAAAACAGATGCGTTTTAAAGCATTACTCGCACTAGCTGTTTTAGCTGCTTTGATTTCTTTCACTAAGTTTTCACATTGCGAAAGCACCACCTGGGCCACTCCAGACCAATACATTCATGCCTGTTATAGCGACTTGCCAGCACTTTTTGGTGAAAGAGGAATGGTTGATAATAAGTGGCCATATTCAAGTAACACCAACGCCGTCGAATATCCAGTAATCACTGGCATCATTATGTATGCAACATCTTTCGTTGCACATTCTCCGATTTCATACTTTAACTTCAACGCATTTCTTCTTGCACTGTTATTTATTGTGACCGTTCTATTAGTTAGAAAAATCAAACCCGAGTTTGCATATTTAGTTGCAGTAGCACCTGCCATGATTGCATCGCTCTATATAAACTGGGATCTGTGGGCGATTGTCACAATGTTGGCCGCGATTTACTGGTTTGATCGCAAAGCTTATTTATATAGCTCTATCGCCCTAGCAATTTCTATTTCCACAAAGTTTTTGCCAGTTTTTCTATTACTTCCAATTCTTTTCATCCTTTGGCGCCAAAATCAAATTCGAGAAATCTTCAAATACGGTGCAACAACAATTATTGTCTGGGTCGGAATTAATCTTCCATTTGTTCTAACCACTCCAACAGGTTGGTGGCGTTTCTATAAACTTAATTTAGATCGCCAGGCGGATTGGGGATCACTGTGGCTGGCGCTCAACCAATTAGGCATTGGTCTTACTAACCTCAATTACCTAGCTTCATTATTACTGCTCATCGGATTAGTTTCATTTGTCATCCTTCTCTTTGAATTGAAAAACACTCCAACACTTGCATCAGTTGCATTCATAGTTTTGGCAATCGTTATGGTTGCTAGCAAGGTGTATTCACCGCAATATGTTTTGTGGCTGACACCTTTGGCGGTTATTGCACTTTCAAATAAAAGAGATTTGCATGCATTTTGGATATGGCAGATAGCAGAGGTTTTGTATCACGTAGCAATTTGGCAACACCTAGCCCTTTTCACCGGTGCGCACTTTGGTCTCCAACAGGGCGGCTATGCCACCATCACTTTGATTCGAATCGCAGCTACTCTCTATTTGGCTGCCACGCTGGTAAAGGCTGCTTTGCGGGCTCGAAATACACAGGGATCCCTACTCGATTTACTCTTTGAGGCCTCCAA
>SESB01002621.1_pt1 | contig 10274 bp, 7 predicted proteins | sample 3171441 | NCBI WGS metagenome assembly SESB01 (sample SAMN06051867, study PRJNA518727) | freshwater metagenome | biome: subpolar coniferous forest; feature: holomictic lake; material: water; isolation source: holomictic Lake 227, 6 m depth | place: Canada: near Kenora, Ontario | collected 2014-07-08...
TTCGAGGGACGTGTTCTACTGCCTACTCAACCTGCGAAAGGACCATATTGAACCAGCGCTTTGGGCGAGCCCAAAACGGCAGGGCTGATGAAATCAGGGTGCCTGAATAGCATCGGGAATTCGCCGCCACCGCTGCGGTACCGGATTGGTGTTCGTATCCGGAATAATCCAAGGGTACGGGGCATAGACGATACTGTCGCTTCGTTCGCTCAGCCATGCCGCCCACCACGAAAAGCTGGAGTTGGCAATGATGTGATGGCGACAAGATGAAAGAATGTGAAAGTTTTCGATTGGATTATAGGTATTCCCGTTATCGGCAACAGAGAAGTCCTTCACACCTCGGAAAACATATTGGCAAAAACTGGGGTCATCTGTGAAGCACATCACTGGAATATCCCCCCTCTCCTGGCGTATATTCCGGATAGCCTCAAGGTAGTATGAAAGCCGAACCAAACCCATATGACCGTAACCATGACGTCGGACATGAAGTCCGATTGCCTCGCCGTCTTGGATACGTTTGGCCTCCTCTTCTACGGGGCTCGAAACTTCGGGACGCAGCAACTCGCGGATCACCGGGCGGCGATCGCTGAAATAGCGCTCGTCCTGCCAGAAACCTGAGAAGTATACGCGCTTGTTGCTTTCCATTGCGTCGGAAATAGTTGCTATCAACAGTTCGAGAGGGAGATGACGCACCATATTTTCTTCGAAAACTGACGAGCCGAGGGCGTCGTCGGCTGGAACAATTCTGGCCCGAACTCCGGGAAACATGTGAAGAAGAAAGGGGCGCAACTTGTCGTCCCGATAGCTTATCGTGAGAAAATTAACATCCGCCCCCAGACGCTCACCCATGACGATCGCGAACGCGGCCTGGAACAGCTGGTTTCCGAGGCCGCCATAAGCATGTAGATATATTTGCCGACTGAAAACGTCCCGCTGCCCTGCCCTATTCAACTGTTCCGACATAACCCGGAAATAGACCCTCAGATCTTCGAGAGACAAGTCGTTAATATGGTTTATTGTCATGTCGCTTCGTCTCCTGATTCCTCGTTTGATCTGAACCTAGGTGTAAGTTGTGCTTCCTGCGGGTGTATAATGCAGTTCATCGCCCTCTGAAAAATTGTCGCTATACCATAGTCAGATAGCAGGACATCGCAATAACTGCTATAGAACTCATGACGATAAGCGATAGAATGCCCATCAAAAATTACAATCTCATACCTGTCCTTAATTAGGCTGGAGATATAATTTGCACACGGCTTGCTAAGATTTCGTGTATTAAAGTACAATATGTCGGGACTTATTCCATTTCTCAAGATGTCTTGGATTATGTCTGAAACATCTGAATCGATATCGATCACGATGACATCAGGAACCCGAATTCCTGGCATCTTGAGGAGGTGTTCGCAGTTTATTGTTTCGATGACCGTGCGCTCAAGGCATCGCATGATTGCAGCTTTTGCAATAGGATCGCAACATGTCTGTCCTAGGATACTACGTGTATCAGTGTGAGTGGAAGATAAGTGATGCAGTTTCGGGTCGAGGTTCATTTCTTCCGCTATGTCGAGGTTGAGCACAAAGAAATTGTCTTTTCCGGTCTTACAGCCGAAGACGGCATTCACGTATGACATCCGGGTGTTATTGGCGTAGTTTTGATGAAGCCGATGATACGCGTAAAGATTAGCCTCAATCAGAATCGCAGGAGGGTCAAAATTTATAAAGATCGGCCTCAGCTTGTCGTTGGCGATGCCGTCCCCTGCGCCAATATACCAGATAAACGCCTGAGAATTATTACTAATAAGATAGTAACATGTTTTGAAAATATCAAAAAATGTATTATTTGTCGCTGCTAGCCCCCCATTAGCAAGTTCATATCTAGCAAAGTCGATAATTGCTCGTCTCGCCGTTGTTATCTTTTCTATATAGTTGTTTATAACTATCCTTACCTCGTTGTCGCAAGGCAGCTCCGCCAAGGAACTTCTGATTTCGAATATATCCCCGCTGTGCAGCATCGAGGTCAGTTTTTTGGATTTCATATCGAGAGAAAGCCAGGAGTTTCCCCAGACATGCACGCCGTACGTTCCACTGAGATCTTTACAAAAGATGCTGGAGAATGGTTGGTTGAAGAGGTAAGGATAAAAAGCTTTGGTCGGCAGCATCTTGAAGGTGGTGACGTCGAGCAGGCGCCTGAAGAAGCCGGGCCCGGTCTCGAGAATGATGTCGCCGCGATAGGCGGGGATGGTGCAAACTGTCTCGATGGCGAGCCGCATTATCGGATGGTTTTGAGAGACAGCGATGAATGCGTTCTGGCAATTGTGATTTTCATTTTCCCGTTCATGGCAGACAATAAGGTTCTCGGTTTCCCTAGCGAAATCAAACCGGTTGATGGGCATGATGTCGCAATCGAGGTAGATGCCCCCGTACCGGCTTAGGATTTCATATCTGGCGATGTCCGATCGCTTAGCCATGCTGTCAGCGGCGAGTATCCTCTGGTGCACCGCGGTAAGTTCGGGAATGTCCTTATCTGTCCAAGTGATGAATTCATAATCAGGATACTGGCGCTTCCAACCTTTCCACCAAGTCTCATACAGCTCCGGCATAGGATTCTTGCCGAACCAGATACGGTGCACGAGTTTTGGAATCATGGCCTCGGGTACCCCATTTGAGCCGGCTTCCTCTGAACGGGTGCCGCTTGGAATCGATCTTACTGGCCATCTCCCTGACTGTCACCGGTTTGCATGGGGGGCTCCGGCCATCCGCTCGACGACTGCGTTGACGACGCGGGTCATGACCTCACCCCACTCGCCGGCTTCCTTCTGGCGGAACAGGCGCATGGTCGGATACCAGGGACAGTCTTCCCGTTCCAGTTGCCATCGCCAGTCCGGAGCGCTCTTGAGCAACACCCAGACCGGGCAGCTAAGCGCTCCGGCAATATGGGGTACCGAGGTGTCGCTCGAGATGATCAGGTCGAGCCCTTTCATCACTGCGGCAGTGTCGACAACGTTATCGGGACCGTTGTTAAAATCGGAGCCAAGGGTGATGATAGTCATTCCTTCCGGTAGGGAGGCTAATTGATCGAGGCCGAAGTGCATCTGCAGCGATACCAGCTTCACTCCCGGTAATTGAGCGAGCGGAGCATAACAGGCCAGGGGGATGGATCGGCCTTGATCGAACAGGGAGGACGGATTTCCTTGCCAAGCGATTCCGATGCGGAAGCCATCCTTGGGCAGACGCTGGCCCCAACGGGCGACCAGGGCCGGATCCACCGAAAGGTATGGAACCATGCTGCCCAGGGAGGGCTCGTCAATTCCCACGACGTGGGGCAGCATAAACAGGGAGCACATGACGTCAAAAGGCTGATTGATCTCGGTGATGAATTCGACGTTTGGAATCTCCCCGACGATCTTCCACAAAGCGCGTGGAAGATAAAAAAGGACCTTCCTGCAGCGGGTCGCCGCCAGTGGCACAAAGCGGATGAACTGCATAGCATCGCCTAGCCCATGGTCAGCATAAATATATAGCGTTTTGACCGTAATATCTTCTCCATACCAGTAAGCAGCGTTGAGATTTCGGCGGGAGCGCTCGTTCCATTCCCGCAGCACCGGAAGAGCATTGCGGAATTGGCCGAGAGCCAGTAGCATTGAGGCAAAGCCGAAATAAGCGTGAACGATTTCAGGACAGCATCGTACCACCGCTTGGTGACAGGCGGCGGATTCCTTGAAATAACCGGCATTTCCGAGGTCAAGTCCGAGATTGTAAAGCTCGGTGACCAGGGTGTTGGCGTCCGCTGAGGCTAAAACATCTGGATCGTCGCAGAGACCTTTCGTCGACCACGGCTTCCGTTGAAAGCCCGCCTTCTGCCAAGCCTCATGCCATTTGCATTGATCAAGAATAGTGTGGCCGAGGAACAGAATCGATATGAACATATCAGGATTTAGAGCGGCCGAGTTCCTAAAGCTGGCGGCGGCTTTATCGAGCATGCCGAGGCGGCGCAAAATTCTCCCGTAATCAAGCAATAAGGTAGGAGAATTTGGGACGAGCTTTGTGAGCTGATCTCCGATTACTGCCGCCTCTACCAGTCGGCTCTCATCACGGAGCATAATGAAGTCAAGCAGAAGTTTGTCAATATCATACCCATCTGCGTGGGCGTTTATATTTTTCGCTTCTGACATATTGGATCTCCGCGGACCTTTTCATCTCTGGGCTTGTGCCGCGCTGTGCGGTGCTGTGATGCCTCCGTACCCCTGACGTCGCCGGCCGGCGTTTTGAATCAAGATCGAGTGGGCGCGCGCTTGGCGATCTGCCGATAGATGTTTTCCAGCCTGGGCATGAATGCTTCGATGTTGCCAATCGTTTTGCGCCAAGCGTCGCCGGCGACGCTTCGGCGGATATCCTGATACTTCTCCTGATTGGTCCCCGCTTCGACTGCCCTTTCGATGTAATCGGGCAACGATGTAGTGATCCCCCATTCGAGGCCGATGGTGCGCAGGAGGTCGCCGGCCATGCGGGCGGCGAAGGTCTTACCCATTAGGGTTAGCACCGGCAGGCCCATGCGCAGGGCGTCGCTAGCGGTGGTGCCAGCGTTGTAGGGGAAGGTGTCCAGGAAGAGGTCGGCGAGCGCCAGTCGGGCGAGATATTCCTGGGGCGGAACGCGGTCGGTGAAGATCAGGCGATCGGGGTCGATGCCGTGGGCCTTGGCTCTGTCCACCATGTTGTCGTGGGCCCAAACGTTGTCGGCTAGCAGCCACAGCACGGCACGGTCCACCCGCTTCAGGATGATCATCCAGGCGTCAAAGATCTCCTCGGTAATTTTGTAGTTGTTGGAGAAGCAGCAGAATACGAAGCGGTCTTCGGGCAACCGGGCCGCCTGCCTGGGTGGGATCGGATTGACCGGCAGTTTGGTGTCGTTTACCTGATAGAGGCCAGGAATGTAGAGCGGTCTCGGCCGGTAGAGGGCGGCGTGTTCAGGCGGGATGGCGAAGTCGTCAGCGAGGATGTAGTCGAGCTCGGGCATCGGGATCGGCCCGATATAGCCGAGATAGGTAAGCTGCACCGGAGCCGGGCGCCAACGTAAGCTGAAGATGCGGGTACCCGCGGTCAGGCCGTTGAGGTCGACCAGAATGTCGATCTCGTCCTCCCGTATCTTGTTAGCCAACTGTTCGTCGTTGAGCGCATCGATGCGGGTGAAATGGTCGAAGGCGGCGATGACGCGCCGGCGGGTTTCGCTGCCGTCTTCTGGACTGCAGCAGTAGCCGTGGATAACGAAGCGTGAGCGATCGTGGCGTTCAAACATCTCCGCCATCAGGAAGCTGATGGGGTGGTTGCAGTAATCCGAAGACATGTAGCCGATGCGCAGGCGGTCGTGGGCATAGCCCTCGTCCGGGCTGAGCCGGGGCTGGGCGGCGGGAGCCTTCCGGCTCAGCCACTCCGCGACGAAGCGGTCCTGGAAGGCGAGATCGTCGACCAGTGCCAGCAGCGACAGCGGCCCCATTTTGTTGATAAGCATCTCGTGGGGCAGGCCGGGAATGGGAGGGCCGTAAACTGGCCAGGCGCACATCTTCTGGCGCAGGTAAACCCAGTGATGGATGACGTCTGGCTGGTCGGGATTAGTCAGCAGGCTCTTGAACAGTAAGGTTTCTGCTTCTTTAAACTGTTTGAGGTTCTCTTTGACCCGGCCCTTATGGTTCAGCAGCATCGTGCGCGCTTCGTCGGGCTGGAGGGCCTGGTCCCAGATGCCGAGCGCGTCGTCGATCTGCCCCTTGCCCTCGATCTGCAGCCCAAGATTGACGGCTGCCTGATAGCAGTCTGGTTTCAGGATGAAGGCATTGCGGTAGGCAGTAATAGCGTTCTCACGATCTCCAGAAGTAGAGAGTTCGATGCCGAGATTAAACCACACGGCATATGCCTGGGATGATGAAGGACCGTTTACTTCAATCCATGCTGAATAAAGGGGGGTCACTGCGTCTTGCCGGCGCATTTCTTTTGCCGCTGCCACGATATCTTGGATATCGATGAAGGACAGCATCTGCATCAGCGGGCGGAACTGCGCATCTTCAGCGGCGCTTGCGATAAACCAGTTTCTCTGGTCAAGGAGGTTGCGCATCTGCTGGGCATTTGAGAGCAGCGTAGTCACGGAGCACCACCAGGCTGTTGGAATTTCATCGATGGCAAAGTGCAAAAAGTAATGGATCAACAGAGGGGGTAGCGTCAACTTGTTTTCAGACACTGCGCTCGACCGGTCGGAGTTCGCCCTGCGTGCAGACTCTTGCCGGGTCGGGGCATTCGCGTTGACGTTGATGAGTTCTCCTCGTAAGCTGCCGTCACCACAGGGGGAGGCGTTGATGATCGGTGACGAGTTGCGCGCCTTGCGCTACAAGCGTGGGCTAGACCAATCGGAATTCGCTGTATGGCTGAATGGTCTCAGCGGCCGGCGTTATGATAAGCAAAAGATATCGCGCTGGGAAAGCGAGCGCGAACGGATACCCCGGGATGTTGCCGGCCTGCTTGGGATCGCCGCCCTCGCCCGCAGCACCCCCCCCTCTGCCCGCAAGGCTGTGACCGTGGCTGTGGTGCTGCAAAAAGGCGGCACTGCCAAGACGGCGACCTGCGTCAACCTCGCCTATGTCCTGGCGCGAAGCGGTACCCGAGTGCTGCTGGTAGACGCCGATTCCCAGAGTAACGCCACCGTTCACGTCGGCATTTCCCAGCATGAGGTGGTCCGGCTGACCCGGGAATCCCGCACTCACTACCACGCTTTGACCGGCAAGACGTGCCTGGCGGAGGTCATTATTCCCACGGCGGTGCCCGGTCTCGACTTAGTTCCGGCCAGCATCGCCCTGTCGGCTGCGGAGGCCGAGCTGTATCACGACCCTGCGGGCATCACGGCGATGGCGGAAATGCTAGCGGAGGTGCAAAGCGATTACGACTTCGTGATCATCGACTGCGCGCCGGCCTTGGGTATGATTACCTCCAACGCCCTGGTTGCCGCCGACTATTTGTTGATCCCGTGTCAGACCGAGGCCCATGCCATTCTTGGCCTCGACCAACTTTCAGAGACCATCACTAAGATTAGGCGCCGAGCTAATCCGACGTTGCAGATTCTGGGGATCATTCCCACGATGTACACGGCGCGCCAGTCCCAGGACCGCGCCTCCCTCGACGACATGAAGGCAGTGTGGGGAAAACAGGTGACGATCTTCGAGCCGATCCCGCGGTCGACGGTCTATTCTCAGTCGGCCGCCGCCAACGTCATCACTCTGGCGGGAGACCCCGGCGCCCCCGGTATGGAGACCTTCGTTGCCGTGGCCGCCCGGCTGATGGAGATTGCCGACCGCACGAGGAGTGCTTCCCATGCCGCCTAAGTTTCAGCGTAACACCCTGGTTAACATCCACGGCGTCGGCGAGCGTGCAGAAGTGGGTGAAACCGACGCTCTCTTCGGCTTGTCCGGCACCCTGCCCCGTTTGATCGAGGCTGACGTTGACCGCATTCTCGGAAACCCGGAACAGCCGCGTACGGTGTTCGACGAGGCTGACCTCGCCGGCCTCGCCGACTCCATCCGCCGCGTCGGATTGCAGCAACCAATCTTAGTGCGCGAGGGGCCGGAAAAGGGTGTCTACGTTCTGGTTGCCGGCGAACGCCGGTTGCGTGCCCATCATATCCTCGGGCGCAAGACCATTCCCGCCATCATCACCCAGGGGCGCCCCGAAGAGGTTGCGCTGATCGAGAACGTTCAGCGTGTGGATCTGGACGCGGTTGACTTAGCTCGGGGCGTTGTTCGGCTGATGGAGCGCCACGGCTACAGCCAGGCGGCGGCGGCGTCACTGATGGGGTGCACTGAGGCCGAAGTCTCCCGCCGGCTGTCGGTACTGCGGCTGCCGAACGACATTTTGGACGAGTACCGGGAGAGGGCAGGGTACTTCAGCCGGTCGGTGCTGATAGAGATCGCCACTCTCGTGGAGGCGGATGAGCAGCGCGCCCTGTGGAAGAAAGCCTGCCAGGGTCTGACTATCCGGGCGCTGCGGGTTGAGAAGAAGAGGAAGGCGACGGAGGAGGGAGAGGGGCGCCCGCGACTCCGCCCCCCCTCCCTCAAGGTGGTGACCCAGAACCTCAATCGCATGGGCGACGAAGTTGAGCGCCTAGTGGAAATCCGCCGCCAGCTCTGGCCCGAACACCGGGAGAAGCTCCTGGCCCTGCGCCGGCAAATTGACGCCCTGCTCGAGGCGTGAAACACTACGGGCAGCTTACGACGTCGTAAGTATATTAATGGTAGTGAGGCGCTGGAGAAACGCAATCATGTCAGAGGGCGCGGGATTCGCTGATCCGTTTGCCACCGCCGTGGCCTACCATCAGGGCGGCCGCCACGTCGAGGCCGAAGCTCTTTACCGGAGAATTCTTGCTGTCGCTCCCGACCATGTCGCGGCTCTCAACAATCTTGCCCTTCTGGTCGCTCCCGAGGAGGCCGAGGCGCTGTTCGGCCAAGCTCTGGCCCTTCGGCCCGATTACGCCGACGCCCATCAAAATCTCGGCATGTTCTGGCGGGGGAGGGGAGAGCACGCTCTCGCGGCCGCCAGCTTCGAGCAAGCCCTACGCTTTCGGCCTGGAGACCCGCTGCTGCTGTTCAACCTGGGGGCGGTCTGGGGTGCTCAGGGCCAGAATTGTGAGGCCATCGCTTGCTTCCGGCTGGCCCTGGAGGCGAGGCCCGCCGATCCGGATATTCTCTTTAGTTTAAGCGTCGCTCTCAGCAACGAGGGAGAGCAGGAGGAGGCGGCCGCGATCTGTGCGCGGGCGCTGGGCCATGCCCCCGGATACGCCGCCGGCTTTTTGCATCTCGGCAACATTATGCGTTCCCTGGGGCGGCTGGCGAGGGCGATCGACGCCTATCGGTCCGCCATTGTGCTGCAACCCGACTGTGTCGACGCTGTCTTCTATCTCGGCCTGACTCTACATGCATTCAACCGCTTCGAGGTGGCCATCAGGCAGTTCGAGCATGTCCTCATCCTGCGGCCGGATCGGGTGGACGTGCGTGATTCCCTACTAATGACATTATCTTATACAGCGGACTGCCCTATTGGTCGCCTGTTGGCGGAGCACCGGCGGTACGAGCGGATGCATACGCCGCCGCTGCCGATCGGGATCTTCGCCAATTCACGCGATCCCGAACGGCGCCTTCGGGTGGGCTACGTTTCCGACGAACTGTGTGAGCATTTCGCCGGCTACTTCGTCGAGCCGCTGGTCTTGGCCCACGACCGGCGGGCGGTCGAGACCTTCTGCTATTCGGGCACTCCGCGCCACGACGCCGCCACCGGACGGCTGAGGGAGATATGCGACGGCTGGCGTGATACCGCCGGACTCGGCGACGAGGCCATGGCTGCCCTCATCCGGGACGACAGCATCGACATTCTGGTCGACCTCTCCGGCCATGCGGCGCCCAACCGGCTGCCTGTGTTCGCGCGAAAGCCGGCGCCGGTGCAGATGAGCTGGCTCGGCTATCCCGCCACCACCGGCCTTTCGGCCATGGACTACAGGCTGGTGGATGCGGTAACGGATCCGGATGGGGAAGCTGACCGCGCCGTCACCGAGGCGCTGGTCCGGGTTCGGACCGGCTTTCTCTGTTTCCGGCCGCCCGCGGCCTCCGACGTCAGGGACTCGCCGGTCATGGAGATGGGGCGGATACGGTTCGGCTCTTTCAACGCGCTTAGCAAGATCACACCCCGGGTGATCGCCCTCTGGGCGGCGCTGCTGTTGCGGGTTCCCCGGGCGACCCTGACACTGAAGGACTGGCGTCTGCACTATGCCGAGGTTCGTCGGCATGTGGAAGCGGAGTTCGCCAGTCACGGAGTGGTTTCCGACCGACTGGAACTACTGCACTGGACCCCCGATCTCGATAGCCATCTCGAGGCTTTTCACCGCCTCGACGTCGCGCTCGATCCCTTTCCATATAATGGCACCACAACCACCTGCGAGGCGCTTTGGATGGGCGTGCCGGTGGTCACCTTGCGTGGCGACCGCCACGCAGGGCGAGTGGGGGCCAGTTTGCTGACCCGGGTCGGGCTGGAAGAGCTGGTTGCCGCAGACGAGGAGACCTATCTCATGATCGCCGCTTCCTTGGCCTGCGATCCTGGGCGACTCGAACGGCTGCGGCGGGGAATGCGAGAGCGGCTGCGGGCCTCGTCCCTGTGCGACGCTGATACTTTCGCCCATCACGTTGAAACCGCGTATAGAATCATGTGGCGGCGGTGGTGCGGTGGCGAAGGGGCTCGTGCCTTCACTGTTTAGT
>SESB01002624.1_pt1 | contig 10264 bp, 7 predicted proteins | sample 3171441 | NCBI WGS metagenome assembly SESB01 (sample SAMN06051867, study PRJNA518727) | freshwater metagenome | biome: subpolar coniferous forest; feature: holomictic lake; material: water; isolation source: holomictic Lake 227, 6 m depth | place: Canada: near Kenora, Ontario | collected 2014-07-08...
GGAACATGTTGAAAAAATGGCTGCATTTTTCCCGATGAATGTGCTGGTTGTGGATGATGAGAGCAACATCAGAAAAACCATGATGATGTTTTTTGATCTGCAACACCACAAGGTCACGACCGTCTCGAACGCCAAAGATGCATTGCTTGAAGCGGGGTTACAGAATTTTGACCTTGCTTTTATCGATCTCAGGTTGGGCATGGAGAGTGGACTTGATCTGCTCTCTTCGCTTCTTGCTCGCTCTCCCTGGCTGAAGATCGTTGTCATAACAGCATTTGCTTCGGTTGATAGTGCGGTTGAAGCGATGAAACGCGGCGCTGTTGATTATCTTCCCAAGCCGTTTATACCAGGCCAGCTCAAACTCGTTCTTGAAAGAGTGACCGCTCTTCGGACACTGGAGCAACGCATCAACCTTCTCCAGGACGATCTTGGCCGTAACGACCCGGATGTTTCACTCAGCTCCAGCCATTCTTCCATGCAGAAGGTTATAGAACTTGCCCGGCAGGTTTCGACTTCCGATGCCGTAGTCATGCTTCAAGGGGCGAGTGGCACGGGAAAAACAATGCTTGCCCGGCTTATTCACCGCTGGAGCCACCGCGCAGAAAAGCCTTTCGGTGTCATCTCCTGTCCCTCTCTGAATCAGGAACTTCTGGAAAGCGAGCTGTTCGGTCACGTCAAGGGGGCTTTTACCGGCGCTCTCAGGGATAATCCCGGTCGTGTCACGAGTTGCGATGGGGGTACCCTCTTTCTTGACGAGATAGGTGATCTTTCGCTTTCGATCCAATCGAAACTTTTGCGATTTATACAGGAGCGGGAATATGAACGCGTCGGTGACCAGCGTACCCGGAAAGCGAATGTGCGGATCATTGCTGCCACCAATACCGATCTGAAGTCTGCGGTTGCATCGGGCCGTTTCAGGGAGGATCTCTATTATCGCCTCAACGTCATTCAGATAACACTTCCATCTCTTGCCGAGCGTTCCGGGGATATTGAAGCATTGGCTGGTAACATGCTTGTTTTTTTTAATGCCCAGAATCACAAGGCCATTCAGGGATTTACATCTGAAGCGATGAAAATTTTACGTGATTATGGATGGCCTGGAAACATACGCGAGCTTCGAAATGTGGTTGAACGGGCGGTGATCCTCTGCACATCGTCACAGATTGGTACGGAACTTCTTCCTGAGTCAATGGTTTCTGCGGTGCAACCGCAAATCAGGATTGGGGAGAGAATAAAACTGGAGACAATCGAAGAGCTGCATATTCGAAGGGTGCTTGCTTCGACCTCCTCAGTGCATGAAGCGGCTGAGGTGTTGGGCATCGACAAGGCAACACTCTGGCGAAAGCGCAAACAGTTCGGGCTGTAGGTAATCGGTTCATCACGGTGACCTGCAACTCCTTTCACTCCCTCTTTTCCGTTGGTTTTCCTGACGGGTTCTCATCTTTTACGAGCCTTTTTCAGGCTCACCCTTCTCTCTCTTAATGTTGCATTTTGCACTACCAAGTGCTTTTCGAGCGTGCATTTTAACATCGCCTCACCCCATTATCGCTCTGATTCATCCGATTTTCCTTGATTTTCTGTATGGCACGCTATTTGCATAAGAAGAGAAAAATGGTTGATCATGAAAATTGGAATTGGACAGAAACTCCTGCTCGGCCTGAGTGGCATGCTGGTAATGGTAGCTGCCATCACCCTTATGACCATCGGACAGATCGATGACCTTGGCAAGTCCCTCGGCATTGTTCTGAAACAGAATTACCTGAGCGTGGTTGCCTGTCAGGATATGAAAGATGCGCTTCAAAGAATAGACAGCGGGGTATTGAACACTTTTATCGGCAATCACGACGATGGGGTGAAGATGGTCAACGAGCACAAGGGGAAGTTCAACGATGCGCTCGACCGTGAACTGCGCAATATCACGTTGCCGGGAGAGAGGGAAAGGGCTGAACGGGTTCGATCTCTGTCAGATGAATACTATAAGACTCTTTCCATGGTCATGGAGAGTTCAAATCCCGATCAGGTTCGCCGGACTCTCTACTTTACACGGGTTCTGCCTCTCTCCAACGAAATCAAGTTGGTTGCAGGCGAAATTCTTGAGATAAATCAGGCAAACATGATTTCGGAAAAGAACGGCTCACGTAAGCTCTCAATTTCAGCCCGATGGAGGGTGCTTTCCATCGGTATGGCGAGTGTGCTGCTCGCTCTTCTGTTTGGATATCAGATTCAGCGTTGGGTTCTGAATCCTTTGCGGAACCTGATTGAAACCACTGAAGAGATCCGTCGAGGCAATCTTGAAGTGGTCATCCAGACTGCTGCTCATGACGAGGTGGGCCAGTTGTCCCGATCATTCAATGCCATGTTGATTGCCCTTCGTCAGAACCGGAACAGCGACACGGCGATCCTGAACAGGAGTCGCAAGTTGACCGATGATGTTTTCAGGGTCTTGCCGTTACCGGTTGCTGTTCTTGATCTTGAGGGTCAGGTAAGGGTTTCGACTGAAAAGGCTCTCCGTATTTTTGGCCTGAAGCCGGGAGTTTCCATCAAGGATCTCCCATTCTGCTGGATCCCGGAACTTCTTGAAAACTCTTTTTCTGATCTGAGGCCGGTCGGACTTGAGGAAAAGGGGTATGTGCAGCAGTTCATCGGCGGCAAGGAGTATTTTTTTCAGCCTGTTGTTGTGCCGATGCTATCGGAATCAGGTGAAGTCACTGGGTCAATTCTGATGATCAACGATGTTACACAGTTACACGAACAGCAGGAGATGAAGCGCGGAGTGTTATCCACCGTCTCGCATCAGCTCAAAACGCCGTTGACCTCTCTGCGTATGTCGATTCACCTGATGCTTGAAGATGAGGTTGGCGCTCTGAACGGTAAGCAGAGCGAACTGCTCATCGCTGCAAGGGAGGATTGTGAACGACTGGTCGAGATGGTCGATGATCTCCTTGATCTGAATCGCATCGAATCAGGAAAGGGGCAACTTGAACTTCGACCGGAACAGCCTTCAGTGCTTGTTCGAGAAGGCATTGAGCCTTTCCTGAGTGAAGCGAAAGACCGAAATGTAACCCTGACCAATATCACAACAAGTAATCTGCCTGATGTTGTTGCTGATTTGACTGCTGTGAGGCATGTTTTCGCCAATCTGATTTCCAATGCCCTGCGATTTACCCTGCCTGGCGGAATAGTGGAGGCTGGAGCTATACAGGAAAAAGACGTTGTCCGGTTTTTTGTCGAAGATACCGGCAGAGGAATTGATCCAGAACATATGGCACATCTGTTTGAACAGTTTTTCAGAGTTCCTGGTCAGGATGTGCGTTCAGGGGTTGGCCTGGGGCTCTCCATTGTGAAGGAGCTTGTCGAAGCTCAAGGTGGAATGGTCTCTTCTCAAAGCCAACCTGGCAGAGGGTCCCGTTTCAGCTTTACGTTACCTGTTTATAACCAACTCAATTCAATCACTACGATCCTTGTGAAAGGAGATGTCGGATGAAGATGAATGTCTATGAGGCAATCTATCTGGGGTTACTGATTTTTTTGCTCTTACTAAGCCTTGCGCCTTTGATTCATCAATTACTTGGAGGTTGAAAATGGAATATTTCATGTTGCCGGTTCTGGTTGTCTGCGCGGTCTATCTGATGATCGCCGTTGTCAGCCCTGAAAAATTTTAATGGAGTCTTGTATGCAACTTCTTATGCTTTTGCTTTTTATTGGCGTCCCTGTTCTGCTCTCATGGCCGCTGGGCTGGTTCATGACTGCTGTCATGAATCCTTCTGCTCAATCGCCTGCTGGCACGTTCTCCCTCCTTCTGAGAAAAACCGGGGGACAGATGCTTGACATTGAGCAGCAGTGGAAAGAATACCTTATCTCCATGCTTTTCTTTAATGCGGTCATGTTCGGTGCAGTCGTTCTCATCCTTGCACTTCAGCACCTGCTTCCGCTCAATCCTGACAGCAAGGGGCCTCTGGAAACCAGCCTGATTTTTAATACTGCCGCATCATTCGTGACCAATACCAACCTGCAGCACTACTCGGGCGAAGTTTCTATGAGCTATTTTTCCCAGCTTTTTGCTCTGACGTGGTTGCAGTTTGTCTCAGCCGCGACAGGCATCGCATGCCTTACAGCCTTGGCCAGGGCACTTGCAGGGAGTACGCTTGTCGGCAACTTTTACCGCGATATGCTCCGCTCAACCCTTTTCATTCTTCTGCCGCTTTCAATAGTGGTAGCGTTGCTGCTCGTGGTGGGTGGTGTGCCAATGACTTTCGAAGGGGCAGCCGTTGTCAGAACGATCGAAGGAGCGACGCAGACCATTGCACGGGGACCGGTTGCGGCTATGGTTGCCATCAAACAGCTTGGTACAAACGGAGGAGGATTTTTTGGTGCCAATTCGACCCATCCTTTCGAAAATCCCTCTTTTCTGACCAATTATATCGAATGTACGAGCATTCCTCTGATTGCGATGGCAACGGTATGGATGTTTGGACGCATCACTGGACGCATGCGCCATGCCGCAGTGATCTTTTCTGTGATGCTGCTCATGCTTCTCCTGAAAGCCAGCATCGCACTCTATCTGGAAAGCGCACCATCCATGGCATTCAGTGGATTACCAATCGAGGCTATGACGAATCTCGAAGGCAAGGAGCTGCGTTTCGGGCCTGGTTCTGCCGCAATTTGGGCTGCCGTTACGACTGCTACCAGCAATGGCTCGGTCAACTGCATGCACGACAGCCTCAACCCGCTGACTGGCCTGGTGCCACTTGCCGGAATGTGGCTGAATGTCATTTTCGGTGGAGTTGGTGTCGGATTCATCAACATGTTCATATTCATCATTGTCGGTGTCTTTATCTGCGGCATGATGGTTGGCCGGACGCCCGAATATTGCGCCCGGAAAGTGGAAACCCATGAAATGAAGCTCGCGCTTCTCGCTTTGCTGGTTCATCCATTGCTTATCCTTCTTGGAACAGCCGTTTTTGCCTCCACCTCATGGGGTGCAAGTACCGTGCTCAACAAGGGTGCTCATGGCTTCACTGAAATTCTCTATGAGTTCAGTTCTGCAGCTGCCAATAATGGTTCTGGATTTGAAGGACTGGGTGACAATACGGTTGCGTGGAATGTTTCGACCGCTCTTGTCATGTTGCTTGGCCGTTATATCCCCATCATTCTGCCGCTGGCGATTGCCGGCTCCATGGCATCGAAGAAACCTGTTCCGGAAACCAGCGGTACGTTGCGCATCGATACTCCGCTCTTTGCCGTCGTCATTCTCGGCAGCGTGCTTTTGATTGGCGCACTGCTCTTTATGCCTGTCGCTGTGCTTGGGCCTGTGGCCGACTTCCTTTCGACTTCTTTTCAAAAATGAATCATGGAACAATGATGAACAACCCTGACATTATACAAAACGGGAGCAAGCCGGGTAAAGCAGAACGAAGAAGGGCTCGCAATGCCTCGATATTTGAAGGTTTTCTGGTCAGAGCCGCAATTGTGCAGTCGTTCAGGATGCTCAATCCGGTGGTCATGGCCAAAAATCCAGTCATGTTCATTACCGAAGTCGGCGCAGTAGTGACGACCGTAATAACGGTGAGCGACCTGTTCTTCAAAAGGGCTGGTCTGATCTACAATCTGGCAGTGTTGCTGATTCTTTGGGTTACCGTCCTCTTTTCAAATTTTGCCGAGTCACTTGCTGAGGCTCGCGGAAAGGCTCAGGCTGACTCGCTCAAACGCACGCGGCAGAACACCGTAGCCAACAGACTTCGTGATGGCAAGGTAACACAAGTCAATTCGGATGACCTTGAGGAAGGTGATCTGGTTGTTGTTTCCGTTGGAGAACTCATACCTGGTGACGGCGAAGTTGCCGAAGGTGTGGCGATGGTCGACGAATCGGCAATTACCGGTGAATCAGCACCGGTGGTAAGAGAGGCCGGTGGTGATCGTTCGGGAGTTGTGGGAGGTACCAGAGTTATCTCCGACAGTATTGTGGTGAAGATCACTGTCTCAGCCGGAAACTCATTCCTCGACCGGATGATCGCGCTTGTCGAGGGTGCTGTGCGTCAAAAAACTCCTAACGAACTCGCCTTGACGGTGACGCTTGCCGGATTGACCCTCGCATTCCTGATGGTAACGGGTACGCTTTGGCCTATCGGCAGGTATTTCGGTATCAACCTTTCAGTACCCACATTGGTTGCCCTGCTGGTATGCCTTATTCCTACCACTATCGGCGCACTGCTTTCTGCCATCGGTCTTGCCGGCATGGATCGGGCCTTGTCGGCCAATGTGCTCGCCAAAAGCGGAAAGGCCGTCGAGCTTGCCGGTGATATCGACACGCTGCTCCTTGATAAAACCGGCACCATAACCATGGGGAATCGCCAGGCCACCAGCTTCATTCCCCTGAACGGAGTTGAATCCCTATACCTTGCCGGGGTTGCCATGGAGGCTTCGTTTGGTGATCAGACTCCGGAAGGGCGCTCAATTGTCAGCCTTGGTGAAAAGATCCTTGGGGAGGAGGCGCCCGTTGAACCTGCAGGAGCTGAAGTGATCGCCTTTTCGGCCCAGACCCGACTGAGTGGAATGGATTTACCCGATGGAAGAAAGTTGCGCAAAGGGGCGGGAGATGCAATTCAACAATACATCAAGGATAAGGCTGGAACGCTTCCGGATGAGCTTCAGGAAATGATTGATGTGGTTGCCCGTAAAGGGATGACTCCGCTTGTTGTCGCTGACGGCAACCGGGCGCTTGGGGTAGTAGAACTCTCCGATGTGCTCAAGCCGGGAATCACCGACCGGTTCAGACGGTTGCGTTCCATGGGTCTGCGTGTTGTTATGGTAACCGGTGACAATCCGCTGACTGCGGCTGAAATCGCCCGGCAGTCGGGCGTGGACGACTATATAGCCGAAGCGAAACCTGAAGATAAACTCCACTATATCCGCAGGGAGCAGCAGTCGGGACGGCTTGTCGCCATGATGGGAGACGGAACCAACGATGCTCCGGCTCTGGCGCAGGCAGATATCGGGGTGGCCATGAATTCAGGTACTCAGGCGGCCAAGGAGGCGGGCAACATGGTCGACCTCGACAGCGACCCGACCAAGCTGATCGAAATTATCGAGATCGGCAAACAGCTTCTGATGACTCGTGGAGCACTGACCACCTTTTCTATCGCAAACGATGTCGCAAAATATTTTGCCATCATTCCTGCCATGTTCCTGCTTGCCATTCCGGGCCTTCGGGTTCTGAACATTATGCAGCTCTCGACACCGAACAGCGCCATACTTTCTGCATTGATCTTTAATGCGATAATTATTCCGATGCTCATCCCGATTGCCATCAGGGGGGTCAAATACCGTCCCCTCGGGGCTGAGGCACTATTGCGCAACAATCTGCTCGTTTATGGGGTCGGCGGCGTAATGGTGCCATTTTTCGGCATCAAGCTTATCGACATGCTCTTATCAATCACCGGTTTGTTCTGAAGGAGACCCATCATATGAAAACCACACTTATGGAAGATACGGGGGCCAATCTCGGTGCATCGCTCCGAATCGCGATAGCGACAATCCTGCTCTGTGCAGGCCTCTATCCGTTGGTTATTTTCAGCTTCGCCCGTTTCGCAGCCCCCGAGAGTGCTTCCGGATCGTTGCTGCGGGACAAGGCGGGAAGGGTTGTCGGCAGCCGGTTGATCTGTCAGCCCTTCAGCAAACCCGGCTATTTCTGGCCAAGACCTTCGGCAGTCAGGTACAACGCGGCTGGTGCCGGGGGAAGCAATCTCTCGCCAGCAAGTTCTGAAGTACGGCAGCGTGCCGTCCAAACGGTCGCAGATTTTGGCGCTGACGCCAACAAGCCTCTTCCTGCTGATCTTGCTGCTGCATCCGGCAGCGGTCTTGACCCCTTCATTACGCTTCAGGCTGCGCTTTTTCAGGCTCCAAGGGTTGCCGCTGCAAGGGGAATATCACTTGCCGGTGTTGAAGCGGCGATTCGTAGCCAAACCGCTGGCCAACAGCCCTTCTTGTCTGGAGAGGGGCTTGTCAATGTTTTGGTATTGAATAGGGAACTTGATGCCGTGAAGAAAAATAATATTGCTTCTCGACAGTAAAATCTGGAGATAGGTGCGATGGAAGAGAGCAGGGCGGAGAGTTTTCTCCGATTGATAAAACAATCGCAACGGGGTCGCCTGAGAATTTACCTCGGTTACTGCGCTGGCGTGGGTAAAACCTACCAGATGCTGCTTGAAGCACGGCGTCTTCAGCAACAGGGAATCGATGTCGTTGCGGGTATTGTCGAAACACACGGCAGAAAAGAGACCGAAGCTTTACTTGAAAACCTTGAAATCATACCTCGCAAAGTGCTGACCTATCGCGGCATTGAAATCAGCGAAATGGATATTGATGCCATTATCAAGCGTCATCCTGCCGTGGTACTGGTCGATGAGCTCGCCCATACCAATGTGCCGGGCTCCAGAAATGCAAAGCGGTATCAGGATGTTGAGGAGATTCTCGGAACAGGCATCCATGTGGTTTCGACTCTCAACATCCAGCATCTTGAAAGCCTTTATGAAACCGTTGAACAGGCAACCGGCGTCAAGGTCAAGGAGCGTATTCCCGACCGGATCGCCCTGCAGGCTGATCAACTGGTCAACGTCGATATTGCTACGGATGACCTTCTCCAGCGGCTTAAAGAGGGTAAGGTCTATCTGGCCGGTAAAGCAGAATCGGCACTCTCCAATTTTTTCCGTCAGGAAAACCTTGAGCAGCTCAGAGAGCTGACCCTTCGCGAGGTGGCCGCCCAAATAGATTCAAGCCGTAGAAGTCCTCTGCGGGCTGAATTGGCATCCAGCCCGGATCAGGTTATGGTATGTCTGAGCTCAAGCTCGCAAAACAGTGAGGCGTTGCTGCGGTATGCCTCAAGAATAGCCGGTCGCCTGAATCGCAACTGGTATGCCGTCTATGTCCAGCCTCTTTCAGAGAGCCCCGAAAGAATTGATGCCGGTATTCAGCGCAGATTGTCCAATACGCTTGCTCTTGCCCAGCAGCTTGGTGCGACTGTTTTCATCTACAAGGGCAACGATATTGTTTCAACGCTTCTTCAATTTGCGAGGGAATACCGGGTTGGCCATATCGTAGTCGGCAATTTTGGGGAACGTTATTCGCTATTGCAGCGTGTGACAGGGAAACGTCCGATGATCAAACGGCTGATAGAGGAGAGTCATGGTATCACGATTGTCGTTCCCGACATCCGCCGCCCGGATGAAGGGCGAAAAAAGGGTCGCTCAGCGAAATATCTCTCTGACATTCGCGTAAATCTGCTGGGCAAACCACATGCGTCTGACGATCGTGAGGCTACGATCGTTCATTCCAACGTGATTCTTTGGAACGAAGTGGTCGAAAAGAGGGCTGCTCTTCGTCAATTGCTTGAATTGCTTTGTCATGCACCTACCGCCATTCCGTTTGATTATGCCTGGAGAGCAGTCCTCGAACGAGAAAAACAGGGGGCGACCTTTATCGGTGAAGAAATCGCCATACCCCATGCCCGCATCGAAGGGATTGAAACTCCAGTGCTTGCCATCGGGGTCAGCAAACTCGGGATTTATGATCCTGAATCAAGCAACACGGCAACAATCATGTTTCTTATGCTCTCTCCCGTAAACCAGCCCGACAGTCATGTCAAGTTGCTCGGTATGATCAGCAAAATGGCAGGTGACATGCAGTGGCGGTCAGCTATGCATCAAGCTGGATCTGAAATTGAAGTTATGCAGATTCTTCGGCACTGGATTAACGGGCAGAAAAAAAGATAGGAAGTGAGTAAAAAAATCCGGCACATAATGTTTAAAACTTAATAGAGGGCAGAAAAAAATGTCACAGAAAAAGATAAATATCTGGTGGGAAACAAACTCTGATCCGGAGAAGTGGCGTGTCAATGTTCTTGGAAAAGATATCGAGGGAGAAAACGGTTTTCTCCTCAGTAGTGAAAACGCCGATTTCCCGGTCGATGTCGAACATTTTGGAACATTTGAAGAGGACTTGTTAATCCACTCTCTCAAAGAGGCTTTTCCTGGTGCTGAAATCAGTATGAAATTGTAAACCCTTCGGTACAGCCGTGCCTCGCTGCCGTTGCAATCAGGGAGTTCAATATTGAGTGGATATATCTCGCTTAAACTGATGTTCTGTACCGGTGTCAGCGGGTGGGGAATCGCAGCTCCGGATTTAACCAAGCATCAGAAGACTTGCAGCCATGACCGCCATGCCGGTGATGAGCCCCGACATGGCGGTGTGGTGATAGCCATACTCCTCG
>SESB01002625.1_pt1 | contig 10260 bp, 10 predicted proteins | sample 3171441 | NCBI WGS metagenome assembly SESB01 (sample SAMN06051867, study PRJNA518727) | freshwater metagenome | biome: subpolar coniferous forest; feature: holomictic lake; material: water; isolation source: holomictic Lake 227, 6 m depth | place: Canada: near Kenora, Ontario | collected...
CCATGATTGCCGTCAAATCGTAGAGGCCAAGCTTGCCAAGCACCGTTTTAGCATTCGACTCAAGCTCCCAGGCGCCAGTCACATCAAGCTCGTGAGCAAGCCTGCTCATCCGCTCCAGTAACGAAGGATCATCGCTGTGCCTCGTTTCAAGCTCCTTGCAGACCACCTCATACTCATAGATGAGATCCATCACCTTGTCGCTCGACTTCAGAATCGCCTGAAGCACGGTATCCTCAGGATTATAGGGTGAATCCTGCGGCAAATACGCAATCCGCTTCTGGTTGGCCACCATCACCTTCCCCTTGTCGGGAGTCTCAACACCGGCAAGAATTTTCAGCAGCGTACTCTTGCCGCTCCCGTTCGCTCCGATAATACCTATCTTGTCGCGGTCATCTATACCAAACGAAACATCCTCGAACAGATGCTTCAGACCATATTTTTTTTCTAACCCTTCAACCGTTAAAAGCACCATACCTGCTCACCATTCCTTACATTATATGTTCATGACCCTGCAAAAAAGGAGAATATAGCTATTGGTTTCCGTTTTGCAGTCATATCAATTGTACGCCTTTAATGCCTTACTGTTTTCTATTCTCCTTTTTTTTGATAAACTATAGAGAAGAGCAGCCAGCATTCAGGCTGCTCTGCAACCCCGGCCGAAACAATATCCATAAAGATATAATACCGATGAGTGAATTGAATGAGTTATTGGCACTAAGCCCTATGCCAGTGCCCGAAGTACTGCATCAGTTACCACATCACCAGAAACTGGAGGTAGTCTCCTGGGCAAAAAACCTTGTCAGCCATAACACGGAAGGGCTTGATGATCTCTACAATGCCATCAGCATGATTGTCAAATTCATTCCGAATTTCATGGTCATCCCGCTTATGGTCGAGCACATCCGCCCCAGAATTGCCGCCGGAGTCTGCATTAAAATGGGAGTTGACCAGGCTACCGGATACGCCAACGACCTGCCGCTTGAATACTTCAGCGAGGTTTCTCACCATCTTGATGTCATGATGATGGCCAGAATTCTCGAAAAAATGAAAAAGTACCAGGCCGAAAAGTTCATCATCTATGAACTCAAGTACCATCAGGCCCGTATGCTCGACATCGCCCCGCACCTTGAAACAATCAAAATTCCGGATCCTGACAAGAGCGCATCATGAATGATCTTTTACAGAAGCCAAGGAAAGTTTACGTTTCACGAAAAATCGAGTTCAATGCGGCTCACCGTCTCTTCAATCCGCACTGCACGGAGGAGGAAAATTTTGCGATTTACGGCAAATGCAGCAATAAAAACGGGCATGGACATAATTACCTGCTCGAAATCACGATCTGCGGTATTGTTGACCCGGCGACCGGCTTTCTGTTCGACCTGAAAGAGCTGAAAAACATCCTGAAAGAGGAGATTATGGAAAGGTTCGACCACAAGAACCTGAACCATGACGTGCCGGACCTTCAGGAGTGCGTACCCACAACCGAAGTGCTGGCCGTGCTGATCTGGGACATCCTTGAACAACGACTCCATAATATCAATAACCGGGAGCTCTCTCTCCATGAAGTCAAGATCTATGAAACAGGAAAAAATTCCGTCAGCTATTTCGGAGAATAACCCTCCTCAGCCATCCCGCCATGGCTGCTGTTGTGATGATGACGATTGCTTTTCAGTTGCTCCTGAAACGGATCTTCCGACCAAAGACAAGCTTGAAGCGGCCATCTACTCAATGCTTGAAGGCATCGGGGAAGACCCTCTCCGCGAAGGGCTCCTGAAAACTCCCGAACGGGTTGCCCGCTCGCTTCGCTTTCTGACGGGAGGATATAACCAGAATCCTGAGGAGCTGCTCAAAAACGCAGTCTTTACCGAAGCTTATGATGAAATGGTGGTGGTTCGGGATATCGACCTCTTTTCCATGTGCGAACACCACATGCTCCCCTTTTTCGGAAAAGCACATGTTGCCTACATTCCCGACGGAAAGATAGTTGGTCTGTCAAAACTTGCCCGTGTGGTGGAGGTCTTTGCCCGCCGTCTTCAGGTGCAGGAGCGCCTCACCCAGCAGATCCGCGACGCCATCCAGAATGTCCTGAACCCGAAAGGTGTCGGAGTCGTCATTGAGGCAAAGCACCTCTGCATGGTGATGCGGGGGGTTGAAAAACTCAATTCAGTCACGACAACATCAGCCATGTCGGGGCAATTCATCACCTCACAATCCACAAGAAGCGAATTCCTGAGGCTGATCAAGCCGTAGCCGCCGGGGAGGCAAGCCACCCCTTCACCATTGCCCGGGCCTCTTCTACCGCTGCAGGAAGCAAGAGAGAAACTTCCGGGCTGAGACCGACATTGAGTTCAAGTTCTTTGGGAGGGACACCGATGAGCACAATCTCCTTCGGCATTTTACCGCGCAGTCTTGCGATACCGAGCATTTCGCTGAGTCCCATCTGGTGGGAAGACATCTTGCGGTGAATAAAGGCAGGAAGCTCTTCATTCCGATAGACATACACACGGCGCTCATAGTCGAGGGGAATCAGCGCATCAAAAACAATGACCGCATCGCACGATTCAATATAATCAAGCAGGTAGATTCCCTGCGTTCCGCCGTCAATACAGCGCACAGTTTCAGGGAAATCCGACAAATCCCTGAAACTGTTGAGAGCCGCGACACCAAACCCCTCATCACCGTAAAGAAGATTGCCAAGCCCGATAACATTGATCAGCGGAGAGTTCATCCTGGCTCTTCCTCGACCTTATGCTTGTAGCCGGTAATAATCGAAGAGGTAACACTGGTACGATCGACAACATCATGACGAAAGACCGCATAGAGGTGCATGATCACGTAGATCGGAAAAATCCAGGCCATAAGGTGATGGGCGAAATGAAGGGTATAACTGCCGCCAAAAAGCGGTATCAGCCACCCAAACCACGCGTCACCGAACCCTCCGGGATTATTTTCACCGTACATGGCAAGACCCGTAAAAATCATGAAGCTTGAGCCGCAGAAAATGAAAAGAAAGTGCGCCAAGGCTGCAACAGGGTTGTGGCCGACATAGTTAGGCTCTTCCGATCGGATAAACAGATAAGACTCAACCTGCTCCAGAAAAGGTTTTCCCCACCACGCCGGTGACCAGGGTCTGAAACCGCCAAATCGCGCATACCGGTCGCCTCCGAAAATCGCCCAATAGAGGCGGAAAAGAAAGTTGGCAATAAAAATAAAAGCGGAGGCAAAGTGCAGATAGCGCCACCAGGCCAGCCCCTTGTACCAGACCGCCTCACCAAGCGGAGGGTTCAGCACGGGAGCGGCAATATAAAGGCCGGTGACAAAAAGAACAACCGTGCACAGGGCATTGATCCAGTGATAATACCTGACAGGCAACCTCCAGACATAGATCTCTTCAATTAATCTCCCCATGACAAGCTCCGTTTAAACGATTTTGACCGAGGTGATCTCCTTGCCGTTCATATCGAACAGATGAGAGGCACAGGCAAGACACGGATCAAAGGAGTGCACCGTTCTGAGTATTTCGAGCGGCTGTTCAGGATTGATCATGGGCGTCCCCTTCAGCGCCGACTCGTAGGCTCCTGAATTGCCGTTGGCATCCCTTGGCGAGGCATTCCAGGTTGAGGGCACCACAATCTGGTACTCCTTGATCTTTTTATCGCTGATATGGATCCAGTGACCCAGCGAACCGCGCGGAGCCTCAGTGTACCCAAATCCCTTGCACTCTTCAGGCCAGGATGAAGGATCCCACCGATCGCTGTTGAAGGTACGATAATCCCCGGTTTTGATATTGGCAATCAATTGATCATAGTAATGGCGCATGAAACCTGCCGTCTGCTTGCATTCGATGCCGCGAGCCGCAGTACGGCCAAGCGTCGAAAAGAGCGCCTCAGGGCCAACCTCAAGCTTCGAGAGCACAAGACCGACCGTCTCCTTGATCATCGGATCACCCTTGGCGTAGGCAACCAGCACACGGGCAAGCGGACCAACCTCCATTGGATGGTTCTTCCAGCGGGGCGTCTTCAGCCAACTGTACTTCTTGTCGGTATCAAGATGCTCGAACGGCGGCTTGGGGCCGGTATACTTCGGAGTTGTCTCACCCTTCCATGGATGAAGTCCTTTGGCATCCCCACCAGAATAGGTGTACCAACTATGGCTCACCTCTTCAGTCACCTGAGAGGCATCCCTTGGATCAACGTCAATGACGGTCGTAAGATCCTTGTTGAGAATCGCCCCTCTCGGCCAAAGCAAAGTCTTGAAATCAGCGAGAGTGGTTTCAGGGAAATCTCCATAGCTGAGATAGTTGCCAAGACCGCCTCCATGCAGCCAGCCCTTGTAGTATCCCGCAATAGCGATGAGGTCAGGAATGTAGACCTGGTCGATAAAGGTGGTGGTGTCGTCAATGATTTTCTTGATCATCGAGAGACGCTCGATATTGATCGCCGTATCGCTGTTGGGATCAATGGCACAGGCCATGCCGCCCACCAGATAGTTGGGATGAGGGTTCTTGCCGCCAAAAATAGTATGAATCTTGACAATCTCCTTCTGAAAATCAAGCGCCTCAAGATAGTGCGCCACAGCAATCAGATTCACTTCAGGAGGTAGCTTGTAGGCCGGATGACCCCAGTAACCGTTGGCAAAAATGCCAAGCTGACCGCTTTCAACAAAGCCGACAAGCCGCTGCTGCAAATCCTTGAAGTAGCCCACCGACGATTTCGGCCAGGAAGAGATGCTCTGTGCAATAACCGATGCCTGTTTCGGATCGGCCTTCAGGGCACTGACCACATCGACCCAGTCAAGCGCATGAAGATGATAAAAATGCACCAGGTGATCCTGAGTCACCTGCGTCGCATTCATCAGGTTTCTGATAATTCGGGCATTCGTCGGAATATCGATGCCAAGAGCATCCTCGACGCACCGTACCGAAGCAAGAGCATGCACCGTGGTACACACACCACAGATTCTTTCGGTAAATGCCCACGCATCCCGCGGGTCGCGCCCTTTGAGGATCACCTCTATACCACGCCACATCGTCCCGCTGGAGTAGGCATCCTCAATCACATTGCTGTCGTTCAGCTTCGCCTCTATTCTCAAGTGCCCCTCAATACGGGGAATTGGATCAACAACTATTTTTCTGGCCATGAGCTTACTCCCGGGTTATGCTTTATCATTATCAAGCTTGTCTGACTTCGCCTTCTTCACCGCAGTCACCGCCGCATGTGCGGCAGCACCGGCCGCAGCAGCGCCAACAGCTACTATGCCAATCTTGTCTGCATTGCTGTCACTGCCAAGGAACGGAACTTCGGCAAGTCTGCTGTAGAAGGGGCCCCTGTCCCAGAAATGCGGCTCAGAGCAGCCGATACAAGGATGACCGGAACCGATAGGGAAGCTCGTTCCGCCGTTCCACTGAATCTTGGAACAGGCATTATAGGTCGTCGGGCCCTTGCAGCCCATTTTGTAAAGACACCACCCCTTTCTTGTGGCATCGTCATCAAAGCTTCTGACAAACATACCCGCATCAAAGAAAGCGCGCCGATAGCACTTATCGTGAATCCTCGTTTTATAGAATGCTTTGGGACGACCGAGACGGTCAAGTTCAGGAAGGGTACCGAAGGTGTGGAAATGGGTAATAACACCGGTCATCACCTCTGAAATCGGTGGACAGCCAGGCACCTTGATAATGGGCTTGTCTTTGATAATATCAGAAACGGGTGCAGCGCCAGTCGGGTTCGGATCGGCATTCTGCACACAGCCGAATGACGCACAGGAACCCCAGGCAATGATTGCAGCCGCATCCGCAGCAGTCTCCTTCAAGGTATTGAGGAATGAATCACCGCCAACCATGCAGTAGACGCCATCATCTTTTGTGGAGGCATTTCCTTCAACGGCAAGAATGTATTTCCCCTTGTACTCTTTCATAATCTTGCGGCGCACATCCTCCAACTGCTTGCCCGCAGCGGCGCTCAGCACATCATCATAATCAAGAGAGATCATGTTGAAGAGCAGATCCTCAATGGTGGGATGAGAAGAGCGGATAAAAGACTCCGAACAGCAGGTGCACTCAAGACCGTGAATCCATATAACGGGAGTTCGAGGCTTGTGCTCCATAGCCTGAACAATACTCGGCACCATCGAGGGGGAAAGACCAAGATAAACCGAAGTAAGCGAACAAAACTTGAGAAAGTCCCTGCGGCTTACTCCCCGGGCCCTGAAGAGATCAGCAAAGGTCTGGTTGCTTTGCATTACTACCTCCGTTTTGAAATTGAAACAGTAAATGTTTGTTTTTCAGCGACCTGAAGGTTATGAAAACATTCCCGCAGGGCCTGCAACAGAAAATGTTCGATACATGCTAAAAAGAAGCAAGCTTATGTCTTTAATATACGATTGTTAACGATATCCAATCATAAAAAATAACATTTTCAGACGAAAATTCACTCAGTCAACAACGTCCCTGCCAATGATTATACCATGCACTTCATGGCCTTTTTCATACAGAAAATCGCGTTCTTAATGACCCCACAGAGTTGACAGTGGAACTGCCCAGAGGCCATCACCCAGTGGCAAGGTTTCTGTGCCATCATAAAGCAAGACGCCCATCCTGAACTGATCGCCAGCAACGCTTGCCAGTTTTTTAAGACCGCGCAGATCGCTGGTTTTAACGGTGGCAGAAGCTTTTACCTCGACCCCAATCAGTTGACCCGCCCTGTTTTCTATCACCACATCCACTTCAAGCATGTCGACATCACGATAATAGTGCAACCGATAGTCGCCCTCAGCCGTAGTGCTGTGCTTGAGCAGCTCACCATACACAAAAGTCTCCAGAAGAGAGCCGAATCGGCTGCGATCGCGCTGCACTTCTGCTACATCAAGATCAAGCAACGTAGCCAACAAACCGGCATCGATAAACTGCAGCTTCGGGGTTTTGACAACACGCTTCAGTCGGTTTCTGGCCCAGACTTCAACGCGCTTGAGCAAGTACATCTGCTCAAAAACACCTGCATAGCGGGCAGCCGTCTTGCTGTCCAACCCGACTTGGCCACCCAATTGGGTGTAATTGCACATCTGCCCCGATACCAAGGCAAGGCTACGCAAAAAGCGGGGTAACTGGTCGAGCTTGTCGATACTTGCCACATCACGAACATCGCGTTGAATAAGTGCATCTATATACTGGCGAGCCCATACCGTACGCCGGCGTGATCCTGTGCGGGAAATCGCTTCAGGGTAGCCTCCCCGCAAAACAGTTTCGACCAACGCCAGCCCCACCGTTGGCGTAACAACCTTGAGCAGACTGCCAGCAAAAGCCGCATCAATCCAATTCGCACTGCTCCCCTGCAACTCACTTTGCGACAGTGGCAGTAACGCGAGCGTCTCCATCCGACCTGCCAAAGAATCCGCTACAGCAGGCAACGTCATCACGTTAGCCGACCCGGTCAGCAAAAAACGACCAGGACGCCGATCTTCATCAACACTTTTCTTGATAGCCAGCAGCAGTTGTGGCGCACGCTGGATTTCATCAATAACAGCGCAATCAAGGCTGCGAATCATTCCGACAGGATCATCTTTGGCGGAGAGCAGCGTCAACTGGTCATCCAGCGTGAGATAGCGCATTCCATGCGTTGCCATCTGCCGAACCAAGGTTGTTTTGCCAGCCTGGCGCGGACCTGCGACCAGCACAACAGGCGTATCAGCGAGAGCTTCCCTGATGCGCGGTTCAATCAGACGCGGGTAAAGAGAGGAGGCGATCATCAGCTCATTTTCACGTAAAATATGGAATCTATAGACATATTTTACGGAATATAAACGCGAATATTATGGAAAGCAAATGAAGTTTCGTGTCGAACCGTTCCTGAGGCCACATTCCAATAATTGCATTCATACAGCCTTCCCGGCGAAGGGTTATACCAAGCTGTTGTGCCGCTTTTTCAATGAACTGACGCACAGTCTATTGCACGCCGGTGGCGATAACATAGCCTTTGGGTTCAGCCTGCTGAAGCATCAGCCACTGCACCCTTGAGATATTCCGGATACGATCCATCCTGAGCCAGTAGTGTCCGGTAACAAGAAAGCAACTGTCCTTAAATATTGGGATCGTTTTGATTGAAAACAGCTTCCAGTGTCGGTGCGGTGAGAACAGCCTCACCCCAAGCCTCCAAATCCTTTTCGGAAGCGCTTGTTAACTGCTCTGATGCCCACTCGGGCAAAACACCAAAGCGACGTTCAAGCAGCCTTCTCAGCAATCTTGACACACCCTCTTGTCGACCCTCTTGTCGACCCTCTTGTCGACCCTCTTGTCGACCCTCTTGCAGGCCTTTTACACGGCCTTCTACAAGGCCTTTGGCTATACCTTTAGCCATGCCAATTCGTTCTACGCTGGTAACATATCGCACTTTTTTACTCTCCTCTATCGTTTCAAGTTCTTGCAAAACCTGGCTATTCAACCATTCCGGCAGTTGCAGTAACCAATCAACAACACTAAACAAATCGATGACACGTTGCTTGTCCCACTGCCGTTGATACAGTAGTCGTACCAAACGCAGTTTCGCTTCATAGCGTTCCTGATGCTTTTTTCGGGTTTTTTGAGTCAGAATATGTGCCGCAGTAATCAATCCGAAAGCATTATCTGACGCCAGCAGTTCATCCACCTTGTCCTCATAATCGGTCAACTTGGCCACCGGAAATTCCAGGGTATGGCGGCACCCCAGTACAGCAAAGCCATAAGAGGTCGGTTTCCAATGCTTATGTTCATCAGCCAGAACCGCCAAACTCGCGACAGGTCTTTTGTATCGATCAAAAATCCGGTAGTTGTACACAAACATCCGTTCGGCAAATTCGGCTTGTTTTGTGCCTTGCACTTCAACATGGACGTATATCCAGCGTTCATCACCACTCAGCACGGTAACCCTCACCAGCCGATCAACAAAGCGCGTTCCAAACTCAGCATCCTGCACCACTGCCCGCAGCTCCTGATCGAGAAAAACATGCTCTTTTGACCAATCAATTTCGGCATGAGCATCAGGGAAATAAAACGCCATAAACTCCGGAAAATAGCGTTCAATGGCCTCTTTCCACGGACTGTCGTACTGATCGTTCGAAGCATCCATATTTTTTCGGCACACACTGCGGCTGTTATTTCAATGCCATAATTATTCTCTATGAAATTTAATATAGGGGATGATTGCCAAATCACAATACTTCAATATCACGATTACAAAAAAAATTACAGCCGAACCCTATATGCAAGAGAGGGGAGATGAGGTTCAGCGCGGAGTTCCTGGAAAAATCCAGGCGCCCTGTTTCATTACTCTTTGCTGAGGTCGATGTGGTAGCCGTTGGCTTTGAGGAGGGCGTGTTGTTTGGCGAGGTTGAGGTCGTGAGTTACCATTTCGGCAACCATTTCATCGAGGGTTATTTCAGGGATCCAGCCCAGGTCGGTTTTGGCCTTAGAGGGATCACCAAGCAGGGTTTCTACTTCTGCGGGACGGAAGTACCTCGGATCAATCCGAACAATAATTTGCCCTGTGCTCAGTGATGGATAAGAGGAGGGAGAGTTGAGAGCGGCAATAATGCCGACTTCCTGAAGAGCAGCACCTTCCCAGCGAAGGGATATTCCGAGCTGCTGTGCTGCTTTTTCAATGAACTGACGCACCGTATATTGGACGCCCGTGGCGATAACGTAGTCTTTGGGTTCAGTCTGCTGAAGCATCATCCACTGCATACGAACATAATCTTTCGCATGACCCCAGTCGCGAAGAGCATTCATGTTGCCGATGTAGAGACACTCTTCAAGCCCTTGCGAGATGTTGGAGAGACTTCGGGTGATTTTGCGGGTCACAAAGGTTTCACCGCGTCGTGCAGATTCGTGATTAAACAGGATGCCGTTACAGGCATACATCCCATAAGCTTCCCGATAATTAACCGTGATCCAGTAGGCGTAGAGCTTGGCTACAGCATAAGGACTACGAGGGTAGAAGGGTGTTGTCTCCCGCTGGGGAATCTCCTGCACCAAACCGTACAGTTCCGAGGTCGATGCCTGATAAAATCGTGTTTTCTTTTCGAGACCAAGAAAACGGATGGATTCGAGCAGGCGCAGCGTGCCCATGCCATCAACATCAGCGGTATATTCCGGCGCCTCAAAACTCACCGCCACATGGCTTTGAGCGCCGAGATTGTAGACTTCATCAGGTCGAACTTCGGCAACAATGCGGGTCAGGTTACTGCTGTCAGTCAGGTCACCATAATGAAGCACAAAGTTGCGATGAGTAA
>SESB01002628.1_pt1 | contig 10257 bp, 7 predicted proteins | sample 3171441 | NCBI WGS metagenome assembly SESB01 (sample SAMN06051867, study PRJNA518727) | freshwater metagenome | biome: subpolar coniferous forest; feature: holomictic lake; material: water; isolation source: holomictic Lake 227, 6 m depth | place: Canada: near Kenora, Ontario | collected 2014-07-08...
AAATGACTTTGGTGCTTTTGTAACTGAGGTGTCATAAGCAAGTGCGATCTGACCGTAGTAATCGCCAGCCCAACGTCCTGAAGCTTCTTTCCATTGTGCAGGAATGTCTTTCCATGTTGCAACCTTGTAAGGAGCAAAGAGGTTTACGTTGTCTGCGCCGTAAGTGATACCCACATCAACTGCATCTGGGGCCTTTGACTTAGGAGCTGTCTTTACTGTTTGAATTTCATATGCTGAAGATCCATCTGGATTGTCATCAGCGATTTTGATTCCGAAAGCCTTTGTGAAGAGGTCAAGTGCTTCTCCGTAATTTGCCCAGTCGCGAGGAATGGTAATGACATTGAGCTTGCCTTCTTTTTGTGCTGCCTTTACTAGAGCATCCATTCCGCCACATGACTTAAGGTCTGTGCACTTGGAATAATCAATCGATGCTGCCTGTGAGCTAGATACTGCTACTAAAGAAGTTACGGCCACGGTGGCTGCGATAACTCCTGTAAGTAAACGCTTGCGCATAAATCCCCCTTATGAGATTGGTAGGCATAGCAAAGTCCAACTAGTTGACGTGAGGGTTATTAACGAGGAGGTTTTTAGCGACGACTAGGTTAACTCTTAGAATCAAAACGAATTAACGGTTAACAAGAGTTAACAATTGTGCAGCGCCATCAAAAATATGCGTAGCACCAGCGGCTTGAAGCTGCACCTGATCATGTGCGCCGGAGGTCACACCGACGATGTAACGAGCACCTGCAGCGACGCCGCTTTGCATATCAGACTGCGTATCACCAACAACTATTACGTTGCTTGGTTCGATTTCTTGATTTGAAAGATTTCTATATAGATCAATTGAGCGCAGAATCATGTCGGGGGCAGGACGACCTGCTGCGACTTCATCGGAGGCGACGCTTAAATCGATTCGCTCGCGCCAATCTAGATCATTGAGAATTGAAGATAACAACTCCCTGGGAAATCCTGTTGTTATGGCAACCCCAATGTTGGTGGCGCGAAGTGTGGCAAATAATTGCGATATCCCATCAAATTCTTCAAGCTCGCCATTCGCTACAAGATTGTTGTATTGCTCAATGAAAATCTCATGGGTCGCTGCCGCTGCAATCGCATTTCCTTCGCATAGATGCATAAACACATCCATCTTTCGCTGGCCCATAGTTTCTTCTACGTAATCAACCATCTTTGCCAATTCGTCGGAATCGCGCTCGACGCCTTGTTGAATCATTGCCTCTCTGAAGGCTTTAACAACAAGCCCATCATCTTTAGCAGTTGTACCTGCAACATCGAAAACAACTAGTTTTATATCGCCCATGATGTGATTGTCTCCTCTGCGATTGCGGGTGAAAGCGTATTTCCTCGGCCGCCAGCACCAGTCACTATGACCGCGCCAGGGGCGACTTCTCTACGAAAGTAGATATCGGAACTCGTTGATTGACTGTAAACACCACTCCAGCGTTTTCCAATTTTAAGTTCTCGTCCAAATATATTGGAAATAACTCTTGTGAGATGTTCGTAAGGTTCCTCGATAATTTCATGTGAGAAGGGTTCTTGATACAGATGTGTGTCACCGATTGTGAACGACCCATCAAAACGTGGAGCAAGTAAGAGTTGCATGTGGTTTTCTGCAGCAAGCTTCGACTGTGGCGGGAGTCGATCGAGAGACAGGTTCTTAAATCCTGGGTAGTAGCGCATCGAATCTGCATCAGCTATCGAGTGTCCAAGTTTCTCGGCAATCGGAACTGTTGACCCCATCTGTAGGAAAACTTTTCGAACAGGGGCTTCATTGAAATATTTGGATAGGAATCCTGCATGTGCCGCGCCAGGACAAAACACCAGCAAATCTCCCGAAATCATTTTTCCATTCACATCAGAAATATGATTTCCAGTGTCGCTATGAGTAAAACTATCAACGTCAAAATTGGGTAACCATTGATAGTTCACATTCTTCTGCATTTCATCACGTAAGCCGGAAAGCAAAAGCAATGGTTCAACCGCTGCATCTGTCGTGCAACGAAGTGCTCCTACAAAATTTCCCGCAAGAAGTGGTTCAAGATCTTGGACTTCTCGCTTATTTAGAATCTCAAATCCACGCAAGGAAGCATCGTCCATGGATGCCGCTTCCTGCATTACTGAAAACTCTGAGTCAGATTGCGCAACCGTTAGAGAGCCATTAGGTCGAAAACCTATTGAGGCCTCCGAGCCAATTTGACCCCAAAGTTCACGGGCGCGAATGGCAAGTTGAAGTTCACTCCCTGCTTCTCTGCCACTCACCCACACCAAACCAAAGTTTCGAACTGATGCAGAACTAGGAAGAGAATCCCGCTCAACCTGCACTACCTCATGCCCTGCTTTGAGAGCCAGATAGGCATGCATGGTGCCGATAATTCCGCCGCCGACTACGAGAACTCGCTTCATGGTGAGAGATTTAACGCTCATTTTGTTAAACGAAGATGCGCTGGAGTGGGGTTTTAGGTGATGATTAGGTGAACATTTCGCGACCACAGACAGGAAAACCGTGCAGCCTCTACTCACAGACCCTTCCATTGATCAGACCTCTCAGGTTTCCGTGGAGCGAGCCCGTGAATTAATTAAGTCATCCGCGAAATTACGGACGCGCCGCGATAAAGCTAATCGAAAGCGCTTTGGTCGCCTTTTCAAAGATCCGAAAGCTATCGAAGTAACAATCACTCTTACTGACGAAGTTATGCGCATTCATTCCATGCGCGAGGCAATCACCATTTTTAATCACGCGGCGAAAAAAGCATCAGTTAAAGGATTTGGCCCGTTTAATGCATTTGGCTTGAAATTTATCCGCATTGTTGCGATTGCACTGCCGGGTGTTGTGGTGCGACTCGTTCATCAGCGTGTGCGAGCACTCTCTAAAGATTTGATACTTCCTGCAGAACAAGCCCGACTCTCTAAACATCTGGGAAAGAGAAAGGAAGAAGGAATTCGCCTGAACATAAACGTCCTCGGCGAAGCCGTTCTAGGCCAACACGAAGCTGATGAAAGATTCAAGCGCCTTGTTGAGATGATTCATCGTCCAGAAGTTGACTACATTTCAGTAAAACTCTCTGCAGTTGTAGCGCAAATGATCACGATAGATCACGAAGGATCGCTTGAAAAGGTTTGTGAAAAGCTTCGAATTATTTATGCAGATGCAGATTCTCATGGAACATTCATCAATTTGGACATGGAAGAGTTCCGCGATTTAGCTTTGACAGTCGATGCATTCAAGCGAGTTCTATCCGAGAAACAATTTCTTCACATCCACGCTGGAATCGTGCTGCAGGCATATCTCCCAGAATCACATTCTGCTTTTGCAAACTTGGTTGCATTTGCAGTTGAGCGTCATAAATTACAAGGCGGAACAATCAAGGTAAGACTTGTAAAAGGCGCGAATCTTGCAATGGAGAAGGCCGAAGGCGAGCTCCATGGCTACACACCCGCCCCTTATGGCTCAAAGTCCGATGTTGACGCTAGTTATTCGCGCTTAGTTGATACCGCCCTTCGCCCAGAGCACGCACATGCCGTGCGCATCGGAATCGCATCGCACAATCTTTTTCACCTCACGTGGGCCATTGAAGTGGCTCGGTCAAGAAACGTCTTGCACCAACTAGATATTGAAATGCTCGAAGGTATGGCCAACGCAGAAGCGCTTGCCGTTACTCGCTCTGGGCATCATGTGCTTTTTTACACACCTGTAACAAATAAAGATGACTTTGCTTCTGCCGTTGCATACCTCGTGCGCCGTTTGGATGAAAACACATCAGATGAAAACTACTTAAAGGCAGCCTTTGAAATTGGAAGTAATCCTCAAAAATTTGCAGAACAAAAGGAACGTTTTGAGAATTCAGTTCGAGAGCGCCACACAATTTCGACGCAATCGCGTAGACACCAGCCAGATCCAGTTGATTATTCAACATTCCACAATCAGGCTTCAGGAGATCCGACTTCGCCTTCATATATTAAGTCGATAACTGAAGAAATCACTCGTGTCCGCACGCATGACATGACAATTCCAATTGTTATTAATGGCGATGAAGTCACTACAGATCAATGCGAAGATGGAACTGATCCCGGCGACAATGCAAAAGTTTGGTATTCCTACTTTGTTGCGAATGAGAAAATAATTGACAAGGCAATATCTGTCGCAAAAAGTGGCGTAACTTCTTGGGGTAGTAAGAGTGTTGCAGAGCGAAAAGATATTCTCTTCAATGTTGCAAATATTATGCATGCCCAACGCGCTCGTACCATCGCGATTATGTCACGTGATGCAGGAAAGACTGTTTCGGAATCAGATCCAGAGGTAAGTGAGGCAATTGACTTTGCTCGCTATTACGCCTCAACGGGTGTAGAAAATTCCGATTCAAAGCCAATGGGCGTCGTCCTCGTAGTTCCACCTTGGAATTTCCCATATGCGATTCCTGCCGGAGGAGTTTGTGCTGCTCTTGCAGCTGGAAATACAGTAATTCTCAAGCCCGCTCCAGAAACCGTTGCGACAGCCTGGTTATTGGCCCAGCAACTTTGGGAGGGTGGTGTTCCACATGATGCGCTGCAATTTGTTCCAACTCGCGATGATGATTCAGGAAAGCACCTTGTTACCCATGATGGCGTTCAAGCACTAATTCTTACCGGAGCCTTTGACACAGCAAATATGTTCATGAGCTGGAAGTCAGACCTCAATCTCTTGGCCGAAACAAGTGGAAAGAATTCGCTCGTAGTTTCTGCGTGTGCCGATATCGATGCGGCGGTGAAAGATCTTGTGCAATCAGCGTTTGGGCATGCTGGGCAAAAGTGCAGCGCAGCATCCCTTGGAATCATTGTCGAAAGTATCTACAGCGATCCTTCATTCATCCGACAGCTCGTTGACGACGTCACAACTCTCAAAGTTGGTGCAGGTTGGAATTTTGGAACAACTGTTGGCGCCGTCATTCGTAGCCCTGAAGGTTCTTTACATCGAGCGCTCACAACTCTCGATGACGGTGAATCGTGGCTAGTCGAACCAAAGCAACTAGATGATGCTGGTCAACTCTGGAGCCCAGGAGTAAAAGTTGGAATAAAGCCAGGATCATGGAGCCATCAGAATGAATGGTTCGGCCCTGTACTTGGATTGATGGTTGCTCCAAATCTTGAAACTGCTATCGAATGGCAGAACGCAACAAACTTTGGTTTGACTGCAGGAATCCACTCCCTTGATGCCGACGAATGCGCCATGTGGATGGATTCTGTTCAGGCTGGAAATCTTTATATAAATCGCGGAATCACAGGAGCGATTGTGCAACGCCAACCATTTGGTGGGTGGAAGCGCTCTAGCGTTGGACCAAATGCAAAAGCTGGCGGACCTAATTATGTTCATGCGCTTCGAAATTGGTCGCCTCTGCAGGATGCGCGTGCTGCTAAATGGTCTGTAGATGAATGGTGGAAGAAAGTTGGTAGCCAGGCAATCGACGCAACAGGGTTAACAGTTGAGAAGAATTATCAACGATATCGCAAGCCATTAGCGCCAATAATTGTTCGCGTTGATGAGTCGACTTCAGATGAAGATATCTCTCTAATCAACTACATTGCACAGGTCACCGATACAGAAGTCCTTTGGAGCACAGCAAGTGCAGAATCGCTTGACGAGTTAATTGCTCGTTCAAAATACAAGGTTCGCTGGTTATCGAGTGAATCTGCACCCCGCGCTGAACTTCTCGCGAAAGGTGTCTCACTCGATAGCCGTCCGATTGCTCAACGCGGAGATATTGAAGCTCCACGTTGGCTGCTCGAACAATCAGTTGCAATTACTTACCACCGTTACGGAAACGTTAATGGTGGACCAAAACCGTCCTGTCGTGGGCTAGGTCACTTGTAAGTAAATTCAATTCTTAACAATTCCTTCATTTTGAAGGCACTCTCTGTTCACTTAACGTGACTGACCATCCTCCAAAATTCCTCCACCAGGTTCTTTATCCGACCTTAACCATCATGGAGGAATACATTGCTTAAAATGACAACCAAGAAAGCTGTTGCAGTTTCTGCAGCAATCGCTCTTGCACTTGGAGTAAGCGCTTCCGCTTCTCATGCTGCAGTGGCAAAAATTCAGACAGTTCAGGTATACATTTCTGCTGATACAAATATTCAAGACCTTTGGGTTAAGACTCTCGTTCCTGCCTTCAAAGCAGCAAACCCAGGTTATGACGTAAACGTAACTTTCGATCTACACGGCGACCATGATGCTCAAGAGACTGCAAAATTGACTGCTGCTGCTGCTCTTGGCAAAGATGCTGGCGTTGATCTCATTGACGGTGGATTTGTTACCACTCTTGGAGCGGCCGGTCTTCTCTTTAAGCCAACAGCAGGAATCGTCCCAAATCTTGTAGATGTCAATAAGACTGTTCTAAAAGCCGGTAAGGGTGGAATTCCGTACCGTGGCTCATCAGTTCTTCTTGCATACAACACAAAGAATGTTCCAACACCACCAGCGACCCTTGATGCACTTCTTGCATGGATCAAAGCTCACCCAGGCAAGTTCACATATAACGCTCCAAGCGGTGGTGGCAGTGGTTATTCATTTGTACAAACAGTCGTGGACAAGTATCTCTCTGATGCAAACCGCAAGACACTTGTGTCGACAGCAGCTCCTGAACTTGAATCAAAGTGGGCAGCAGGACTTGAAACACTTCGCCAACTAAATAAGTACACATACGGACAGAATGGCACCTACCCAGCAAACAACGCTGAGACACTTACAGATCTTGCAACAGGTCTTGTTGATATGGGAACAGTCTGGTCAGATCAGTTCGCTTCAGCAGTCAAGGCTGGAACAATGCCTTCAAATATCAAGGTTGTACAAATCTCGAACCCAACTTTGACCGGCGGAGCTTCATACTTGGGTATTCCAATCAGTTCAGCAAACCGCAATAAGGGTGCTCGCGTTCTTGCAAACTGGGTTCTTTCACCAGCTGCACAGAACTTGATCGTCAGCGGAACACTCAATGGTTTCCCAGTAATTCCATTGAGCAAGCTTGACCCAGTAGCTACTGCGGCATTTGCTGGTGTTGATATCCAAAACCTACGCGCTGGCTATCTCAGTGCAAATGCAAACGATTTGAAGAGCAAGTGGGCTTCAACCGTTCCAGGTAAATAAGGAAATCGCTTAAACACTCAGTGAGAAAACTACTAAACAAATCCGGCAAGGAGGGTTCGCTAGCCAGCAATGGCAGCGGATCCTCCTTGTTGGGCTTTGCGCTGTCACTTCCACCACTTCTACTCGTTCTTGGTTTCGTAGGAATTCCAATCCTTATCGGATTTACTTTTAGCTTAGGTTTTACAAAAGGTCCAAATCGAATTATTTCGATTATTGGTCAACAAATTCACCCAAAGACTCATTGGTGGGGAACTCTTGCTGCCTACTCCGATGTCTTTCATGATTCACGATTCGTTGGCGACTTAGTACTTACTCTGGCTGTTACCGCAATCTCTACTGTGCTGGTCATTCTTATTGCACTAGCAATTGCTCTTCACCACCGGTTAGTCGGTGGTCGTACAGCTTCAGTTCTTGCCACACTTTCAATCGTTCCGCTCTTTGTCCCGGTAGTTATCTCTGCATGGGCAATTCACACCTTTTATGGTGGAGATGGTTTTATGCGAAGTTTCTTCGCCAACATTGGGATCAACTTTCCCACTCTGACTTCTACCTCAACGGCTATCGTCATTGGCTCAGTCTGGACCTCGCTACCGTTTTCAATTTTGATGATTAGCTCAGGCGTACAAGCAGTCCCTGATGCACTTATTGAGTCCGCAAAAGACTGTGGAGCTTCAACTTTAAAGGTCATCACGACAGTAGTTGTTCCTCTCGCGCAAACACCGATCATCATCGCTGGATCATTTACAGCAATTGGAATTATGGGTTCGTTCACCATTCCGCTTTTCTTGGGACCAAATCAGCCAACAATGCTTGGTGTGGAAATCTCAAACTTCTTCGGCTCCTACAACAGACCGCAACAATCCCTCGTGATGGCATTTATTGTCTTCCTGGCAGCATCTGGTATAGCCGTCCTCTACATCTGGTCTAACGTCAAGAGCGCGAAAGAGAATGGGCGAATCTGATGCGTCGATATTTCAACCCTTCTAAAATCGTTTTGAACCTATTCGTTTTTCTATTGGCTCTCTTTATTCTTGGTCCAATTTTATGGTTAGGCGTCCATGCTTTTGTGACAGATTGGAAATACCCCCACCTCTACCCTTCAGGGTTAACCTTCAATTGGTGGTCCAAAGTATTTCTCGACTCAGCTCTTAAAACCGCTATCAGGAACTCGCTTATTATTAGCCCGATTGTGGTTGTTCTGTCCATGGTTATCTGTCTCCCTGCAGCCTACGCAGCTGGACGCATGAACTATTGGGGACGCAAGACCTTCATGATCACTTTGTTTTCCGCAAACTCGTTTCCAAAAATCGGACTCTTCGCGGCAATCGCGACTCTTTATTACACCTTGAATTTGATGGGGACTTTTTTAGGAGTCGTCATCATTCAGCTTCTGGGAACAATTATTTATATGACATGGATTCCGGCCGCCGCATTTGCATCAGTTCCGAGGTACTTGGAAGAAGCCGCAAGAGATGCCGGTGCAAATAAATTCACCGTATTTAGAACGATTACATTGCGCATGGCTATGCCAGGAATTCTCGTAGCAATTGTTATGTCTTTTCTTGCCTCATTTGATGAGGCTCAGGGTTCTTACTTGGTCGGTGCGCCAACAATCTACACAATGCCTACGGAAATGTATTCGCTGGTTCAAAACTATCCAATTCAGGTTGCAGCCGTCTTCTCAATTTTGTTAGCGATTCCATCTGTCTTACTGCTAGGTCTTGCTCGTAAACACATCATGGGCGGCCAGCTCGCGGAAGGATTCCAAATCAAATGAAGAATGTTGAGGCAAACATGGGGCTCGAACTACGTGGCTTGAAGAAGATACTTGGTGGTCGCGTCATCATCGAAAATCTGGATTTGTCTGTGGCAAAAGGTGAAATGATTTCGTTGCTCGGACCATCTGGTTGTGGAAAGACGACGACCCTTCGAATGATTGCGGGGTTTCTCATCCCGGATGCTGGCACTGTAACGGTTGCTGGAAGGGATGTAACAAATATTGGCCCTGAGAAGCGACCAAGTGCAATGGTCTTTCAAAATTATGCCTTATGGCCCCATATGACGGTTTCTAAAAACGTTGCTTACCCTCTCAAAATCAAGGGTCTTGGCAAGATAGAAACTGCTGAAAAAGTGGAAGCTGCATTGGGATTGGTAAATCTCTTGCATCACCAAGATTCACGTCCAGGTCGCATCTCTGGTGGTGAACAACAACGCGTTGCCCTTGCTAGAGCACTTGTTCAAGAGCCAGATGTACTTCTGCTTGATGAACCTCTTTCTAACCTTGACGCGAAACTTCGCGAGAAGGTTCGCGAAGATATACGCGAACTTCAACATCGTCTGGGCATCACAACAGTTATTGTGACCCACGATCAGGAAGAAGCGCTTTCCATTTCGGACAGAGTCGCCGTAATGAATTCCGGAAAGATTGAACAATTCTCGAATCCACAGGATCTTTATCGTCACCCCGCCACCGAATACGTTGCAACATTTATCGGGGCGCTCAATCGTTTTGAAGGCAATCTTGTTGATGGTCGCATCGTTTCAGGAAGCGATGTCATTGGAATTCGCCCCGAGGATTTAATTTTGAGTAGCCACCCAAATGATGCCGCCTTGCCAGGAACTGTTGAACTTGTAATTCCAAGAGGCCACTTCTTCGAAGTCGTGATTCGCCGAGAAGACGGCATTTTTAAAGCCTTCACAAACGAATTCATCCCTGCTGTGGGGGAAAATGTATTTGTGAAGATCAAGAAGTCTCTCCGTTACCAGAATGGGAAACTCGTCGGTTAATGAAACATCCACCCTTGTTTGCAACAGCTCACCGCGGAGATTCATCAATATTTCGGGAAAATACGATTGTCGCGATTCAATCTGCCATAGATTTGGGCGCAGAAATAGTCGAAATTGATATCCGACAGTCGAAAGACGGCCACGTCATTGTTCTCCACGATTCCAGCTTGGAACGTTTATGGGGATTCCCGGCTGAAGCTTCCTCACTCAAACTTAAAGAAATTTCACAAATTGGTTTCGACCAATTTCGTATTCCAACTCTTGAAAGTGTTCTAGAACTTTTTCAGAGCACCAAGTGTTCGATAATGATTGACATGGATATGCCAATTCAT
>SESB01002631.1_pt1 | contig 10247 bp, 5 predicted proteins | sample 3171441 | NCBI WGS metagenome assembly SESB01 (sample SAMN06051867, study PRJNA518727) | freshwater metagenome | biome: subpolar coniferous forest; feature: holomictic lake; material: water; isolation source: holomictic Lake 227, 6 m depth | place: Canada: near Kenora, Ontario | collected 2014-07-08...
ATCTGAATATGTTTTTAATACTCCACCAACTTTAGGTTTTAAATTTGGTGCAATCCAACTAAACAACCAATTCCACCCTGTATTTCCAGATATATTAGTTGAATCTGTTGCGTTAAAAGTAGCTCCACCAGTAGCAATAACATCTTGAATATTATAATAACTTATATTTATTGTTCCAGTAGCTTTACTTAATGTAAATGAATGTGTGGAAGTATATGATTGTAAGTTTATTAAATTCCCAACTGTACCATTACCAGACATAGTATTTATAATCTGAGTAGTACCAGATACAACTTTAATTGTATTTCCTGCTATAAATTTTAAATCATTAAATGTATTATTTCCAGAAATTACAATTGAACCACCTTGTAATTCAACATCATTATAAATTAATCCACCACCATCAAATCTAGTATTATTACCTGTAAGTATAATTTTACTAGTACCTGCATTTAATGTTAAATTAGTTGACACTGAAAAATCTAAAGACCAAGAACATGTTATAACTGATGAACCTAAAACAATAGAACGTATACGTGAAGTATCTCCCATTGAAAATGCACTAGTATTAATATTTTTATTATTTGTATTTAATGTTCCTTCAAGCAATTCTAATCCCCATATACTTGAAATAGTTAAATCATCTTGTAAAGTCCATTCACCACCAGAACCATAAAAAGCAATTTGTCCAAGTGAGTTACTAGCTGTAGTAATTGTTCTACCAATTGTTGTACTTCTACATATTGTTTGACCAGAATAAGTAACAATCATAGCATTAATATATTTTAAACTTCCATAAATATTTAAAACTTGAGTACCTGATAAAGTAGGAGTATTTATTGCTCCTGTCCAATCCATATCTAAACAAGTTGATGTAACATTTATTGTAACTGTTTGTCCAGTTGTATTAAATGAATTAACATTAAAATATACATCATTGGTAGAATCAGGTATTGGGTATCCTCCTGAACCTCCACTAGCAGTAGCCCAATGTGCAGTATCATTCCAATTACCACCATTACCTACCCAATATTTAGGAAATTTCCAACCAGAATTATAACCACTATTAATATAATTATTTGCTATAAAAGTAGCTCCACCAGTAGCAATACAACCTTTAATATTATAGTAATTTTTAGTAACTGTTCCAGAGGCTTTACTTATAGTATATGTTCCTAATCCAGAGGTACATTGTATAGTTATTAAATTACCAACTGTTCCATCTCCTGTAAATGTTGTGACTGTTTGAGTATTATTTACATTAAATATATATATCTTACCTGCAAACAGTTTTAAATCATTAAAAGTATTATTATCAATAATAACAGTATGTGTTTCTTTTAGCTCAACATTATAATAAGTTTTTCCACCACCAATAAATTGCATATATGATGCATTCATTTTTATTGTTGATGTTCCTGCATTTAATGTTAAATAACTTGGATTTGATATCTCCCAATCACTATCTAAATTTATAACAGATGCTCCTAATGTTAACACTTTAGTATTAGCATTTATACTCCAAAATTTATTACAAGATATTGATTTTCCATTAGTATCTAATGTTCCTTTTGAATGAGTTAAATTAGTTGAACCAGATGAATCAGAACATGTTAAATCATCTTGTAATGTGTAAGTTCCTGTACCCCAAAATGAAATATATCCCATACTATGTCCTGCTGTAGTTACTGTGTGTGTTCCACTACCTTGTAAAACAAAACGTCCTTTATATGTAGCATCCATTATCATTCCTGATACTAAAGTTAGATTACCTGCAATAGTAGGTGTATTACCTGATGTAAAATTTAAAGTTGGTGTGTTTAATACTCCTGTCCAATTCATACTTGCACAAATAAATGGAACAGCATTGATAGTAACTATTTGTCCTGTTGTAGTAAAACTATTTACATTAAACATTACATCATCATCAATAGTAGGTACACTTGCTCCTCCTGAACCTCCATTAGTAGTACTCCAGTGTGCAGTATCATTAATGTTTCCTGTACCACCTATCCAATATCTATTAGCCATTTATATATCACCTCCTTTTATACATATTTAATCCATATGTCACCATTATTCATATCACCTACAACTGCATCACCTGTACTTAATATAACATTATGAACTTGTGCTGTAGTGTATGAAGTGTTAGATTGTGCTACTAATGTTCCTGTCATTGTGCCACCAGATTTTAATAATGCTAAACTTAATTCTGATTCATCAATATCTATTGTAGGATTATCACTAACACCATCTCCATGTGTAATTAAAATTTTAGATGTTCCTGCTGCAATAGTACGTTTAGTGAATGTGTTAGTTCCTGTTTGAGCAACTAATCCTGTTGAAGAATCTAAATCAGATAAATTTTGCAATGGAATACTAGATAATGCTAACTTATTTATAGTTCCATTTTCTATTAAACTTCCACTAAAAGTATTTAATGGAGTACTAGACATAGCTTTTTTAACAACAAAATCTAACACATCAGAATCTCCTATATTCAAACCACCAAAAACACCACTAATTAAAATTATATTATTACCAGATTTTGTATATAAAGAATCACTTAAATATGTTGAGTTTAAAAATACATCTAAAGCATCTAATAAATAATCATATTGAGGAACATATGTTCCAACATTAATTGTATTTGTAGATGATGCAAATGGTATAGTTATTGTTCCTGTATAATTATGTATTCTTTTAGTATTAGCTTCTATAGCATCTTGAATGCTAGGTGATAAACTGCCTATACCAATTGATTCAGGTTCAATCATTGTTCCATCATTAAAATTCAATGTAACACGCATATTTTTTAAAACTCTTATATAAAATACTGTACCACTATTCCAATTACCACTAACCTTGTCTATTCTACCTTGAGAAAAACTAGATATAACATAATCTTCAGTTTCAAATATAACTATATTATTTTGAATAATTTCAAGTATATCTGAACTTTTATTATATTCAGGAATAGAAATATTAAATGTATTTATTGTTGTTGGTAAAGTAATTACATTTTTAATTTCTCCAATTTTCATTTGATTATAAACAGTCCAATATGTAGAATTATCTGGATTATTACCAGTTGAATCTAATATACAAATATAAGTATAATTATTATAATCTACAACATCTAATGAAAAATAAACTTCTAGATTATCATATAATCCTCTATATTTTATATTAGAACCTGCTTGAGCAATAAGAGAATAGGTAATTCCATTATCTATAGGTTGTGATGTAGTAGAAGGAGTAGATGATACATATTCAAAAGATGAACCTCCATATGTACATATATTATTTTTATACATTACTAAACCTGCATTCCATTCTCCTACATGTTTAAAATTAGATATGCTATCTTGTCTATCATTTTCTTGTGATATACGTGTTAATTCATTTAATTGGCGAGTAGATTCTTGAGATATTCTTAAATTTTCAGAAATAGTATAAGTATTATTATTAGAAATTCTTATATTTTCATCACCAATTCTAGTATTTTCAGAACCAACTCTAATTCCTTCAGAGGATACTCTTCCACCTTCAGCAATTACTCTTAATCCTTCTGCTGTAGTTCTACTTCCATCAGCTATTACTCTATTACTTTCAGCAGAAATTCTTAAATATTCTGCATCATATATAGATTTTAAATCAATCATTTTTTCCCAATATGTTGCATTTGTTGGTAGTGTTCCAATACTAGGTTGAGTTACACAAACATATATATATTTATTATTATCATAATAAACAACATCTCTTGCATAATATTGAACTGAATTAGAAAAAACTCCTGCACTATTATATCCTGCTGCTAAAAATCTCCATTTTGTATTATCAGTAGGAGCAATTCCTGTAGATATCTCAACAATACATATATAGGTAGAACCTTGATATGCTACTATATTGTTCTGAACATAAATAATTAAATTATTATATACCCCTTTATAATCATAAGTAGATATATTTTCTGCTTGTTGTTGTAATGTTTGTTCTATATCTCCAGTTTGATTATTTATACTAGTATAAATTCTACTAGCAGGATACATTATAACTCCTCTTTTATAATAACTACATGTTAATAATGAGGCTTCTAAATTAGGATGTAAATATATATAACCCATAGAATAATCTACCTTATATTGATTAACATTTGTTATAGATTCACTAATTGATATTTCTGTTGTAGGAGTTGAACCTACACTAAATGTTACTTTATAAAATTGGTCAGGAATATAATTTAAAATCATCCTATTATCAGCAACTTGTTTTTGTTCATTATTAACAGGTAAAGATATTTTATTTCCATTATTATCTCTTAACCAATCTATATATATAGGATTTGCTATATAATCTATATTCATTGTTTCACCCCTTTATATTCATATAAATATAAGAGGAATAATATATATTATTCCTCTGTTTCTTGAATTGATTGAACTGGTTGTTTTATTTGTTGAACTGCTTGTTGTATTTTATATACTAAAGCATTATATGCAGGAACTTCTTTTCCTTTTAATTCAACTCTTTCCATGAAAACCATCATATTATTTATCTCTTCCATTGTTAATTCTACTTTTATCATTTTTATTTCCTCCTTTTATTCTTATTATGTTACTGAATTTAAAGCATCTCTTAATCCTGTATATAACGAAGCTTTATTTATTATATCTCCTGTTACTAATGTTGCAGGAGGATTAATTGTTTTTGAAGGTATATCATTTATTGCAGTTATTGTTTGATTTATTATTTCTTTTGTTATTAATGTTCCAGAACTTACTGCTGTAAAACTATAATTCCCTAAACCTTTATATACTCTAAAAGCATTTATTTTGGTAATAAAAGCATTCCATTCAACACTAGTAAGAATATACAAAGTTTTATTAACAAAATCTGTTGAATAAATATTTCCACCTTGAGATATAGTTGTTGTCCATGCAAAATTTGATGGTCTAGTATTTACTGCTACTACATTTACAGGATATGGTGAAGCATTAACCCATGTACTATAAACTGTATTTGTACCATCAGAATTTACAGACCTAACTTGAAAATATTTATTTCCTATAGTAGCAACACCTATATTATAGTTAACCGCAGGATATAGATTAAGACTCTGAGAACTATATGTATTCCAATTAGTTCCATCAGTTCCCCATCTAAAATCCATTGTTGTTGCACTTGTTCCCCATGAATAATACAAATCTACACTTAAACTAGATAAAGGTTGACTAACAGTTACATTAGTGGGTATTCCTACTGTTAATGTTGATGTTGTGAAATTATATGTTCTAGTATTACTATTATATCCACTAGCAGTTACAGTAATAATAATAGAGTATGCAGTATTTGAAACTAAACCAGTAAAAGAACCACTATTTGCAACACTTGTAGCATTATTAGTTTGTAATACTCCATTTTTATATAAATCCATATTATACCATGTAGCATTTGCAACACTAGCTAATGTATATGTTATAGAATTAACAGTTACACCTGATGTTGTAAATGAAGGTTGAGCTAATGTAGGCAACGAAGTTGTTGATGGCATTACCCAAAAATTATCTATAGAAATCAATCCAGTAGTAGCATAATATGTCCAACATTGTATTTCATAAGTAGTTCCTGCTGTTAATCCTGTTATAGTATAAGTTAAACTACCTCCATAATTAGCATAAGATGAAAAAGCATCACTAGAACCATATATTCTCCATCTCCACTCTACAGCACTATATAAAGAAGGTAATCCTGTTGCTGTAACTTGTATAGATGTAGTTGTTTTTGTTCCTACAGTTATACCTCCTACAGCCGCAGGAGCATTATAAAAACTAGAAGAATTAGTATAAACACCATTTATACGTATATCATACAATCCATCTTGACTAAAACCATAAATACTAGGACATACTTTGTAACTATGAGATATAGAAAAATCACCAAAATTAACATCTTGATTAGTATGATAAGGACATTCCAAAGCATAAATATCATCTATAACTACATAATAAGCAAAACCACTACCTTCATATCCATGGTCTGCCCAAGATAAATTTACTCCTCCTGAATTTCTATGATTTAAAGTTGGAGCTGTATTAGCCATAGTAGGCCATGCTGTAGTAGTTATAGATTGACTAGAAAAATTTATATCAAAATAAGAATTACTCATAACATAATTCCTAGTATAAAAATTATATGTATAATCTGGTATTAATTTCCTTATTACAATGCTAAATCCTCCAGTTATACTAGTTGTAGTATAATCCATTCCTATACTAGATATAGCATTATCTCCCATATATAAAGAAACATTAGCATCAGGATTTATATAATTAAATGAGACTGTTGTTTTTTGTGAAGATGAAGTGTTATATGTTGAATCAGTAATATAAACAACTGTTGAATCAGCAGGATAGATTGCATTCCATCCATTATTATCATAATTTACTTCTAATATAATTTCATATATAAAATAAGTATAATTATTAGATGTGTCATAAGATGAAGGTCTTAATCCTGAAAAAGTAGCTTCTGCATAACCAGTATTAGAACCTCCTCCTGCACTAGTATATCCACTATAAGTATCAAATAAATCAAATGAAGACCAAGTAGCTCCACCATCAGTTGTATAAGTTCTATATAATGACCAAGAATATTGATACATAGAATTTGTTCCTGAATATTGTAATCCATCTACTCTTCCTTTGAAAGTTATTCCAGAAGTAGAACAGGTATAACTATTGGTTAATGTAGCCATTAAATATCCACCTCAGTCTGTCTTATTTCTCCTTTAATATCTGATAAATCAGGTTTATTTTTTAATACAATATCTCTTTTATTTTCAATATTATTTATATCTTTTATATCTTCTTGTAAAGGTGTACTACTTTCTTTTAATATATGTGTTTTTTGATTTAATTTCAACATATAAATCCTCCTTTTATTCATTTATTAATTTATTACTTAAGCAAATTTAACATTAAATCCTGTTACTGTTCCTGCAAAATTCCAAGTACCCATAGCTTGAGTTGTACCATCATAACTTTCTAAAATAGATGTCATACCTCCATAAGATGGAGCACGTGCTCTTAAAGCTATACTTGGAGCATTAGCTAAATCTATTTCAAACAACTTAGTTCCTGTATTATAAATAGAAAATAATTCATTAACACCTCCATCATAATTAGCAGAAATACCATGTTTGGTTGTTCCATTAGAATAAGTTATAATACCAGATGAACTTATTATCATTCTAGCTCCAGAAGAGGCTGTTTGAATTATTTTACCAGTTAAATAAGTTCCATTTATATTCTCTGCTATCAATGTTCCTGTATATATTCCAGTAGAACCAATATATGTAGTCCAAGTACCTAAATCGCTTTTTGCAGGTATCCATGTATCTGCTCTTGCACCAATTTCTGCCGCACTAGGTTTGTTTAAATTTGCCCAAGTTATACTTCCTCCTGTAATAACTAAATTGTTACAAGTTACAGTACCTCCTTGGCTTACTCTAAAAGGTGCAGAAGCTCTATTATTAAAAGAATCTCCTGCCCAAAATCTAATATCAGCATCTGTAGTACCAGTATCTGTTAATCCTGCTTTGTTATTTAATATTGTAGGTGAAAAAATTTGTTTATTTTGAATAAACGTTCCTCCTGCATATTCACCATCTGCAATTTGATTTGCTCTTGTTAAAGCAGTATTAGCTGTACTATTAGCAGTATTAGCAGTACCATTAGCAGAAACTGCTGTATTTAATGCTGTGGATGTATCAGGGTCTGAATTAACTCCTCCCCAATCAATATAACTATTTGCTCCCATAGTAATATTACCTGAAATATTTAAATTACCACTTGAATCAACATAAAATACATTTGTTGGTGTTCCTGAAATGGTTTTTTGAATCTTAATTCCATCAGTAGGGTCAATAATTATCCTATTCTTAAGGTTAAATGTACTCATATCTAATCTCATATCACTACAAACAATAGCATCACCATTAATTTCAACACTTCCACCTGTATTAGTTAATGTCCATAAATGGTCACATAATATACCTTCAGCAGTTATAGCAGTACTAAAAGTTTCAAAATTATCCATAGACATAAGAATTTTATTATCCATAATTCTCATTGCTCCTTGAGCTGCATTTGCTGCTCTCATGAACATTCCACGCCTTTCAAGTATTACTGTTGCTTGGTCTAACTCTATAGGCTTAGATGATACATCAACTGGAGAATTTATAAAATCTATTATAACAGTTTTATCTTTTTGATAATCTTTATAAGTATCTCTTTCAGATATAAGAGTATTTGATGCTTGTTTACTTTTTGTAAATATAGCAGTTATATAATTTAAATCATCATTAAAATAAGTCTTATTTGATACAGTTACTGATAAAGAATTTTTATCAAAATCATGAGTATATGCTGTAATTCTAGGTTTAGATTGTATATTAAAATCTTCAAATATTACATCAATTTTTGAACCCAATGTTAATTTATTCCATGTATAATTTTCATCTGCACAATTAAATATATCAATAATATTTAATGTAAACTCAATTGGAGGTTGTGCCTTTATAGCTAAAACAGCTTTACCAAAAGTATATAATTCTGCATAATCTCCTGAACTACATGATACATTCTCTTCATTGATAAATCCTAATAATTCTTGCCTTTGAGCTAATGAAAAATTAATAACATTTTCATATGATAAATCCTCTATTAATGCAGGAATATCATGATTTAATATATAATCAATTTCAGCCTGTTTATTATTTATTTCAATTTGTTTATTTGCTACAGCAGTTTTAGCAATTTGTTCTTGAGCATACCAATAATTATAATCATGTCCATTTGCTTGAGGTGAAGGATTTGTAGGAGTTCTCATTCTAATAATTGTATCTTCATTATTTTGAATAATTATTAAATTAGTATTCAAATCATCATATCCTGTTGTAGGAGTAGATTGTAAATTATTTAATTCATTGTATTTTGTTGCTAAAGATGATTGTAAATTAGTAAAATCTAAAGTTTTTGTTAAAATTTTTGCCTCATATGTATTTAAAGCATTAATTAAAGATTGACTCATATATGTTGTGTTTTTAAAAAAAGTAAAATCATCAACATAATCTTGTCCTGTAGGATTTGCCCCACTCATAGTAGGATTTCCTCCACCTGCTGTTGCATCTCCTGAATACGTTCCTTGAACATATAACCTAGTTACAATTTCATCAATTTTTATTTTCTCTTGTATTTGTTTTATATAATTAGAATCATATAAAATTAAACCTGTTTCATTAGGTAAATCATTATAATCTAAAATTTGCATTGTATGATTAATTGTATCAAACATAAAAATACAATTAAAATTTTGTTCTACTTCTCTTATTACTTCTAAAATTGTTTTATCACTTATATCAAAAGTCCTATATTGACCTACTAAACTAGAAGACATATAACTAACTGACCAAGTATTTTGAAGTTTTTCTTGAATTATATAATCTATTATTCCACCTTTAGTTACATCTATGGCATCAAAAGTTTGATTATTATATATTTCTCTAGTTGTTAAAAAATCTCCTGCTGAAGTTGTAGAAAATTTTCTTAATCTTATCTTGTTTAATTTATATTCTAAAGAATAACAATTAACATTTTTAACTTCTTTTTCTCCACCATTTCTTTCAGTTTGATAAATATAAAAATATTGTTCTTCTTTTAAAGTATCATCAATATATGATTGTAATAAAATCATACCTCCAGATTTAACTAAATCAAAATTCTCATTTATAGTTTTATCTATATCATTCCAATAATAAGGAAGTGTAAAATTCAATTCATCTATATTCATTAATTGACGTTTTAAAGTTATATCATAAGAACAATCTGTAACACAAGCTATTATTTCATATGGACTCATTGATTTACATAAATATAATTGATATGTAAATGAATTTCCTAATACTAAATCACCCAACATATTACATTACCTCCTTTATTCCATATTATATAAACACAGGGAAATTATTTCTTACATCAATTATACATTTACCACTAACTTGTATTGTATTATTCCCTTTAACTAATCTCAACCAAATTTTATTAAAATTATTAAATCTATATGAACCTGTACTTGAAATTAATTGTTTTTTACTATTATTTATATATATTGTTTCTCCTGTATTTAAACCTGATAATAAAGTAATCCTGCCACCATCACTAAGATTTGTAAAAGATACTCCT
>SESB01002632.1_pt1 | contig 10240 bp, 10 predicted proteins | sample 3171441 | NCBI WGS metagenome assembly SESB01 (sample SAMN06051867, study PRJNA518727) | freshwater metagenome | biome: subpolar coniferous forest; feature: holomictic lake; material: water; isolation source: holomictic Lake 227, 6 m depth | place: Canada: near Kenora, Ontario | collected...
ATTGAATGACATTATAGCTAAACCACACCAATTAGCTAGTCATCAATTAGCTGTATTTGCAGTGCCATTCCCTTATTTATCTATGGCTGTACAGAAATTTGCAGGTAAATCGAATGTTTTTATTGCAGCACAAAACTGCTCAAATAAAAAGAGTGGTGCCTATACCGGTGAAACATCAGTTGAAATTTTACAATCAGTAGGAATTCAATATGTGGTATTAGGACATTCTGAAAGAAGAGAATATTATAACGAAAGCAATCAGTTATTAGCAGAAAAATTAGATATCTGTCTTGCAAACAAAATGAAACCTATTTTTTGTTGTGGTGAGCCTTTAGAAATTCGTGAAGCCAATAACCAAAATGAATTTGTTGCAAAACAATTGAATGAATCATTATTTCATTTAACAGAAGAACAATTACAAGAAGTAGTAATTGCTTACGAACCAATTTGGGCTATTGGAACTGGTAAAACAGCATCAAGCGCTCAAGCTCAGGAAATTCATGCTTTTATTCGTAGCCATATTGCTTCTAAATATGGTAACGCTATTGCAGATTCTATATCTATTTTATATGGAGGTAGTGTAAAGGCATCCAATGCAGTTGAATTATTTTCTCAGCCTGATGTTGATGGTGGATTAGTTGGAGGAGCATCATTAATTGCAGAAGAATTTGTGGCTATAATTAATGCACTGAAGTAATGGCAATTTTGAGACATCCTACCTTGCAACCATTGTCGAGGCAACACCATCAGGGATTATTAGCTTCTTTATTATTAGAGAAAGGATTAAAGAAAAATGCTTCTCTTAAAGAGATGCGCGATTTTATTATCCAATTCTGGGAGGAAGAATTACGTCTTCATTTTGAAAAAGAAGATTTATTGTTTTTACCATTAGCCTATAAATATCCTCAGTTATTGGAAGGTTTAACTCAGTTAAAAAACGAACATCAGGAAATTAGACTCATCATTCAGAAACTAAATAATGAAGCTCGTTCGGAACAGTATGATACCATCGCTTCTTTTGCTAATCTTTTAGAAAAACATATTCGTTTTGAGGAACGCCAGTTATTTAATGCCATTCAGGAAATTTTACCTGAAGATGAATTAATTGACTTTACTGTGGAACTTCAATCGATATCAGAAAAAGATTTTTGTACGAAGTATCCTGTAAAATTCTGGGAATAATTAAGATTTATTTATTTCCTGTGCCCTTCCCAGACGATCATTTATTGCCCTGCCTAAACCCTGATCTGGAAAGATTTCTGTAATGATGATATCAAACTGAAATTCATCAATACACCGCATTACTTCAAATAAATGTTTGGCGGCTTCTTTTAAATCGCCCATTGGCGATAACACATATTGATGACCCGTTTTTAATCCCTCATATACTGTATTAAATGAGATGACTGCAATATTTTTATCTTCATATTGCTGGATTAATGTAGGAATATCACCACGAATTAATGGAGTTTTAGTTGCATAATGACTTTTCATCTGACCTGCACTTGCTGGATTTTTATCAGCCTCTTCTTTCAATACTACCTTTAGTCCAGTTATTAATTCCATTTGTTCAGCCGTTACTGCTCCTGAGCGATGTAATACAATTTGATTATTTGAAACTTCTGCAATGGTAGATTCAAGTCCAACTTCACAAGGCCCCCCATCCAAAATATAAGACACTTTATCTTTTAATCCATTTAGAACATGTTGTGCTGTAGTTGGACTAACATAACCTGATGGGTTTGCACTTGGTGCGGCAAGAGGAAAAGTAAGCAGCATTAATAATTTTGTTGTCATTATTTGATTTGGTACACGAATGGCAACTTTTGAACTTCCCGCTGTGATCAAATCAGAAATAATTGGCTTTTTAGGAAGCAATAATGTAAAAGGACCAGGCATAAATGCTTCAGCAAGTTTTAAACTTATGGGATCCAATTCTGCATATTTATTGATTGCATTTATATCAACAACATGAACAATTAAAGGATTAAAAGTGGGCCTGTTTTTGGCTTCAAATATCTTAATTACAGCAGTATCGCTCAATGCATTTGCAGCTAATCCATATACAGTTTCAGTTGGAATTCCAACTAACTCATCAGATTCTAAAAGGGTAGTAGCTTTTAATAAATTTTCACCGATTTGAGGCATATATATTAGAATTGAAGAGGTAAATCAGCGGGTGAGAATAGGTTTAATTTATCTAAATGTAAAATGGTAGTATCTCCTGCTTCATTAGGATGATACATTGGAATAAACTTCGCACCAAACACAAATTCTTCAAATGTATAAGATGCTTTAGAAATAACTGTATTCGAAAAACTTTCATCAAATCCCTGAACAAATATGAGCAATTCTACTTCAGCATTAGCCATATCCTCTTTTGTAAATTGATAAATTGGACTGTTCTCATTGATTGGATGCACCAGTGTCCAGTTTGCTGTCATAGTAGAAGCTTTAGAAATATCCAAGGGTACATTGTAAAATTTATTTTTTTTAATTCCATCTTCTAAAACTTTCATAGCCATTGTTACTTTTACTTCTACGTTTACCAAATAATTCTTGGTATAGGGTACCATTCTAAACATTAGTGCTACCCCATCTCCAAAAGGAGCAAACAAGGCGTTATTACTATATCTTATAAAGGAACGTGGACGTGCAAATCTTCCATATAAAAGACCCGTCATTAATGCAAAGCTCATTAAACCAGTAAGTGCTTCAAGTGATGCAATAAAACTGGTGATGAATCCTACTGGATTAATTCTTCCATAACCTACTGTTGTAAATGTTTGAGCACTAAAAAAGAATGCCTCTCCAAATTTTTCTGCTAGGGTTTCCGCAACCATACCATTCAAATGTTCGATACCTATTAACAAATAGATTCCAGCAAAGAAAAGATTGATTAAAACGAAAAATAACATGATCGACAAAAGGAATTTCCATCTTTTCATCGAAAGCATAGTGTGGTAAAGGTTCAAACGCTGCCAAAAATGAAGACCCCTAACTTCTACATTTGCAACACCATTCTTATTAAAAAAACGGCCACCCCCTAAAGCGGTATTAGTTCCCAAGCCAGTTTCATTATTGATCTGAGCTTTTTTATTTAGTTTTTTTAGTAGCATTAACATCAGGATTATGCCCTAAAAATAAACCCTTTCTGCAATCTATCGTTATTCACATGTCATTAATAACATAATCGTACATTTTTGTGCTTCTCACACATATCTTTGCAGCCTTATGAAGAATATTAGGAATTTTTGCATTATTGCACATATCGACCATGGTAAAAGTACTTTGGCAGACCGTTTATTGGAACATACCAATTCAGTAGGCCAAAGAGATATGATGAACCAGGTTTTGGATGATATGGATCTGGAACGTGAAAAGGGTATTACAATTAAGAGTCATGCTATTCAAATAAATTTTCCTTACAAAGGAGAACAATATGTTTTTAATTTAATTGACACTCCCGGACACGTAGACTTTAGTTATGAAGTTAGCCGGGCTTTGGCGGCTTGTGAAGGAGCTTTATTATTAGTTGATGCATCTCAAGGTATTCAGGCTCAGACAATTAGCAATTTATATTTAGCTATTGATAATAATCTGGAGATTATTCCCGTGATCAATAAGATCGATATGGATGGGGCTAAAATACCGGAAGTTACCGATCAGATTGTTGAATTAATTGGTTGTAAAGCAGAAGATATCTTATTGGCTAGTGGAAAAAGTGGAATTGGTATCGATGAGATTCTTGAAGCAATTGTTGAAAGAATACCTGCTCCCAAAGGGAGTTATGAGGCCCCATTGCAAGCTTTGATTTTCGATAGTGTATTTAATAGTTTTAGAGGCATTATCGTTTATTATCGTATTCTTAATGGAGTGCTTAAAAAGGGTGATAAGATTAGATTTGTAGCATCAGGGATGGATTATTTTGCGGATGAGGTTGGTGTATTAAAGTTCGCAATGACTCCAAAAGACGAAGTAAAGGCAGGAGATGTGGGATATATCATCACTGGAATAAAAGTAGCAAAGGAAGTTAAAGTAGGAGATACCATCACATTGGCTAATAATCCTGGTGAAATGATTCATGGTTTTGAAGAGGTGAAACCAATGGTATTTGCAGGTATATATCCGGTTAATACAGATGAATTTGAAGAACTACGTGATTGCATGGACAAATTGCAGCTAAATGATGCTTCTCTTACATTTGAGTTAGAAACATCACAGGCATTAGGCTTTGGTTTTCGATGCGGTTTCCTTGGTCTCTTGCACATGGAAATTATTCAGGAAAGATTAGAGCGCGAATTTAATCAGACCGTCATTACTACTGTACCAAACGTAAGTTTCCTGGCTTATACTTCTAAGGGCGACAAAATAATTGTAAACAATCCTTCTGAAATGCCCGATCCAACTAAATGCGATCGGATTGAAGAGCCTTTTATCAGGGCACAAATTATTACCATGCCTGATTATATTGGTAATATCATGACACTGTGTTTAGGAAAGCGTGGCATTTTGTTGAATCAAAGTTACCTAACACCTTCAAGGGTTGAGTTAACTTTTGAGATGCCGTTGACAGAGATTGTATTTGATTTTTATGATAAGCTAAAGAGTCAGACAAGGGGCTATGCTTCATTTGATTATTCTCCAATTGGCTATCGTGAAGCGGATATCGTTAAAATGGATATCATGTTGAATGCAGAAAAAGTAGATGCTCTAAGTGCTTTGATACATAGGGGTAGGGCTACTGATTTTGGACGTAAGCTTTGTGAAAAATTAAAAGAGTTAATTACCAGACAACAATTCCAGATAGCCATCCAGGCAGCCATCGGCGCAAAAGTAATCGCAAGGGAAAACATCAGTGCTTTACGTAAAGATGTAACAGCCAAATGTTATGGTGGTGATGTAAGTCGTAAACGTAAATTATTAGAAAAGCAAAAAGAAGGTAAGAAACGAATGCGCCAGGTAGGTAATGTAGAAGTACCACAAGAAGCGTTTTTAGCGGTTCTTAAACTTGACTAATCGTAATTAAGTAATATTAAATAGAAAATTACTGTTTGTAGACCTGAATCAGTATCATTTTATGGATATTGATTCAGGTTATTTTTTGGGTTAACAACAGGGGCGGGGTCACCAACTTCTATATTTTTTTCATGTACCCATTTCCCATTTACCCAATAAAACCCTTCATAACTTCCATAGGGTATTAAACTTTGTTTCTCTTTAATCTCGCCATTTTCACTTACTAAATGGGCAAATATGATTCTGTCAATATCTGGATCATAATTAATTTTAGCACCTGCTTGTTTCTTAAATTCTAAACAAAACCGGTAGGCGGGTTGTGGGGGTTTGATATCATCTGGAGGATAATCAAAAAATCGTCCTCCGAATAATGGCTTTCCCTGTTCATCAAAAGTCAAAACTTCCATCCATTTTTTGGTAGTCTTGGCATTGTTTTCATCATAGCCTAATAGCGTATAATAGTTTTTGCCTTTAAATGTTTTTAAAACAATATTATAATAAACGGCTCCAATCCAATTATTAGCATCTCTAACAGAGTCAACTGGAAATTCTGTATAATCGGAATGATCAAACAGCGGGAATATTTTTAAAGAACCATCTTTCGTATGCATTTGTATGGCTCCTTTCTGATGATAAGCACTAAAATCTTTCATTACTTGCCATGTAAATATTCGAAATGTACTATCTGGAGCGTAGAGTTTAGAAATGGTAATTAAGGAGTCGAATGGATAGTAAAAAGAATTAGGATTTTTTAAAGCCTGTACAAGCCCCCTTGTAAACAAACTATCCGCCCTAAATCGATCTACCATTTCGGTTGCATTCAAAATCGCAATGGAATAATCTTTTATCCCATCTTCAATTGTAGCAATTTTTTGAAAACTAGGATCCTTTTTCTGTTGTGCATCGATTTGATAAAAACAGAAAATCAAGAAAATAACGAGGATGATTTTATTCATTACTACTAAGATAAAGGCTATGGTGCTGAATTCAAATTTTAGAAGCTATAGTAATGGAATTTAGGATTTCATTATAGACTTTAATTGATGGGCAAAGTCTAACAAGTTTTCAAATCGTAAATCTATCAATGGGTGTGGAAAATCAATTTCAGGGTGGGTGGTACTTAAAAAGACAGTATGTATACCTGCATTTCGTCCAAACCCCATATCGCTTATTCTATTACCAACCATGATCGATTTCGACAAATTGATGTCAGGATATAATTCAGTAGCCTGAAAAGCCATACCTGGATTGGGTTTTCGGTTATAGGAATTACTATCTAAATCCGGACAATAAAATATATGATCTATTCTTCCACCACCATGTTGAATAGCTGCTAACATATTCTTGTGAATATTATCTAGGTCGTCTATGCTCATTACCCCTTTTCCAATACCTTTTTGATTAGTTACCAGTATGATTTTTTTAAATAAAGGGGCAAGTATTGCTAAGGCTTCAATAGTTGTATTATAAAATTTGAACTCATTCCAATTCAATACATAGTCTTCATGCTTCTCATGATTTAAAACACCATCACGATCGATGAATAATGTAAACGAAGAATCTATTTGATTTAAACTAAACATGTTTCATTTTAAACATTCAACCCCAATTTTTTTTACTTTTTAATTTTTACTTTTGAATTAACCAGGAAAGATTGCATCCTCCACTAACTCACAAATAACGTGCCCAATAAGAATATGGGACTCTTGTATTCTAGGAGTGATGTTAGAAGGGATATTAATTAAATAGTCTGATAATGCTTTTAATTTTCCTCCAGTTGAACCAGTAAACCCTATTGTAATAATTTCTTTTGCCTTTGCTACTTCAAAAGCTTTTACGATATTTCCTGAATTTCCAGATGTAGTTATTCCAATTAAAACATCTCCTTTAACCATTGTTCCTTCTACTAATCTAGCATAGATTTCATCATAGCTATAATCATTTGCCACTGCTGTTAAATAAGAGCTATTGCAGTGTAAGGCATCTGATGGTAAGGCTTTTCTATTTTTATAAAACCTACCAGAAAATTCGGCTGCTAAATGTTGCGCGTCGGCTGCACTACCACCGTTACCACAAAATTGAACTTTGAATCCACCTTGAAAACTATTAGTGATTACCTGAACAATCGATTCAATAGTATTCAATAATGTTTCATCATCCAAAATGGTAGATTTTACTGCAATACTTTCTGAAATAATATGTTGAATATTTTTTTTCATATTTTAATATTTGTGTTTTGCTTCTGTTTAATTTTCTGCCAGATTTAAAATGGCATCTGTTAAATGCAACCAGCTATATTTTTCTTTCTCTCTACGAAGTTGAGGAAGATAAAAGTTCTCACCTAATTCATATAGTTTTTGTATCCCATTTGCAATAGCGTTTGCATTCGGTTCCACTACAACACCAGCCACATTATCCGGAACCATATCTGCTAATCCTCCCACGTTCGTTACCAGCATTGGTTTTTCAAAATGATAGGCTAAAGGAGTAACACCACTTTGGGTTGCATTTTTATAAGGTTGGATTACAAAGTCGGCAGCACTTAAATAATATTTCACGTCCTGATCTGCAATAAAATGGGTACGTAAATCTAATAAATCAGCTATGCCTAATTCATCGATCCTGTTTTTATAAAATATTTCATCATCATAAAACTCTCCAGCAATCAATAAAGTCGGTAAAATAGTTAATGGCTCTTTTGCTTTTCGATCTTTTAAAATTTTCATCGCCTCCAATAAAAGATCAAGACCTTTATATTTTCTGATAAAACCAAAAAACAGAATAATATTTTCATCTACTGGTAAATGAAGATATTTTCTTGCTGCATCTTTGGATAGCGCTTCTCCGAAATTGTCATATAAAGGATGTTCTGTCTTAATAGCTTTTGTATCACTAAAACTTTGCAGGTCTTTCAATACTTTATTACTCATTGTTATAAAGCCATCAATTGGTTTTACAAAATATTGAGTAAAGGCTTTATCACCGGGTCGTTTTTCATGTGGGATTATATTGTCGGCAATGCAGATGATCTTCGAAGAGCGGTTTGTTTTTATGATTCGAAGGATGGTTCCCAAACAAGGGCCCATTAATGGAAGCCAATATCTTACAATAACCAAATCAGGTTTTTCTTTTTTTATTTTCGTTCCTACTCTAAACCAATTAAAAGGATTAATAGAGTTGATGCATACTACAATTTTCAAACCAATAGGAGCAGGCTCAGAACTATATTGAGATTTACCAGGAAATAAAAAAGAAGGGTATTGTAGGGAAAAATTATAGATTGTTACATCGAATCCCTGATCCAAAAATGCACGTGCTAAACGCTCGTTAAAAGAAGCGATTCCTCCTCCTCGAAATGGCCATGCTGTACCAATTAGCGCAATTTTTTTTTGCATAGGAAACTTTATCAGTCCTCGATTCCTAATTTTTTATGGATCAGGTAATTATTTCTTTCTGAGGCATTTCTAGACACTAGTTCAGCCACAAAACCTGCCAGGAATAATTGTACGCCAATAATCATGGTAGTTAATGCGATAAAAAAAGCAGGTTTATTGGTTAAGGAAAAATCAATATCCATCAACTTCCCAATAATTAAATAAATACTTGAAGTCAGACCAATGAGGAAAAATAAACTTCCCCAAAGTCCAAATAATTGCATGGGCTTCTTACCAAATTTTCCCAGGAACATAATTGTTGCCAAATCAAGAAAACCATTTACAAAACGCTTCATCCCAAATTTGGTTACACCATATTTTCTAGCTCGATGCTCAACTACTTTTTCACCAATCTTTCTAAAGCCACTCCATTTTGCTAAAATAGGGATGTATCGATGCATTTCTCCATATACTTCAATGCATTTAACCACATCAATTTTATACGCTTTTAAACCGCAGTTGAAATCGTTTAATTGAATCCCTGAAGCTTTTCTTGCTACTGCATTATATAATTTTGATGGAATGTTTTTTGTAAATGTATTATCGTATCTCACTTTTTTCCATCCGCTAACCATATCATAGCCCTCTGTGATGATCATGTTTCGAAGGCCAGGAATTTCGTCTGGTGAATCTTGCATATCTGCATCCATTGTAATAACGGTAAGGCCTTTTGCAGCTTTAAATCCTTCATTTAAAGCTGCAGACTTGCCATAATTACGTCGAAATCGAATTCCTTTAAAGCAGCTATTTTTTGCTGCAATCGATTCTATCACATTCCAACTATTATCTGTACTGCCATCGTCAACCATAATCACTTCAAAACTTAATTGTTCTTTGGTGACAACTGATTCAATCCAACTGCACAATTCTGGAAGTGACTCGTCTTCGTTATATAAAGGGATGATGATAGAAAGATCCATAAAATCAATTATTGCTCAAAAGGAGTTGGGTTCGGATTCTTTTTTGCGATGCCGGCACCTATAGCAGAACTAATGGCTCCAAAAATGCCATATCCTAAAATAGTACCTCCAATCATAAAAGGCATCATGAATTTCCTCGTCATATCCAATGCACTTTTGATTTGATCGTCAGTAAGATTTTTATTTTTCTCCATTTCTTTTGCAGCAACTTCTATGATTTTGTCGGTCATTTCTGGAAAGATCACTTTAACGGATAGAAATGTATACACTACTGTAATTACAATTAAAGTAGCCGTTACTTTAAATCCATGTGCAAAAACATTCCCAAATGTTACGTTTCCATTCATTTGTGTTGCATAATGAATACAAGACCAAATGATACCACCCAAGACAATTGCATAAGACACATAGCCCAATGCTTTATTCTGCCATTGGTCGGTTAAATACAATGCGATACTGAAAGTGATGGTGATTAAACTTAAAATCAGTCCTTTCATCCAAGGTTGTACAATTTTAGTTTCCATGTTAGTTTGGTTGTTTAGTTGGTAATAATTTGTCCTTTGTGTAATATACCCAAAACTTTTCCATTTAATTCCGTATTCAAGAAAGCGGAATTAGAGGATTTACTTTTATTATTTTGTACAGTAAGGGTTGTTTTTCCCGTCCTGCTAAATAAGGTAAGTTCTGCTTTGGATCCTACATTTATATTGGTAGTAGGAATGGCAAAAATATTACGGGCATTGGTACTTAATAAGGCAATTATTTGTTCTGAACTTAATTCAGGAAGTATAGAATTTAAAGCAACATAACTGGTTTGCAACCCAATCATTCCAGATTTCGCATATTCAAATTCGCAAACCTTATTAT
>SESB01002634.1_pt1 | contig 10235 bp, 9 predicted proteins | sample 3171441 | NCBI WGS metagenome assembly SESB01 (sample SAMN06051867, study PRJNA518727) | freshwater metagenome | biome: subpolar coniferous forest; feature: holomictic lake; material: water; isolation source: holomictic Lake 227, 6 m depth | place: Canada: near Kenora, Ontario | collected 2014-07-08...
AATCACATATCGCAATAACCCGTTGGCTCATATCTTCAATCAGGGATTTGGATGGCAGCACCATGACAATCCGTCGCCTTTTTCCCAGACTGTCCACATCATGCAATGTCGGAAGCAGAACGGCTTCAGTTTTACCGGTTCCTGTGTCAGCCCTGACTAACAGAGCCGGATGGCCGCCAGACTGATCGTAAACATGCCAGACCGCCAGTTGCAGGGGATTGGGCGAGAAACCAACTGTAATTTTATAGAATTGATCAATATCCATTCAGTCCCTCCGCAGAACGATGCTTACGGTTTCATCCGTAAATTGGGTCTGGTCATTCTTTAACAGATTTTCAATGTCTTTAGGATCGGCACGCTTCCTGTCACTCAGACAAAGCACCTTTAAATGAAAATCAAGTGACAGCTCAGTCTGAAAAAATGGCCATGGCATGACTGAAAATACGTCGGGCACGGAGCTTATACGCCGTGTGGTAAACTCCATGAACGTTCGGGGGGAGTCATCTTTGTTTTCGATTGATTTGACAGCCAGTTCAGCCTCAATCTGATCAGCCATACAGAGCAGGTACAGATCATCGGCGAATGTCTTTTTTTCAATGTCGGAAAGACGGGATTTTTCTCGATTAATCTGCTCAACAGAAAATTCATGATGAGATCGAATCAGCCCATCAATGTAAGGGTCTTTTTCTGCAACCTTGAACCGATGGCCGGCAAAGCTGTATCGGATTTCCTTATTTGCTATTGGTGATACTTTTGATCCCTTTTTATTTACTTCATCGGAAGATCGTAATCTGAAGGTGGTCTTTTTTCCCTCATCATGTAGCCGGACCGCCTTCATCAGGCTTTGCTTACTATCTGTATGGAAATAGGATTCATGAAATTTTTCCAGAATGATGAAGCAGTTGCCGACATGGTTTTCCAGCGGCTGCGCTTTGACAATTTTTGGATCAACCGGATCATCAAAAAAGATTCTTCCCCAGTAGTTCATGGCATGTTCCCTTTATTACAGAATGGTTCAACATCTCCGGTTAAAAACGCATCCAGCGCCGAGACCGGAAATCCCATACCGGGTTCAAACTCCCAGAATGGCCCTGTAACGCTATCGACATTCCACCACGCGCCGAATTGGGTATAACCCACTACGCCGCCTTTTTCGCCGTTAAGCCATTCATAATTTTTATCCCAGTGATGTCCATATACCTGGTAAAATTCACCAGACAGGGGACGATCCGGTGGGGTTAGCAAACCCAGCGGTGTGTAGGTACCATGATTGAGGTGCAATTCTATGGGATCGCTGATCTGGTCAACAATAACATAACCTTCCTTTCCCGCTTTTCCGCCATAATTTTTCAGCTTTGTCAGCATTTCAAGCGGTTCTTTTTCTCTGGCTGCAACCCAGCCTGTCAGCCTGTCGCAGAACAAATAATCCCAATGGTGGAGCTCATAATTTTCTTTATGATCGGTGCGCAAAAGATGCGAGAACTGATCATGTTTGAAATTTTTTGGGCCATGCCTTCGTGTCTTATGGATCACCCACCGATCACGATGGGGAAAAGCTCCCAATGACCTGTACCGGCAATCCAGAGTCAGGGTGAATTCCTTGCTCCTGGGGCCGTTATACCAGTCATGCCCGTATCCAGGCCAGTCCCCATCTTTGGCAATGTGCATAAGGCGACAGATAAAACCGCTCATGGTTGTCGGTGGTATGAACGGATAGCTCATGATATGCAAAATTCCGGATGGCATTTTCCGAAAGGACATGGCTCCGGTTGGCCTTAAAACAATTTCCGTAACCCAGATTGATGTCATTATGACGCCTCGTAGTAACCGTTTCGTTCATCTCAAATGTGATGCTTCAAAAATTGCGGCAGCCTGCTGCAATCGGGATAATGCCGTCTTTCCGGTCTTTCTGACAAATATGGCGCCAGAATCAGGGGAATTGTCGTTGGCCAGTTTGACGAACATAGCCACCGCAATCGCATTATCGGTGATGGACGGGCTGATCACTGGCCGTTCGGCCATGGGAACCCGGTATTCATCCACAACCAAAAGCGGAGCATCGTTATCGTTCCATAAGGCTCTGGCCAGCGAAACCCCTTTGGGGTTGCCTGCCCCAAGGCGGTTCAGACTCATAAGAAAAGCATAGGCCACAGTTGAAAACTCGTTTTCCGTTATGGACAGGCAATGATTGGAAACTGGATAGAGAAGTCCTGGCTGGGCGTATTCCTTCCGGAACGGCATTGGATTATCACCTTTTTCTTTGTAAATCAGTGCGGGATGCATGGCCCTTTGTTTTTCAAGGGCAATCTGCGCCGTTACAGCAACACCGCCGGAATGGGTCAATCGTCCGATAAATGTTTTTTTACTGACTTCAAGACCTCCAAAAACAGAGCAAACCGGACAGACATCTTTACAACATGTTTTAGGAATTCCACATTTGAGTTTATCCATCAATAATGAGCCGCCCGCATCACTCCATAACAGACATCTACGTTCAACACCCCGCCGCTTGGTGGGGCTGATATAGCATTTTTCCTGTATTCCTTCCGGTGTCCACACCCGAACTTTTTCGATGACATTGACGTTGACTTCTTTTTCATTCCCAAAATACAATTCCTGGGGAGCCTCCAGTACAGCATAAATATCGTAGTGTTTTCGGGGTTCGCTGGTATTCGGCAGGCCGCTGAGAGTTTTTTCAGTCATGGTATTTCTCCTTTTTCCGTAACAATCGATTATTCTTTTGAACCCAGATATTGAGGGAACATACTCCACAGGGCCAGTTTGACCTGATATGCGAAAGCTCGCCAATCAGCTTCATTCTGATAAGGTTTTTCGTTTTCACAGACCAGAGCACCAGTCACCCGTGCAATCTGATCCGGTGAAAGAAAAATGGTTTCTTCGGCATCTTTAAGCCAGGCGAATTCCGCTCTTTTTTCAACAAGTTGGGCTGCTTTTGATTCACCTTCGCTTCTCAGTCTTTCCACGTTCTCACCAGCCCAACCCAGCAGTTCGATGGCTTTTTCATAAAAATACCGGTTGTCGGGTCGTTTGGAAAAGATAAAATCTGATGATCCGATTTCTCTGGCCGCTGTGTAAGCATACTGAATTGGTCTGTCCACTTCCTCCAACAGTTTACCAACAGCTCTTTTTCGCTCAGCATCATTCGTTTTACTGCGTTCAACTCTTTCTGCCAGCGGCAATAACAAGCCTACAAATCCGGCGATTTTTGGGTAATCGGGCAGGGGCATGGGGTCCTCCATCAGTAAAAGGGTTTCTAATTCGCTCCAGATTTTTTGAAGCTGATCTGCTTTCCAGGAATAAATATAATTTTGATTCAGCACGGAAGGACTGCCTGAAATCAGCATGTAAAACGCCTGAAATATTTTTTTACGGGAAACCAGTCGTAAAAACTGAGAAAAGCTGGTTCTGAGATTTTTTTCCGAATAGTGTATGTATGTAAACACATTGTCCAAAGAAGCCAGAGAAGAAACAAACCATAACGCCCATCTTGGAAGGGTGAATTTTTCTTCTCCGGGGCAAACTTCAACGCTAAATCCCTGTGCAAACAGTTCGGGCGGAAACGTGACAGCCATTTTCCAAAGGGAATAAGGGGCGGCTCCCCAACTCTGACATAAGGATTTCTTATTGATGGATTCTGAAATGTGCAAACTGATATAGTTTCCGGCATGGACATGAAGGCTTTGGGCAACAAATTTCTTTAGGGCATCAGCAACCAGCCTTTGGGATAAGACATGCCTTTGATTCGACATGGAAAAAAAGCGAACAGTCAGCGTTTCCGGCGCTAACTTGACCGGACATAGAAAAACCGTAGCAACACACCGTTTGCAATAATGGTTCAATGTGTCTGCATCGCTGGCGGATTGGGCTCGTTCGTTCGCATCTTTGATAAATATGGCTTTTCTTTTAAGACTCATTTTTTTTGTGATAATTTCACCACAACCTGCACATCGAACATTTTTTTTATCCTGAAATAAATCACCGCCTTTTATATGAGCCGCGGAATCTGAATCAATCATTGGAAAGATAGTGTAGGCTCCTGTCGAAATTAGTTTTTCCAGAGATTTAATCGCGTTATCAATTCTTTTCTGTATAAAATGTTTTTTCCTATATTGATCATGGCGGTAATAATGAATCAAATATGTCGCCATCTCTTTTGACAAAATCGGAATGTCTTCAGGCCCCCAGGGTTTAGTAACTGCCGCTTTCTTGAATAATGTTTTGTTGTTCAAAAACATTCCAAGCGTATGTTCAAGATTGGGATTCGACGCAATTATCGTCCAAAAGTCTTTCCACAGTTCTTCGATATTCAGATTATCCCGCGAAATGACATTTAATTCGGTATCGGTGTTGTAAGCCCAGCACTTTTGATGATTCAGAAATGAAGAAAATTCGCACCATAGCCAGTCGTGGCTGATGGCCATCTGTGGCTCACCGGGACGTGCCGGAACCGGAAAGGCATGGCGGAATCCCCTGATGTTATTTTTGCTGTCTATAATGGCATTGTTTTCGACAATCCGGAATTCAGGCAACGCTCTTTCATGGGATTCTGGGTTGAATGTCAACTGCCGAAGACCTTTATAGTTTTGTGTGGCATATAAAAATGTCCGAAGGCCTGTAAACTGCTCCCGGTTGGCGGCAGATACCAGATCATTGAGTTCAGTTTCCGTAAGCAGTACATAATAGTCAAAATCAACGTTACGTATCATTTATCCCTCCATCTGATACCTGGTCAGCATGTTTCGAATCGTCTGGATCGCTTCTTCCCGCAGCCATGCCGGTTCCAGGATTTCCGCATCCGCGCCCCAGCCCAATGCCCACCACAATACTTCGCGGGGTTCGGCGACATCCACCTCGAATAATATGGTGTTGTCCGGATATTCTGTGATTTTCTGGCTGTGATGCCAAAGGCTTTCCGTGATATACGATCTGGCTTTTTTACTGAAACGGACCGATGCATGGGTTGTCGATTCGCCAGGAAACACGGAGAAGGCGTTCTGATGTCGGGTGGAAAACCGGTATGCGCTGTTGACGGTGAACTGCATGGCGGTGAATTGAACGGATTTTATGCGGTTCAGCCGGAACATGCGGATATCGCGGTCCGTCCAGGAATATCCTTCGACATACAAGGCGCGGCGTCTGAAAAAAATATGGTATGGCTCCAGTTCATAAGAAAGTGGTGCTTCTTTGTCGGGAGGCTGATAACTGATAATCACCCGCCTGCTTTCTGTCACAGCTCTCTGGATTTTTTCCAGGACATCCCGACTGCACCCAAAGCCCTCTTTCAACACCACGTCATCGAAAAGGGTCAGAGCCTGATCTCTAATAGGTTGTGGTAAATCAACCGCCAGTTTTCTGGCGGCATTCAGCCCTTCGTAGGTGAGAATATAATCTCCGGAAGCCGAAAGCTGTCTTACCGCCATCATCAGAAAAAGCCTCTCGCTCAGGCTTAACCCCTCAACCGGGAGATAGACATCCCGTGTGACGACAAATCGTTTTTTTGACCGGTCGTACGAAAATTCAAAACCCAGGGTTGAGAGATCGTTTTTATCTTTGTAAAACTGTGCGCGGCTGACACAAAGCATCTGGAGCAGTTGGTTGACGGTTTGATAGGGTACTGTCTTGATTTCCTGAATTATCTTTAACGATCTTATGAATTTTTTGCATTTGGTGGGATTCATGTGTTCTTCATATAGCGATTTCCTTCAATGAGCAATCGGATAATAATACTGAGTCTACTAACGGGTAGACCATATCATTAAAGATAATAATTACGGCGGGGAAAAAGGAATAAGGCACCTGATATATATATTTGGCTCGTTGAGCCATGAAGGGGCGATCTAACTGGAATTACGAATTACGAATGAAAAAGGATGAGTGATGAATAAAATTCGTAATTCGTAATTTCTAATTCGTAATTAATTCAAGTGATATTCTATTGATATCTTCAGGAATATCCACTTCAGGCGAGTCATGATCCGTGACCATCACGCGAATGCGATGCCCATATTCAAGAGCGCGGAGCTGTTCGAGTTTTTCGATGTTCTCCAGCCTGCCGTCCGGAAGACTCCTGAAGACATCCAAAAATCGCCGGGTATAAGCGTAAATACCCAAGTGCTTATAGGTATCAAAAACCGTAGAAGAATCCCGGTCAAAAGGAATGGCGGAGCGTGAAAAATAAAGAGCGTTTCCCAAGACATCAAAAATTACCTTCACATCCTTGGGATTGGTGATTTCTTCGGGATTGATGATCTTGAAGGCGAGCGTACTCATCTGAATATCAGGATTTTCGATCAGCGGGGCTGCAACCTCCTGAATGCATGATGGATGGATGCAGGGCTGGTCTCCCTGAATATTGACGATGATATCATTGGCTGAAAGGTTCAGCTTCTCAGCGGCTTCAGCAACCCTGTCCGTACCTGATCGGTTTTCAGCACCCGTCATGATCGCTTTACCGCCAAAGCCGATAACGGCCCCATAAATCCGTTCGTCATCGGTCGCCACCACCACCTGATCCACAATCTCAGAGATAGATGCGCGTTCATAAACACATTGAATCATGGGCTTTCCGAAAATCCGGGCCAAGGGTTTACCCTCGAAGCGGGTCGATCCATATCGGGAAGGAATGATTACAACAATTTTCATTTCGTATCCTCTATCTATAGCCTCTATCGAATCCATCCGCCCATCAAATGCAGATGAAGGTGAAAGACCATCTGGCCGCCGCCACGCTCGACATTGAAAAGAAGCTTATAACCCGATTCCTCGACCCCAACCTCAGTTGCCATGTTCCTGGCAGCCATAATCAGCTCCGATACCAGTGGCAGATCAGTTGCAGTCAGGTCATTAATGCTGCGGATATGCTGTTTGGGGACAATCAACAGATGAACCGGTGCATGGGGTTTGATATCCTTGAAGACCACCAGGTACTGGTTCTTGTAAATCAGTTCTGTTGGCGTTTTTTCCTGGGCAATGCTGCAGAAGATACAACCGTTTTCCATAAAAGCCCCCCTTTTTTTTGTATGAAATACGTTAAAAATAGATGATAAGTCAAAAAGCTAAAAAACGATATCCCCCTTTGACATCCCCCATTTGCCTTTTTGAGTGGGCGATTTCAATGATAGCTTTAATTCAGCCATAAACTGCTTTCTGGGAATTTCTATTGCACCCAACTGAACAAGATGGTGAGTGGTCACCTGGCAGTCAATGAGGTTGAAAGACCATTTTCGAAGAAGATGCACCAGAGTCGCCAACCCGACTTTTGAAGCATTATTTTTACGGGCGAACATGGATTCCCCGAAAAAACATTTCCCCAACGAGACGCCATACAGGCCGCCTGCCAGCTCTCCCTGGCTCCAGACTTCTACTGAATGGGCGAATCCTGCTTCATGAAGGCGGCAATAAGCATCCATCATATCGGCTGTGATCCAGGTTCCAGGCTGATTATCTCTGGGCGCACAGGCGCATGCCGCGATCACCTGGGCGAAATCCTGATCCAGGGTGACGATAAAACGGCCCTGTTTAAGGGTTTTCATCAGGCTTCGGGAAACGTGAAGCGCGCTCGGATACAACACGAGCCTGGGATCAGGAGACCACCAGAGAATAGGATCTCCGTTGGAATACCATGGGAAAATACCCATGCGGTAGGCCCGAATGAGGCGCTCCAGGCTGAGATCGCCTCCCACTGCAAGGAGGCCATCTTCACGCGACAATTCCGGTTTCGGGAAAATGATTTGATCTGACAAACGGAATACCGGCATATATTTTGTCAGTGAATATCAAATGTGAGATTATCGCCATCCAGACCGACCTGCACGACTCCGCCTTTTTCAAGATTGCCAAAAAGAATACGGTCAGCGAGTACATCCTTGATTTGATTTTGAATCAGTCGGGATAAGGGTCTTGCGCCATACTGGGGGTCATATCCTTTTTTGGCCAGCCAGATTCTGGCTTCTGGTAAAAGCTGAATGTTTATTTTCCTCGGTAAAAGCTGTGCATTGATTTCGGCCATGAACTTGTCAACAACCTTCTCCATGGTTTCAATGCTTAGTGATTTAAAGGAGATGATGGTATCCAACCGATTTCGGAATTCCGGACTGAAACATTTTTCAACCGCTTTCATTCCCTTGCTCAGGGAATCGGATCTCACATCCCCGAATCCGATGGTCTGCGTGTTCATCTCCCGGCTTCCGGCATTGGATGTCATGATGACGATCGTGTTCCTGAAATCCGCTTTTTTCCCGTTGTTGTCGGTCAGAGTGGCGTAATCCAGAACCTGAAGCAAGATATTGAAGATATCCGGATGCGCTTTTTCAATTTCATCCAGAAGCAGTACGCAATGTGGGTGTTTTCGTATGTCATCGGTTAAAAGCCCACCCTGGTCGAACCCAATATAGCCGGGAGGCGCTCCGATGAGCCGGGCAACTGTATGCTTTTCCATGTATTCGCTCATATCATAGCGTGAAAAAGATATGCCCAAAGCCGCTGCTACCTGTCTGGCCACCTCGGTTTTACCCACACCGGTAGGACCAGTAAACAAGAAAGATCCCACAGGCCGGTCCGGTGCGCCCAGTCCGGCGCGGGACCGTTTGATGGCGGTCACCATCGCACGAATGGCATCTTCCTGGCCGAACACGACCTGCTTCAGCCGATCTTCGAGGGTTTCAAGCCGTGTGCGGTCGGATGTGGTCACCCTTATCTCCGGAATTCTGGCGATTTTGGCGACAATTTTTTCAATGTCCGCCGGCTGGATTTTTTTTCGATGGGGTTGTCCGGCAAGCCTGACCCATGCCCCTGTCTCGTCCATTACATCAATTGCCTTGTCCGGAAGGAACCGGTCATTGATATGTTTGGCTGACAGTACGGCCGCCGCTTTCAACGCAGCATCGGTATAAACAATTTGATGGTGCGCCTCATAACGGGACCTCAGTCCTTTTAAAATGTCGATGGTTTCAGAAACCGTCGGCTCGATGATATCAATTTTTTCAAACCGCCTGGACAGCGCGCGGTCTTTCTGAAAATGATTTTTATATTCTTCATAAGTGGTCGAGCCGATACAACGGAATTCCCCGCTGGCAAGAGCTGGTTTAAGAATATTGGAGGCATCCATGGAACCACCGCTAGTGGCTCCCGCACCCACAATGGTATGAATCTCGTCAATAAAGAGAACGGCGTCTTTTTGATTGCAAAGGGCGTCGATCACCCCTTTCAGTCGCTGTTCAAAATCCCCCCGGAACCGTGTTCCCGCCAAAAGCGCTCCCATATCCAGAGAAAAAAGCTTCAGGCCTTTGGTGGGTTCAGGAACTTTTCCCTCGAAAATTTTCAGAGCCAGACCCTCGGCCATAGCTGTTTTCCCAACACCCGGATCTCCCACGTAGATGGGATTGTTTTTTCGCCTGCGGCAGAGAATATGAACGGTTCTTTCGATTTCGAGTTCCCTGCCGATCAATGGATCTATCTTGCCATCAGCAGCAGCGCGCATAAGGTTGAGGGTATAGAGTTCAATGGGATTCGATTTTTTTGGCTTGTCCGGTTTTTCGGTCTTTGTTTCTGGTCCAGGGTCCTGGATCAACGGGGAAGGGCTGGCGTCATGCGAAATATAACGTAAAATATCCAACCGGCTGATTCCCTGTTCAGTGAGAAAAAATGCTGCGAAAGAATCATTTTCCAGAAAGATGGAGGCCAAAATATCGCTGATAGCCACTTCCTGCTTTTCAGCGGATCGCACATGGTTGACGGCGCGTTGGATGACTCGCTGAAAGGCAAGGGTCTGTTGAAGCACATAATCCCGATCCTCAGCAATTCTTTCCATCCGTTCTTCGAAAAACTTCTCCAGGGAAACCATAAGGTCCTGTACGTTTCCCCCACAGTTTTCGATGATTTCAACGCCGCTGCTGTCATGTAATCCCGCAAACAGAATATGCTCAACCGATACATATTCGTGCCGGCGTCTCTTGGCTTCCCGAACAGCAAACCCAAGGGTCTCACTGAGTTTTTTACTGATCATGGTTCACATTTCCTCTATGGTGCACCGCAGTGGAAACCCCATTTCCTTTGCAAGGGAATGGACGGTTCCGACCTTGGTTTCAGCGATTTCAAGGGTATAAACCCCGCAAACCCCGATTCCTTTACGATGAACATTCAACATGATTTCCGTAGCCGCTTCGAGCGATTTTGCAAACACAAGCATCAGGATTTCGACGACAAACTCCATCGTG
>SESB01002640.1_pt1 | contig 10208 bp, 9 predicted proteins | sample 3171441 | NCBI WGS metagenome assembly SESB01 (sample SAMN06051867, study PRJNA518727) | freshwater metagenome | biome: subpolar coniferous forest; feature: holomictic lake; material: water; isolation source: holomictic Lake 227, 6 m depth | place: Canada: near Kenora, Ontario | collected 2014-07-08...
TTATTCACTCCGGCCTCTATTACAAGCCAGGTTCCCTGAAAGCCATCAATTGTCGTGAAGGATATAATCAACTTCTCCGATTTTGCAAAGAGGAGGCTATTGCTCACGAAATATGCGGTAAAATCGTTGTGGCGACGACCGTGGCAGAGCTGCCAAGGCTTGATGAACTGTATCGCAGGGGTACGGCAAATGGCGTGTCAGGATTAAGATATTTATCTCCTGATGAGATTCGTGAAAGAGAGCCATTTTGCCAGGGTATTCGAGGGCTTTTGGTGCCACAAGCCGGAATAGTGGATTACTCCGCAGTTGCAGGAAAGTATGCCGAAAAGCTTATTGCCCTGGGTGGTGAAATTGTGTGTGGTGAACGGGTCATTGATATTCGACAGCGGAGTAACCAGGTTGAGGTGGTTGGTGAATCACGCACCTGGAGAGGGCGCTCTGCCGTTGTTTGTGCTGGTCTTCACTCTGACAGGTTGGCTCGTATGACCGAACCCTCTTTGCCGTTGCGCATTCTGCCTTTTCGGGGCGAATACTATCAACTCAAAGTTTCAGCGCCGAAATTAGTCAATCATTTGATTTATCCTGTTCCTGATCCAGCCTTTCCGTTTCTCGGTGTGCACTTCACCCGCATGGCAGGAGGAGGTGTAGAGTGTGGTCCTAATGCGGTATTTGCTTTTGGTCGTGAGGCCTATCAAAAAACAAATTTCTCTTTATCTGATACCGGTGAGGCTATTTTATGGCCCGGGTTTCGTAAAGTGGCCGTAAAACACTGGCGGGCTGGACTTGAAGAGTATTATCGGTCGTTTAGCAAGCAGGCGTTTGTGAGAGCATTGCAGAGACTTATTCCGGATATTAAAAGTGAGTATCTTGAAGTCGGGGGAGCGGGTATTCGTGCACAAGCATGTGACCGTGACGGAAATCTGCTTGATGATTTTGACTTCAGGGGAGAAGGAAATATAATCCATGTTTGTAATGCACCTTCACCGGCTGCAACAGCCTCACTTGCTATTGGGGCTGTTATAGCTGAAAAGGTTTTACCCCTTCTTTCATAATGAATGAGCTGTTCAGGTTCAAAAAAAATATGGATGTTTTGTTTGTCAATCCAGACTCTTCAACCAAGGCCTATCAGGGGCTGGCACAGCTTTATTCGGCTATTGAACCTCCGACGTGGGCCTTGCTGTTGGCTGAATCCTGCCGTTCAAAAGGTTTTAGTGTCGGGATTCTGGATTGTGATGTTGAACGATTGACTCTGGAGCACTCCATTGGCCGAGTCGAAGAGTTGCGGCCTGATCTGGTGGTGTTTGTCCTGTATGGTCAGAACCCTAACTCTGGAACCACCAGCATGATTGGTGCATTGCTCTTGGCCACTGCGCTGAAAGAGAGCCATCCGGAATTTCAGATTTGTTTTGTCGGCTCTCACGTCAGTGCTTTGCCGAAGGAAGTCCTTGCCCATGAGTGCGTGGACATTGTGCTGCTTAATGAAGGTGTTTATGCCCTGCACAATCTTCTTCGGAGCAATCTTGGGGATGATTTGCAGCATATCAAGGGGATTGGTTACAAGAGACGTCAAGCGGGGGGGCTGAAAATCCCTGTTATCAATCCACCACAGAGCATTGTTCCGCAGGAACGGATGGATCAGGATTTGCCCGGCTATGCCTGGGACCTTCTCCCCTTCAGGGAAAAGCCTCTTGACCTCTATCGTGCACATTTCTGGCATGCTGAGTTTGACCATGCCAAGCGAACACCATTTGCAGCTATCTATACCTCTCTTGGTTGTAATTTTGGTTGTGACTTTTGCATGATCAATATTATCAATCGGGTAGACAACGGTGATGAAATCAGTGCTGCCGACTCTCGGGGAATGCGTTTCTGGAGTCCGGAATGGGTGCGGCGCGAGATGCGAAAACTTGCGGAGATGGGTGTTCGCACCTTGCGCATCAGTGATGAAATGTTTTTTTTCAACAGGAGATACTACGAGCCGATTCTTCAGAATGTAATCGACGAAGATTTTGGCTTTAATATGTGGAGCTATTCCCGCGTAGATACGGTTCGGCGGGATGCACTTGATCTTTTTAAACGTGCCGGTGTAAACTGGTTGGCCCTTGGCGTTGAAGCAGGCAATCAGTTTGTGCGCAAGGAGGTATCCAAAGGATCATTCAAAGATGTCAATATTCGCCAGATATGCAGCACTATCAACGATGCAGGCATAAATATTATCAGCAATTATATATTTGGTTTTCCTGACGATACTCTCTCAACCATGCAGGAGACACTTGATCTTGCACTGGAACTCAATACGGAAATGGCCAATATGTATCCCTGTCAGGCACTTCCTGGCAGTCCTATCTATAATCTCGCCCTGAAGAGAGGCTGGGTACTCCCCGATTCATACGAGGGTTATGCTTTTTTGTCGTATGAAAGCCAGCCACTGCCGACGAAGTATGTAAGTTCGGCTGAAGTGTTGAAATTTCGGGATGATGCCTGGCAGACTTATTTTACAAATCCCGCTTATCTGGGACTTGTTGAGCGGAAATTTGGATTGCAGGAGAGAAAAAATGTTGAGCATATGGCAACTATTCCCCTTAAGCGCAGGCTCGTAGTCGATTAAAGAAAGTCATTATGATTATTACGCGAACTCCTTACAGGATCTCTTTTTTTGGAGGTGGCACCGATTACCCGGGATGGTATCGCAAACATGGAGGTGCGGTATTGGCGACAACAATTGACAAGTATTGTTATATCACCTGCCGTCATCTCCCCCCCTTTTTTGAGCATAAGCACCGTATTGTTTACTCGCGTATTGAAAGTGTGCAGCATATTGATGAAATAGAGCATCCAGCCGTTCGAGCGGTTTTAAATTGGTCAAAGGTTGTCGATGGTTTGGAGATTCACCATGACGGGGACCTGCCAGCAAGGTCAGGTCTTGGTTCCAGTTCCGCATTTACCGTTGGGCTGTTGCATGCCATCAAGGGGTTAAATGGCCAGATGGCCAGCCAGCAAAGCCTTGCCAAAGATGCTATCCATATTGAGCAGAACATTATTGGCGAGAATGTCGGTTCGCAGGATCAGGTGTCGGCAGCCTATGGCGGGTTAAACCGTATCGATTTTCGTCGTGACGACTCGTTTGATTTGACTCCGATTATCATTCCCGGTAACCGGCGCGATGAACTTTGTTCTCACCTTATGCTCTGTTTTACCGGTTTTTCACGTATTGCGGATGAGATTGCAAAATCCCAGATTGACAATTTCAAAAATCGTGAACCAGAACTTAAGTTGATGAGGGAGATGGTTGATGAGGCAATCTCTATCCTGGTCAGCAGTAATGCCAGTATTGATGAATTCGGTAAACTGCTTGGCGAAAGCTGGAAGTATAAACGGAACCTTTCAGAGAGGGTGTCAACTCCTGAAATAGATCAGATATACAATGAAGCGATGCGTAGCGGTGCTATCGGGGGCAAAATTCTTGGCGCTGGTGGTGGAGGGTTTATGCTGCTTTTCGCTAAACCGGAAAAACATGCCGAGATTCGGGAGCGTCTTAAAGGTCTGGTACATGTCGCCTTCAATTTTGAAGATGCCGGTAGTCGCGTTGTGCTCTATCAACCCAATGGGCTGTAAGTGATGCAGAAAACCGATAAAATTTACATTGCAGGCTATAAGGGTTTCATTCTGTGCGACAGAAGCAAGCCGGATGGTGCTCCTGTGAGACTCCTTGGCAGTGGACTGCTTCGGGCTTTTTGGTGGGAGCCGGAGTTGAATATTGAGGCAGGCATCAAAGATGGTTGTCAATGGTATCTTGACAAGATCGTATCCAGGGAGGCAAAGTGGTGAGCGACAAATCTGTTGATCTGCAAAAAAAAGCGCATTGGGTGTGGCGGGAAACGCTTGCGATACATCGCCGGGCTCCTGAAACCCGACTTGCCTCTTCACTCTCTCCAATCGAAATTTTTGTAGCGCTCTATTATGGGGGGATAGTACGGTTTGATGCCGGTAATCCTTATGCCGAAGAGAGAGACAGGTGTCTTATCAGTAAAGGTCATGGTTCTATCTGCATGTATCCAATTTTGGCCGATCTTGGTTTTTTTTCTGTTGAGGAGCTCAACCGGGTCTGCCAAACCGGAAGTTTTCTTGGTGGGATACCCGATCCCGTCATTCCTGGTTATGAAACCGTCAATGGCTCTTTGGGGCATGGATTGGGTGTTGGTTCAGGAATGGCTTTGGCGTTGAAGCGCAAGCATGGTGAACAGAGTGTTTTTGTTGTGGTAGGCGATGGGGAACTTCACGAGGGAGCCAACTGGGAGGCCATCATGTTTGCATCGCAACATCGGCTCGATAATCTTAATCTGATTGTTGATGATAACGGAATCAGCATGCTCGGTTATACTGATGAGATTGTCTCTCACGGGCAGCTTTCGGAGCGTTTAACGGCGTTTGGCTGGGAGTGTCTTGAGGTTGACGGTCATGATGTTCTTGCTGTGCAGTTGGCCTTGAAGCAGATGAAAGGAGAGCGTGCCGGCAAACCAAAAGCGTTGATTGCCAAGACATTGAAAGGACACGGTGTTCCCGGTTTGGAGAACGCACCTCTTTCGCATATCATTAACCCCAAAAGAGAGCTGATTGATACTCTCCTGGAGCATAACCCATGAGTGTAAAGCCTCTTGCCATGCGTGATGCCCTGCTTGACCGTATCTGGCTGGCAATGGCAGAAGATCCAAAAATCTTTTTTACCTGTGCAGATTTTGGTTCTCCGATTCTTGATAAAATTCGCTCTGATTTTCCTGAGAGGTTTGTCAATGTTGGAATCGCTGAACAGAACCTCATTAATGTTTCTGCCGGTTTAGCGCTTGAAGGGTATACGATTTTTGCCTATGCCATTGCCCCCTTCATCACCATGAGATGTTATGAACAGATTCGGGTTAATCTTGCACTGCTCTCTGAAGTAAGGAGCATGAATGTCAATCTGATTGGTGTGGGTGCTGGCTATAGCTATGTGGTTTCCGGTCCGACGCACCAGTGCTATGAAGATATCACGTTGATGCGTGCCATGCCTAATTTTCAGGTGTTATCTCCAGCAGACCATGTTGCTGCGGCCTCTCTTTTTGATCGTTGCATGAGCAGACAGGGGCCAAAATATCTTCGCCTTGATGCACAGGTGCTGCCTGTTCTCTATCACTCATCTCCTCCCGACTTCGGGAGCGGTTTTCATCTGCATCGTGATGGCGACAGGGTTTGTTTGATTGCGACGGGCTATATGGTTCACACGGCACTCACTGTAGCCGATAATCTTGCGGCTCAGGCCCATTCAGTCGGAGTGATAGATCTTTTTGATCTCTCAACCTTTTCGGCTGAAGAGCTGCATAAGGCATTGGCCTCTTTTTCGGGCATTGTCACGCTTGAGGAGGGGTTTCATGGACGGGGTGGTCTTGATTCAATGATTTTTGAATTCATTGCCAGGCGCGGCATGAATGCCCGGATGCTTAATATCGGTGTTGAAGGTGCGTATCGTTTTGAGCTTGGCAGTCGCACAGAATTGCATGAGCAGGCAGGAGTCGGGCCGAAAATTGTCCAGGAAAAAGTCGCCTCATTTCTACAATTATTTTCAGATTAACTATTGGTGAAAACAAGATGAAGTTTCCTTTGATGCGTAACAATATCCTGCGTGAAGATCTTGATGCGGTGATTGAACATCTCAAACAGGACGATCCTATTCTTACTCACGGAGCCAATGTTCGGGCGTTTGAATCCGAATGGTCCGAATGGCTCGGTGTAAAATATAGCGTGTTCGTTAATTCAGGGGCATCCGCGAATCTCCTGACAATGGCGATTCTCAAGATTCGCCATCCAGATGGAGGTGAGGTTATTACCCCACCGCTGGGTTGGGTTTCCGATGTCGCTTCAGTCCTTCAAAATGGCTTCACTCCGGTCTTTGCTGATATTGATCCCTCAACGCTCTCTATGGATACAGAAGAGATTCTGGCCAGAATAACAGAAAAGACGAGGGCTGTGTTTTTTACTCATGTCCAGGGTTTTAATGGTCTTACCGAAAAATTGCTCATTGAATTGAAAGAGAGGAACATTCCGCTCATCGAAGATGTCTGTGAATCCCATGGAGCAACCCATAATGGAGTCAAACTGGGTGGTTTTGGGTGGATATCGAATTTTTCCTTTTACTATGCCCATCACATGAGCACCATAGAGGGCGGTATGGTCTGTACCAATGATCCTGAGGTTTATCAACAGCTTCGTATGTTGCGCTCGCACGGCATGGTTCGAGAAGCAACGGATCTCACGTTGCGTGAAACCTACCGCTCTGAAAACCCTGAACTGAACCCGGATTTTATTTTTGCTTTTCCTGCCTATAATACCCGGAATACGGAGATTGGGGGTATAATGGGTCGCAGTCAGCTCAAACGGCTTGATCAGGGTGTGAAGCGCCGAACTGAAAATCTGCTTCGGTTTTTAAATCAGATTGATTCAAGCAAATATCGTACAGATTTCAAACTGGAAGGATCCAGCAACTATGCTTTCAATCTTATTTTAAAGAGACCGGATGATAATCTGGTTGAACGCGTTATGCAGAAGATGCGTGATTCCGGTGTTGAGTTTCGCAGGGGCAGCGCTGGCGGTGGTAATCAGATTCGCCAGCCCTATTTGAAGGGCGTTGTTCCTGAGGGCCACCATCTTGATTTTCCTCAAACTGAGCATGTCCATTTTTATGGGTTTTATATCGGGAATTTCCCGGATTTGAAAGATGAGGAGATCGATGAGCTCTGTACAATATTGAATGAGGTATAAAAGATGGCAGTGACAACGGCGATTATTCTTGCTGGAGGCTTGGGAACACGGCTTCGAACAACCGTACCGGATTTACCGAAGCCTATGGCTCCGATTGGTGGTCGCCCGTTTCTTGAGTACCAGCTTGATTACTGGATCAGAGAGGGAATAAGCCGGTTTTTTCTCTCGGTCGGTTATCGGCACGAGATGATTGTTGACTATTTTGGATATAGCTATCGGGGAGCGGAGCTTGAGTACGTCATTGAGACTACTCCGCTTGGCACCGGTGGTGGCTTTTTGCTTGCAGCAGAAAAAATCGGAAAGGATATTCCATTTTTACTCTTGAACGGGGACACCTATTTTGCGGTAAACCTCAAAGAGTTGGAGTCATTTGCAACGGCAAAAGATGCTGACTGCTGTTTTTCTCTTTTCAGTACCCAGGAAAAAGGTCGGTATATGGGAATGGGCATTTCTCCTGAGGGGAAGATAACTTCGCTCAAAACAGGAAAAACGTTTTCTGGACGCCTTGCAAATGGAGGCGTGTACATGATTCACCAACGGCTATTATCAACTATTCCGTTTATTGCTGGTGAGCAGGTATCCCTTGAGGATGATATTTTTCCAGGGGCCATTCTGTCGGAGAAGCGCATGTTCGGCCTTGAGTGCTCCGGAACCTTCATTGATATTGGTGTGCCTGAAGACTATCATCGAGCTCAAACCCTTTTGACCTTATAGAATCGAATGCAATGCAATGGTATCTGGATTTTAAACGAAACCAACCTGCAAGTTAAAATGCGAGAGGTAAAATATTGGTGAATAGTATTGCAGTATAAAATTAGTTCAATAAAATAGAGGATAATAGATTAAAAAATAAGGTGGGGCGATGTCTTGAATATGCTTTGTCCTGTAAAAAAACTACTTGATATTTGTTGTGGTTAATATAAATTCTAAGGTTAAATTCCTCGCTGCTTATTGCGAAAAGTGTTTTTTATAGAAGAAAAATATGATGAATTTGGATGGTGAAAAAAAAAGATTCCATTTTGTGACTTTAGGGATTCTCCCTTATTTCTATAAAGATATTTTTCGGATGATATGGGGTGTTCTCGATTCACAAAACTTGCAATATTCTTACGGGGATAAGTTTGATACAGATTCTAATGCTATAAATGTATTGACAGATGTAAATGCATATATAGTTAATTCCTGTCATATCCCTATAAAGCAGTTATGCCTTTTGCTGACTGAATTCCCTTGCAGGTATTATTCCTTATCAACGTTTAATCTATTTTACTCAGTGTATGTGAAAATAACCTTGCTATCAATAAACAAATATTATTTATTGTTTGGAAAGGATTGTTCATGGATAAATACAGGCAAGTATGCAGATGTAATAAATAAGTTTTGTTGTAAATTGCAATCTAAGTCATTAAGTCGGGCGTTAAGTGACTATAATCGCTTTCTCAGCGTTAAGGAGGTATTTCATAGATTTGGGTTGGTATTTCTTTTACACCCGTCACAAAGTAACCATTTAAGTTGCCTCTCCTCAAGTGCATCATTAACTCAAACTGTAATAGTATTATACCCGCCCCTTACTGCTTCAGGAAATGATTGCAGCGATATCGAGCATTTAAATGACATAGAGATAACCGGGACGGTTACTGAATATAGAAAACAAGAGGCGCAAAAAGTATTAAAGGCTATTGGCTATGATAGGAATTATAATTTAATTATTAAGGATTTTTCTCAAAAAAATATCGGAAGCGATAATAAATGGTGTAGTATGTCGGAAGAAAGTGCTGCGCCTTGGTCAATTCATCCCCCTCAAAATAAATATTGGTTGTACTCTTCCCCAGCTCGAATACATCGTGCTGTGCAAATATCTAAAACAATTCCTATTCTTACAAAAAAATACAATGATCATCCAATAGAACACATTGCATTTAGCAAAAAAGAAATTATTCATATACTTCCATCGGGATCTTATAAGGGGATTTGTTCTGAATTTAAGAAGCGAGTAGACGCATATAATATAAAAGCTGCTGATTTGAACAACGCAGAGTTCATGAAGTTAGAGCGCTTGTAAAGCCTTGACTCAGCCTTTTTATTATAGCTGATTATCGGTTAATAATCAATTTTTCAAACTGTATAAAGGTAACAAACTATGGCTTACAATATTCTCGTAACTGGTGGTGCAGGCTACCTTGGTTCCACCATGGTTCCTGATCTTCTGAATGCTGGCCACAAGGTGACAGTGCTCGACAACTTTACATTCAAGCAGGCAAGCCTTAACCATGTCTGTTTTCACCCAAACTTCTCTGTAGTTAAAGGTGATATTCGTATAGAGAGCGTTATTGTTCCACTTCTGAAAAACGCAGATGTCATTATTCCTCTTGCGGCACTGGTTGGTGCTCCGCTGTGCAGTCTGGACCCTGTTGGGGCTACAACAATCAACCACGATGCCATAACGCTTATGCTGAAGCATCTCTCAAAAGAGCAGATTGTGCTTATGCCAACAACAAACAGCGCATATGGAACGGGCGACGAAAACAATCACTGTACTGAAGAGTCTCCACTTCGTCCAATCTCACAATACGCTATTGAAAAGGTTGGAATTGAAAAAGAGTTGATGCAGCATCCAAATGCAATAAGCTTCAGACTTGCGACAGTATTCGGGATGTCTCCAAGGATGCGTATCGATCTGCTGGTTAATGACTTCACCTATCGCGCAGTGAATGATCGCTTTGTTGTTTTATTTGAAAGTCACTTCAAACGGAACTATGTACATGTTCGTGACGTTTCGCGAGTGTTCCAGCATGCCTTGCTTAACCACGACAAGATGAAGGGCCAGATTTTCAATGTTGGTCTCTCTGATGCAAATGTTTCTAAAAAAGAGCTGTGTGAGCACATTCAAAAGCTGTTGCCCAACTTTATTTTTCTTGAAGCACCATTGGGAAAAGACCCTGACCAGCGTAATTACATTGTTTCGAATGCTAAAATTGAAGCGACAGGCTTTAACACTGAATTTTCATTGGACCGTGGAATAGGTGAGCTTATAAAAGGATACACGATGATTAAAAATTCACTATATGGAAATGTTTGACAAGTAAAGTATTGTTTTCTGAAAAAGCTGGGAACTATAAATAAAAACTGTTTTTGAGTTAATCCTGTTTATTTCTTTTGCAAAACCAGTATGGAAAAAAGTGAAAATCATAAACAGGCTCAAATTGCAGAAAAAAGTTTTTATTATCCTTTTATTGATGGATTAAGAGGAATCGCTGTGTTGATGGTGCTTCTGGTTCATACATCCCAGCGTGTTGGTAATAATTATGTCGGAAGTTTTAAATTTCATTTTTTCGAAAGTTTTGTAAATGCAGGTGCAAGGGGAGTCCAACTGTTTTTTATAATCAGTGCGTTTACATTATTTAATTCAACACGGT
>SESB01002641.1_pt1 | contig 10202 bp, 16 predicted proteins | sample 3171441 | NCBI WGS metagenome assembly SESB01 (sample SAMN06051867, study PRJNA518727) | freshwater metagenome | biome: subpolar coniferous forest; feature: holomictic lake; material: water; isolation source: holomictic Lake 227, 6 m depth | place: Canada: near Kenora, Ontario | collected...
TCAAGCCATCTTTACCAAGAAGATTGATAATGTCTTTCTTCCACTGTTCCAATTTCAGTTCAATGCCTTGGGTGTAGTAGTCCAAACCATTTCCATAGGTCTTGTAACCTAGAAGAAGAATCTTTGGCTTGATGTCTCTTGCATTGCACCACTTGATGACTTCCTTACAATCGTTGTAGTCATGAACTCCCAAGATCATATGAAACACAACATTAGAGTAATCGATATTCGGGAGCACATACAAAGACGTAACACCTCTGTAAGATAACCCCAAGCCATGAATCAACTTCTCACGTTGAAGAGTCTTAATCATTTCCTGATATCGACGTGTGTGATAAAAGTTAACAGTCATGTTGGCGATGACCTTAACAGACTTCAAGCGATAGAGGAAGGTAAGAAGATCAGGATGGTCCAAGGGATTACCACCACCGATAGCTAATTCAGAACCAGGAGCAGCCTCTTTCCAAATCTCCCAAACCTTTTCCAAGTCCGCATGCTTGCCTTTATTGTTAGACATCTCATGACAGAACTCGCAAGTCTTCGAACGACTTACCAACTCACCGGCATCATTATAGACATCACCGAGATCACAATGGTTGGTGATCTTCATGTCGCAGCTCGTAGGAAGATCGTATACAGCCTCTTCACCGTCAGGCCACTCGCAAGTCTTGGTGCCATCAAAATCGATAGTCACTGCTACGTTGCCATTTTTATAAGTTATTGGAAAGTCAATCATGTTTTAAGTATAGAGGTAATAATTGGAACTATCAAGAGAGAATTTGTTCGATTGTCTCCTGCATAGGATTTTCTCCCCAAGGAAGACAGTCACCTGACCAACCAGCTGGGAGACCGCTGAGCGTCTTGATCTCTTCGGCATACACTTCAGTATCAGTATCATCATTATGTTTGACGATGTATGCGCCCTCAGCGATCGCCGCTTCCCGACTCATAGCCAGGACTACTGTTTCAAAAATGACTTCGACTTTATATAATTTTTTCATATGGTTTAATGTTTGGTAATATACTCGCAAACTTTCTGGAACTCGGAGAATGGGATAACATTCACACAAGTATATTCCGAGAAGACAGCAGGCTTCCTTTTCTCCAGCACACTCATCGCATTCACAAATTCCTCAGAATCCATCATCACTTCCAGATCACGCATCAGATTAAAACCCTTTACGATCATCGAAGCACTGGTATGATTCAAAAGATTTCGAATACGAGCTTGGAGATTTTCTACATTTACTAATATGGATTCTTTTATCATTCCTTATATATTAAAGCATAATTGCGGAACCATCAAGACAAAAAGAAAGGGTCTCAATTTCTCAAGACCCTTTCCGTTTTGTTTTTACTTCGACTGCTTAGCTGATTCGCGTAACGACGAACCCTGGATCGAATGCCTCGACAGCGACCTGCATGCCTTCACGACGAGCTGCGCGCTCGATGTTCCACTTCCGCTTACCTGGGAAGAAGAATGCGTCACCCGGACGGGTTGCATAGAGGGTTGACGTAAGCTTACCTCCATCACGACCACGGGTGGTAATCGGCTGATGGTAGATTTGATACGTGTCAGTTCCAAAGACGGATTCATCAGATTCAGTCAGTTGGGTTGGTTGGGTTGTTTTGGTTTCTTTTTTCATAACTTTTTGTAGACTATTAATCCGAGAAGTCAATTCCTCGATCAAGTCCATCACTGCATCATTTTTGGTTTTCATAATTTTATTGCAAAGTTGGGCTATATGCTCAAGTTCCATATCATTGCCCAATGCTCTCATCAGTCAAGCGGATAGTATTCTCCTCAGGAAGAATAAGCTTCTCCATCTCTGGGTACTGGCTCTGAAGTCGAGCCAATCTTACCTGAATGTTCTTGACATACTTCTCCGGGGTGTTCTTACAAGCACCAAATGCACCCGGCGTTCCTTTACGATTTTTACTTTTCGATTGTGTTCTTCTCATCACTCTAATATAGAGCGAAAAACGAATTAGTCAACTGGGTCTTTGTTTAATTCCCACTGGGTTATCTTTATCATGTCCCCTGCTTTATAATCACCACAATCATCATTTAAGCTTAAAGTATATGTACCACCCTTGAAGTCAACGATAGTTCCATATACTTCTTCGTCACCTAAAGGAAATTTGATAATGAACCCTAAGTCTTTCATTATTACCGTTAACCCCTTCTTAGCCTCGTCCAAGGTCTCACATCTCATGATAGAACGAATCTCGAAATCATACTGCGCTTTAATGACAGATGCGCCTTCCCATTTTCCATCTAAACGGTGTGTGAACCAACGGATTACCTCAGAAGGAATAATTGTATTTTGCATAAAAGTATTTATGCAAACCCCTACCCCCAATTATTAATCTTCAGGGGGTTCGTTATAGATTTTACCTATTACAACCATGATGCAGATAAGGAATATTGCGGCGGCGAGAATCATAATCTATTTAATCCTGCTAAGTGACAAGCATGCATCTCCAAAGCCATAATGACGTTCCCCAATTCACTATTGGGGAATGAGACAAGTTCCTTAATAGGCTTGCCTGCATCCCTATAAGAGATGTTGGTCCAGTCACGGTTGTCGGGACATACCTCGATGATCAACGAATAGTCTTCATCGAAGCTATCGTCGCTGAATTGTACTTCTGTACGGGATACGATTGTTGATTTATTCATTTGTAATACCTAAAAGTTTTTCCGCGATTCGTTTATTCTTAATCCAATATTCGTTCTTCTCAGCCCACTCTCCGTCTTCCCAGGTATCATCATTCTCGACGTACCACCTCAGGGCCTCTTCTAAAGCTTTGATTCGTTCTTGATCGTTCATTAGTTATTGATTTTGCTTTGGGATGTACGACTTAAGGTTGGAATCAGCACGGTCTTTAGAATGCTGATGATAATAAACAATCCCACACAATGCCAGAAAGGAATTGACAGGTAAATATCAGGAAGGAAATAGAAGTATTTCTGTCCTAAACCCCAATGAGTCCAGATGGCCCAGAAGGGAACCGCCAACGATGTATTAAAAAGTAGGCTCATAGCCCATCCGATAATTGGTATTGCATTCATGATCTTTATCCTACGATTTTTGATTGGAAACTTCAACATTATTTTTGGCAGCACACTCTTTACAAACAGGCATATTTTTAACACCCCAGAAGAGTGACTCACATGTCCAACATCTTTCCTGGTATGGGTTCTTCACTTCAGACCAATCCTTCGGTCCTTTCGCCTGGAAGATAGAATAACCCCCACTACCGCTAGCGAACATATTAAATGTGCCAGGACTAAACATACCAGTTACGAATTTACTCATTTCGGGTACCAGGTAAGATAAAAATTTCCATTGACGTGACCATTGATAACTTTTAAGAGTTGTTCAGCGAGGCCGAAGGTATTAACTTCACCCCTTGAACCAATGCGATTTTTGATAATCTCATATTTATTATCATCGAGACGTGTTAGGATAAGAGCTGCTCTCATAGCGTCATTAGTAGGATCAGGTACCGTGCGAGGTTTGATCCGGTAATACTCAACAGGCGAATCAAACATAGGTGAATAGATATCAATCCAACTACTATCGTCGGCAGCGAAAAGTTGAATCATCTTTCCATCCGCATAAGCCTCTTTAAGTTCCTTGTAAGGATCTTCCGGTTTAATGCGGAACTCTATACCCTTGTATACCATACTATCCCAACTTGAACCGTCTGGATTAGCATAACATTCATACCATTCACCATCGACATTACTACAATATTCAACGTCATTCCCTTCAGTAATCAACTTACGCCACTTGTCAAAGGGTTTAGGGAGAGGAGCCTTAGTGCGGAAGATATCCTCCTCCTTCGCATCCAAAGTACACGTCTGCGACCAACCAGCAGGATCGTCGTCAATCCAGATTTGACAATTTTTCAATTCACCCTGCTCCTTTCCCTCTTCAAATTCCGCCCGGGTTAACAAACGCCACCCCTTCTCTGTCTCTACTTTAGAAGGTGGAAAATAATAATGCAAAGGATTGTGCCATTTGATATCCGGGTTCCATACTTCCGTTTCGATTTTCGTGGTTGCTGTAATCATATTTTTATAATAGAGAATTGTTGTGGAACCATCACTTCAAATTTTTCAATTCTTCCTTTGTGAACACTCTAGACATAAACGCTTCCTTTCTCTTTCTAGGTACTTTAACCTTCGGGGGTTTAACCTTCTTTTTCTTTCGAACTTTCTTATAGTAATTGTACTTGAGCTTCTTCTTTTTACGCTTCTTCTTCCTTATGACCTTGACTGGCTTCTTGGGGGTAACGCACCAACTCAGTAACTCTTTAACTACCTCTTGTAACTTACCCCATCCTCTAACCCCTTCGATATTCATGTAACTGTAATAAGAAGGATTTAAATGGATCGCCAGTATCCTCTCCTTAACAGCAGGGGTTATTCGCGACTCTTCAATAGCCTCTCGAACATCTTTTAAGGTCAAGGTCTTCTTCTCATGAGCCCAAAGCCAAAGCTTTTTATATAGCTTTAAGTCATGGATTTTCTTTATGATCCTCACGGGTAATATTTAGTCCATTGGGCATTTGTTCATTTCCCATTCGGCTTTCTCTGCATCCTCACGGGTTACAAAAGAAGGAATATATAGTGCATCAGTCTGCCAAATAACATTTAGTTCTCTGATAGGTTTAGAGACCTTTTCTAAAACATCTTCATAAGGCATAGTACTAATGATCTCAGTAATACCTTTAAATTTGACATCTAAGTTAATATCCTTAGGGTACATTCTCTTAAAAGCTTCCTCCACCGTTAGGACCATTCTTCTCAAGCCCTTAGCAGAAGCATATATCTTGTGAAGGGAATAAAAGCTATGTTTCAAATCCTCCCGAAACCTATCAGTTACATCAGACTTATGAGTATGTCCTACCTTAAAGAAATACGAATGGTTAGGGTCGTTTTTAACAAACAAACTCACGAGGTATAGCTTATCATACCCCTCTTCCAGAAAATAACTCATGTATTATTATATACCAGATTCCCAACTTCTCACCATAAATAAATGTAGAGTTTTAACGACCTGCTAAATGATAGTTAGTTCTTCTCAAGGCAAAGTCCCTTGCTAACAAAATCAACAATAGTCAAACCTCCGGAGAATAGATAAGAACTAAAATATTCTGAGACTTGAATTGCATGTTATCCCTTTGGGAAGTAGCCTCTGCGATCACTGAGATGAATAACTAACACTTGTATAATTTCCTCATAACCTTTTGAAATCCTAATAATAACAGGATTGAATTTTTTTTGCTAAATTTTATTCCTATTTCACCCCTAGCGAAACTAACTCAAATCAAGAATAAGCAGAAGCATATTTTCATTAATATTAGATTGCATAGATAGTATGAGAAGCATTATTTCCTTAGTAAGCAGAAGTATTATTAGTGAATTTTCCCTAGGTAGCAGAAGCATTTTTAGCGGTAGAAGCATTGGTAGGCTTAGGTAGTATTAGTTTTAATCATTTTTCCGCAGGAAGACTATTAGTTTTAATAAGTCATTGGTAGGGAATGAGTTAGGTAGGAAAGTAGAGGAGGATGCGGTAGTGGTAGGAAATCGGCGGTAGTATTGGTAGCTTTTGTAAGTCGTTGATAATTAAGGAGGTATAAAAAATTTTTGGGGCGGAAAAAAAATTTGAAGACATAGGGACACACTGAGTGGTAAAAGGACTTCCCTGTTCCTAGTCCCTTGATTTTTGAACCCCTTTGAATCCCTTCCCTGTTCCTAGTCCCTTGATTTTTGAACCCCTTTGAATCCCTTCCCTTGATTCTTGAACCCCTTCCCTTATTCTTTGAATCCTTCCCATATTTCCTTCTTCTTTACCCCGGGTTGCTATTCTTTTATTTTTAAAAAACGACATTTTTAAAATATACTCCGTCACCCCCCTTCATTGATAATCAACGACTTATATAAGTTATAAATAACATTCCTTCGGATAACTTATAAAATTTATAAAGGTCCCTGAAAATAAAATTTGAAAAATTCCCAATATAATAGATAATAAACTCATAGAAAAAAGATAAAAAGATTAACCGGTTTAAGGTCATAGACTACCGATCACTACTCTATAATGTTCTTTCTTCTATAAATAAGTAATGAAGGTTATCGAAGGTGATGTTGATTTGAATAGTTTATATCTCACTGAACTCCCGGAATTTCTAAAGGATGTTCATATAACCGGAGGTTTTTATTGTGTAGATAATGAATTGACGTCTTTGATCAATGCCCCAAGTATTGTGGATGAGGATTTTATTTGTTATAGTAATAAATTGAAGGATTTAGAAGGCGCTCCAAGCATGGTAGGTGGAAGTTTTGTTTGTAGTGGTAATAATTTGACGTCTTTAGTTAATGCTCCTAGTATTGTAGATGGGGATTTCTATTGTGATAAAAATCTATTGAAGGATTTAGAAGGTGCTCCAAGCACAGTAGGTGGAAGTTTCTACTGTAATAACAATGGGCTTGAATCTTTAATCGGTGCTCCTGAAACAGTGGGTGGAAGTTTTATTTGTGAAGATAACAAACTAACTTCTTTAATTGGTGCACCTAAGACAGTAGATGAGGATTTCTATTGCAGTGATAATTCAAGGAAATTTACAAAAGAAGAAGTCCGTAAGATATGTGGAGTCGGTGGGATTGTTCTTTCTTAAGATGATTAATCCTCTCATAAATAAGTAATGAAGGTTATTGAAGGTGATGTTGATTTGAGTAGTTTATATCTCACTGAACTCCCTGAGTTTTTAAAAGGGATACATGTGAAAGGATTTTTCGATTGTAGTAACAATGAATTAACATCTTTAGTTAATGCTCCTAGGAGAGTAGATGGTGATCTTGCTTGTAGTAGTAATCAATTGACCTCCTTGGTAGGTACTCCTCACACGGTAGGTGGGGGTTTTTACTGCAATAATAATCATCTGACATCTTTGGAAGGAGCGCCTGAAATAGTAGGCGGGATTTTTGACTGTTCACGCAATCAACTAGAAACCTTAGAAGGGGCTCCTAAAACAGTAGGGGGCGATTTTGTTTGTAATAGCAATAATCTGATGTCCTTTGAGGGTGGTCCTAAAACGATAAGAAGAAATTTCTTTTGTTATGGCAATTCAAGAATATTCAGCAGAGAAGAAATCAGGGCTCAATGTGGAATTGGCGGTCGTGTATACAGGGATGGCGAAGAAGAAGAAGAAGAAGAAGAATAAATAAGTAATGAAAGTTATTGAAGGTGATGTTGATTTGAGTAGTTTATATCTCGCTGAACTCCCAGAATTTCTAAAGGGCGTTCATATAACTGGGAGTTTTCTTTGTAGTAACAATGAATTAACATCTTTAGTTAATGCTCCTAGCATAGTGGATAGAGATTTCTATTGTAATAAAAATCGACTAACATCCTTAATTGGTGCACCTCATACAGTAGGAGAGAATTTCTATTGTGGTAGTAATCAACTTATTTCTTTAATCGGCGCACCTCATGTAGTAGGACGTGATTTCAATTGTTGTGATAACAAACTAGAATCTTTGATTGGTGCACCTAAAACAGTAGACAGGGATTTCTATTGCGGTGATAATAAACTGAAATCTTTAATCGGTGCTCCTAAAACAGTAGGCGGGAATTTCTATTGCGAAAATAATTTAATGGAATTTACAATAGAAGAAGTACGCGAGATATGTAGGGTCAAGGAAAATGTGATTTGTTCAGAGGATGATGAGGACTATTAATCCTCTCTTCTGAAGTAAGATGCGAAGGTTTCATCGACTGGTACCCCTCTAGTCTTTAATGCATTCATTAATATCTTAGGAACCTTCATTCCTGTCGATTCCATATATTTTACAATACTATGCAGGTATATTACCGGCCCCTTTGCTACAGCTTTTAATAAAATAGGGGGGAGATCCAAGTCTGCTCGAATCATTATAGTAAGAAGTCGGGATGTTTCAGATTTATTGACTATTAACGACTTCAACATCTCTTCAGGAACATTATATCCATTATTGATTAACAATGATGCTGTATTCACAATCAATGAGGGCATATAACATATACCATCCAAAAGATTATCTGGTATTTCCATATTCGCGTTGCGAAAATTAACATATAGAAGAGGCAATGAATATGGTGATTCATCCACCATAGTTTCAATCATATGTGGGGTCATTTTATCTAGGCGGTTAGATGATGCCAGCATTTCAATGAATTGCTTTGACCAATCCTCAATGATGATTGATAAGAATTTTTCAGGATAGTGGTCCATATTTGCTAAGATTTTTGATTCATCAGGTGTAAAATCCCAATCATCGTTGTAATCCCATTCATTCATTTCTAATTCAACACCTTGCTTTTTCTTGACCCAATATCTTCTTTCTAGTGCAGGATAGTCTTTTAAAACGTCTAGAGGAACATCTCCTACATTTGCCTCAATAGCTGCTTTTATTACAGGTTCTCTCACACCTACTGGAATAATAGACCACTCATACTTGCTCAACTCTTTAAAGGAGGCATATAGGATAGTATCTTCCATATTCAGGCCTTCTGAAGAGCCTGCGTCATAAATTTTCTCATAGAATCTCTTTTCATTGCCCTCAATAGGGACACTTTTGAATATTCCGTTTTCAAAGGCAGATTTCAAAACAGGGTACTTTAAAAGAATTTCTTTTATTGTAGCAGGGCGATCATTATTGTCTGATATGTTATTATACAGGAATCCACCGTCTTTAGTAACATCGACCAACATGTATTTATTCTTGGCCTTTAACCAGACAAAGTAGGTCGTTAATTCGTTATCCCATCTATATTGATGATAATAAGTCTTTGCACTGGATCATGATATACAGAGATTAGATCCTTTCCCATATAAGATACAATTTCTTACAGATTGTGCTGGATCGTTCACGTCATTAGCAAGGAATACTATGACGTTCTCATCTTCATATACTTTATTGGGATCTTCATTACCTCCTAACTTTGCTGTATACTCTTCACCTTTTGCTTGAGCTTGTTCCCTATGAATCATCTCTGTCCAGCCACGAAAATTCTGTTTTAAAGCACCTTTCGCGACTAAGGAAGGAAAAGCGACATAAGCTTTATATTCTCTCTCAATAAGCCTCATATCTGCATCTTTAATGAACTTTGCGAGTTCTACAACATCCATAAGATTCTTATCTTTGGGGTTATTTCTTACAACGATATCAGCTAATGTATCTACGATAGGAGTGAATTTTTCTTTGACTTTATCAATAGCCTCTTTATTCTCGGGTTTGTTCTTATATTTAAATATCGCTTGACCGACCTCATTTCTCACAAAGGAATTAAGAACTTGAGCCTTGGTCGAAGAGGCGTCTTCTAAGAGAACAGAAAGGAGATCATCAAAACATGACATGTACTATTTATCACATTCTTTCTTCTTAAATATAGAATGCAGAACAAAGATCAAAGACTTCTTGAAGAAGCATATGTCCTCTTAAATGAGTTTAATGAAGATAAATGGTTAGATAATCTCGAGGATTATACATTTCATAAAGATGGGACTTTGGATGTAAATGGGGATGTAGATTTGAGTGAGATGAATTTAACACAACTTCCATTCAAATTTGGAAAAGTGACAGGTGACTTCAATTGTTCTTACAATGAACTATCTTCTACTGAAAATATGCCGAGGATAGTTGGAGGAAGTTTTTATTGTTATCATAATCCCATAACATCTCTTATTGGGGGCCCAGAGGAGGTAGGTTGGGATTATTCATGTTCCGAAACACTCATATCCTCTTTTGATGGCATTCCTCAACACTTAAGGATTTTTTATTGCACCAATTGTAAAAGGTTAAGATCACTCAAGGGTCTTCCAGATGCTCAAGGGTATGAGTTGGCGCCATTTACAAATGCTGATGTTAGAAGGGAGGAAGAAAGGGTCGAACATGAATTGGAATTCAATAAACATGTGAGTCCAACAGTTAAAGCAGCTTGGGGTACTGATACCTTTGCAGATTTATGAATAAGGATCAACGACTTTTAGAAGAGGCATATGATGAGATGGGTGACTGGGAGGAATGGCTTTCAGAACTAGTTCATAATGTTAATGATGATGGGACTGTTGACGTGTATGACAGTGTAGATTTATCCACAATGGGATTATTCGAATTACCATTCAAATTTAGAGTAGTTGATAGA
>SESB01002643.1_pt1 | contig 10197 bp, 9 predicted proteins | sample 3171441 | NCBI WGS metagenome assembly SESB01 (sample SAMN06051867, study PRJNA518727) | freshwater metagenome | biome: subpolar coniferous forest; feature: holomictic lake; material: water; isolation source: holomictic Lake 227, 6 m depth | place: Canada: near Kenora, Ontario | collected 2014-07-08...
GATCGTCTTTGCGTTCTCTAATGCTTGATCCATAAATCAATTTCTGTTTCATTAACTCGTCTTTACCAAATCATCTCCACAAATCCCTTCGATCGTCGCCTGACCCCGTCTCTTCCTTTGGTATCAGCCACGTAAAAATAAACTCCTGCCGGACAAAGGTTGCCACCGACCTTGCCATCCCAGGCAGCTATTTCCGAATTTTCAGGCATGTAATTATTGGTGGAAAACTGATGAACTACTTTACCCCAGCGGTTTAATACCGTGAAGGTCAAGCTTTGCAGCGACCTCGTTTTGATGATCAGCTTATCATTGACGCCATCCCCGTTGGGAGTAAAAACAGGTGCCACCTTGACGAGGGAAGTATCAACTACAATGAAGTCAGGCAGATAGAAGGTATCCCGGCAGGTAAGTGCCTGTGTTGTTTTGGAGGCGATCAGCTTGACCATGTACTTGCCTGAATTCTGATAGGTGTAGAGCGGGTTCGCATCATACATGACAGTGATAAATGAATCAATCGCTGTAGTTCCGCCGGCTCCCAATGCCGAAAGAATGGCTTTATCCTTGAACAGATACCATTCATATTTATCGGCATCTGCATTGATACTTTGGTTTTGAAAATCGATGTTGGCAGGAGCCTGTGGAAAGACATACTGCGGATCATTTTTCTGATTCGTCGACCATATGAATTTGGCATCAGGTATCGGTGATGTATACGTTACCACGACACTTTTCATGCAACCGGCTCTGTCTGTCACTTCTACCCGATAGTCGGTATTTTTGGAAGGAGGATTCTGAATCGTTGGGTTTTGTGCAGAGGATACCAGGGTAGTTCCTGTGTACCAGCGAAAACGATAGTCGGAACTTACCGCGACAGGCTTTCCGGATGTCAGATCGAAATACTGATAAACCGAACCGATCACCGCAGAGGAAAGTCTGAGAAATTTACAGGTTGATTCTGCGATGGCGGCCGAAGGCTTGCTCCAGCCGTTCATGACCCAGGCACGGAACTGGAAACTTTTGCCGTTCTCGGTGAAGGAGACCCTGTAACATCCATCTGAAAGATTAGTCTGGGCAGACAGGATTCCCGTATCATTCGAATAATTCACGAATTTCAGTCCCGTAGGATCAAATTTCTCCCACAAAAAAGTAACACTGGAACCGGCTGATTGTGCCGTCAACGAACCTGCGGCCACTCCTTCCACCGAACAAAAATACCAGATCGGATCGTTGGTCGGGAAAGTTGGATAGGCAGTAGTCTCTTTGAAACCGGCATTCCCCGAAAAGATCGATTGTGCCGTGAGTAGTCCTGGGAAAGCGAACAGCAAGACTACAGAAAAGAGCAAAAGAAGGTGATTCCGTTTTCTGGCCATAACGTTAATTGTCTGAAATGCTTCAATCCTACAAATTTAAACAACTATCCGGCCTGACCAAGAATTTATATTCAATTTTGAAAATCTTCTTTCGATGGCTGACGGCTTCGGGTTTTAATTGCCGGAACGAATAAATCCTCCTGCTATTTGTGAAAACAGGTGCAGATGGCAACGCAGGCTTTCGGAAAGGAAATTTTCTACAAACCTGCAAAATGTCCTTTAGAGGGTCTGTTGGCCGAAGTTTGCATCGTGGGACGAGAAAACGGTTTTTAACTCCCAAACTATACAAATACGCAAACCGTTAAGCATCAAAATGAATAGGTCTACCAGAATTTTTAATTGTGTTTGCAAATTATTCCCGCCATTATTTGCCTTACATTAATTATTTACTTACCTTTGGCGTTAGTAACGATTGGCGTAATTATGATTTTAAATTTTGGAGACAAGGAAACTGAATTAATTTGGTCCGGTATCAGGGTGAAGAATATGCCACTTGAAATACAAAATGTTGGCCGGCGAAAATTAAGAATGTTAAATAACTCACAAACAATAAATGATTTAAGAATTCCTCCATCAAACAGACTTGAAAAGCTGAGTGGCAATCTTGAAGGGTTTTACAGCATCAGGATTAACAATCAATGGAGAATCATATTCCGATGGAGTGAAGGGCAATCGGAACAAGTAAAAATTATTGATTATCATTGAGAATTGATTGATTATGAAAACTTTAGCAAATATACACCCCGGGGAAATTCTTTCAGAAGAATTCTTAAAACCAATGAATATAAGTGCCTATAAATTATCAAAGGATATTGGAATCCCTCAAACAAGAACATCCGCTATATTAAAAGGAGCAAGAGCAATAACCGCAGATACTGCGCTCAGACTGAGTTTGTATTTTGGGACTTCACCTAAATTCTGGTTGGGATTGCAAGACGATTATGATTTGGAGGAAGTCTTAAAAAACAAGCAGGCAGAACTAAATAAGATTAAGAAAAAAGAAGATTTCGCCGCCTGACAACAACTACCGGAAACCAGTGCAATTTCCACACTCAAAGAAATTGTAACTTTCATAACCCTTTCAGAGGGTAGTCGTGGAACATCTTTTTATATCGGCTTAAGACACAACGGGTCCCCCGGTAAAAAATGGCAAATTGACTGGGATTATCGACTACAATTAGTCAGATGCAAATTCCTTTCAACGATGCTCTCCATTGAATGATAGGCGGAAACAAGTAAATCCTGCATTAATCCATCCCAAAATTCATTGTTTAACATCAGAACGAACTAAAGCTTCATCCTACAAGTTGCAACTGTCGGTGCATAAGTTGCAATCAACTCCAGGTTTGGAATTGCCATTAAACGGCACAAGGGCTGGATTCGCTGTTGGGGACAGATTGCTTCGCCACCTGGGGAGGCACGCAATGACATGGTAAGGAATTCAATTACACGCAAATTCGTGAAAAGTTATTGTCAGGCAAATCCATGCACCACAATTTCAATTGACTGAATAATTTTTTACATTCCCTGCAAAAGATCATTCAGGGGACTTATCTTTGCGACACAACGCAACCATTAAAAAGTTCGATTTTGGCTGATTATCTTGACAATCTGAATGAGGCCCAACAGCAGGCAGTGCTGAATGTGGAAGGACCATCCCTGATCATTGCTGGCGCGGGCTCAGGAAAAACGAGGGTTTTAACCTACCGGATTGCCCACTTATTGAAAAAGGGAGTTCCTCCCTCCTCTATTCTTGCCCTGACTTTCACCAACAAGGCAGCGCGTGAAATGAAGGAAAGAATTGCCGCCGTAGTTGGCCAAAATGTTGCCAGGTACCTGTGGATGGGTACTTTCCATTCCATTTTCTCGAGAATCTTAAGGGCCGAAGCCGCCCTGATCGAATATCCCTCCACCTTCACCATTTATGACACCCAGGATGCGAAAAGCCTGATTCGCACCATCATCAAAAGCATGAACCTGGAGGAAAACAGTTACAAACCATCCGCAGTTTTGAACCGGATCTCAGCCGCTAAGAACAATCTGGTTCTCCCGGCAGGGTATAAACAAAATGAAACCATCCGTGAAAATGATGCAGCCGCGAGAATCCCTAAAACCGGCGAAATCTACGAGGAATATGTGAGGCGTTGCAAAAATGCCGGAGCCATGGATTTTGACGATTTGCTGCTGATGACCAACATCCTCTTCAAGCGCTTCCCCGATACCCTGAATAAATACCAGAATTTATTCAAGTATATTCTCGTGGATGAGTATCAGGACACCAATTTCTCTCAGTACCTGATCGTTAAAAAACTGGCGGAACTGCATCACAACCTTAGCGTCGTTGGGGACGATGCCCAGAGCATCTATTCCTTCCGGGGAGCCCGGATCGAAAATATCCTCAACTTCAAAAATGACTATCCCAATTTCAGCGTATACAAACTCGAACAAAATTACCGCTCTACCCAAACCATCGTCAACGCGGCCAACAGCATCATCGCCAAAAACAAAAACCAACTGCAGAAAACAGTTTTCAGCGAAAATGATGCGGGCGCCAAAATCAAGGTATTGAATGCCCTCAACGACCAGGAGGAAGGTTTCCTGGTGGTGAATGAGATTTTTCAGAAACGGATGACCGGTCACGACAGCTATGCGGATTTCGCAATTTTGTACCGCACCAATGCCCAATCGAGGGTTTTTGAGGAAGTTCTGCGGAAGCGCAACATACCCTACAAAATTTACGGAGGCCTCTCTTTTTATCAACGCAAGGAGATCAAGGACCTTTTGGCCTATTTCCGGCTGGTGATCAATCAGAAAGACGACGAATCCTTCAAAAGGGTCATCAATTATCCTGCAAGGGGAATCGGTGCCACCACCATCGGCAAAATGGAAGAATTTGCCTCGTTGAACGATTGCAGCATGTTCACGGTCTCCACGGACCCGGATAGGATGCACAAGGCCGGATTGAATGCCGGCACCACCAAAAAGGTGATGGAGTTCTCCAATCTGATCCTCTCATTTTCAGATCGCTCATTTACGATGGAGGCATACGAGATGGCCCAGCGCATCGCAACCGAATCCGGTATCATGTCTGAGTTGTACCAGGATAAATCACCCGAAAACATCAGCAGATACGAGAATACGGAGGAGTTGCTCAATGCCATTCAGCAATTCACCATCGATGCGGTAGAGGAAGGTCATTCCGCACTGCTTCCCAATTTTCTGGAAGAAGTTTCGCTCCTTACCGATCAGGACAATGATAAAGTGGAAGATTTTGACAAGGTAACACTGATGACGGTCCATTCGTCCAAGGGTCTCGAATTCAACAATGTGTTTATTGTTGGCCTGGAAGAAAATCTCTTCCCTTCCGGATTTAGCGGCACCATCACCCTTTCTGAGCTGGAAGAGGAACGCAGGCTTTTTTACGTCGCACTGACCCGTTCCAAACAATCGGCATTCCTCTCATTTGCCCAACAGCGGTTCAAATGGGGAAAAACGGAGTTCTGCCATCCCAGCCGTTTCATAGGAGAGATTGATCCGCAATACCTGGATGTTCAAAACAGCAGATTTTTTCACCATCATGTTTCAGGGGAAGCGACAGGCACAACCGGAGGCATTAATAAAACCATCTCCTCTTCCGGAGAACGCAATGCCTTTTTACCGCCAAAATCCGGTTCGACACTCGGACCCAACTACAGAAAAAGCAATGACTCCGGTCCTTCCGAACCATTTGATGCGGTAGATCCTGACTTACTTCAGATCGGTATGTTCGTTGAGCATCAACGTTTTGGAAGAGGGAAAATCGTCGAACTCGAAGGTGTCATGCCGGAGAAAAAGGCCAAAGTGTTCTTTGCCAATGCAGGAGAAAAACAGTTACTGCTGAAATTTGCCAAATTAAAAATCGTAGAAGATCCCAATTAATTCTGCGCATTGAAATGAGGATGATCTTCCTGTCAACATTTCGACTGGCAATGATCCGAATGGAAATTCAGTGCGGCGATTAAAAAACAATTTATTATCGGATAAATTCAACATCTAATTGTGTAACTTTGCCCCACAGAATATATAATGCTTGAAAAAGCGCACTTAATTGAATTTCACGATGTTCAAAGATTATAACACACAACGTACCCAGATGAAGCTTCCTGAGTACGGAAGGGCACTTCACAAAATGGTAGAACATGTCCTCACCATTGAAGACCGCGACGAGCGAAACCTGGCGGTAAAATCGATTATCGATATCATGGGCATGATGTACCCTTATCTTCGCGACATCAACGATTTCAAACACAAACTCTGGGACCACATCGCCATCATGTCTGATTTCAAACTTGACATTGATTATCCTTATGATCCGCCAGTCCCTGAGACTTTTACAGAGAAACCAAAGCATATTCCCTATACCCAGTCAGATATCAGATACCGTCATTACGGTAAGATCATGGAGCAACTGATTGAGAATGTGGCCAAAATGGACGAAGAGAATCCGGTCAAAGGTCAGAATACAGAACAGTTGGCCAACCAGATGAAAAAATCTTACCTGACCTGGAACAAGGACATGGTAGAGGATGAAAAAATTCTTGACGACCTGAAACTGATCTCCAAAGGTCATTTGAAGTTAAATGAAGGCGTTCATCTTCAGGAGGTTACTGATATCATCAAGATTCAGAAGAAAAAAACTAAAGTCACTTCCGGATCCAACCGGAAACACAAATAGCGCTGCGCGAAGGCCATGGCACGATTTATCATTGAAGGAGGAGTATCCCTATCCGGAGAATTAACCCCCCAAGGTGCCAAGAATGAAGCACTGCAGGTAATTTGCGCAACGCTGCTAACCCCGCAGACAGTCACCTTGTCCAATATTCCGGAAATCAGCGATGTACTCAAACTGATTGATATCCTCAGGAATTTAGGCGTTGTCATCGACAGGCTTTCCAAAGGAACCTGGTCATTTTGCGCGGAGAAGGTGGATGTTGATTTCATGACTTCGCCCCTCTTTTTTCAGCAAGCCGCTGCCTTGCGCGGATCCATCATGATAATCGGCCCGATGCTGGCCCGGTTCGGAAAAGGTACCATACCCCAGCCCGGAGGTGACAAAATCGGAAGACGCAGACTGGATACTCATTTCCGGGGATTTGAATCTCTTGGAGCACAATTCATTTTCGATCCGGAACATTCACTGTTCAGAGTCGAAACAAAAAAATTAAAAGGCGCCTACATCTTGCTGGATGAGGCATCCGTGACCGGAACCGCCAACCTGATAATGGCCGCAGTGATGGCAGAAGGAACCACCACCATCTACAATGCCGCATGTGAGCCCTACGTCCAGCAATTGTGCAGGATGCTCGTCAGCATGGGTGCCAGAATCGATGGCATCGGCTCCAATCTCCTGCACATTCATGGCGTAACTTCACTCAACGGATGCAGCCATCGTCTGCTGCCCGACATGATTGAGGTAGGCAGTTTTATCGGATTGGCCGCCATGACCTCCTCTGACCTGCTGATTAAGGATGTTGCTTACGATCAGCTTGGTATCATCCCGGATTCATTCCGAAAAATGGGAATCAACGTGATCAGAAAAGGCGATGACATCCACATTCCTGTGCAGGATCATTATGAAATAGAATCCTTCATTGACGGATCGATCATGACGATTGCGGATGCTCCGTGGCCCGGACTTACGCCCGATCTGCTCAGCATTTTTCTGGTTATCGCCACCCAGGCAAGAGGCAGTGTGCTCATCCACCAGAAAATGTTTGAAAGCAGGCTTTTCTTTGTGGACCGATTGATCGACATGGGATCCAAGATTATCCTTTGTGATCCGCACAGAGCGACGGTGATAGGCCTCGACCGTTCTCATCCGCTCCGGAGCACCCGCATGACCTCCCCGGATATACGTGCCGGAGTTGCTTTGCTGATTGCAGCGCTGTCAGCCAACGGTGTCTCAATCATCGACAATATTGAACAGATAGACCGCGGATACGAGAATATTGACGATCGGCTCAATGCCATCGGGGCCAAAATCAAAAGAGAATAATCAGGTAAGCTGTCAGTTTTCGGTGTTTTTTAGTGTCAAAATGTCCGAACCAATCCAGATGGCAAGCTATTTGATGAATTTAAATCAGTTTTGAACAATTGTAGAATAATGATGAAGAAACAAACAGACCACAAAAAAAATAGCGCCACGAATAAGAATTCCAATAATCAGGAGACCAATTCTTTAAATAACAATCTGACGCCGGAACAGGAAATTCTCAATGGATTACCTGAAGCTGAAGCGAAAGAGGCGGAACAGGCGGTCAAAATAGCTGAGCTTACGGCCGGACTGGCAGCAGCCAACGATAAATATCTGCGCCTTTCGGCGGAATTTGACAATTTCCGCAAACGCACCCTGAAAGAAAAGATGGACCTGATGAAAAATGCTTCGGAATCTGTCATGGTTAATTTTCTTCCGGTCATGGACGATGTCGAACGGGCCATGCAAGCCATTGAAGTTTCAGACAATCTGGAAACTACCAAAGAAGGCATCAACCTGATTTACAATAAATTCAAAGACTTTACCCGACAAAATGGTGTGGTAGAGATGGAAGCCAAAGGTTTGGTGCTGAATACCGACCATCACGAGGCAATTACCAAAATCCCGGCTCCGACAAAAGATCTGAAAGGGAAAATTGTCGAAGTGGTCCAAAAGGGTTACCTCCTGAATGATAAAGTGATTCGTTTTGCCAAAGTTGTAATAGGCGATTAATAATAACACTTCGAAAAAAAATAAAATGTCATCAAAAAGAGATTATTACGAAGTGCTGGGAGTCTCCAAAAGCGCTACTGCAGAGGAGATTAAAAAAGCCTACCGAAAAAAAGCCATTCAATATCATCCGGATAAAAATCCAGGAGACAAGGCTTCCGAAGAAAAATTCAAGGAAGCAGCGGAAGCATACGAAATCCTGAGTAGTGCGGAGAAAAAACAAAGATATGACCAGTATGGCCATGCAGGAATGGGTAACCAGGGTGGGTTCAGCGGTCATAACATGACGATGGACGATATTTTCTCTTCCTTTGGCGATATTTTTGGAGGTGGCGGCGGCGGTTTTGGCGGATTCGGTGGTTTTGGCGGTTCGAGAGGTCAGCGTGTCAACCGCGGTTCGAACCTTAGAATCAAAGTCAGCCTCAACCTGAGTGAAGTCGCCAATGGTTGCGAGAAAAAATTAAAAGTCAAGAAATATGTCTCCTGCGACGAATGTCATGGTAGCGGGGCAAAAGGAAACAGCGGACATACCACCTGTACCACCTGCAGAGGCAGTGGCCAGGTAACCCGGATCAGTAACTCTATCTTCGGACAGATTCAGCAATCTTCAACCTGCCCAACCTGTAGCGGGGAAGGCAAGATCATCAACCAAAAATGTGATAAATGTTACGGCGAAGGGCTGATTCAGGGCGAAGAGGTTGTAACCATCAAAATCCCGGCAGGAGTTGGTGAAGGCATGCAACTTTCCGTTAGCGGAAAAGGAAATGCAGCGCGCCGCGGAGGTATGCCAGGTGATTTGCTTGTTCTGATTGCAGAAGAAGATCACCCAGAACTGATCAGGGATGAAAATGACCTGATTTACAATCTTTTTCTTTCGTTCCCTGACCTGGCGTTGGGTTTGACAGCAGAAATACCAACCATCGACGGAAAAGTAAAAGTCAAAATAGAAGCCGGCACACAACCGGAGAAAATTTTACGCTTGCGCGGAAAAGGAATTCCTGATGTAAACGGTTACGGCAAAGGCGATCTATTGGTAAAAATCCATGCGTGGGTACCTCAGAAACTCACTTCGGATGAAAAGAAACAGCTGGAAAAATTGCAGCAACTTCCCAACTTTCATGTGCCTGACGAAACCAAGGAACGCAATTTCTTCGAGCGCGTAAAGGGTATGTTTGAGTAGCAGGAATTCATAAGAGGTCAAAACGGGATAGTGAAATAAATTAATAATCAGACTCATACAGTTTTCCGGAAACGTTTGAGCCATTCATCATATCTCGAAATTTCAGCTCCTCATTCAAAATCTTCAAAGCTGTGGTCCTCAGAATTGTCGACGGTACATCAAGCTGACAATGCAATAAAAAATTATGGAAATGTCATTATTTTTTGTTTATTTGCAACAATAGGAGTTTGATAATCGTTTATTTAGTCAGATGAAGAAAGCTTTCTCCATATTGTTCGCTTCGCTGATCCTGCTTTCCGGGATGCACATGACCATTGCATCACATATTTGCTGTGGGGAATTGGCTGCGGTCAAATATTCATTTACTGGAGAAAAAGCCACTTGTGGCATGGAAGACTTTGAAAATGAAGCTTCAGCAAATGGAGAGGTTAAAACCGATTGCTGCAAGAACCATATTTCCTCCTTTTCTACAGACAACAATTACTTTCCCTCCTTCTCCGTATCAAAAGTATTGACAGGTGATACAGTTCCGGTTTTGGCTGTTTTACCTGAATTTTTCGTTACTTCCCCAATGTTGAAGGCAACCTACTACTCCATGGTGGGTCCGCCTGTTTTATATCCACACAGCGAAGTAGATCAGAGTTTTATCTGCGTTTTCATTATTTGATTTTACCAGTATTTCAGTCTGGCTGTCACTTCTGTGATTTGCCTGATCATTGTTTTGTCCTCAATTAAGTAAAATCAATAAATAGAATGAAAATGAAAACTGTAAAATTTCTGTTAGTTGCCATGATCGCCATGGTTGTATTCACCAACACCAATGCCCAAACCGGGGCAAAAACCACAGCATTGAAAACCGAATCAATCAAAGTTTCGGGCAATTGCGGTATGTGCAAAGAGAGAAT
>SESB01002644.1_pt1 | contig 10194 bp, 9 predicted proteins | sample 3171441 | NCBI WGS metagenome assembly SESB01 (sample SAMN06051867, study PRJNA518727) | freshwater metagenome | biome: subpolar coniferous forest; feature: holomictic lake; material: water; isolation source: holomictic Lake 227, 6 m depth | place: Canada: near Kenora, Ontario | collected 2014-07-08...
AAGTATGTTTCCTTCAACTATTGTTATCATAATTCTCCTTAATTGGTAAAGGCATTATTTTTAAATTCTAAAATATTATCTTTATCATCATCATCTTTTCTTATTGCTCTGACTAACATTGGACGTTTTTCATTTGCTAACTGTTTAACTATTTGCATAAACTGTTGTTTAGCAAAAGCACAAGGCAATTGATTTCTTTCTATGATTTGATTTCCTAATTGTATTTCAATTGTCACCATATCCATATCAAAAGGATTAAAATTTACATTAAACATTTTCACTTCTCCTTTAATAACTACTCCAACATTCTCCTATATTACCATACAATTCTGATACAAATTCTTTTGTTTGATGTTTTTCACATAAATAAAAAATTTGAAAATCTAACTCAGCACATCCCTGTGTCCATTCTCCACAAATCTTACATTTCTTTTGTGTATTTGCTTGATTAAAAAATCTTAATTTTGTATCTAAAATATATTGTTTTTGATGTTCTTGAGCTTCTTCTTTGGTATCATGTCTTTGGCATTTATCTCCTGCACAATAACCAACAGAATAAGTTGAATCTCTTCCAATCATTACATATTTCCACTTAAGGGTTTGAGAATTTTGTCTAGCATCATAATAATTCATATGCCCTCCTATTTACCTGAACTTCCAATTTGTCCTATACCTCTAACTGATGGAATATTTTTTAAATCATCATATGATTTTTCTTCAATTTTCACTTTAGGTATTTCTAATAGTAATCCTTGACAAATTGCTTTACTATAAGGATAAACTATATAATCATCAGCAAGTATTTCTAAACTAGAAGATTCAGTTTCTTTTGTGATAACAATTGGGGCATCATTACCATTGTATAAACAGACAAACCATTCACCTCTGAAGTTTGAATCAATAACTCCTGCATTTTTCTTTATATTTTTAACACCAGTACTACCACGTTCCTCAAATAGTACCATGTAATCACTACTAAAAGCTGATGCAATTCCTGTAGGTACAAGTCTTGAAGTATGAGGTGGAATCATAAAGTTCTCTTCTATAAAGTTAGCATAAATATCATATCCTGCATCACAATCCCTCTTACTTGGTATAACTGCATCTGGTCTTACTTTTGCGAAATAAATTGTATCCATTAGCTATTTTCCTCCTGAGTTTCTTGAAATTTTAATATATTATCAACAGCATTTTGTAAATCTTCTTGTGTTAACCCTACTTTTTTTGCTTCTTCAATTATTCTCAATATTGTTTCTGTTAACCACTCAGTAGCATCTGGAACATCTTCTTCATATTCTACTTCTTGTTCTTTTTCCTCTTCTTCATCAACATAAAGATGACAACAACAATATTTTTCTTCTCTAAACGTTTTACATGGGCATTTGGTATCTTCTGTCCAAAGATATTGAGCAACACATGGACATTGATTACCTGTTATTTTTAATCTATTTCTAATAGCATCTACTACTTCTTGGTTTGGATTTAATTTTACTGTCATATTTTTCTCCTTTTTATTATGTATTATCAGGGGACGAATCCCCTTTATTTTGTTACCTGATAGGACATATATTTCCAATACACTCTGAACTTCCAACATCAATTTCAGTTTCTTCAATTTCATATTTTGATATTAATGAAGGTATAAAAGCTTTCATTTCATTTACTCTTTTATCATATTCTTCCTCAGTAATTGCTTCATAAGGTGCTTGAGGATAGAAATTATCATCTAAAGCTAAGAAACTTACAGCTACTACTGAATCCCAATTATCCCACATCCATTGTTCAACTAAATCCCATTCATCATTTCTAACATGGACTGTGATACTTGTATTGTGGTCTGTATATGATTCTTGAAACATCTTATAGATTTCTAGCTGTTCAATAGCTGAAACATCATACTTAGTTTTACCTTGAGGTGATTTTACTGGAAACTCTACAACCTTAGTAGTACAAGTTTCCCAATCTTGACCAACCTCTGCAAATACTGGATAGTTTAGTTCTTCACATACTTTAACCATAGGGTCTGTAGCATTGATTCTAACCCTTCTAATGAAGTAAGGTGAATGAGAGTAATGTACTCCACTAGAAACTCCTGCAACTTGCGATTGAGTACCTTCTGGTTTAACTGTGCATACTAGTTTAGGTTCTGGTATTCCAAGTTCAACTGCATAATTTTTTCCCTCTAAATTAGCAACATCATGAAGTTCAATAAGTAATTCTTTTTGTTGTTCAAGAGTGTAACCAATAGCATTCATAGCATCTTGAAATCCTGTCATACTGCATCCTATCAATCTATCTTCTTCTTGTGTTTGATTCCATTTATGTAATTCTAAAGGTAAGCAAGTCATTCTTACTCCTGCTCTAGCAGAAAGTCTTTGAGCTTTTAGTAATTCTTTTATATTTAGATTACCATTCTTAACAAATCCCATTATATTGATGGTTGTTAGATTACATAATCCTCTATCTCTCAAAAGTACTTCTACACAAGGGTTTACACCTTCAAAATCTTCTCTTCTTTTCCTTGCTGATTCTACATTAACAAAGGCAGGTTCTCCTGAAAATCTCATTTGTTTAATTTGCCAATGTAATTGTTCTCTTGTTGGTTTTTCAAAATAGAATATTGAGTTATTACTCATTTTTCTATGTGAAATTGTTTTATTTTCTACCCAATTCTTGAATTCATCTTGATAATAAAGTCCTGCTTTAGCTTCAATGCATTCTTTATCATCTGAACCAATAAGTCCAACTTCAGCAGTTCTTCTAACTCCACCTACAACAACATTCTCACCAATAATATTTGCAATATCTAAGCAATGAATAGGTCTAAGTTTTGAATACTCTGTTCCAGTTTCTTTACCTAATTTTCTTAATATCATAGATACTTTTTCAAACATATTTTGTAAAGATTCATGACCTGAAGCAGTTCCACCAAACCTTTTAAGTTTTTCACCTTTTGGTCTTACGTTATTATAGTTGATTAAAATAGTATCAATTTTCTTATAATCTTTTTCATATAATACTTTTAAGAATAAATCAATTGCTTGTGACCAACCTTCTTTACTATCTCCAACAACAATTTCTGCTAGTGTTTTCATAAAAGTGATAGAGCTATTATCTTCTCTTCTAAATTTTGGTACAGGATTGTATGTGTCATGAACAATATTAAATTTCGTTTTAATCTTTGGCAATTTATCAACATCTGATTTTAAAACTCTGAAACCTACACCAGTACCAACCATTAATGTGTAGAAAATTTCTCTAAATTTAACAAAATCATCAATTATGGTAAACGCACAATTAAAATTAGAAATTCCATATTCTTTTGCAACATCTGTTAATCCAACCCACATTGTTCTTCCTGATAAAAATTGTTTAAGATTAAACATATTATGGTAAAGTTCTTTAGCTTCTATTGCATTAATATTTTCATCAAGTGAACAATTAAATTCAACACTTCTTCTGACAGTTTCCCACCAATATTCTCTTCTTTTTTCCTCTGGTATCCATCTTGAATATGTTCTGTAGTATACAAATTCTCCAAGTGGTTGCATAGGACTTGACATATGTTTATAATCGCTAATAAAATCTTCATCAAGAAGTTTATATTTTGAATCTTTTCCTCTAATTTGATTTCTTGACTCTCTATAAAGAATATATTGTTTAGCAATATCTTTACGATTACTTGCCATAAGTTTTAATTCTACCATATCCTGTATTTTTTCTACAGATGGTTGTTCTTCCATTTCAGACAATTCTTTTTTAATAGACTTTGCAATCCTTCTAGATAAATCAAAGTCCATGCCTGTCATTGTTTCAGTACCTGCTTTATCAACAGCATCAATAATTCTTTTTTCATCAAAATCAACTATTCTGCCATCTCTTTTTTGTACTACCATGCCTTATCCCCTTTGCTATTACCATATTTTTGTAATTTTCCATTCATCATAATAACAAGTTATTGTAGCTTCTGTTCCCTCAAAATCTACGCTTATTGTACAAGATTCATGGTCTTCATCCAATATAATTCCTTCATATGAACTTTTTGGATTGTTTTTACGTATAAAACTTACTCTTTGATATTTACTATTTTTATTTCTCATAATATTACCTCTTATTTTCCTCTTGCTTCGACTAATTAACTATCATTTACCTTTTGTTCTTCTTTTGTATCTCCAATAAGTGGAGTAGGTAAAGGTATCTCTTTTTTAATAAAGTACTTATAATTCCATTGAGTATCACAGATTTTTATAAATGAATCTGGACTATCTTTTAGAAACCTTTCACATTCATCTTTAAAAGAACAATCTATGTTGGAACATTGTACACACCAATGGTTTATATTAACAGTAATCACCCCCTTACAATAAAAAATGAACCTGTAGCAATTACTTACTACAAGTTCATTGTATCATATTTTTTTTATTTTGTCAATGTTCTGGATTCCGTTCTAAATACACCTAATATATGGATTTTGATTTTTACATTTGTTTCAAAATCTCACATAAAAAGGTTTGTTTGATAGGTGTTTTAGATTGTGATATTGCAAATCTTATTGCTTTATTTTCTCCTACTAATACACAATTTGCCTCTGCTCTTGTTATTGCTGTATATAGCCATTCACAAGATAAACTCATATATGAAGAATAATCAATACCTACAATAACACATTTCCAAGCACTTCCTTGACTTTTATGTGTTGTAATAACATAACCTAAATTAATATTATTCCATTTGCTTTTTTCAATTATAAGTCTTCCAATACCTTCAAAATTGATTACCATAAGACCCATTTCAATATTGATTTTTTCAATCATACCAATATTTCCATTAAAAACAGCCATTGTATCACCTTGAATATTAATAGCTTTATAATTGTTTTTCATATTGATTACTTTATCTCCTTCCCTTAATTTATATTTAAGTTCTTTAGATAAAGAAATTTCAACTTCATTTTCACCATCAGGGTTAAATTGTTTCTGTATTGCATTATTTAATCTAAAAGTACAGATATCTCCACGCTCTCTCATAGCAACAAGTATTTGAATATCAAGAACACTTTTAACTGTTGGTAATTTTTCTTTAAATTGCATAATTATTTTTTTAGCACTTTCTGATTTATCACTATAAATATCAAGTTCTAAATCTTGTAGTTCTCCAAGAATTTTTTTCCCAACATAATTTTTATCAAATATTTGTTCTCTTTTTCTTATTTTGTATGATTCAGTAATAACAGCACTTTTCTGAGCTTGTCTATGTATTTGTGTTAATTTAACTGTTGGAATAGTTCCATTTGTTAACAAATCATGAAACACATTACAAGCACCAATACTAGATAATTGACCTGCATCACCAAGAATAATTAATTTAGAACCAGTTCTTATTGATTTGATAAGGTCTAAAAATAATTCTCCACCTATCATTGATGTTTCATCAAGTATAACCATATCCAAATCTAATGGATTTTTATCATCAAACATGAATCCATGTGGAGGTTGAAATCCAAGAAGTCTATGAATTGTATAACCCTCATAACCTGTTACCTCAGTCATTCTTTGTGCTGCTTTTCCAGATAATGCACATTGAGCAAAGGGATATGTTTTAAGTATTTCTAAAACAGCCTTTGTAATAGTAGTCTTACCAGTTCCTGCAAGTCCAGTAATACAAATAACATTGTTTTTAAGAGCTAAGTGAACTCCTTCTTTTTGTTCATTTGTATATTCAAATCCAATATTTTTTTGAATTTGTTCAATTTTATCTTCCCAATCAAAATACTGAAAATCATTTTTTGCATTAAGTAAACGCATTAATTCTTTAGCTATATTTGTTTCAATTTCAAAATATTTATTTAGACCAATTCTTTTTTTATCATTTGCCCACCAAAGATTTTTCATATCTTTTAGTGTTAAACCTAATATATTATTACTAATTTCTCCTAAATTATCTCTTAAATCATCAAGCATTTTTTTAGTGATAACCCAAGAGTTACCTTTTTGAGCTTCTTCTTCAAGGTAATATTCAATAAAAGCTTTAATTCTTAATGGTGAAAACTTATCAATTCCAAACTTTAAAGCATATTCATCAGCTTTTTTAAATCCAATTCCTGCTACATCTTCACAAAGAATATAAGGATTTTCTTCAAATTTTGACACAAGAATATCTGGAGAACCATAAGAATCACAAAGTTTTTTTATCATGGAATCAGATAATCCTATAGCTTCTAACTTTATATAAGCAGATGAATAATCAATAGTAGCTTTATATTTTTCAATTAATTTATATGCAGTTGTTAATCCTAAACCTTTTACTTTTGTGAGTTTTTCAATATCTTCACTTTTAATTATTTCTAATGGATTTTCAAATGCTTGGTATAAAGCTGTTAATTGGTTAGAAGTTACAATTTTACTCAAGAATGTTTTTTGTTCATCATGTGTTGATAATTCAACAGATTGATTCATAAAAGTAAGATTGTATTGTAAACCCCAAGTAGGGTCTTTAAATTCTTTTCCAATTATTGAACATTTATCTCCTGTTTCAATTTTAGAGACATTACCTTTTATACAGAATTCTCCATATTTGTCAAGAGTAGGAGAAGAATATTTCCCCTCCGACTCCATTGAAACAGGACATACTATCAAAATACCAAAGCCATCTTTATAAAATTTAATTCTTTGGACTCTAATTATTCCTTTGATTAATATATCTGACATTTTATCTCTCCTTATATTTTATTTATATCTAATTATACCACAAAATAGTTAGATAATACAACCTCTGTTTCAGAAATTGTTACATATTTTCCATTTATTCTCTTACTCATTCTTTCATTGTCTTTTTTAATAACCTTTATTACATCATGTTCTTTAAATTTCCTTTCAGCAAACATCTTATCATCTTTTATTCTCATAGTAACTAATTTACCCTCTTTGATATTATATAATGATAAGAAAGGTCTTAGTTTATTTTTTCCAAACTTCATTTCTGCTACAACATAATAATCAGCAGATATTTGAGGTTCTTTAATTTTAATATAACCTAGATATTCTGTTTCAAAACTTGCTTGTTCAGACAATTTTATTTTTTTATTTTCAATCGTCTTCCATATTTCTTTTAAAATTGCTTTGGTGTTAATTTCTTTAAATTGTTTATCAGTTTGTTTAGAATTAGCACTTATTAAATCATACATTTTTTGATTTTCAATATACTTTTCTTTTTTAATTGTTTTAGCACTATAAAATATATCAAACTGTTCAACAAAATCAAGAAGTTTCTTATTATTTCCAAATTGTGAAAAATAATTAAGTTTAATCAATATTGATAATTGTCTTGCATTCACTGATGTTTTATCACAAATATCTGCTAGAATATCAGTGAATGACTCATAAGTATCTTTACCAAGAGTATATAAGTCTTCAGCACATTTTTGATTTAAATATTTTACAGACAACATAGATTCATTAATTTTATGATTTTTTATATCAGGAACAAATCCTCTATTATCTTTACCAAAAAGTAATTCTCCAATCTGTATATTAAAATGCAATTCCATTTCTTGTTTAAATTTTGAAACTTTTTTCTTATTTCCTTTTCCTGAATAAACATCAAGCATTACTTCATAAAATTCTATAGGGTAATGAGATTTAAGATAAGCACAATATAGTGAATCACAAGCATAACTGAAAGCATGTGAAGCATTAAATCCATATCCACTACTATCTTCAACAATTTGCCAAACTCTATGACTCATTTCTAAGGCTTCTTCATAGGTAACTTTCTCATTATCCATAATCTTTTCAGTAAATCCTTTAATAAATCTTTCTTGTAAAGGTTTTACTACAGCAGGTTTTTTCTTAGATATAGCCTTAATTATTCCATAAGTTTCATCAACAGAAAATCCTGCATAAGCTAATGTTGCCATAGTTTGTTCTTGATACAATACAAATGAATTAAGCATTTCTTCAGTTACTATGATATCATCAAAACTATGTATACCATAACTAAATGGTTCTCTAGATTCAAATGTAGAGTACATACTTTTAAATGATGGTCTGATTCCTGCAATGAATGCTGTAAGCTCAGATGGATTCATAGGTTTATATCTTTTAACTTTATTAGTTGTAGATAATTTCTCACATTGATTTATTCCCATAGTTTGTCCATTAGCATAAATATCCCAAACAAGTTTATTATTTTTAACAACTTGCAAAAGTTCATTAACTGTATGAGGCTTCATACCAAGTTTTTTATAAACTAAATCTATTAAAAGAACTACATCTACTTTAAGCAAATCATTTTTTAGGAATTTATATTCCTCTGCAATACCTCCATCAATCACTGTAACAAGAGTTTCCTTTTTAGTAGATTCACTTTTTACAAGCATTAATCCAAGTTCTTCCTTAATATTACCTTGATATATTAAATATCCACAAGGATGTGGAGATTTAGAAGCAATAATACCAGTATACTTTTCTGAACCTTTGTAAATATGATGATATTCAGGTTCTATGTATTCATAAATATCAATCAAATCTTTTTCATCATCATCTGCGTATTTGTAATCATCTTCATATTTCTCTATTTGCTTAGTAATTTCATTTGCTAAATCAAAAGATAAATGTTGAGATTTAGCATATAATTTAAAAGCAGATAGTTTCTTAAATGTACCAAATGCTATCATAGGATAAGAATGACCTTCTCCAAGGACTTCTATTTGTGCTTGAGCAAATATCTCAGGATTACCACAATTTAAGTCTAAGTCAGGTAATGATTTAGTTTCTAATATTCTTGATTCAGATATAAATCTTTCAGGGTAAAGCTTTACTGGTGATGATATTCTATCTACTTTACTAAATCCTAATAGAGTATTTGTAAAATATGATACTCCTGAACCTCTTCCTGTATTAGTTATAATTCCACCTAATTCAATAGCTCTTTTAACAATAGCATGGTCAATAAGGAAATAGTCTGCCATCTTAGTATTTACAATAACCTTAACTTCTTTTGCTATTTCTTTTTTATACATATCATGTGCTTCTAAAGGAATAGTTTTTGAAAATTCTTTCCATTCAGACATGATAATATTTTTATATATTTGATTTTTTTCATCTTGTGTTTTGTTAGGATATAATGTTGGCAACTTAATTTCTTTGTCAAATTCAATATCATCAAAATCCAAGAATATGTTTGTATTATTCATTGCTCTATGTATTTGTTCTTCTGTAAGAATATTTTGTTGAAGAAATCTATAAATAGCAGTATCTCCATCAGGATAATCCATAAACCAACCATCTTCTTCTTCATACCTAATACCTTTAGCTTCTAATACATCTAATCTACCTTGTGCCTGATTAGGGAAGATGTAGTGGCTATCACAGCCCATTATAATATCTATGCCATACTTATCACTCAGATTTAGTATTCTTGCGTTTAAAGCCTTCTGAGAGGGTGTATGGTGGTACTGTACTTCAAGCATAAAGTTTTCTTTGAAGTGGTTGTATAGTTTTACAACTATGTCTTCAATATCTTCATAATGCCAAAATGCCACACAAGCAGAGGTTATAAAAACCTCTGATGGTGTTAATGTTAATAATAAAGATAAGTCAACTCTTGGTTTATAATAGTATCCATCTATGTTTGCATCTGAAAGAATCCTATTAATTTCTCTTCTACCTTTTTCAGTTCTAGCAAATAAGCAAATATGAGAGTTAGTTCTATCTGATTCATGTCTATCTTTAACCCAATATGCTTCTGTCCCAAATATAAATTTAAGATTATTCTTTTTTGCAATTTCATAAACTTCATAATAGCGTCCTTGGAATCCATGTTCCATACTAGAAAGAATCTTATGTCCTAACTCAACACATCTTTCAGCATATTCTTTTACAGTAGTTGCACTATCTGCGGTGAAGATGTTAGAATAATGAGTATGTTTGTGGTAATTTTGATATAGTATCATAAGTATTTCCTCCTAAATTAGTCCTAGTTCACGCATCCAAGCATCATCTTCGCTAACTTCTGTTCCTGTTTCTACTTCTGAATCTAACATATCAGGTTTATTTTCTTTATTTTTAAACATACTGATATTTTGTAAAAATTCTTTATAACATTGGCACTGTCCTGCTGTATATCCACATATATTATAGCAAAAATAACTACAACCTGCATCTACAGTTCTTAGCCAAATATCATCTTTTTTAT
>SESB01002645.1_pt1 | contig 10192 bp, 11 predicted proteins | sample 3171441 | NCBI WGS metagenome assembly SESB01 (sample SAMN06051867, study PRJNA518727) | freshwater metagenome | biome: subpolar coniferous forest; feature: holomictic lake; material: water; isolation source: holomictic Lake 227, 6 m depth | place: Canada: near Kenora, Ontario | collected...
CACCGGGGTGAGGTCGATACCATTTGCCTTCTCCCATATCACCGTGCCGTTTTTCCCCATCACCTTTTCCATCATCTCCACAGGGATATGGCTCAGGGTGTCAATGGTCACGATGCCCATGGACCGGAGCAGCCGGTAGGTCTTCTCCCCGATCATCGGGATCTTGCGGATCGACAGGGGCGCCAGGAACGGCTGCACCCCATCACGGTCAATATACAGCTCCCCGTTGGGCTTGGCCTCTCCCGTGGCAATCTTTGAAACGGTCTTGTTCACCGAGAGCCCGAACGAGATCGGCAGCCCCGTATTCCGGATGATCGCCTGCCTCAGCTCATGGGTCCACTTCAGGGTGCCGAAGAAACGATCCATCCCCGTCACATCGATATAATGCTCGTCGATGGAGGCTTTTTCGTAGACGGGCGCCCGCTCGGCAATGATGTCGGTGACCGTATGCGAATACCTGGAATAGAGCTCCATGTCGCCCCGGACCTGGATGGCATCCCCGCAGAGCGCCCTGGCCATCTTCATCGGCATGGCCGAATGTATGCCGAATTTACGCGCCTCATAGCTGCAACTGGCCACCACGCCCCGGTCGGAGGTACCCCCGATGATCACAGGCTTTCCCATCAGTTCCGGACGAAGCAACCGCTCTACGGAAACGAAAAAGGTGTCGAGGTCGAAATGGACAATGGTACGGTTGGGGGTCAGCATCGGATGAAATTTTGATTTTTTTTCACAATTTTCGTTATTTCGCCACCTTGCGACGTTGCTACCTTACAATTTTTATATTATCTTTGACGGATTATTAATCATTTTTCCGACTACAATATAATCATATTTTTTAATCCTGTCAAGTATGTTTTTCAGCAACAATATCAAATTTATGCGGAAGCGCCGCGGGCGTACGCAGGACGACGTGGCAACGGCCATCAGCATGAAACGGTCGACCCTCAGCGGGTATGAAAACAATGTTGCCCATCCGGGGCTGGAGGCGCTGATCCTCTTTTCCAATTATTTCAACATTGCCATCGATACCCTGATCAAAACCGACCTGTCGAAACTCTCGGAAAGCCAGCTGAGGCAAATCGAACGGGGATACGATGTCTACCTGAAGGGCAGCAACCTGCGGGTCCTGGCCACTACCGTCAATTCCGGCAATGAAGACAACATCGAACTCGTGTCGGAAAAGGCAAAGGCAGGCTATACCGGCGGTTTTGCCGATCCTGAATACATCAGCATCCTGCCCACCTTCAGGCTGCCCTTCCTGTCAAGGGAAAAAAAGTACAGAACCTTCCAGGTGAGCGGCGACTCGATGCTCCCCATCCCCCACGGGTCGTGGGTTACCGGGGTCTTTATCCAGGACTGGACCACCATCCGCGACAAAGACGCCTACCTGATCCTGACCATGGAGGAGGGGGTTGTCTTCAAGGTGGTTGAAAACAGGATCAGGGGCGACGCAAAACTGATCCTGCATTCCCTCAACCCGCTATATGAACCCTATGATATCCCCGTGAAGGATATTCGTGAAATATGGCAGTTCGTGCATTATATCAGTCCGAAACTGCCCGAAAACCTCAATTCTGAAAACTACCATCTCGTGGAAACGGTCAGGCAGTTACGCCAGGATATCCAGGCGATCCAAACCCGGCTGAATATCTGACAGAAAAATTTCCGGAAATTTTCCCCGGGGATGTCGTGTATTCCGGAAAAACCTTAACTTGGCAGTCGGTAATTTTGTTCTTATGACCATACAAAAAAGCAAAATCAGGAAATCCGGAGAGATGATCCCGCACTTTACTGCCGCGGTGGTCATTTTTTTGAAAGGTATCTCTAAAGTCAACGATATCGGGCATAACTGGCCATTCTTCGCTGCCTTATGCCTGATCGGAATCCTTCTGTTTATCTTCCCCATCTTCCATACTGCCATCGAAAAAAGATCCCCGAAAGCGGTAATCGGGGTTAATTTTTTTGAAGCTGCCATCATGTTCGTATTATCCGTGAGTTCCTTTATGCATCATCAAAGCTGGGTCCCTTATACATGGCTGGTCGCAGCCGTTTTCTTCCTGATTTCAGGGCTTCTCCGCCTGCGGAAAGAAAAATCGAAATAGCCTAACCATATATTCAATATCTTTGTTTTTTATACGTATAACCAAAACCTCTGCCCCATGAAAGTAACCATCGTTGGATCCGGATATGTCGGATTAGTCACCGGGACCTGTTTCGCCGAAGTTGGGATCGAAGTCACCTGTGTTGACATTGACCAGAAAAAAATCGAAAACCTGAAAAAAGGTATTATCCCCATTTATGAGCCGGGACTGGAAGAGATGGTTCACCGGAACATGAAAAAAGACCGCCTTCACTTCACCACCAACATTGCCGAAGCACTTGAGGATTGCGAGGTTGTTTTCAGCGCGGTTGGCACCCCTCCCGATGAAGACGGGAGCGCTGACCTGCAATACGTTGTAAGTGTCGCCCGCGATTGCGGAAAACACATGAAGGATTACCTGCTGATCGTGACCAAAAGCACCGTTCCCGTGGGCACTGCCGAAAAGGTACGGAAAGCTGTTCAGGAAGAGCTGGATAAACGGGGCGTCAACCTTGAATTCGATGTTGCCTCAAACCCTGAATTCCTGAAGGAAGGCGCTGCCATCGATGACTTCCTGAAACCCGACCGCATTGTCGTTGGTTGCGATTCCCCCCGCGCGGAAGAACTCATGAAATCACTCTACAAGCCCTTTACCTTAAACGGACATCCTGTGATTTTCATGGACATCACCTCTGCCGAGATGACCAAGTATGCCGCCAACTCGATGCTTGCCACGAAAATCAGCTTCATGAACGATGTTGCCAATCTCTGCGAGATCGTCGGAGCCGACATCAACATGGTTCGCAAGGGTATCGGATCGGACACCCGTATTGGCAACAAATTCATCTATCCCGGTGTAGGTTATGGAGGCTCCTGCTTCCCGAAGGACGTAAAGGCCCTGATCCATACCGCAGAGGATTACAAATACAGCCTCCGTGTATTAAAAGCCGTTGAAGCTGTCAATGATGACCAGAAATCGGTATTGTTCAATAAATTCATCAAGCACTACAACGGCGATGTCGCCGGCCGGACAGTCGCCATGTGGGGATTATCCTTTAAACCGCAGACGGACGATATGCGGGAAGCGCCCTCCCTCGTGATCATCAAAAAACTGCTCGACGCAGGCGTCAAGGTAAAAGCCTATGATCCTGTTGCCATTCATGAAACCCAGCGAATCCTGGGCGATACCATTTACTATGCACCCGATCAGTACGATGCCCTGATCGATGCCGATTGTCTCATGCTGGTCACCGAATGGCCCGAATTCAAATTCCCGAATTTCAACATCATCAAAAAACTCCTGAAAGACCTGGTGGTGTTTGACGGCAGGAACATCTATGAAATTGCCGAGATGAAACGCAAAGGTTATGCCTATTACTGTATCGGGGTAGATACAACTAAATAACCCCCGGGCAGCCGTTTATTCCCCGGACTGATTTGTCCTTGTTGACTTTGTGCCTTCCAGGCGCCCATGGTGGTTAAACGACAAACAAACCACGATGCCCGCCCGGAAGGCACAAAGCACTAAAAAGGTTATAGTCAGGCGTGTTTCTTTGCAGGTCAGCCGGGGATTTAATAACTTTGTCAGATAAATCAGAAGCCATGATTAAGAAAAAAATTTTAGTAACCGGTGGTGCAGGTTTCCTCGGATCCCATCTCTGTGAGAGATTACTGAACGAAGGTAACGAAGTGGTGTGCCTTGACAACTATTTTACCGGACAGAAACAAAATGTGGTTCACCTGCTCAGCAACCCCTATTTTGAACTGATCCGCCACGACGTGACCATGCCCTTCTATATCGAGGTGGATGAAATCTACAACCTGGCCTGCCCGGCGTCGCCGATCCATTACCAGTATAATCCCATCAAAACCGTAAAGACCTCGGTAATGGGCGCCATCAATATGCTGGGACTTGCCAAGCGTATCAAGGCACGTATTCTGCAAGCCTCCACCAGCGAGGTTTATGGCGACCCTGAAGTTCATCCGCAGGTCGAATCCTACTGGGGACATGTGAATCCCATCGGCATCAGGTCGTGCTATGATGAAGGGAAACGGATCGCCGAAACCCTCTTTGTCAATTATCATCAGCAAAACAAGGTGCGCATCAAGATCATGCGGATCTTCAACACTTACGGCCCCCGGATGCATCCCAACGACGGGCGCGTGGTTTCCAATTTTATTGTCCAGGCGCTGAAAGGCCAGGATATTACCATGTATGGCGACGGCTTGCAGAGCAGGAGCTTCTGTTATGTTGACGACCTTCTCGAGGGAATGATCCGCCTGATGAATTCCAGGGAGGAATTTACCGGTCCCGTGAACATCGGCAACCCGAATGAATTCACCATGCTGGAACTGGCTGAAAAGGTAATCCTTTTTACGGGCTCAAAATCAAAAATCATCCATATGCCGCTACCTGCCGATGATCCCACACAACGCCAGCCGGATATTACCGTCGCAAAAAGGGAACTGGGATGGGAACCAAAGGTAATGCTGGATGAGGGTTTGGTTAAAACCATTGATTACTTTAAATCGATCATCTGAGAAAACCACATATTCTGCTATGAAAATTCTCGTAACAGGTTCCAATGGCCAGCTTGGCAACGAATTACGGACACTTGCTCCCGGCTATCCCGGCTATTCCTTTATTTTTACCGATATTGACGAACTCGATATTACCCGCGAGGAGGATGTTGACCAACTGGTGAAAGATGAGAAACCGGCTGTGATCATCAACTGTGCAGCCTACACGGCAGTAGACAAGGCTGAAACCGACGAGCAGTCTGCCTTTTTGATTAATGCCTCTTCGGCTGGCATCCTTGCAAGAACCGCAGCAAAATTCAACGCCCTGCTGATCCATATCTCAACGGATTATGTTTTCGACGGAAAAAGTTACCTGCCTTACCGGGAGGACGACCCCACCAACCCGGTCTCACGGTATGCCATGAGCAAATACGCCGGCGAACTGGCTGTCCAGGCCTTTGCAAGCAGGGCGCTGATCATCCGGACCTCATGGCTCTACTCGGAATTTGGACACAATTTCGTCAAAACCGTGATGAAGTACGGGAGAGAACGGGGAGAGATGAAGATTGTTTTCGACCAGACTGGGACACCTACCTATGCCCGCGACCTGGCAAAGGTGATTTTGGAGATCATCCCGCAACACCCCGATAGTCCAGGAGTCGAAATTTTTCATTTCTCCGACGAAGGAGTTACCAGCTGGTACGACTTTGCCCAGGCCATCATTGAATTCACGGGTATCCCTTGCAAACTGTTCCCTATCCTGACGACAGAATATCCCTTGCCGGCAACCAGGCCCTTTTACAGTGTTTTCGACAAGGGAAAAATCAAAGAACGCTTCCGGCTGGAAATCCCGTTTTGGCGCGATAGCCTGAAGAGTTGCATTCAACGCATCATGAACCCCGAAAAGTAACTTCCCAACCATCAACCTGTGTTACCAGCGTGATGAAATAACAAACCACCAACAATATAATTATGGAGATAGAAAAGTCGGTATTGGAAAGGGCGCAGCTATGGCTCGGCAATGACTTTGACGATGAAACCAGGAACGAAGTTAAGCGCCTCATCGACAACAACACCACGGAACTCACCGATTCGTTTTACCGTGACCTTGAATTCGGCACAGGTGGACTGCGGGGCATCATGGGGGTCGGCACCAACCGTATGAACAAATACACGGTTGGAATGGCTACCCAGGGGTTGGCGAATTACCTGAAATTGATGTTTCCGGGGTTAAACCCTGTCAAAATGGCTATCTCACACGACAGCCGTAACAACAGCCCCTACTTTGCCAGGATCGTAGCTGAAGTATTGTCGGCCAACGGTTTCAGGGTTTATCTTTTCGAAAGCCTCCGCCCGACACCTGAATTATCGTTTGCCATCAGGCACCTGGGTTGCCAGAGCGGCGTCATGGTGACCGCCTCCCACAACCCTAAGGAATACAATGGTTACAAGGCATACTGGGACGATGGCGCCCAGATGATCGCCCCGCACGACGAAAATGTAATCAGGGAGGTTCAAAAAATCACCTCCATCGATAAGGTAAAATGGAACGGCATCCCCGAAAACATCATCAGTATCGGGTCTGAAATTGACAAACTGTACCTTGACCGGATAGCTGCCCTTTCACTCTCGCCAGGCGCAATCAGCCGCCAGAAAAACCTGAAGATCGTCTACACGCCGCTGCATGGCTGCGGCAGGCAGCTCGTTCCCGACATCCTCGCCCGGTTCGGATTTGACAACATCCACATGGTGAAGGAGCAGGCCATCGCCGATGGCAATTTCCCCACGGTACACTCGCCGAACCCCGAAGAGCACGATGCACTCGACATGGCCATCACACTGGCCGAAGAGATCCATGCCGACCTGGTGATGGCTACCGATCCCGATGCCGACCGTGTTGGCATCGCCATCCGGAACGACCGCAATCAAATGATCCTGCTGAACGGCAATCAGACAGCCGCCCTTCTTTTTTATTACATGCTTAACAGGTGGCAGGCGCTGGGGAAAATAACGGGTAACGAATTTATCGTCTCCACGATCGTCACCACCCAGTTACTCTCGGAAATGGCTGCCTCCTTCGGCGTCGAATACTTTGAATGCCTTACAGGATTTAAATTCATCGCCGATGTGATCCGGCAACATGAAGGTAAAAAGACCTTTATCCTGGGCGGAGAAGAGAGTTACGGGTATCTGATCGGCGATTTTGTCCGCGACAAGGATGCCATCAGCGCCTGTGCCATGATCGCTGAAACCGCTGCCTGGATGGCCGACCAGGGTAAAAGCCTGTATGACCTGCTCATGGATATTTACCTGAAATTTGGGCTCTACAAAGAGGGACTGATCTCGGTTACACGCAAGGGAAAAAGCGGTGCGGAAGAGATCCAGCAGATGATGGTGAATTACCGTCAGGCTCCTCCCTCCGTGATTCACAATTCCAGGGTCATTACCATCAGGGATTATCTGCTTTCCGTTGAAAAAACTCTTGGAACCGGCCAGGAAAAGCCAATTCACCAGCCTGAATCGAATGTCCTGCAGTTCATCCTTGAAGACGGGAGCATCATCAGTGTACGCCCATCGGGGACGGAGCCCAAGATCAAATTTTACTTTGGCGTACGCGAACCATTGGCTTCACTAGCAGATTTTGAAAAAATATCGGCGAAACTTGGCGACAAGATTGCCGGGATCATCTCTTCCATGAAATTAAACTGATAACGGATGTCTGAAGAACAACTCCCACCCTCCGAGGAACCCGTATATTCGCGCAAGGTCCTCGAAATGGTAACTGTTGCCAACGAATACTGCATGTTTCTTGAGAAGGCCGAAAGCTACACGGAGGCCCAGCTTTTGAACTTCCTGCAGAAAATTTCCCCCCTGATCTACCTGAAGGGGGCCCTGCTGCCCGACATCGAAGCGGAGGATGAGGATGCAACCGAACACTATGTGAGCGAAGAGCAATGGGAATCGCTGTTCAACACCCTCCATTTCAAATTCGGAGGGAGGGATGAATTTTTTTATGTCGACCAGCTGGAGAAAAGCCATAACGACCCTGTCAAAGGCAGCCTCGCCGAATGTTTCACGGATATCTACCAGGATTTGAAAGATTTTCTGCTGCTGTACCAGAAACCGCTGAAATCCTATAAGGAAAATGCCGTTCGCGAATGCAAGCGGCTGTTTGAAACCCGGTATGGATACAAGCTCTCGATTGTTCAGCAGGTGGTGCATTCACTTCAATTCCCCGGCGAACCCGACGATTTTATTTTTTAACCTTCCAGATAAATTATTGAAAGAGCCATATCACTGTAAGTTTTGGTACGTGCGGCTCCTGACACAAAGGAGAGATAAACACACACAAGCTGCCTTTGTGATCTTTTTGTAAACCATTGTAAACAATTGGGTTATACTGAATCTGCTCATTAGTACCCTTGAAAATAAATTGCAATTTTTAACCATCATTTAATTTCACCACTATATGATTGACCGCCAGATGTTCAACGATATGTTCAGTAACCTGGATAAAGAAAATATTGTTGAACTCATTGACATCTTCTTTTCCCAATATGAAGAACGTTTTGACGCAATCCGGAAAAATGTCAGTGACCGTGACTTTGACCAGTTAAAAGAAACATCCCATAAACTGAAAGGGGCGCTGGTGCTTTTTATGGATCCGGTGACCACCCAAATGTCGAAAAGGTTTGTCGAAATGGCCCGTAGTAAAACCGAGTCGGGCCTTGACCAGCTGCTGGCCGACCTGGAGAAAAACACCAGGATCCTGGTTGAAGAGCTCAAAGTTATCAGGAAAGAACTCGCCTCCTGACATTGCAGAATGGTACCATTAATAATTTTTAAGAAATTCCCGGCCCGATGATCGATCACCAGAAAATTTATGATACGTTTATCAATCCATATGGCAAGGAGCTTGCCGCAGAGGTCATTGATATGTTCATATTACAATTTAACCAACAATTTTTCAACGACTTGCGCAAAGATGTCCAGGATAGAAACTACCTCCACCTGGAGCCTAATGCCCATGACCTGAAGGGTGTGATCGGGATGTTTGGCGATCCGCTCACAACCACCATTTCGAAGAAATTTCTGGGTATGGTACAGGATAATGTTGAATTGCAGCTGGACCAGACCTTTGAGGAGCTGGAGCAACATTCAATGCTGCTGATCGGGGAGCTGAAGATTATCAGGCAGGATCTTACTTCCTGACCATATGTTTATCCAGCCTGTTTAAACCCTCAACCGCCTTATCATAGTTTACCTCGATTTTCAGCGACATCTGGTAGTCGTCAAAGGCTTTCTTGTAATCTCCTGCAAGCTCATACGCATACCCGCGGTTGAAATAGGCCTGGTAATAGGCCGGGTCCTTCCTGATTGACTCGCTGAAATAGGCAGCCGCTTTTTTGAAATCTTTCAGATAAACAAGGTAGATGTACGCGATATTGTAGGGCGCTTCACGGAAGGCCGTATCAAATTTGGCAAGCGCCTGGTAGGTTACAATGGCATTGTTGAACTGACCGCTCTCCTGGTAAAACAGCCCCAGCATGTAAAGCGCTTCACGGCTGTGAGGCCGGATGTTCAGCGCATTTTTAAGATACAGCACCGCCATTGGATCTTTCTTGATAGAATAAAGTTCGCCCAACTGCACATAGGCCTCATAATACTGCTGGTTTTTATCAACCGCCTGCATCAGGTCGCTGACCGCATGAATGGTATCACCCTGCTCAAGCAACCCGATGGCACGGGTAAAATAGGCGGATGCATTCCCGTTATCAATGTCAAGAAGCTGTTTTACAATCGTATAACAATTCTTGTAATCCTTTACGATAAGATACAGTTTCGCCAGTTTCAGCAATGCCTCCTTGTCCGTGGGATTGAGCTCAACCGCTTTTCTGAGTGCGTCACGGCTGCCATCGGGTTTTCCCATTAAAAGATAAATATCTGAAAGCGTTGTGTAATAGGCCGATTTCCCCCCTGACTGAGATATTGCCTTGTTGATGTCGGTCAACGCTTTATCAAACTGATGATCTGCCAAGTAGCATTTTGCACGCTGGTTGTATAATGCTGCATTGGAACCATCCTGCTCTATTTGTTTATTGAGCGTTTCCAGTTTTGCCTGCGTTGAATCGGCACCAGGCTTTTGATTTTTAGCAGCCTCATTTCCACCGCGATGGCAGGCAGATAAGATCACAAAGGCAACCAGGAACAGGCTAAAATAGTTTTTCATCTTTTAAAATTTTAATATCGAATAAACCGGATACGGTCCATATTCCGTTCAGGAGTCTGGCTGTAAAGGGAGACTCCTGAACGGAAGTGGTCGCCGAAACCGGCCTACCCGTCATATAAATTATGCACTTTTCGGAGCCAGGGCTGCCATTATCTTACCCTCCAGCTCATCTGAAAGTTCCGGATTATCCTGGAGAATCTTCTTGACGGAATCGCGTCCCTGGCCAAGTTTGGTATCCCCGTAGCTGAACCAGGAACCGCTTTTTTTGATGATGTTCAGTTCCGTAGCGAGATCAATGATTTCAAAGGCCCTGGAGATACCTTCACCGAAAATGATGTCAAACTCGGCCTTCCTGAATG
>SESB01002652.1_pt1 | contig 10172 bp, 8 predicted proteins | sample 3171441 | NCBI WGS metagenome assembly SESB01 (sample SAMN06051867, study PRJNA518727) | freshwater metagenome | biome: subpolar coniferous forest; feature: holomictic lake; material: water; isolation source: holomictic Lake 227, 6 m depth | place: Canada: near Kenora, Ontario | collected 2014-07-08...
CGACCGCTCGCATGGTCAAACGCGGCACGCATGCATGCGCAGGATGCGGATGCAACGTCCCTCAGAAGGTCGGCGTGCCGGGGCGCGTCCGTAAGTGGTGTCCAGACTGCGACCCAGGCGGCCGATACACCAAGGCCGACACGGTCGCTTGCAAGTCCTGCGGGGTGACCGTCCAGCAGGAGGCTGGAAGCGGCAGGCGGCTGAAATACTGCTCTGACAAGTGCCGGCGAGCAGAAGACAATCGCGCAAGCGGCAGCCACGATTGCGTCTGCGGTACATGCGGCAAGCAATTCCGCGGCTACAAAAATAAACGGTTTTGCAGCGAACGATGCCGCTGGCCGTTTCGGCGGGGCGATCGCGGAGAATGCCAGCATTGCGGTGCTGAGTTTGCAAAGAAGAAGAAGAGTCAGCGATTCTGTTGCTTTGAGTGCAACACGGCTGACGCAGCAAAAACTCCGAGAGGGCCGGCGGCGGAAGTATACACTTGCATGAACTGCGCTGAACCTTTTCAGCGCAAGCGATACTCAAGTGGGAGTATCTCGTGCGGGACGAAATACTGCTCTCGAGACTGCGCCTTCAAGGCCCGCCGTCTCAAGAAGAAGTGCGCAGAGCGACCGCTCGAGATCGCGAATAAACTTGCAACGTGGTTTCTTTCCTGGGGAGCCGACTGCTGGCCTGCGATAAAGAAGTGCCGGGACTGCGGGCTTGTGCGGCGATGGGCAAAAGACGCCCCGAGACCGCCAGACTGCTGCCAGAAGTGCGCAAGACAGAGGCAGGGCAGGCGATGCAGTTCATGCGGGGTGACTATGCCGTGGTCTGCAACTCGCCGAGTTTGCGACAACTGCCGGGACGCCAATCTTCGCGAGTCACGGCGGAAGTCGAAGAGCAAGTACGGTCGCAACCACAGGCAGCGAACAAGAAGCCGCGGCGCTCCCTACACGCCGATCCGTAACTCATCGATATACGAGCGGGATAACTGGGAGTGCCAGATATGCTGCCGGCCTCTTGAGAAAGTGTGGAAGCGAGTGCGAAGGGGCGATCGGCCTTCACCCCGTGCCAGGACGGTCGATCATGTGATCCCTCTCGCTCGTGGCAAGGACAGCCCCGGCCATGTCTGGCATAATCTGATAGCGTGCTGCCATGAGTGCAACTCCGCGAAGTGCGACAAAGACCCCACAGGCTGGGCCTGCCCACTGCCCCGGTCGTCCGACTCGTTTGCAATACCATAGGCCACTGAGCCATACTTTCTTGCATGGCAAAAGGCCCAGCACCAACTCCGAAGCACATCCTGGCACTTCGCGGATCGAAGGAAGCCAACTACCGTGAGGAGTTAGGCACCCCTCTGTCCTCGCTCCCCGTGCCTCCGGCATGGATGCGGCCGGCGGCCAAGGAGATGTTCAACCTCGTCTGCGGCTACACGCAGAGGATGGGCACGCTGGCCGAGAGCGATGTCGAAGTGATCGCGCGGTACTCGATCATCTGGGATCGCTGGCGGGACGCTGAGATGCAGCTTGCCAAGCTGGACTCAGGCTGGGTCGAGGTATCGGCCCCCGACGGCTCTCTCAGGTTCAGCCGGCCGAACAAGTGGCAGTCCCAGAGCAATCACTGCCACGAGCAACTCCGGCAGCTCGAGACTGTCCTCGGCCTGACGCCCGCCGATCGCACTCGCATGGGCTATCACGCCGAGAAGGTCGTGCAAGACCCAATGGACGCTCTTCTAGCCAAGCGTGGTTGATATACGCGATTTCATCGGCCTGCTGAAGCACAGTCGAGGTGACTTTGCTGGGCAGCCGTTTGTATTGCAGCCCTGGCAGGACGAGTATCTCAACACGCTCTTCAACACGAAGAAGGCCGATGGTCTTCGTCAATATCGAACAAGCCTGCTCGCCCTCCCCCGCAAGAACGGAAAATCCGCAATTTCCGCAGCGGTTGGATTGTTCATGTTGTGCTGCGATGACGAGGGGGCCGAGGTGATCGTGGCGGCCGGCGACCGCTCCCAGGCGGCGCTGCTCCATACCGCGGCGAAGCAGTTCGTCGAAAGCTGCCCGTCGTTATCCAAGCGGTGCAAGGTGTACCGGAACAGCATCGTCTTCCCTGAGAAGAACTCGACGATGCTCTGTATCAGCTCGGAGGCAGGCACCAAGCACGGCTACAACCCGAGTTGCGTGCTGGTCGACGAATACCACGTCTTCCCCGACCGCGAGCTGGTCGACGTATTAGAAACAGGTACTGGTGCCAGAAGCCAGCCGCTCACTATCTACATCACGACGGCCGGCACCGACATGGACGGCCCATGCTACAAGGACTGGCAGCGGGCGCTCAGGATTCGCGATGGGGTGCTGAAGGACGACTCGTTCCTGCCGTGCATCTACGGGGCCGAGCCGGATGCAGACCCCTTCGTGGAATCCACTTGGATGGCTGCGAATCCGAACTACGGAATTACGCTGAAACCTGAGTATTTCCAGCAGTTCGCCCAGAAGGCAAAGGACTCGCCGACCGACGAAGTCGTCTTCCGCACGCTCCATTTGAACCAGTGGCAGAAGTCTGAAACGAAGTGGATCAGGCATGGTGCCTGGGACTCCAACAACGCGCCGCTGCGGCCGACGGCGGGGAGGCCGTGCTGGTGCGGCGTTGACCTCGCCAGCACGTTCGACACGACGGCCTTCGTGGCGATCTGGCCTGACGCCGATGGAACGTATGACGTTCACGCTCACTTCTTCATCCCCGAGGAGAACGCACACAAGCGTTCCAAGGAGGACAGGGTGCCGTATCACGCCTGGGCGGATGCAGGTTTCGTTACAATGACGGATGGTGATCTCACTTGCTACGACACAGTTCGAGACTACATTCTCTCGTTTTGCGAGAAGAATGCGGTTCGGGGTATTGCAATCGACCGCTGGAATGCGGTGCATCTGACGACGCAACTTGTAGCGGAGGGAATCGACGTTAAGCCTTTTGGACAAGGTTTTGCCAGCATGAGCGCGCCTTCTAAGCTGCTTGAAACTCTGTGCGTGTCCAAACGCTTGCGGCACGCCGGCAACCCAGTCCTCGCGTGGCAGATGTCGAATGTCCAGGTAAAGATCGACGACGCCGGAAACATAAAGCCAACCAAGAAGAACTCACACTCGACCGCCCGCATCGACGGAGCCGTCTCCCTGATCATGGCCCTCGGTATCTCGAGCAGCGAGAACCACGGCAACACCGACGAACCAACCCTCATGGTGCTCTAAGTGGACAAGATCGACGAGGAGGTCTCCGATCTGATCGAACTTCGCGGCAATATGGCCCGCATTTTCGAGGAGATTTCCAATACCAGACGCACGGCATCCGGCGTCACGGTATCGCCAGAGACCGCCCTTGAATGCACGGCCGTATTGGCTTGCGTTCGCGTGTTGTCGGAATCGATCGCCAGCCTTCCCTTCAACGTCTACCGCCGGCTTCCCGGCGGCGGCAAGGAAATCGCCGAAGAGCAGCATCTGCACGAGGTGCTCTGCTACCAGCCGAACTCGTGGATGACGGGCTTCGAGTTCAGGGAATTGATGCAAAGCTGGCTGCTCCTTTGGGGCAACGCCTACGCCTACATCAAGGGCGGCCGGCAGGGCGGCGTGACTGAGCTGATCCCCCTGCATCCATCGCGGATGGAGTGCAAGCGGCTCACCAACGGCAAGCTAAGGTACTACTACACCGAGCCGACAACGCCGATCCAGCCCCAGGTGAACGTGACGGAGTATCGGCAGGACGAGATTTTTGCGTTACGCTGGCTCTCGTCTGATGGGGTGACAGGTTTTGTGCCCACGACATTATCGCGGGATGCGATAGGGCTAGCGAGGGCCACTGAGCTGCACTCTGGCGCATTCTTCGGAAACGGCGCGACCCCCGGCACCTACATCGAAACCGATCAACCTCACAAGCCCGAGGTGCTGGCACGGTTCAAGGAGCAGTGGAACGACGCTCATTCCGGCCCAGACAAGAGCTACAAGACGGTCGTCATGCCGTTCGGCTTCCACCGGAAGCAGATCGAGGTTCGCAACGATACCAGCCAGCTCATAGAGACCCGACGCTATCAGTGCGAAGAGGTGAGTCGAGCCTATCGCGTCCCAGGTCATTTGATCGGCGACTTGTCGAACGTGCGGTTCTCGACGGTCGAACAGTCGGCCATCGACTTCGTCACGTTCAGCTTGATCCCGTGGTGCCGCCGATGGGAAATGGCGTGTCGTCGTGATCTTGTAGTCGACGACAAGCAGTATTTCTGCCAGTTCGATACGAACGCCCTGATGGTCGGCGACTATGCGGCGCGTTCGCAGTTCCTGCGGGAGATGGCGAACCTCGGTGCCCTTGATATCGACGAAATCCGCGCTCAGATCGGCTACAACCCGCTGCCGGATGACCTGGGCAAGAAGAGATTCGTTCAGGTCAATATGCAGTTGCTCGAGGCTTTCACGCCCGACAACCCGACCGGCCAGAAGCAGACCGAGACATCGCCGACTCCGCCGGCCGGCGTGGCCGACACGCCTGAGCAGGCAACCCCCGACGCCCCTGCGGCTGCCGAAGACACCCGACAACTCGTTGGTGCGGAGGTTCTGTTCAAGACGAACCTTCGACGACTCGCCGCGGTCGAAGCTGACGGCGTCCTCGAGCGCCGCAGCAAGCCCGAGAAGATCGCGACATGGTTCGACCAGATGAGTCAGCGGATGCGAGAAGAGCTTCGCGAGGCCGCACAGGCCACTGGTAGAGACATCGACAAGTTTGTGAGCGATTGGGTGAACAGGTCGCGGGAACTACTGCTTGAATGCCACCGCAGCGGACAGAAGTACGAAACAGTCACAGAAGGCTGGTGCGACAAGCACCTGACGAACGATGCCACAGCCACTTGACGGCGTTGTCGACGCACTGCAAGCATCTCTTGCCCTGCACTGGACGCAGGCTGAGATGTATGAACTCCAGTCTGTCCACCTGACCCGCTGGGGCTACGGGAAGCTAGGCGAGACCTGGGCTTCCTACGCGGCCGAAGAGCGCGGGCACATCAAGAAGCTCTCCGAACGACTTGAGTTCTTCGATGTCCAGCCGTCGCCGACGCACGACGAGCCGGAGCTGCCCAGGCACGACTTTGAATCCATCCTTGACGTTAACTACGACGCCGACATGACGGCCGCCGAGGTCGAGCGATCTGGCTTCATGACGTGCATCGCGGTCGGCGACTCGGTGACAGCCAAGCTTTTCATGAAGCTTCGACGTGGGAGTGAAGATTCGATGGCTGGTATCGAAGCCATTCGGAAGGTGATCGAGCAGATCGGTGCAGAAAACTACCTCGCTAATCAGGTGACGGCATGAGCAATGAAATTGAGCGGCGCACGACGGTCTCGGACGCCACGGTTGAGTACCGTGACATGGGGAACGGCGAGAGGAAGCCTGTGATTTCGGGCTATGCCGCCGTCTTCAACTCCGAAAGTCGCAACCTGGGTGGGTTTGTGGAGACCATTCACCCGAATGCGTTCGACGAGGTGCTCGCCGAGGGGCCGGATGTCATCGGCGTGTTCAATCACGACCGCAATCTGCTCTTGGGCCGCACCGGAAACGGCACGATGAAGCTCACGAAAGACCCTTATGGGCTTCGTTATGAGATCACGCCAAACGAAAACACGTCCATCGGCCGCGACGTTATCGAGTGGGTGAAGGATCGGACAGTCGTCGGATCAAGCTTCGCCTTCGCAATTCGCAAAGATAATGGCGATTCGTGGTCTACAGACCCCCAGCGTGGCATTCGGAAGCGTGAAGTGAGAGCAATTGGCCTGCTCGAGGATGTCGGACCCGTGGTGAGGCCTGCTTATGACACTTCCAGCGTGGTTGTGAGCCGTCGAGCCATCGAAATGGCCCTCGGCGAGAGCCATCGACCCATCCAGACTATGGCGAACGCGGCGAAGCGCGGCCTGAAGCTGGCCCAGCGGTCAGAAAACGTCGATTCTCGCCTCTTGTGCGTTGCCGAGAGGCTCGCGAACCGCGAAATCGTGTCTGTTGAGGAGGTTTTCTACCTCGCCGAGGTCTACGAGCGCTGTTTGGCGGCGAAAGTGACGGGCTGGTCGGGCACGCCTGCCTGGATTGAGTGGCAACTGGCCGGCGGTGACGCTGGACAGAAGTGGGTGGATCGGCGCGCTGCTTCCGCGCAGCCGGAAGCAGCCCCGTCGGTTGACTTGCAAACTGAAACTGCCCCCGAACCGCTCGTTTCCGAGGAACGAGCAGCCTCCGACGTGAATCTGACCCCCACCGCGGGCATGGCCGCCGCCGCGAAGCGTGGTCTGGCCCTGCACGAGGCTGGCCGATCGGGCGACGGGCTCAAGCCGGAGACGGTTGCCCGTGCCGGCAAGATCGCCGACCGCAACGAACTCACTCCCGAGCACGTTCGCGAGATGCGGGCGTGGTTCCGTCGGCATAAGGTCGATAAGCGGGCAGGCTGGTCGACGAAGGGTGCTGAGACCCCCGGCTACACCGCCTGGATGCTCTGGGGCGGAGACGCGGCGTGGAGGTGGAGCGAGGTCAAGGTATCGCAGATGGAGCGCGAGAGCGGCCAGCGCGATGTCGACGAGGCCGAGGAAGGCATGGAGGAGGAATATCCTGGCACGCTCTCGCAGGCGAATCGCGATCTCGCCGAAGCTCAAGAAATGATCGCCGCCGACGAGGGCCAGTGGACGCAGGAGGGCATGGCAGGTGCTCACTACATGGGCGAAAGCCCGTTCTCTGATCGTGGCATCGTGTGCGCGAACTGCATCTTCTTTGAAGGCGGCGGCGCGTGCGAGATCGTGCAGGGCGACATCGAAGCGAATGGTGTGTGCAAGTTCTGGATCATCCCCGAGGAACGTATGAGCGAAGAAAAGAAGCCAGAGCCGGCTGCGGATGTTGATGAGAAGGCTGCCGAGGACATGCGGGCAGCGAAGCAGGAAGAAGAGATTGCGGTGAAGCTCGCCAACTTGAAGGCGACAATCCTTCGCACTCAGTTGCACGGCATTTCCAAGGGCTGATAGTCTACATAGATACACATTGCCCCGCGACGGATGTCGTGGGGGGCAGTGCGAGCGTCTTGAGGATTCAAGAGCGCGGCGCGCTAGCGGGTTCACCCGCCGGCTGCCGCACACCGCGATTGGCCGGCTCAAAACTAAGGAGCAGGCAAATCATGGCGTCGAATCTCAAGCGTCTTCAGGAACGTGCAGCGGCTGTGGCCGCTCGGATGACCGAACTGGGCGGCGTCGAGGATCGCTCGGCCGAACAGACCAAGGAACTCATCTCGCTCGGCAACCAGTCCGACGACCTGAAGACCTCCCTCGAGTTCGAGGAGCGGATCGCCACCAAGGAAGCAGAGCTGCGTGCTGTGGTCGAGAAGGCCGCTCCCGCCCCGACCCCAGTTGCCGACGCTGTCGCCAAGGTCGAGGACAAGAAGGTCGAGATTCGTTCGATCCAGCCTCACCACACCAGCCTGCGGGCGTTCAACGACGGCCCCGAAGCTGTTGAGAGTGCCTACCGCTGCGGCCGATGGCTGCGGGCGGTGGTGTTCAAGAACGCTGACGACCTCCGTTGGTGTAAGGATCACGGCGTCGAAAACCGTGCTCTCGGCGAGAGCAGCAATTCGACCGGCGGCATCCTCGTCCCCGAGGAGTTCGCTGCTCGCGTGATCCGGTTGGTCGAAAACTACGGCACGTTCGCGGCGAGCAACGTCGAGAAGGTGACGATGACCCGCGACACGCTCGTGATCCCCAAGCGGGTAACGGGCACTTCGGCGTACTTCGTGGGCGAAGGCACGGCGGTAAACGAGAGCGAGCCCACTTACGCGAACGTGCAGCTTATCGCGAAAAAGCTGGCCGTTGGCACGAGGATGTCAAGCGAAATTGTAGAGGATGCTCTAGTTTCAATCGCTGATGCCGTGGCTGTGGAATTTTCCACATCTTTGGCGCTCAAGCAGGACATGTGCGGATGGCTGGGTGACGGCACCTCGACCTACGGCGGCATCTACGGCGTGGTCCCGAAGATCAACGACGGCACTCACACCGCTGGCGTGCTGACTGCCGGCACTGGTGCGACGGGCTTCGAGTCCCTGACCGTCACCGACTTCATCAAGCTCATCGGCAAGATGCCGCTCTACGCCCGCCAGGGTGCAGCGTTCTTTATCTCGCCGGCTGGCTTCGCTGCCTCGATGGCTCGCCTCCGCTACGCGGCTGGTGGAAACACCGTCGAGCAGGTTGGTGGTGGCGTGAACGAGCAGTTCCTCGGCTACCCGGTGAACCTCGTACACGTCATGGACGGCCAGCTTGGTGCCGACCCCAGCAAGGTGAAGGTACTGTTCGCGAACCTCGGCCTGTCCAGCATCTACGCTCGTCGCCGAGACTTCTCGGTCAAGATGTACGATCAGGTCTACGCGACCACTGATCAACTTTTGCTCCAGGGCACGCTTCGCTTCGACATCAACCATCACTCGCTCGGTGACAACACGACTGCCGGCCCGGTGATTGCCCTCAAGACCGCGGCGTCCTGAGCCTCAACAAACCCTTAGAAAAGGAACTACAGAACCATGATTCACTCGCAGATGGAAAAGGTTGTCGCCACCCTTCCGGCGACCGGCTCGAGCGCCGTGACTCTGACTGTCGATACGGTAGGCGTCGATTACGCCAGCTTCACGGTTCTTCGCGGCAGCAATGCCTCGACCGTGTTCGCCAGCGTGCTGAAGATCGAGGAGTCCGACGACAACTCGACTTACTCGAACGCCTCGGGCTTCGTCGGTGGCACCGACTTCACGATCCCCGCTGTGTCCGACACCTCGGCCACCTCGGCCGTGAAGATGGACATCGCGACTCCTGCTCGCAAGCGTTACTTGCGGGTGACGGCCACCCCGGCCGTGTCGGTCCCCGTCGCGATCACTGGCCGTCTGTCTCGCCTTGAGAACGCTCCGTCGAGTGCCTCCGAGGCTGGCGTCATCGGTTGGGTTAAGGGCTGATTCCCGAACTGCGGGACGGCCATGACGGCCGACAAAGGCGCATGGATGCGCGCCCGCTCCATACAAGGAGCGATCCATGCTGGTCCGAGTCGGAAACGTCGAAGCGGAAATCAAAGTCGCGGCGGTGATGAGCACCCCGCGACTTGGATTTACCGACAATTTCTTCTGTGTCTCGTCGGCCCTGACGCCACACGGCATCAGCCCCATCAAGGTAACTGGCGCTTTCTGGGGGCAGTGCCTTCAGCGGGCGATGGAACAGGTCGTCGACACGCACGACGTGATCCTGACCATCGACTACGACACCGTCTTCAACGCGAAGACAGTCGAGGCGTTGCTGGCGTTGCTCCTGCACTCTGGATATGACGCGATCGCGCCGCTTCAGACCAAGCGGGAGGCCAATGCTGTGATGTTCGCCCTGGCCGGCAGCGACGTGGACGCGAAGACGACGGTTGACGGCGACTTCTTCAAGAAGGTCGTGCAGCCGGTCGAGACGGCTCATTTCGGCCTCACGTTCCTGCGAACGGCGGGTCTCAAGCGGATGAAGAAGCCCTGGTTCCTCGCCAAGGCGAACGAGGACGGCGAATGGACAGGCGGGCATACCGATGAGGACATCGGCTTCTGGAAGGGCTGGGCGGCCTGCGGGAACAAGCTCGGGCTGGCGACTCACGTCAGCGTCGGTCACGCCGAACTGATGGTCACATGGCCCTCTAGGACGGCCGCTGACGGCAAGGTGCAGCAGCACACCACCGAATACTGGAACGGCGGCCAAAAGGCACCCGAAGCCGCTTGGGGGCAAGTCAATTGAAGATTCGCATCCTCCAGAACTTCGACTGCTACGAGAAAGACCAAGTCTTTGAGGACTGGTCTCCTGGGATGTGCGACATCCTGATTCGGCGAGGGCTGATTCAGGAGGTCGAGACGGCCGAGGCCGTGCCGGCGACCGTCGAGCGAGCTGACATGACAACCAAGGCCGTGCAGAAAAAGAGGCGATAATGGACACGATTATCTTCGGCACGCCGCAGAAGCCGTCAGCGTCGATCACGCCGTTTCGCAGCCTCGTTCGCATCACCTCGCCGGCCGTGGAGCCGGTTAGTTTGCAGTTTGCAAAGCAGCACTGCCGAGTTGATACGGAGACAGACGATCTCTACATCCAGTCGCTGATCGCGGTGGCGAGGCAGTATGTCGAGGATGTTCT